>Ga0180432_10001030_pt1 | contig 44444 bp, 33 predicted proteins | sample SS_ome_10_FD_132414 | JGI IMG/M metagenome (GOLD analysis project Ga0180432, IMG submission 132414) | Hypersaline lake sediment archaeal communities from the Salton Sea, California, USA - SS_1_MS_2 metaG | ecosystem: Environmental > Aquatic > Non-marine Saline and Alkaline > Hypersaline >...
ACCCAGATTCTTCTTTTTTTGCTCTATCTCATCACGCACAATAATGCTAAATGCATTGCTACTACCCGAGCCATAAGAGGTGAGCAGTATCCTTTCTCCAGGCTTTGCCTTGTCCAGGATGCCCGCCAGACTGACAAATGCCGAGCACGAACCCAAATCTCCAAGAATCGATGCTATACCTGGGGCTAATAGTTCCTTATTAATTCCCAGACCCCGGGCAGCTAAACCGGGGAGCCTCTCATCCGGTTGCTGGAAAACCGCATACTTAAAGTCCTCACTTTTTCTTCCTATCTTTCCCATGAGTCCCTTACTTGCGGCTACGACGTGTTTTTCATATCCAAATTCTCTGTCGAATCTATAGTCAAAATAGCTGGACACCCATGTATCCTTCGCTGCCCTCCACCTATCTATGAATAGCGTGGAGTACGTATGTACACCCTCGATATCAGCGACTATCCCGTCTTTGCCGATGACGAGGGCTGCTGCTGCCGCGCCAAAGCTAGCCTCACCTTCGGTGCCTGGGGCAGTTGCCCTATCCTCGGTCCCAATAACAATCCCGTTCTCTATTCTTCCTGATTCAATTGCATCCAGGCATCCCAGAAGCGCATTGGCACACGAGTTGACCGAGCCGCAGTAGTCTAGCATAGTCGCTTCTGGAGCCAAGTCCAATGTCTCAGCCAAAATAGGGGCTAAATACTGCTCTATGTATGGTGAGGAGGCGGTGCCGATGTATATGCTGCCAATTTTCGCTGGGTCTATTCCGGCATGTCTAACCGCCTTCTCGCTAGCTTCAGCAGCCATAGTTATGATATCTTCATCAGCTCCACAGACCGCTTTTTCACCACTAGCCCAGCTATCCCAGGGAATGGCAGCATCAGCCTGCTTGAGCCTATACTTAGGGACATAAATTCCGTATCCAACAATACCAGCCATGTTTACTAACCTCCTTCTAAAGAACTACGGTGAACGGGATAGGATGTTCACGCCAGCAACGCCAAATCCCGGCCCGCCTACGTTATGCTGCACCCCGATGCCGTTCTTAATTTTGACCTGTCTTTCATCCGCTTCCTCTCGCAGTTGCCAAACGACCTCGCAAATCTGACCAAGTCCGGTGGCAGCTATGGGGTGACCGTGTGCCTTCAAACCTCCACTTGGGTTTATCGGAAGTCTGGCGTCTCTTTCAAATTGCCCCTCTCTTAGCAACTTATGGGCCTCGCCCTTTCGGCAAAAACCTATGTCTTCGATGTTCATCAGCTCCGTATTGGTGAAACAATCATGGACCTCAGCGAAATCCACATCCTCAGGCTTCACTCCACCCATCTCAAATGCTCCTCGAGCGGCCCTGATTGTAGATAGCATCTCGATGAAGTTGTGCTTGTCCCACAGATTTCCATGGTCCATGCCAATATTGCTCCCCAAAACGTAAACCGGCTTATCGGTGTATTTTTTAGCCAGGTCAGCACGACATAATAAAGCCGCAGCGGCACCGTCGGTCTGAGGGCAACAATCGAGCAAGTGCAGCGGCCAGCAAACCAGAGGACTATTGAGCACACGCTCCACTGTTACTTCGAATCGATAGTGGGCATATGGGCAGGACACTCCATTATGATGGTTTAGCACGGCAACCCTGGCATAATCCTCCATAGTACATCCAAGCTCGTGCATCTGCCGCGTGGCATAGAGCGCCTGGATCGAAGGTCCACCACCTCCTAACATCCAGGAAGGGTGCATCCCCATTCCCGCTCCCGTCCCTCCACCAGCAGCAACCAGGGACTCTACGCCAGGCTTATCCCTCATCTTTTCTGTGCCCAGAGCCAGGGTCACGTCATAAACGCCGGAAGCAACCCCAAGACAGGCATTCCTAAAGGTATCACTTCCTGTAGGACAGCCATTTTCCACTCTGGTTATGGGAATCTCCATCTGCCCTATCATGCTAGCCAGCGCTGATCCACCCTGGGCACCTTGACCAATCAAACCACCGCTCCACTGCCCAAACCAGGCCGCCTTGATCTCTTTCGGGTCGATTCCCTTGTCCACGTCTTTCAGGCAGTTTATATATGCTTCCTGAGCCATAGTCTCCAGGCCCTTCTCGAAAAGCTCCCCGAAGGGAATCATCCCAACTCCTATTATAGCAACCTTACCTCTCATCTTAGCCCTCCTCCACTAAACGAAATTTATAGCCATAGATATTTATACCTCTATCCGTCCAGACCTTTCTGAGAACCATTTCCACCTTGCCTCCTATCTTCACTTCTTCGGCCTGGGTCACCTCGGTGATTACGCCCTGATACTTCCCCCCTCCCTCTAAATCAACTACGATGATAGGGACCGGCGGCTCAAGCCCCGGGGGTGTCGTCCAGTTAATGCAATAGGTTTGCACTGTTCCCGTGCGCTTAAGCTTGTGCTCTTCCTGGTTGAGACTCCCACATATTGGACAAATTTTCCTACGGGGATAGGTTATATGGCCGCAATCCTTACATTTCGTCCCAATTAGCTTGTAGACCTCTGGGTTGAATCTCCAGAATAGCGGCGATGCTGGCGCTGGAGCAGACATTGTCACACCTCCTTAACAAAGTTTAGCCACCAGAGCATACCACAACATCAACTAATTATCAATGCACCGCTGACGTGTGAATTGCCTGTTGGGACGGTAAAACCCCACCATCCTTTTGTTTTTTAGCCTATTGTACCTTCCTGCCGCAAATTCTCGATTTCCTTGCTACTATACCCTAATCCCCGCAATACCTCTTCAGTATGTTCACCAGTGAGGGGAGTAAAAGTCCTTACCTTGCCTGGAGTGTGAGATAGTTTAGGGGCTATGCCAGCTTGTTTGATTTTACCAAAGGTTGGGTGCTCTACTTCTGTCACCATCTCTCGCTGAAGCACTTGAGGATCGGAAAAAACCTCGTCCAAGGTGTAGACTTTGCCAGCAGGGATGTCGTTCTGAATTAGCAATTCAAACCATTCATCTCTAGACCTGGTTAGGAAGCTTTGTTTCAAATAGGAGGAAATCTCCGCCCATTTCTCACCATCTGGCTTCTGAAGAAAATGCTCGATGCTAACTTGGTAGGGTATATATTCCTCTTTTCCTATCAGGCGACACAGGTTCTCCCAGAAATGTGGTTCAACGCAGCCAATGCTAATGTATTTACCATCCTTGGTTTCGTATACCCCATAATAAGGATAAGCGCCGTGGAGCATGGTCTCACCTCGCTTGGGAATTGCACCATGGAGAAAATACCAGGTAGTTAGGAAGGTCTCTAGTGATATCACTCCATCTGTAAAGGCCACGTCTACATACTGTCCCTCGCCTGTCTCATTTCTAGCCACCAAGGCCATCAAAATGCCGATGACTCCGTATAGAGAGGCACCAGCAAAGTCCGCTATGAAATTCATCGGAATAACTGGGGGCATTCCGCTGGGTCCAATTAAGCCCAGCACGCCAGCAATTGATATGTAATTGATATCATGGCCCGGAAAATCACGATATGGCCCATTCTGCCCATAGCCGCTAAGCGAGCAGTAAATGATTTTGGGATTTAGCTTCTTTATGGTGTCATAATCTATTCCCAAGTTCTTAACAACTCCAGGACGAAAGCCTTCAACAATAACATCTGCTTGTTCGGCGAGGCGGTAGAATAATTGGCGCCCTGCTTGAGATTTCAGGTTGAGCACTATACTCTTTTTGTTGCGGTCCAGGGGATTATAAGCTGCCTCCTTTCTGTTGATTTCGCCCTGAAGTGCAAGACCCAATTTCCCTGCCGGTGATTCAACCTTAAGCACCTCAGCTCCGAAATCCCCCAAAATCATAGTGCAGAATTCGCCGGGGGCCAGCGGCGTCAGTTCTAAGACCCGAATCTTTTCCAATGCTAGCATTTCTTCCTCCTTAATTTATTAAGATGGCATCTGAATCTGGGATTACCGCAAAATCAAAATTTTCCATGGCTCGTCAGTAGGGCACAGCCGCTCTGCCCATGATTTCTCGGGCGACGACGATCTTCATAATCTGGGCTGTGCCATCGGCAAACTCAAAGCCGAGGGCATCCCTCAGCCGCTGCTCAAGGGGATATTCTTCACTATAGCCAACATGCCCATGAAGGAGCACACAATCATGGATAGCATTAAATGCTACCTCGGGACACCACCACTTGCACATAGCCGATTCTTTGGTATGCTTTAAGCCCTGGTCTTTGAGGCAGAGGGTGCGGTAGCAAAGCAGCCTTGCCGCCTCAATCAGCGTAGCATGCTCGGCAATCTTAAAGGAAACACCCTCAAAACGGCTTATGGGCTGACCGAAAGCAGTGCGCTGTAGCGCATAATCTATCGTCTCTTCCAAGGAAGTCTGTGCAATTGCCAGGGCGACAAGCCCCAGGCAGACTCGAAGGTAATCTGCCCCACCAGCAGCAAAGATATAGAAGCCCTTGCCTTCCTCACCTACTAGATACCTGCTTGGTAGCTGCACCTCGTCAAAGAAGATTGAAGCCACACCATTACCCTTCCATCCAGTATGGGCAATGAGAGTCTTGCTTATCCCGGGAAGGTCGAGGGGTACCCAGAAACCGGTTACACCCCTTGCCCGCGCCGCAGGGTCCGTCTTGGCAAAAAAAATGGCAGCGTCAGCACTCCACGCCGCACTAATCGGGCTCTTCTCTCCCTTGAGAATATAGTAATCACCGTCCCTAATTGCTGTTGCTTTCATAGCCGCGGCATCAGAGCCACAGTCAGGCTCAGAAACAGCAAAGCAACCCAGTTTTTCGCCTTTGACCAATGAGGGTAACCACTCTTCTCTTACCTCTTCTCGAGCCTGCTCAAGGCATAGATGTGCAAGGCCAGGAAATATCGAGACTGGCCCGAGAGTGAAATCTACTTTACTCAGTTCCTCGATGACTATGCCCAGTGAGACCCAGTCAGCTCCCTGCCCCCCATATTTCTCAGGAAGGCTGATTCCCAAAAATCCTAGCTCCCCCATTTTCTTAATCATATCTCTGGGCATGATAGGAGATTTCGCCCTCTCTTTGGCTCCGGGGGCAAGTTCCTTCTGCGCAAAATCTCGTGCCTCACGGCGTAGCATCTCTTGTGCCTCAGTAAAGCTAAATTGAACCATTGAACCTCCTAATAAGCACAGCAGCTCTGGTAAATTTCTGTGCACCCTTTTCCCATAACTATCCCCTTTCAGGGCTTTTAACCAAGCTCCTGCCGACTTCGATTTAAGATACGGAATGAATCATTGAATGTGATACATCCTTCTTGGGATGTAACCATTTGCCTGGATGTGCCAAGGTATAATAAAAAGCAGCTTGGAGTCATAAGCCTCCGGATATGAGGGTCTTCTCTCATAAAGAATACACGCTCACTGCTAACTTCCTTGCCCCGTAGTCACTTAGCCAGATTGACTCCCTTCTCGCCCCACTGTTCTGTAGTAAGCCCTTTACACAGCATCAACTTGAATAGCATGTCATTTCGTCTACAGAGATGCTTATTTCCTTGCCTTGTAACCTCTGTCAACTGCAAATTGTAGGATTGTACTAAAGTTTACAAAGCAACTGGCTCTATGTCAATCGGGCTGAGGTTCCACTATGATAGGGCCCAAATGAAGTTGACACTGGATAAGGCTTGGGGTAAGCTAAGAACCAAAATAATTAGGAGGTTCAAGATGCCAGAGTTAGAAGATTATAGTGGTCCATTCAATCCTGACCTAAAATTTGCTGATTTCTCCAAGAATTTCCTGCTCAAGCTCATGACGGTATGGCAATGGGCGTGGCTCCACCTTGGGCAGGCTTGGTTCTCTGTGGTACAGGAAGAGTATGGCACTGACATAGCCAACAAGCTTGAGAACAAGGCTTGGATGAGAATGGCCTCGCGCGTGAACCCGAGATATGCCAAGATAGCAAATATCGAGCTAAATACCGTTTTAGATTCCTTGAAGGCTGCTCAGCTGCCGCTGGACAACATTTCACAGTCAGGACTGTTCCCCCCTAAATATGATATAAAGAGTCCCAATCATGTCATAATGACTTGTATTGATTGTCAAACACTGCGGTATATGGAAAAGGAGGCGCCGGAAAGGATACCCTGGCTCTGTAATTATAACGAGAAGCTGCTCATGGAAAAGTATTTCATCAATCCCAAGGTAAAGATAACACCTCTGAAGCTCCCTCCCCGCAAAAGCCCGGATGATATTGCCTGCCAATGGGAATTCAAGATTGAAGAATGAGTCTGGTGTAGCGGCCAGCTAATGCCGTAAGGGTGGGCGGGTATACCATCTCAGAGTATTCAATACTTTTGACCAGCGTGGTATAATTCCTGTGTGGGTGAAGGGAGTGTGCTTGTTGCCAACGGTTTTTGGAATCTGGGGCTGCGGCGTGGCAGCTCTTTTTGAGTAAAATACTAAAACAAAGGAGGCCGAGAATATGGATCTAGGGTTGGCAGGAAAAACTGTCATAATCACAGGGGGTGGTTCGAATATTGGTAGGGGCATTACCCTTGGCTTTGCCAAGGAAGGCTCCAATATAGTGATGGCTGAGATAGACGAGTCACAGGGGCAGAAGGTGGCCGAACGGGCCAATGCTATTGGTGGGAAGACCATATTTGTTAAGACTGACATAAGCCAGAGAGACCAGGTTGAGGCCATGGTCAAGAAGGCACTGGACGAGTTCAAACAGATAGATGTCCTGGTAAATAATGTGGGTTGGAATGGCGGCTCACCCTTCATGGACAAATCCATAGAGGAGAGTGAGAAGGAGGTCGCCATCAATCTCTGGGGTCCCGTAAACTGTATCCGAGCAGTCTTGCCTCACATGATAGAGCGCAAGTATGGGGCTATCGTAAGCATAGGCTCGGACGCCGGCCGTGTAGGGGAGTCTCTATCGACCGTATATGCCGCTTGCAAGGGTGGCATCATAGCGTTGTCCAAAAGCATAGCCCGGGAGCTAGGGCGCCGCTACGGGATAAGGTTGAACGTGGTATGCCCCGGACTGACGCTTCCCGGGGACCCACCCGGCCACTACGAGCCAGGTTCGGAGGAGGTGGGGGAGAAGAGCATGTGGAGCTACCCCTGGTACTCAGAGGAAAAGATACAGGACATTATCAAGAAGGCCTATCCCTTGGGCAAGATTGGGAGCCCTGAGGATCTTGCCAATGCGGTGCTGTTTCTGGCCTCGGACCGGGCCGGCCACATAACGGGGCAGACTCTTAGCGTCAGCGGCGGCTACAGCATGATATAGGAAGGCGTGAGGGCCTTTTTTGCAGGGAAGGCGCCATAATTCAGGGGCAGAGAGTCTACTATGGTGGCGCATGCAAAGAGGGCTTCCGTACGCTAATTAAACACCCGGCGGGTGCTTCATGGCTATAGCGGTTCAGACTTCACGAAGCACCCGCCTGAATTTTTCTTAGGAAATTGTGCTCCACGCTAGGCCATGGGTAATCCCAGCCAGGCAAGGGCGATGATATTGCGTTGGACCTGACTTGTGCCGGCTAGAATGGTGGCTCCGATAGAGGATTCGTGTTGTTCGATCAAGCCACCGTCCAGGGCTGCTTGCGCTGACCCTTTAGTCAATTGCCCGTAGAGCCCCAACACCTGGGTAAAAGTATCGGTAATACGCTGGTAAAGTTCTGTAGTCCGTAGCTTTAATATGGAGCCCTCAGCATAAGGCATTCGACCCTCATTTAACATCCAGAGTATCCTGTATTCCAGGGCCTGACATACCTCGAGTTCAGCGGAGAATTCTCCGACCTTGCTGCGGATGTATGGGTCCTCCTTCGGCCGCCAGCCACCATATTCGGCCGTCTTGAGAAGGTCTATCATCTCGTCGAAGAGCACCCTGACCCAGGTTGTGTTGAAAGGAATCAACCTCTCAAGGCCCAGCGCGGTGGTAGTGTAGCGCCAGCCTTTGTTTTCTTCTCCAATCCTGTTCTCAACCGGCACCTTGACATTATCCCAGAAGGTCTCATTCGTCCTCTCATTTCCCATGCAGTACATGGGCCTTATGCTAATGCCGGGTGTATTCATATCTATAATGAAAAGCGAAATACCTCGATGTTTGGGTGCCTCAGGGTCCGTCCTGGCTGTCAACCAGGCGTATTTGACAATGTGCGCCTGGGTGGTGAATATCTTGTTGCCGTTGAGGATATAGAAGTCGCCCTGGCGTTCGGCCCTCAACTGCAAAGCAGCCGCATCTGAACCTGCGTTAGGCTCGCTGTAACCCAGGCAGAAATCCATCTCGCCCTTAGCTATGGCAGGCAGAAACTTTTTCTTCTGCTCTTCGGTGGCATAACGCAAAATAGTAGGTGCAAATATAATCATATCGCCAGTACAATTGGGAGGGCAATGGCCGCGCCTGACCTCGTCGTATAGAATGTACTGCTGCAAAGTGGAACTCGACAAACCACCATACTCCTCGGGAATGGCAAGGCCAAGCCAACCCGTTGCACCAAGCTTGCGGTTAAACTCCTCCGTCTTTTCCAGGAACTCCGGGTTATCCGGCTGCAGCCAGCCTCGCCAGTTTCTGAGCTCCTGGGGCCATTCCTTATCAAAAAAATTGCGCACTTCTTTCCTGAAGCGCTCTAGGTCCTCGCCAAAGCTAAAATCCATGATAACCCCCTTTTTCCATGTTAGCCTAACAAATCATCGGCGATAACTCTACGATGCGACTCGGGATTCCCATAAATTACCTCGCTGCACTTCGCCCGGCGGAAATACAAGTGCATGGGATATTCCAGGGTGAAGCCTACCCCTCCATAGATTTGCTGTCCGTTTCGAACTACTCGCTGGGCAGCCTCGCTTGCCCAGACCTTAGCCCTAGAGATGTCCAGGGCACAGGGTAGACCCGCTTCCATTTCCCAGGTCGTGTACCAGGTCATCCAGCGACAGCCTTCCACATAGGTAGACATGTCGGCACACATATGCTGAACGGCCTGAAAACTACCTATGGGGTGGTCAAATTGCACCCGCTCTTTGGCATATTGAACGCTCATATCAAGCACCTTCTGAGTTAACCCGACCACCTCAGCACACTCCGCCAAAGTGGCATACTGTAGGACACGCTCTATGATATCCCAGCCTCCATTGAGCTGGCCTAAGAGCTGGCCCTTGGGCACTCTGACATTATTGAAGACCACTTCGCACTGCCGATCATTGCCAATGGTGTTTAATTTGGTGCAAGCAATGCCTGGGCTATCTCCCTTTACCAGAAAGAGACTGATAGCATCCTCGGGCTTTGCCTTACTGTCGGTCTTTGCCACGCAAATCAAGTAATCGGCGATATTAGCATCTCGGACGAAAATCTTGGTACCCTGAATGAGGTAACTATCGCCATCTGGCTCAGCTCGAGTATTGATTGATGCAGCTTTGTAGTCAGGGTTAGCTTCCAAAAGAGCCAATGCAGTAATAAGCTGCCCCTTGGCAATTTGGGGTAGAAAGGAAGCTTTCTGCTCATCGGTTCCTGCAAGCAATAAGGTCTGAGTCCCTAATAGGGCGGTTGAGACGAAGGGACTGGGCAGCAACGCCCGTCCCATCTCCTCCAGAAGGATTATCAGGTCCATAAGACTTCCACCCGCACCTTCATATTCCTCCGGGAGAAACAGGCCCACCCAGCCGAGCTCGGCCATCTCTCGCCACATTTCAGGCGAATATCCACTATCACTATCGTGGAGGTCTCGAACGACTGTCCAGGGGCATTCAGTTTCCAAGAAGGAGCGGGCCGCTGTTTGCAGAGACTTCTGAGTTTCAGTGAGTTCTAGATCCATAGCTATCCTCCAATACTATAGATTACCTGTGATCCATCAAACTAGGAATTATATCCAGCTAATCAGCAGATGTCAACGGGAGAGTCCACACAAATAGGGGACAGACTTGTGGAGTTAACCTGCGCATCTGAGGCGTCTGTACGATGCTGGTAAGAGTTACCCTGAGGGTTCGCGAAATCATAGAATCTCAAAAAATGGAAGGAGTAAGACATCCTCAGAGAAAGCTTAAATATGGCTAAGTTACGGCAGAGTTTGCAAAGGAAGCTTAATTGTGGTAGATTTCAGTCAAAATATTTGTAGAGAGGTTAGAATGAGTGAAAAATTAAAGGGTAAGAGTGGAGTAATTACCGGGGCTGGCCGTGGCATTGGCAGGGAAATCGCCCTGGCGATGGCGAGCGAGGGTGCCAATGTAGTAGTTGTCGATCCTGGTGTAGCCAGAGATGGCTCGGCCACTAGCGCTGCCCCAGCTGATGAAGTAGTGGCTGATATCCAGAAAAAGGGGGGGGGAGCAATTGCCAACTTCGGCTCGGTGGTTGATTTCAAGGCTGCGGAGAGTATTATCAAGGCCTGTGTGGATAAATTTGGTCGCATAGATTTCTTGGTTAATTGTGCTGGCATCCTCCGGGAACGGATGATCTGGAACATGAGTGAGGAGGAGTGGGATGCAGTAATCGCTGTTCACCTTAAAGGGACTTTTAATTGTTCTCGGCATGCCTGTGTAGCAATGAGGGAGCAAAAGGCTGGCCGGATAATCAATCTTACCTCCGATGCCTGGAGGGGGACCGTAGGGCAATGCAATTATGGTGCTGCTAAGGGGGGAATTGTAAGCCTTACCAGGGCTATTGCCCGTGAAATGGGGAGATATGGTGTAACCTGCAACGCTCTTTGCCCGGTGGCGGCAACACGAATGACTATGACTGAAGAAGTGAAAGCAGGGATGAAGAAGAGGCTTGAGGCCGGGCTTGTAACCAAGGAGGCATATGAAGGTTTTGCATCCATGCCAGGCCCAGAGTTTATCCCCCCCATGGCGATATACCTGGCTAGTGATGCGGCAGCTAACATAAATGGGCAGGTATTGCACGTTGAGCGGGGGAGAGTTGCCATTTACTCCGAGCCTGTGGAAATAAAAGCCATTTATAAGTCGGAAGCAGGAGGGGCATGGTCGGTGGACGAGTTAGAAGAGTACATCCCCAAGACGATATTAACAGGCTATGTTAACCCGGCTCCACCTGTACGAGAAGAGAAAAAACCTGCCTCATAAATTAGCAACCTACTTGCGAGGTAGCTCCAGATAAGGGAGGAAAGCCACGCAAGCTTTCCTTCGCAGGCCTTCAGAGACTTGAAGGAATGGTTGAACAGAAAGCAGGATTACTATATGCGGTTAGGCAGAGGACTGTGGATTTCAAGCCTATCCCGTGTAAGAAGGCAATGGCCGAATGTGCAGCATTATCTAATTCAGGGAGTTAAGTCGTAATTAAGACGATTTATGTAGCTATGTTAAAGGAGGAGATCATATGGTAGGTATAACATCCTATGGAGCGTACATCCCTATCTACAGGCTGAGTCGGGAGGCAATAGCCCGGGCATGGGGGGGCCGCGCTGCCCCCGGAGAGAAGGCTATTGCCAACTATGACGAGGATAGCGCCACTATGGCAGTAGAGGCTGTAATAGATTGCCTGAGGGGCATCGATAGGGAGACAATCGATGGTCTTTATTTTGCTTCCACTACATCACCATACATAGAAAAACAATCAGCAAGCTTAATAGCCCTGGCCGCTGACTTGCGGCGGCAAATCTTCGCTGGAGACTTCACCAATTCCTTGAGAGCGGGAAGCATTGCCCTGAGGGCAGCTCTCGATGCTGTTAATGGTGGATCAGGTAAGAGAGTCATGGTAGCCGCATCCGATTGCCGCTTGGGCGTTCCCCAATCGAATTATGAGCAGGACTTTGGCGACGGTGCCGCTGCTCTCCTGATTGGAGATGATGATGTTGTCTGTGAAATCGAAGGCAGCTACTCTCACGCTGATGAGATTCTAGATACATGGAGATTGCAGACCGACACTTTTGCTAAGTCCTGGGAAGACAGGTTTATCCTGACCGAGGGCTATACTCTGAATACCAGAGAGGCAGTCTCAAATGTTATGAAGAAATACAGCCTGACGCCGAAGGATATCAGCAAGGCGGTCTTTTATGCCCCCGATGCCCGGAGGCATTCAGAAATGGCTAGAGCCTTGGGCTTTGACCCCAAGACCCAGGTTCAGGACCCTATGTTTGACCGCTTGGGCAATACCGGCTCCGCCTTTGCGTTAATGATGCTGGTAGCTGCCTTGGAAGACTCCAAGCCTGGTGATAGAATCCTGTTTGCCAACTATGGCGATGGCTGTGATGTCTTCGTTCTTAGGGTAACTGAGGAGATAGCGAATATCAGAGATAGACGGGGAATAAAGGGGCATCTGGCATCGAAGATACCCCTTCCCAACTACGAGAAATACCTCCGCTTTCGCCAGATTATACCTGTCCAGACCCAGGCGCGTGAAGCAGCAAATGCCTTTGCCCCGGTGGCCTGGAGGGAGCGAGAACAACTTACTAGTTTCCATGGTTCCAGGTGTAAGCGCTGTGGAAAGACTTTCCATCCTATGCAGAGGGTATGTATATATTGTGGAGCCAAGGATGAGTACGAGGGAGTCAGGCTTTCCGATAGGCCGGGCACCCTCTATACTTACTGCATAGATAGCTTGGCCCTAAGTGGAGACCCGCCGTCAGTCGTGAGCAAAGTCCATCTGGATGGAGAAGTGGGGGTATACTGCCTTATGACCGACAGAGACCCTGGTAAGGTCAAGCCCGACATGCCAGTAGAGATGACCTTCAGGAAGATGCACGATTCCGGAGGAATGCACACTTATTACTGGAAATGCAGGCCGCCACGAGAGGTGCCGAAGGAGGCCTGAGGAGCGTCGGTTTTCCAGATGTCTCTAAAAACAAGGAGGTAAATTAAATGTGGACCATAAAAGACAAGGTTGCCATAGTTGGCATGGGATGCTGTAAGTTCGGAGAGAATTGGGATAAGGGAGCCGATGATATGATTATCGACGCTACCTACGAAGCTTATGAAGATGCCGGGGTGGAGCGCAAGGACATCCAGGCTGGCTGGGTGGGGACAACTGTTTCCGGTGCGGGAGGAATCACCATAGCCGCACCTCTAAAGCTGGACCGCATCCCCATTACCCATGTGCAAAATTTCTGTGCCACCGGGATGGAGACTATCAGGAGTGCTTCCTTTGCCATAGCCTGTGGTGCCTATGATACTGTCCTTTGCGTTGGCTATGAGAAACTGAAGGATAGCGGCCTGGCCGGGCTTCCTGCTGGCTACATCCACCCCGTTTTAGGTGTTAACGTTACCGCACCGGGGAGGTGGGCTATGGGGGCCACAAGATATTTCCAGGCCTACGGGCTCGGCCCTAAGGAAGGCAAGGAGACCTTAGCCAAAATCTCGGTGAAAAGTCACTATAATGGCGCCAGACATCCCAAAGCTCACCTTCGTAGGGAGGTCACCCTGGAGCAGGTGCTCAACGCTCCGATAATCGCCTGGCCCCTGGGACTATTTGATTGTTGCGGAAACACCGATGGAGCAGCAGCGGCAATCTTGACCAGGGCTGATATGGCTAAGAATTTCAGGGATGACTATATTCTGGTTAAGGGGATAGGGCTTGCCATAGGCCCGGCCCTGGGGAAAGAGGACGGCGCTTATGATTATATCCACCTGCCAGAAACAGAGGTCGCTGCTCAACAGGCATATGAACAAGCAGGGATAAAGGACCCCCGCAAGGAGTTGGACATCCTTGAACTACACGATTGCTTCTCCATAAGCGAGCTTATGACTCTTGAAGCAATAGGGATCTGTCCCAAAGGGAAGGCCAAGGAGGATATTGACGCCGGTACCTTCACCCTTAACGGGGAACTGCCGGTTAATGCCGATGGTGGTTTGAAGTCCTTCGGCCACCCTATTGGCGCCAGCGGGCTGAGGGAGTGTTACGAGGTATACAAGCAGATTCAGGGCAAGGCAGAGCTACCGGAACGCCAGTTGAAAAAGGAGGTCAGGCTTGGATTGTCCCATAACCAGGGGGGGCATCCGGGAAGCTTGCTTCCTATAGTAACGATTCTGGGGCGAAGGGATTAGGCAAAGCAGCTCATTTCATTTGAAAGAAAGGAGGTCAAATGGGCACAAAATTAAAGGACAAGGTTGCTGCGATCACCGGTGCTGGCCGCGGCATAGGAAGGTCCGAGGCTTTGGCTCTGGCGGCGGAGGGAGCCAAGGTGGTGGTAAATAATCGTACCTCAGCGAAGGGTGGCACCCCTTCCGATATCCCGGTGGCCGATGAGGTGGTAGAGGAGATCAAGAAGGCTGGTGGCGTTGCGGTACCCAATTACGACGATGTGTCCGACCCAGAGGGAGCCAAGAACATCATACAAACGGCGGTGGATAACTTCGGACGGCTGGACATCATGGTAAACAATGCCGGCATTCTCATGGATGCTCAGGTATATAAGATGACGGATGAACAATGGGACAAAATTATAAAGGTAGACCTCTATGGCGTCTTTTACACCTGTCGAGCGGCAGCAGCAATAATGAGGGAGCAACGCTGGGGGCGGATTATAAATACGTCCTCTCAGGCGGGGGCTTGGGGGCGGTTCGGGCAAGGCAACTATGCCGCTGCCAAGGAAGGTATAGTGGGCTTGACCAGGGTGATGTCCCGAGAGCTGGGGCCCCGCGGTATAACCTGTAATGTTATCCGGCCGCGAGCCGGCACCAGGGTATCCCTCAGCCCGGAGACCCAAGCTGCTTGGGAACGTGAAGGCAGGTTCGATTTCATCGCGCAGTCGAAGATGCTGAAATCGGAGGATGTAGCCCAATTCATTGCTTATCTGTGCACTGAGGAAGCCGCCGACATCAACGGCTACACCTTTGTGGTCGGTACAGATGGCATCGGCCTCTACCGGGAGCCAGAGCCACCCTTCAAGATGATATACTCCTCTCAAGGTTGGAATCTCGACCTTCTGTTAAAAGTGATGCCCACGACGCTGGCGGATGGTCTGGTAAATCCAGCCCCACCCAAGACTACTTAGGTAGCAGTGGCTTTTGGACAATTAGGGCAAGGCAGAGCTAGGCTGAAGACAGGATTGAGGGGCAAGCTTGGTTTGTCATGCCACCCTGTCTTCCATTAAAATGGGTTATATTCCTTTTGAAAGGAGATAATAAAAATGGAATATGAAAATGTTCTCCTCGAAACCAAGGACAGGATTGCCACGATTACTCTGAACCGCCCTGAGAAGCTGAACGCCATAAATGATGCTATGTTCAGGGATTTTGAGGCAGCCCTTGATGAGGTGCGCCGGGACCCAGAGTCCATGGTTCTCATCATAAAAGCAGCAGGAAGAGCATTTAGCGTCGGTCAGGACCTGAGTGGTGTTGGCACTGATGAGGTAATGCCTCCTCACCCCGGACGCAAGGCGTACCTCAGTGATATGTTTGTTAACTCAATGCAGAGCAACTTTAGATGGCAATCTATTTTCGAGTTTCATAAGTGGACCATCGCTCAGGTGCACGGATACTGTCTGGCTGCTGGCCTTGACCTGGCAATGTCATGTCGGGCTATCATTGCCACTGAAGATGCCGTGTTTGGCGACCCCTCGATAAGAATGGCGCTTTCTTCACCTAACCCCCTGTGGACATACAGGATTGGCTTGAAGAAGACAAAGGAACTTCTTCTCACCGGGAAGTACATAGATGGCAAGGAGGCAGAGAACATCGGATTGATTATGAAAGCGGTTCCCGGCGATAAACTGGAAGACGAGGTTATCATGACTGCCGAAACCTTCGCAAAGTCGGCGGGTATAGGCGGTTTTGACCAGGAGGTCCTTATGCTGGCCTCTAACATGGCAACCTTCGACCTGAGTGGCTTTGCAGCTGCACGGAGACTTGCAGCCAATGTCCATGTGCTCAGCGCCATTCAGAGGCCAGGGCGAAGTATCATAGACCGCGGAGAGTTCAACTTCTATGATATACGTGAGGAAAAGGGGCTCAAGGCCGCCATTGAGGCCAGGGATACCCCTTTTAGAGAATATTTTCCACCGCCACAACCTAGAAGGAGTTGATTATAATGGCCTATAAAAACATCATTTATGAGAAAAAGGATGGAATCGGATATATTACGCTGAACCGCCCTGAGAAATTAAACGCCATAAACGATGCCATGCTTGAGGAGCTGGATGCCGCATTCGCAGCGGCAGAGCCAGACCTGGAAGTGAAGGTGGTAGTGGTAAAAGGCGCCGGGCGAGCCTTCAGCGTAGGTCAGGACTTAAGCGGTGCGGAGACTTCGGAGGTACTGCTTGAACCGCGAAAGCCTATTTCCCGGAAGAAACAACTGGAAGCAGAACGCCGCCGCAACCGAAGATGGGAGTACATATTCAACCTGGCTAAGCCAACTATCGCCCAGGTGCATGGTTATTGCTTGGGTTTTGGCTGCCATCTGGCAATGGTGTGCGATATGGCAATAGCATCTGAAGATGCCCTTTTCGGTGACCCATCAATCAGGATGGGACTTCTCTCTGGCATGCCTCTCTGGATCTGGTTGTCCGGGATCAAGAAGACCAGGGAATTCCTCTATTCCGGTAGGTACATAACTGCTGCGGAGGCAGAGCAGTTTGCCCTTATAAACAAAGCTGTCCCCAAAGATAAGCTTGAGGAGGAGGTATTAAGACTGGCCAAGGGCATAAGCCTTTTGCCTGGCGATGGCCTGGCGAATTGCAAGGATGGTATTAACTCCGTTATGGAGGCCAGAGGCCTGGGAGAGGCCTGGAGGTTCACCAACGAGATGCAACTGGTTATGCAGCAACATAGCAGGGAGCCTGGTGAATTTGATTTCTTTGAAGTTAGAGATAAGAAAGGACTGAAGGCTGCTATAGAGGAAAGGGATGCTCCCTTCAAAGACTTTCCCTAGCGGGCTTCCGTTATGAAGATATAGGAGGTGCGATATGCCCACGGGATTTGGTCGAGAATTCAACACTCAGTATCAAAAATGTGAGTGGGAGAATGCCGAGTACAGGGGAAGAGACTACCAAGATGCCATCTACGACAAAGTGAATGACAGGATAGCCAGAATCACCTTTAACCGGCCTGAGAAGAGGAATGCATTTAGTGACAGGATGTTTGAAGACATGTTTGCGGGCTTGCACCAGGCCAATGACGACCCTGATGTGAGAGTGGTAATCATGAGAGGCGCTGGAATATGTTTCGGTGCCGGCCACGAGCTGAGCTCACCCGAAAACGAGGACTCGCCGCCGATTCATCCCAATCATAATCCCACTATGGTGGATTACTATGGATTCGAACGGCGCCGCTGTACTAAATGGGAGACCATAACCGATTTTCCCAAGCTTACTATCGCCCAGGTGCACGGCCATTGCATAGGTGCCAGCCAAATGGTAGCTTCTGCTTGTGACCTGATAATAGCTACTGAGGACTCTCAGTTTGGCATTCGCGGCTTTGGGAATTTACACCACGGAGTGTCCCATTTGCCAATCTGGCCATTCTGGTCTAACAAAGCCTATGCCGGACATATAATTCCTGAGACGTCGGGAAAGCAGGCAGCGGAGCTGGGCTTCATTAATAGGGCAGTTACCGAGGACAAACTGGAGGAGGAAACGCTTAAGTGGGCAGGAGTTCTGGGCCAACTACCCTCGGAGCTCATAGCTATAACCAAGGAATGGATCAATGGGAGTCTCGATATAACTGGTATGGGGAGTGCCCAACAAAGAAGCCATTTTATCTCTCATCTCACACTACAGTACGTGCACTTCCGACCCTATGAGGTTAACCTCTACAAGGCGAAAAGGGACAAGGGGTTGAAGGGCTTCTTGAAGGAGCGTGCAATCAGCGCGACTCCAGGCACAGAAAAATAAGGGACTGCTAAGTACAGGAGTTGAAAATGCAAGATTGGCAGGAAGAATACAAAAGAAAGCTGATTTCAGTGGAGGAGGCGGCTGGTTTAGTTAAGTCTGGAGATAGCGTTGGCTTCACCGTGGGCAGAGAGGCTCGCTCTATTGGGCTGGCAATTGCTGCCAGGAAAGAGGAGTTGAGAGACGTAAAGGTGGCTATGCCGTCCCCCGGACATGACTTCGGCTGGTATGATCCAGGCTGGGAGGAGTCTTTCGCAGTGACCATATTTATGCCTACGGCAGTTGGTCAAGATATGGTTGATGAAAGAAGGTGCGATCTTGCTTTCGGCACTGTAATTCCTTTTGTGAAGGATTCCGAGGAGCGCTTTGATATACTCCTCACTGAGGTATCCACACCTGACGAGCGCGGCTTCTGTAGCTTCGGAGCTTCAGTATGGAATAAAAGAAGAGAAATTAAGGACGCCAAGCTGACTATTGCTGAGGTAAACAGGAACCTGATCAGGACCTTTGGTGAAAATTATGTCCATGTCTCAGAGATAGACTATTTCGTAGAGCATGTAGCCTCGGGGGGGGTCCCGGGCATGGGTACCCTGGCTGGTAGGATGCCTAAGGAACCCGAACCCTACCTCAAGAACATTGCCGAGTATGTCTCGGAATTGATTAAGGATAGAGACACCATTCAGATTGGCGTAGGTCGCACTACCGAGCCTCTGGTCAGATTGGGTATGTTCGACGGCAAACATGACCTTGGCTTCTTCTCTGAAGCTACCCCCCCTGGTGTTATATCATTGGTGAAGGAGGGGATAATCAACGGAAAGTACAAAAACCTTCACCCGGGGAAGGTGGTGGTGACCTCTATCGGCGGCAGCACCAGGGAGGAGATGGAATGGGTCGCTGAGAATCCCCTTTTTCTCCTCGTCGATGTAACTTATCTTGAGGACATCAGGATAATTGCTGCCCATGACAATATGGTGGCGATTAACAACGCCCTGGCAGTTGATTTTATGGGCCAGGTTACAGCTGAGACCCTGGGGAGAAGAGTGCTGTCTGTAGCTGGTGGGCAGATACCCTTCGTCATGGGCACCTGGTTATCGAAGGGTGGCCGCTCCATCACTGTACTTCCCTCCACCGCTCAAGGTGGCACCGTCTCCCGCATTATGCCCACGCTGCCGCCAGGAACAGCAGTGACCATACAGCGCAACTGTGTCGATAATGTGGTAACTGAATACGGTATCGCCCGGCTCAGGGGAAAGACTGCTCGACAAACTTGTGATGAGCTTATCTCCATAGCCCACCCCGATTTTCGTGCCGAGCTGAGAAAGGAAGCGGAGAAGCTTTTTTGGCCTCAGCCTTAATTTATACTAGAAAGAGGATTTGTTGTCTGAAATCCTGTTGGGGCAGCATTCCCCCTGAAAAAGGAAGTCGGCATACCCTGACGAGAGTTCTTCTTGGGCCTACCAACACACAGTATATCACCATGAATGAGCGAGCAGCTACCCTGTAATTATTCAGCTCACTCAGGCTTGTCTTAGTTCAGAACGAAAATCCGGATGTGCTATATTGATGAGTTCTTCTTTCCTTTGCCTCAGAGTCTTGTTCCAGAGTCTGGCAATGCCGTACTCAGTTACTACATAATCCGCGCAAGTATATGGAATAGTGACCACGGTTCCCTCAGGTAAGCCAGGAACGATGCGAGAAACTTTCCCTCCTTGAGCTGTCGACGGCAGCACGGTAATAGCTCGCCCACCCTTGGAGAGCAAAGCGCCAGTGTGAAAAGGAATCTGACCTCCAGCTTGTGAGAGGGTTCTGTAACCGATGGACTCTGAGGCTACTTGCCCGCGAAGGTCTACAGCCAGGGCTTGATTTATAGCCACAAGGTTATCCAAGCTGGCCAGTGTCCTTGCATCTTCCAGGAAGTCAATATCGACTAGCCAGAACAGCGGGTTCCCGTTTGCCCACTCCATCTCTTCCGCCGTACCTCCTCCTAGGGAGGTGGCCACCACCTTATTCGGGAAGAGAGTTTTATACTTCCCGTTGATCACTCCTTCCTTAACTGCTGTTATTATCCCGGACGGTGTAGCTTCAGCGTGATAACCAAGGTCCTGCTTGTTGGCAAGCATCCCCAGTTGCACCAGATGCTCTGTGATTCTTCCAACACCAATTTGAAAGGTATCACCATCCTTCATGATTGAGCCGACATTCTCAGCAATAGTCCTTATATATGGTTCGGGTTCTTTTACCTCTCTCCCTGCCAGGCTGCCCGTTCTTAAACCCTTCCCACTGCCAATATGTTCTACAAAATAGTCTATTTGTGAGACATGGATAAAATTATCACCATGGGTACGTATTAGATTATTATTTACCTCGGCTATAACAACCTTTGCTAGCTCAACATCCCGTTTCTTGTTCCACAATGATGCTCCAAAACTACAGAACCCTTTCTCATCAGGCGGCGAAAGCTCAACGAGAAGAAGGTCAGGGGGTCTTTCTGAGCGCTCGCTGGGACGTGCCAGGGTGAAAAGAGGCCACGGACGCATGTTAATTCTTCCTGCATCGAGGGCATCCTGACAGACCGCCGTAGGATGTCCTATAGTGATGGAGAATGAATCCTCCCATCCTTCGTCGTACCATCCGAAGTCGTACCCGGGAGTAGGTACGACTATTTCAACACCCTTTAACTCTTCTTTTCTGGCAGATAAGGCAAAGCCTACAGCAAACGTCTCCCGACCCACAGTAAAGAGAACGACATCTCCGTTCTTGACCAAGCCAGCAGCTTCCTCAGCACTTATGAGTTTACGTTTATATTCTTCGCGCCAATCCGTAGGCACATTGACCCCCTTTACTTCAACCTGCTCACCTCAGCCCATGAGGAGCTGAGGTGAGTTCACATTCTTTTTTGGTAACGAAGCCCTTGTTGCTAGAATACAGTGACTATCTGCTCACTTAATAGGCCTTTTAATGACCTGAAAGCCGGGAATTGCATTGAACTTCGCGTCTCTCTCCTTGAAAGCCTCGCCCAGACCCTTGTCCCTTCGCTCTTTGAAAAAGCTAAAGTCTTCTGGTTCGAACTTCATGCTCGTGGTAATGGTGTGGAATGGGTAGGCTACTGTGACCGAGTTCCCTATTCCCAGCATATTCAGGTGGACATCGAAGGCTGCCTTGCCCGCGACAATACCATCAATAGGCATAAGGCTTACAGCCTGGACCCACTGGCCGACCCGCTCATCGAGCTTGTCCCTGGGCACCACTTCGTTTACCAGGCCGCACTCAAGCGCTTCCTTTGCCTCCATGTATTTTCCTGTGATAAGCATTTCCTTCGTCTTGGCAAGGCCTATCTTGAGAATCCAGTAGCCGATGTGCCCATCAACGGAGGGGCCGGTCATGCGGTAGGCGGAGTGACCAAAGACAGCATCATCAGAGGCTATGGTTATGTCGCTGAGAAGCGCATACCAGAGGCACATTCCTTGGGCATAACTGTGCGCCTGGCAGATCGTGACCTTGAGACACTTGGCCCACGATTCATAAAACTTGGTGAAAAGCCACTTGTCTGCAAGCAACCTGTCTCTCTGAGGAGCGCGCTGTACCTTCTCCCCCGATTTCGGAGTCCGGATGCCATGATAACCACCAAGGAAAGCGGCATCAGCACCGGTGCTGAAACAGGGACCATTCCCTTTTATCACCACCGACTTTATTCCATCGTCAACTTCCACCTCCTCTACTATCTCCATCAGACGGTAGAAATCCTCCTTGGTTAGGGCGTTGAGTTTCTCGGGGCGATTTAGGGTGACGGTAGCACAACAGCGATCATAGTCTTTGTCAAAGAGAATATGCGTTTTACTTGTGTCCACATCATCTGTATTGAGGACGTGCATTTCGGGTAATCCTTTGACTTTTGCACGGTCTACCATAGTATTAAACCTCCTTTAAATTTATTCTTTATTCTTCCTTCGCCTCTGCACAGAAGCGATAGTATTCGGTTACTTTAGCCACGGCACGAACCAACCGTGCCATTGTACGGTAAAGAGGTACGGCGGCCCTTGGAAGCGCTTTCTTGAGCGCAGAGACAGCTTCTTTCATTTCGTCACCTCTGGCCATGGCACTATCCATAATTGCGGCTATTGGTTTCTTATAGGGATTGTCTTGGGCAAACTGGGTAAGGTTCTCGGTCAGTTCCTTAACTTTTTCTGCGCCGCGCAGGAACCCCAGCTCTGTGCTCATGATGACAGTGTCAATAGATGGGTCGGCACTCAACGTCTTAATCGCTCCGAATATCTGCTCTGAATGTTCTGCCATGGGTTCGGAATCCAGTGGGTTCTTGAAGCCGGCACCCGTAACTGCGATGAAGCTCTTGAGTTCCTTCTGAGTCTCCTCCGAGAAGATGGGAAGCTCCAGACCTTCCTTAGTGCACAGGTCGGCCGTCTGGACGCTGTATCCACCACCTCCGAGCATCACTCCCACCCGGTTCCCCCGGGGGCGGGGTTTGAGGTATAAAAGGGTCATGGCAACGTCCGCCAGCTCTTCCAGTGAGCTTACCCTGATAGCTCCTGTTTGCTTGAAGAAAGCATCCCATACTTCTTCACTGCCAGCTAAGGCGCCGGTATGAGAAGATGCTGCTCTGGCACCTACTGAGGTGACGCCGCCTTTCCATATTACCACTGGTTTCTTTTTATTTGTCTCCTTGACAAGCTGAGTGAATCTCTTACCATCCTTCACCCCCTCAATATATGCACAGATGACCTTGGTCTCGGGGTCCTGGGCATAATAGTCCAGATAATCGGTGGCATCCAGGACGGCGGCGTTCCCATAACTTACCACCTTACTGAAAAGTAGTCCCTGGCCCAGTCCATAGGTTATGAATTGGAAGCAGTTAACGCCGCTTTGGGAGAGATAGGCGACAGGGCCGCTCCTGGGGGGCAGTATTGGCCACATGGAGATCTTGGCGGAAGGAACATAGGCCAGCCCATTACAGTTTGGTCCTACAACTCCTATATTCCCCTTCTTCGCTATCTCCGCCACCTTCTTCTCAAGCTCTATACCTTCTGGCTCTCCCGTTTCAGAGAAGCCGGCGCTGAAGATGTGAGCGAACTTCACTCCCGCTTTGGCACAGTCTTCCAGCACATCAGGTACAGCTTTGGGTGGAACGCAAATGACACAAAAATCTATAGGCTCGGGAACATCCAAGAGACTTTTATATGGCTTTAGGCCAAGTATGTCATCGGTTGCCGTAAGATGGATAGGGTATATGTGGCCCTCGTAGCCCAATCTCTGATATTCCCGGATGTACTGCCCACCACCGGCTGCCCATCCCGAAGCTGGGTCCTTTCCCTTGAGTGAAATCCCGACCACTGCCATCGTCTTGGGGTTAAACAACCTTTCAAGCCTGTGTTCTGTTGACATAAATCACGCCTCCTTACAATCCACATTGATATTATCAAAATTTAGAAATCACGTCAAACAAGGTTTTCAACTTCAAGACGGCATAACGATTGATGTTCGCGGGCTACATCGTAAGCATGAACGGGGAGAGGGATAAGCGGCGCATTATGTGTCTTGACCCATAAGCCAGGGCATCATTTTTGCCTGGGAACAAAAGTGTTAAAATAAGTTTGACATTGAGGAGATTTTTCTTTATAGTTTGTGATAGATTATCTTTCGGGGCCCCGTGGTGTAGCGGTTTTAACATGCCACCCTGTCACGGTGGAGATCAGGGGTTCGAATCCCCTCGGGGTCGCTTCTGCTTCAACTAGACCTCACAAAAACAGCGCCTGGGGTACCAGCGAGGTGGCATAGAAAGTAAGAGGGCAAGCTCAACAGGAACCTGCCCTCCAATCGTGTCCAGGCTAAGTCTCAGCTTTGAGCCCTGCGGCGTCTCAAGATATACCAGCCCGTGCCGCCGGCTACGAGCACCCCCAGCACAATCCAAGGTGCTATAACGGAAGCCCTACTTACGGGGTAAGCTTCGCCGCCAACCGGCGGTGGTATCCTTGCGTTCCCAAAATGGTTGTTGATAGACTCGCGGGGGCCGTCGGTACTTGCCACAAGTGTTAGGGGGCCTACCCACGTCCGGGTCGTGGCTACCATGCCCGGCGGGACTTCTTCCCTGACGTAGAATGTGTATTCTTTTCCATCTGTTTCGTTGTAGATATTGAAGCAATAGCTTCCCTTTAGCATGTTCTCACCGCTAAGGAGTGGGTTTTCCTCGGGCTCAGGGTATTTGAGCTCTGGGTAGTATTCCTCGGCCGGCGTGGAATTGTCCGCGCCGAGAAGTGTTATGGTAACAGCGTCTATGCCGGGCTCTGTTTCAACGTCATACCTGCCATCCCTATCCAAATCGCGGAACTTTATGCCGCATATGTGAAACGAAAAACTGGGTTTAGTGATTACAGGGTGGGTGTCGGGATCGGTCACTTGCGTGATGTTGTGCCACCCCGAGGCTGTTGCATTGTTGACCAGTATGTCAGGAGCATCACCCGGGATAGTATATGTGTCGGTGAAAGTCTGTGAGGCTCCGACTGCCAGGTCCCCGATGTCGTAGCTTCCTAGGAGAGTATCGGTCACGGTTACGTTGGCCAGCCCAACGTTGCCGCAGTTGGATATAGTGAATTCATAGGTGATGGTCTCGCCTTTCTTGGCCTCGGCCGGGCCTGTCTTGGTGATGTCAATGCAGGGATTGTCCTCATCGACGATGTCGACAGAGTGGCTATCTTGGTCGGTTACCTCCTCACCTCCATACCACCCTGAAGCCGTCGCATTGTTGACCAGCGGGTCAGGCGCATCATTAGGGACCGCATATATGACGTTGAAAGTGTACGATGCTCCGACTGCGAGGTCGGGAATGTTGTGATTTCCTAAGATGGTATCAGTCACGGTCACATTGTTCAGCCCCACGTTGCCACAGTTGGACACCGTGAACTCGTAAGTGATGTTCTCGCCCTCGATTGCCTCAGCCGGGCCTGTCTTGGTGATATTGATACAGGGCTCGACCTCAGCCACGGTAGCCATATCCACGGAGTGGCTGTCTTGGTCGGTTACCTCCTGGCCTCCATACCACCCGGAGGCTGTTGCACTGTTGACCAGCGGGTCAGAAGCATCACCGGGGACGGTATACGTGGTGTTGAAAGTGTGCGAGGCTCCGACTGGAAGGTCAGGGATGTCGTAGCTACCCAGAAGGGTATCGGTCACGGTCACATTGGTCAGGCCGACAGTCCCGCAGTTGGATACTGTGAATTCGTAGGTTATGTTCTCTCCTCTCAGCGCCTCCGCCGGACCGGTCTTGGTGATATCGATGCAGGGCAGGCCCGGGTTCTCCTGGGGTTTCTGATGGACGAGCTTGTTTGACTTCGCAAAGGCGTGTTCCGTCGGCACCCTTGTCCATGATACCTGCTCGAAAACATGACCCGTCGCTATATCTGAATCATAGGGAGCGTAGCTATTGTGTAATGGCCACCAGTACGGTGTCTTGTTAGGACCAGGACTCTTCGAGTAATAGAGATTAATCTTCTGAGCTTCGGGAATCGCGGTAATATCTGTTACTGGAATGGTTGTTGGCTCAAATTCGGTAGCCCGAAAAAAGAACCAGATCCTGCTGTCGCCAACCACATTCTGACACTCAACGGTTATTTTCAGCTTAAGGACTTCTCCCGGCCGCAGGACTTTAAGGTCATTGGCAAATTGCGCACTATCAGTATAAGCGTTAAGAGCAGTCGCCCCGTCAGGCTTGCCCAGTGACCAGACATACAGGTATATGGGGGCAACAGTGGAGTATGGTGCGTAGATTGCATTTGTATCGGCGGTACCTATGACAGTACCAGTAACCCTGGGAGTTACAGCAGCCTCGGATGTGTATATCTCCCATGACGCGTCCAGGGCGATAAGGGCACGGCTGGGGTTTAGATTTGCAGCCGCAAGTGTCACGAACTGGATGGTAGAAGCCACATCGTTAACGTCCTCTGAAGCAGTGTTCCTGAACGTAACGACAACTTCTTCGCTGTCTCCTAGCTCTAACACATTGTCTGTCTCCACTTCGACAGCGCCACTTGGGGCACCCGATACACGATGGGTATCCAGGACCAGGATGACAGGAATGAACGCGAGAACGAAAACAATTACGAACGCCATAAGCCAGCTAAGCTTCATTCTCTCCTCCTTGATTCTTAGCTTTAAACCTTGCGGCTACTCCCCCCTCTGTCATCGCGAGGAGCGTTAGCGAAGAAGCAATCTCAAGACCTACGCCGCCTTAACACGAACACACCAGCCCCGACCATAACGGCCACTGCCACTACAATCCAGGGCGCCAGAACAGAAATCCTGCTAACGGGATAAGCCTCGCCGCCTACAGGTGGCTGGGTGATAGGCGTCCCGGGGCCTCCCTGGTCAACAATTAATCCATCGGGAGCTACTACATTGTCGTCACCAAGTCCGCCATCGACCAGAGTGATGGTAATCACATTGTCTCCATCATTATCTCCTACCAGCAGCTGATACCAATGGTCGCTAGGGTCGCTTGGGGTTGGACCATACTTCCAGTATTGAGTCCCAACAGGGAGAGGAGAGGGAAACGTCATGGTGACTATCGCTGAGGTGTGATTAGCAGATAGCAAAGTTATATTAAATGAGAAGAAGCCATGGGGGAATGCGAGATTCGGCTTGCCCTCTTCCGGCAGCTCCGATTCTGCCACCGCTGTAAGGCCTTCCAGGGTGCTGGGGTCGGAATCAAAATACACAGTACCGGAGCCCGTGGCTGTCCCGGTCTTGCTCTCAACTGCAGTTATGGCATAGATTGTTTCACCGCCCTCAGTGCCGAAAGCCACATCGTCATCGCCGTCTCCATCCAGGTCACCGACCTCAACATCTGTTATTCGCGGGTCAACGCAATACGGCGACCAGACAAGGTCTCCTTGCCCATCACCATCCATATCGATTCCATCAAACGCATAGATGCAACGGTCCGGCGCGCTAGTTCCGGCAATGACTTCGTTCCTATAGTCCCGGTCAATGTCCCCTATGGCAATCGACTCCCCATAATAATTACCGTGCCACCAATCTATGGAGTAACGCCACATTTCCTGCCCGGCAGGAGGACTGTCAATGTCAATCGCGAATATTGTTGCATCAGTAGGCGGTGTAATGGCAGCCACCTCAACATCCTCAGGGTCTCCGTCAAGGTCTCCCAGCTCGATGTCTGAGATGACCTTGTAATCCTCGGTGTAGAAACTGTAAAGCGGGGCACCTCCTTCATCTCCATCGAAGGCCAGAACCCAGCCACCTGGGATTTGCCCAAAGCCCCCAAAGGCAGATTCCGTGTCATAAGCCACAGCCACGACCTCGTTGCCATCATCCCCGTCGACATTGCCTATCTCCACGGCCCGCCCACCAACCTCAGTATCCAACCACATCAAATACCCCGTGCTGTTGTAAACATATAAGCAGGCAAGCCCATCGCCAATGGCCGCCACATCCACCCCACCTTTTCCATCAAGCTGCCCCACGGCCAGGTCCACTACTGTTGTCCCGGGGGTTACCGGCCATCCCGTTATGTTGTCTCCTGTGCCATTGACGGCATATATCACGCTAAGAACTTCATTGTTACATGCCACCACATCATCTTTGCCATCATTATCAACATCACCTATCTCGATGTCCTTGATCTCGCCCGTCACTCGATACGACCACAGGATAGTCCCATCTTTGTCGTAGGCATTTATTACATTACCTCGATAAATAATCTTTGTTGTGCCGAATCCCCCGCGTAGGTCCTCACCTGCAGCGACCCCATCTATATAATTCTCCCCCCCAGCTATGACCTCATTCCAACCATCTCCATTTATGTCACCAATCGCCACGGCATACCCTGCTATTGAAGAGTCTTGCCATTGCCAGGCTCCCGGGCCCTCTCCCGGAATCGCATGCAGAGTGAATAGCCCCACAAAGAAATCATCGATTGCCACCACATCATCCTTATCATCTTTGTTCAGGTCCCCTACAGCTATATCTGTGACGTTTCCACTTGTATTATAAGACCAGAGTTCCTCGGGCAATGGGGGATGTACCATATTTGCAGCCACTGGTATCGCCAGCGAGAAAGAGAGCACCAGAGATATTGTCACTACTACGGGCAGGAGTTTTTTGTTCATTTCAATTCACCCCCTTTGACAGGTTGAAGCCTTGTTCATTCTCTCAGAGGCAAGGGAAAAGATTCCCCTATGGCTATTATAGTTCATAGTAATACGGCATATTTTCCCTGTCAATACCTTTGAAGCAGCTTCTTAGACGAGCGGTGCTCTCAACAACTCATTACACTCGGTTCCGCGATAGCCGAATTAAATCTTCTTACTGACCCTGGCTAATAGCCCGGTGAATGCCATATAGCCTGATGCCGGGTCAGCAGGTGTGTCATCAGTCAGCACGTTTTCACAGCTTTCGGGCCAGCCATGGGGGACAATAACGGCATCGGGCATGATATCCCGACTAAGCCTGGCTTTAATCTCTATACTGCCCCTCTTTGTTTCCACGACCATCAAGTCACCGTCACCGATGCCGTATTTCCCGGCAGTATCAGGGTGCATCTCGGCCAGGGGTTCGGTATTTCTGCGACGCAGCCTGGATAAATTGCGGTGCTGAGAATGCCAGTACTCCATCTCCCTCGCCCCGGTAGTCAAAACTAAAGGATAATCCCTGGCAAGCTCAGGAGTGCTGATGGGGCTCTCCAGGGGCTCTTGATAAGTGGGTAGTGGGTCATAGCCCATCTTTTCCAGCTCCTCAGAGTAAAGCTCGACTTTGCCTGAGGGAGTTCGAAATCCCCTTTTCTTGTACTCATCATAATGCGTGGTCAAAGGGAGAATGCCGGTGGGATGCTCATCCATCAGGTATTTGACCGTCAACCCGGTGGGCTCCAGAAAGTGGTCCAGGACCTCTTCATCATCCTTCCACGGGAAATACTCCTCATATCCCATCCTCTTGGCCAGTTCAAGCCAGAACCTGCAATCAGACCAGGACTCCCAAAGGGGTGGTATCACTGGCCGGCGCAGCATAGCCACAAGGCTCATACCGGTTGTGCTCACCTTTTCAAGAAAGGTGCAAGCGGGAAGAACGATATCGGCTCTTTCAGCCGTGGCTGTCATGAAGACATCCATCACAACTAGGAAGTCAAGCTTATCCAAAGCTTGCTTGACCTTTGTGGAGTTAGGCCAGGTAACTGCAGGATTGGCTGCTGATATAACCATCATTTTGACAGGGTATGGCTTACCAGATAATACAAGGTCTCCCCAATTCACCATGCTGCCAAGAGCAAGCATCCTGCCCCCAATCTGGTGAAGTATCGGATACTTGTCTGCTCCCGTACGCTTCATGTCTCCCATCTTTTCCAGAAGCCTGTGTGGTCTCCGCGTGAGCCCCGATGATATCCTTGCTGACCCTCCTGGTATATCTAAATTCCCGGTAATCGCCTCCAGTATCGTCAGAGAGCGGAAATTTTGAAAGCCGCATTGACATTGCTGTAGCTTCGTAACGCTTGGGCTTATGCACGCTGGCTTGGTAGTGGCATAAATTCGAGCGATCTTCTTAATGTCTTCCGCTGCCACCCCGGTTATTTTCTCCGCCCACTCTGCTGTGTATTGCTTGACGTGCTCTGCCAGCTTATCGAATCCCACAGTCCAGTTTTCGACGAACGCCCTGTCATACAGACCTTCTGAGATAATAGTATTGAGCATCGCCAGGGCCAGAGCACCATCGGTGCCCGGCCTCGGCTGAACATGGATGTCAGCCCGCTTGGCAAAAGATGTGCGCTTGGGGTTAATGACAATAAGCTTTGCTCCCTTCCGCAGAGCCTCGTTAATCCGCCTGACCCATGGCAGGAATGATTCGTGGGGATTCTGGGCCCATAATATTATGCACCGGGAGTTTGCATGGTCAGGAGTGCACATTTTTCCTATTGTCACCAGACTGGCAAGAAAACCCGAATTGCCACAAAGATTACCAGGGTCGAAGATGTTTGGAGTGCCATAAACATCGCAAAATCTCGATATCACATCCCAGCCTACCTGGTATGCCATACCTGCCGGGTCACCAGAAAGAACGGCAAGGGAGCTGGCACCATCTCTTTCCTTCAGCTCTTTCAATTTGGTGGCTATGGTATCCAAAGCCTCTTCCCAGGAAATCCGCCTCCATTCTCCATTTTCCCTTTTCATGGGATATTTAAGGCGGTCCTCATGGTACACCCACTCGGGGATTTGATGAGCTTTGACACATAGCTTGCCCCGACTCTCCGGGTGCTCAGGCAGGCCCTCAATCTTAACGACCCTGTCATTATCAACATAGACATTGATTCCGCACTCGTGGATACACATTCCACAGGCGGTTTTGACAACACGCTGTTTATTCTTTACAGGACTGGCAATTCCCACAGTTACCCACCTCCTCTCTATGGTCTAAAGCTTGCTCCCTTTAGCGGGTTACCTACAGTTTACCACAATTTCACCCGTCGTCCTAAGTTTGACGATTTCAATCTCATGGATAGGCCAAGAATCTACGAAGCCCTATGGGTTTGTGTGCCCCAAGAATCGCCTAAGGTCACCCCGAGGCCATCAGGGGTAGCTTTTGAACCAGAAGACGACGCTCGATTTCTGAACCCAGGTATATTGACATCTGTTTAAGGGGTGATATTATAATACCGCCAAGTGCGAGGCTGTGGGGACTACTGCTAGGCTCGGGAATATCAAAACTTTGACCTGCCACCGAGTTCTTAGGGAAACTGAGAGCAAAAGCGACGAATTATCCCTGTGACCCGCGGCAGCACATTCGTATTAGGGCAGAGTACAAGTGAGTATGTAACGAAGGAGGAGCAGCCATGGGAGTACGAACCCCGGAAGAATACACTGAAAGCCTGAAGAAACATAACCCCAAGGTCTACATGGACGGCGAATTGGTCGAGAATATCGTCGAGCATCCCGCTTTCCAGGTAGGCATCAACTGTACAGCAGTGACTTTTGAACAAGCGAACGATGCCAGATACAGAGACTTGGCGAGGGTATGGTCCCCCATCATCAATGAGGAGATCAGCCGATGGACTCATCTGATGCAGGACGAGCAGGACGCTCTTGCCAAGGTGAAGCTCCACCGTGGGCTGAACGACTTCCTATGTCCGTGTCACTACAGGTGTCTGACTTGTGACCTACTGCACGCAGCCTGGGCTGCCAGTTATGAAATCGACAAGAATCACAACACCAATTACCACCAGCAAGTTACCGAAATTATGAAAGAAGTCCAGAAGAACGACTGGATCGTCGGCGGAGGGCTGGTGAGTCCCAAGGGGGATAGGAGCAAGGGTCCAGCTGAACAGGCAGACCCAGACATGTACTTGCACGTTGTCGATAAGAGAGCGGATGGGATAGTCGTACGGGGTGCCAAAGCCCACTCAACGGCTGCCCCATACACAGACATATTGTGTGTCATCGAGGTGGAGCTTCTTCCGGAGTACTATGTTGGTTTCTTCACGCCGGTGGATGCCGAAGGCATAACCTATATTTGCCGAGCCCCGCATGCACCGTCCGAGCCCAAAGACATTGAGAATCCGTTTAGCTCAAGGTTTGGTGGCCATGTCGAGGCGATGATTGTGTTTGATGATGTGTTTGTGCCCTGGGAGAGAGTATTCATGTGTGGTGAGGTTGAGGCAGTTGCGACCTTCGGGAATATACTTGTTGCATCGCACCTCTGGCATAAATGCTTGTGCCGCTGGGTCAACATAGACCTTTCTATTGGTGCTACAGCACTGATCGCTGAGTATAACGGCGTAGCGAGCGCTCCTCATATACTTGATGAGCTGTGCGAGATGGCTATGGATGCTGAGATCGTAAATGCCTGCATGATAGCCGCGGCTGTAGAAGGTACGAAGCATGAGTCTGGGGTGTATTATCCAAAAATGTCGCCAGCGGCCAGCGGCAAGCTCTACTCGGCCAAGAGGCTGGGTGAACATCGTTACTATATGCAAGACACAGCCGGTGGCCTGGTGGGAACGATGGCATCGGAGAAGGACTTCAGAAGCCCAACCGTAGGGAAGTACTTAGAGAAGTATTACCAGGGCAAGGAAGGCGTGTCGACGGAGAACAGAGTGCGAGCCTTTAGACTAATCGAGGATTTGACGGCCTCCGAGTTCGCTGGCTGGTATCATGCTATCTGTATCAGTGGTGGAGGTGCAGCTAAGACGATCAAAGATTTGCTAGCCATGGAATGCGACTACGAGGGACGCAAACAGAAGGCCAAACTAGCCGCCAGGATAAAAGAATAGAGCTGGCTTAGCGAGTAAATCCATAGCAGTAGCAAGAGGAGGATATGACGATGCAGCAACTTAAGGACAAGGTGGCGGTAATTACCGGGGCTGGCAGCGGTATCGGAGCAGGCATTGCCAGAGGCTGTGCCAAAGCCGGAATGAAAGTGGCAGTAGCAGATATCCGTCTAACCAAGGCAAAACGAGTCAGAGATGAGTTGACCGCCAGCGGCGCTGACGCGATTGCCGTAGCTACCGATGTATCTAAACTGGCTTCCGTACAGGCCTTGGCAGATGAAGTGGACAATGCCTTTGGAGCAGTCCATCTGGTCTGCAATAACGCAGGCGTCTGGTTAGGCGCGCTGATGCAAGAGGCGGATATTAAAGACTGGCAGTGGCTCATTAATACAAACCTGTACGGTGCGATACATGGCGTCAAAGTCTTTGCGCCCAAACTGGTCGCTCAGGGTGAGGGCCATATTGTAAATACCGCATCTATGGGTGGCCTGATTGCCGGGCCACCGGAAGGCCTGTACTGCACCACGAAGTTTGGCATAGTTGGTTTAAGTGAAGCGTTGCTGCTGGAAGTCGGAGATAAAGGCGTGGGTGTTTCTGTATTGTGCCCGGGTTTGGTGAAGAGCAACCTTTTGGAGTCAGAACAAGTACGTCCCAAAGCGCTAAAGACCGGTAAGAAGTACGACGTTGTGCCACCTGACGTAGCATCCGGCATAGACCCCGATGATGTTGGCCAGCGAGTAGTTGATGCTGTTATCGACAATGAATTCTATATCATCACTCATAACGATTACAGCGAATTTATCAAAATGCGTTGTGACCGCATTCTTGATGCCATTGACCGGCACGCAGAACGCTACAAGCGATGATTGTCCCTGGCGCTAAGCCATCACCCTGCTCATTTTTCTTCCCTCCGCGGCTTTGCCCGCTCATCTTCTTCCACACAAATCAGATTGCACATTACCAATTGTTCTCTGCAAGGCAAGCACAGATGCTTGGGAAGCCCTCGATTGCCACCGGATTCCTGGCGATCAAGCTCTAACCCCCTGCCTTTTTCTCTGCCTGCACTTTGTCTCTCAGGGTTTTAAGGCCTTCTAAGGCAGCTTTCTTCGCTTGCTCAAAGGCTTCCATATCCGTAGGAGCAAGCTTACGATCTCTGCTGGTTTCCCACCATTTCTGGCCATATTTAATAGTGGGTCGCCCGTGACCGGGAAATGTTCCCCAATTGGACGGGTAGTTTGTCATAGCCATTTCTTTCCAGGCTTCATAGGGCAAAGTCTCATTAAGGACCTCACGAGAGTACCAGAACATATCTTTCATGGGTCCCAGGGGTAATCCACGGATGATGTCACAGCCCGGCATGTACCCGAGCACCCTGGCAGCCCAACCGGATGCCATCTCCACACGGTTTGTGATGTTGTGATGCCAAGCCTGGGCAGCAGCCCAGTCACAGCACATCCCGAAGTCGATTGCCTTCCAGCTACAAAACGGTCCCTTTGCCTCAGCACTCAAATCAGGTTTGACGCTGCGGGCGTATTTATTGAACGCCTGGCATGTTCCAAATCCGCAGGCCCCACAATCCCAGGCCAGATCCGACGTGCGAAGGTTCTTTCCCCCGATCAGTAGCAACACCGGCGGTTCCCCGGCAGCAATGGCTTTTGAGTAACTCAATAGGGATATCCCGTGAAATGCGGCCAGGGGTAGCAGCAATCCAAAGGCCTCAACAAAGGGATTCAAGTCATCGCCGGTTATGACCTTAAATTCGAGTTTAACCCGCCCGGTAATCTGTGGTGCCTTCAGCGCCGAATGGATGCAGTAGCTAGCTATATCAAGCAGTTTATCCTGGGCCAATTTCATACCGTCATATACAGCCATTCTATCTCTCCTTCCCTTCTTTTTGGCGAGCCTTTTCAGTAGCCCAACCTGGATCGTTGAACCGATAGTCCCCGCCTGCCTGACGGCTTAACGAATAGAGCTTGCGCACATTGTCTATCATCTTATTAGCATTGATAACATGGTAGTCCGTGTTGACATCCACGAAGGGATTCTTTCCCGTAGAGGCCACCAGAATTCCCACAACGATACCTGAATTGGGACAATAACCGAGGTGCTGGCCAGCGACTCCGACGGTCATATATGCTCGAGCGTCCACCATTAACTTGTTGGCAATAAAAAGGGCCGAACCGACAGCAAATCCCAGGTCCTGGACGCGCAATGTACACAGTGGCCCATTGACCAGAGTACTAAACTTTCGCTTGGTAGTGTCTACCTGGCTGTCGATATGAGGACGCCGGTCATAGAAGAATGAGCAATTACTTACGCCACCGCACGAGCCGCAGTCCGCATCCATTGGCGTTTCATGTGCACGATAATTTCCCAGGAACAGAACTGCATCACTTTCCCTGACCATAACGGCTTCATACTTGAACAAGCGCCCCATTTGTCCGTTTTTAACCTCCCAGGCGAACTCTTCCATCTTGCGGGCAATCCTCTCCTGCTCTTTGTATCCCCATACGATGTGAGCCTCCACCTGGGCAACGCCTCCAGCGTTGGGAGCCGTTTGTGCGGCGTTTGACATCAGCTTGACCGCCGCTAGAGTATTCTCCCTGCGATTCACATCATCTGGCGAATACTGCGGCCAGTCCGCCATGAATATTTCGGGCATGTCTACCTCCTCCTTTTAAAATTTTTTGGAATAAAGTAGTACTTCTGATACGAATGATCCTTCCTATGCTTTATTTCGGCCATCCGTAACACTTCGGTTTTCCAGAATCTTAGTTCATAGTATATTCGCCATCCCACACTGTCAAGAGACGTCTACATATTGACATCTCGGGAAAGTGTGATAGACTGATAATATAGGAACTTTCCCAGCTTAACTCCCAAAGAAGCAACTGCTACAGGTGAGCGTGGCGTGCTGTGTACTCTCTCCAGAGGCCGAAAAACGAGCAAGTACGGAATATTGTTATGTCTGGCTTTGGGCATCGATGCGACTATTGTCTGTAAATAATAAGAGTTGTATCTGGAGTTCAGAGCCGACCGCGTAGGTTCGAGATTCTAGCAGGAGGTTTGACGAGATGAGCGACAAAAGACAAGTTCCCATCATTGCCAGCGACGCGGGCGGCACCATGACCGATATGATAGTTGTCGACGCGGACGGTAACTTCAGAGTTGGTAAGGCATCAACCACCCCGCAAGACGAGTCTCTGGGCTTCTGGGAGTCATTGACTGACGGTTTCGATTACTGGGAAATCGACTTCGAGAAGCGGGCCAAGGATATTCTCCCCACTGTTGAGGCGGTTGTCTACAGCGGCACCGGCATGATGAATGCTTTGCTCACAGAGACCGGCAGAAGGGTAGGGGTCATCGTGCAACGGGGGGAGGAGGACATTTTCCTGCATGAGCGCGCTGCACAGACCTGGGCTGGCTATGCCTATCAGGATGTCCTCCACCATGTGACACACAGGCATAACCGTCCCCTGGTCCCTCGCAAGCTGGTCAAAGGCATTGAAGGTCGAATAGACATGATGGGCATGGAGGCCATCCCTCTCTACGAAGACGAGGTAAGGAAGAGCATCGAGGAACTCCTTGACAAAGGCGTGGATGCCATTGCTGTTTGTTTATTTTTCTCATATATGAACCCGACACATGAGCTGAGCGTAGCAGACATCGCTGCCAAGGTGATGCTGGAGAAAGGACGCCAGGTGCCAGTATATCTCTCTCATCAAATTGCTCCCATAATGAGGGAGCAGCCACGCCTGAATACACTTGTCCTCCATGCCTATGCTGCAGAACCTGGTCGCCAACAACTGTTCAGGGTAGAACAAAAACTCCGCGAAAATGCTTACAAGTACCCACTGCAGATAATGCTTGCCCACGGGGGGTTATCAAATATCCGTTATCCCAGGATTCATGAGGCGTGCTTTTCCGGGCCTATCGGCGGGCTGCTGGGGGCCCAGTATCTGGCCAAAACGATTGGCGTCGGGAACTGGATTTGCTCAGATATGGGTGGAACTAGTTTCGACGTTGGCCTTATCATGGGGGGTGAGCACATGTTGCAGAGGGAGGTAACCCTCAACCGCAGGCTGTATAACATTCCCACGCTGCTCATGGATTCCATTGGGGCCGGTACCGGAATGTACGTCACCATCGATCCCATCACGAGGAGACCTATCATCGGGCCCGAGAGCGCTGGCTCTGACCCCGGGCCGGTCTGCTACGACATGGGCAACGAAATACCGACGGCGATGGACTGCTCGCTGATAATGGGGATTCTCAATCCAGATAACTACCTCGGCGGCAAGCTCAAGCTGAAAAAGGACTTCGCCCTGGCTGCAATTAAGGAGAAATGCGCCGACGTGCTGGGCCTCGACCCCTACTTCTTTGCGGAGGGTGTGTACAGGCTCATCAATAGCCGGATGCAGGAACATATCAGGGCGGTCATCTATGCGCGGGGCTACTCTCCGGCAGACTATTGCCTTCTTGGCTATGGAGGGGCCGGACCGATGCACCTGGCCGGCTATGCCGAGGGTATGCCTTTCAAGGGAGTGGCCACTGTACCCTGGGCCGCTGCTTTCTCTGCCTTCGGCTGTGCTTCCGTGGATATCAGCCACCGCTACCAGAAGTCCACGAGTGTACTTATCCCCCATGGCGCCGATGATAACTGGAAGCTAATGATGGGGCAATTCATGCTCAATCCTGGATGGGAGGAATTGGAGAAGCTGGCCCAGGCTGACTTCGCCGCCGAAGGCCTTCCCTGGGATAAGTCCAGTATGTGGCAGATAGCCTATGTGCGCTATGCGGGGCAGATGACAGACATCGAGGTGATGTCGCCCGTGTCGCGTATACAGAGCCCGGCGGATATGGACAAGCTCATTGCCGCCTTTGAAAACCTCTATGAGAAGGTCTATGCTGGCGTCGCCAAGCACGAGGAGGCGGGATACCAGATCATGGAACTGGGACTGGTCGCCTCTATACCCAAGGTGAAACCCAAGCTGATCAAGCGCCAGCTTGAGGGCGCACAACCACCTTCTGAAGCCATCAGGGGGACAAGAGAGGTATATCTTAACGGTACGTGGCACAGGGCAACTATCTACGATATGGACGCCATAAGGCCGGGCAATGAGATAAAGGGTATAGCCGTGGTCGAGGCCCCAAACACCACCTTCTTCATCCCACCGGAAAGAAGGGCGAGAATGGACGAGTGGTCGCTTCTATGGCTCACTTGAGAGGTCTCCACGTTGCCCGTCACAAATTTAAAGGAGGTCTGAAGGATGCAAGACAAGGGAATAGGTGAAAGCGGTAAGACCCTGAAGCAGATGAAAGAGGAGAGCGAAAGGCTGCTCCGGGAAACAGGCTGCTATGCCGGCATCACCGACCCCTCCCTGCTGAGAGGTGACCCGGTGAAGGCGGAGCTCTTCCACTCGCGGATAATGGCCGCTCTGATTTCCGGGAGGGAGACGTGCAAGATGATATCAGCCTCTCCCTATGTCAGGGAGGTGGCTGAGCTTTGCCTCGGTCTATACACTCCCGAAGGCGATAATATAGCCCAGTCCACTGGCATCCAGATTCACATCCGCCTCATGGGCGACCACATCAAGTGGATGATTGAAAAGGACTATGAGGAAGAAGTGGGCATAGAGGATGGCGACCTGTTTATAACCAACGACCCCGCCATAGCCAATATGCATCCTGCTGATGTGTACGATATCCTCCCTATCTTCTGGGAGGGGAAACTGATAGGTTGGGTGTGTACAGTAATCATGGAGATGGACATAGGTGCGGTGAGCCCCAGCTGCATGCCCTCCGCTAATGCAGAGAGGGCTACGGACGGGTTGAGGTTCACCTGCGAGAAGATAGGCTCCAAGGACCAGCTGAGGCGGGATTTCGAATACCGGATAGAGCACAACCTCGATTTCCCTGATATGTTTATTCTTGACCGAAAAGGAGCAATAGCCGCCAATATTCGGGTGCGTGAGGAGGTCAAGAAACTCATCGGCGAGTTTGGCCTTGACTATTACAGGAGAGCCGGTGGGGAGCTTATCGAAGATGAACGGCGTAACCAGCTCGCTCGCCTGCGCCAGCGGACGGTGCCCGGCCGCTACCGAGATGTATCCGCTGTCGAGTTATACATGGCAGAGCAGCCAGTAAGCTGGTTTGTGGACAAGAAGGACGTTATTCGGCTCATCCCGATACAGATGGATATCCTGCCGTCGGGTCGCGTGGTGCTGGACTTCGAGGGGACGGGGGAGTGGGGCTGGCACAGCTTTAATGTTCCCCCTAAGTCAGTCTGGGGAGCCCTATCCATATGCCTGGTGCAGATACTCTCCTACGACGGGCGTGGCAACCTAGGGTCCCTCCTCCCCTTTGAAATAAAGTCCCCTCTGGGTTCTCTGCTTAACCCCAATGAGCCGCGTCTCCTCGCCTTCTCTAATTCATGGGTTTCTGTACTGGATACCTTCGGGATTTGGGTGGGTATGTTGGGGACCGCTTTTTATCTTCGCGGCTTCAGAGAGGAGACATTTAGCTACCGTTCGGGAGGTGGCTGGCAATACTATGGGTTCGACCAGTTAGGCAATAAGCGCCCTATGTTGGTCGGTGGACCCGGTGCCATGGCCGCAGGTGCTACGGGGGTCTGCGATGGGCTCGCGGGATGGCTGGCAACCCCGGAGGTCGATACCGGCAACGAGGAGGTGTGGGAGCTCTTCGCTCCATACCTTTGCATGTCAAGGCGATTAGACCTTTACTCAACAGGCTACGGTAAATTCCGCTCCGGTTTCCAGGTAATCCCCATCCATATGATCCATGGGACAAAGGGGCTCTTTGCCACGGGAGCCCTTGGCTGTGGCAACGACGGCATAATCCCTAATGTGGGGATGTTCGGTGGATATCCCAGCGGGAGGCGGGCCACGATGCTACTTCGCTACCATAATCTACAGGAACTGATCACTGGAAGACAGCCTCTTGTCCATGAAATCGGCCATCCCGCCGAGTTCAGAAACCGAGTTCCGGGCGAAGTTACCTTTTTTACCCATGTGCCACCACCGATAGAAGTCGGCGAGGGGGATGTGCTTCTCAGTGCTTCCACCTCCGGCGGTGGACTGGGCGACCCGATTGAGAGGGGCCCGGCCTTGGTGAAGTCCGACCTAGACAATGGACTTACCACGGAGGACATAGCCAGAAATATATACTGCGTGGCAGCCAGCTTCGACAGCAAGTCTGAGACATGGGCGTTAGACTATCCTGCCACGGAAGACCTCCGCCAAGCAAAAAGAAGGGAGAGGTTAGCCAGAGGACAGCCGACGAAGCAGTGGTGGGAGAAGGCTCGTAAGAGAGTGATGACAAAAGACATTGATGACAAGCTCGTGGAGATGTACCAGAGCAGTATGAAGCTGAGCCAGACTTTTGCGGCGGAGTATCGTGATTTCTGGGCGCTGCCCGATGATTTCAATTTTTGAGGTGCGGAATGTCATACAGTAAAGATGATTTAAGAGACCTTTTTGAGGGCAAACTTCCCTGGGAGAAGGTTAAAGAGATAATAAGCAAGCCCAAGGACGACGACAGGTTCGACAAATATCTGGAGATACTGCAGGAGCGTGTTCCCTGGGAGGAGAGGATTCTCTTGCCTCTGGGAGAGCACCTGTACGTTGTTCAGAAAGGTGGAGAGCGGGTTGTGAAGTGCGACTGCGGGCATGAGTTCGGAGACTGGCGACAGAACTGGAAACTGAGCGCTCTCATCTTCGTCAGGGACGACTCCACAAAACTGGAGGAGGTCTACCCTGGCCTCCACTGTCCTGATCCGAACCTGTCCGAGCTGCGCGAATATTACTGCCCGAGCTGTGGTGCCCTGCTCGAAGTTGAGAGCACTCCTCTTGGTTACCCTGCCATATTTAAAGCACTGCCTGATATAGACTCGCTTTATCGTGACTGGTTGGGAAGACCGCTGCCAGAGGAGAAGGAATTCAAGGATATGACCTATGAGGTCATCAATGAGTGGAAACGGGGCCTCCAAGATGGTCCCGGATAGGAGGTTTTTATGGCCATAAACAAGGTGTTTGCCAGTGCCGATGAAGCCGTGGCTGATATTCAGGATGGTGCGGTGATACTGGTTGGCGGCTTCGGCCCCATCGTTAGCACCCCCGGCAAGCTTCTGGAAGCTGTGTCAAAACTGCCGGTGAAAGACCTCACCGCAGTGTCCAACTCCGGTGGCTTCGGTATAGAGGTCTGGGGGGAGCATGATGTGGAGGTGCTGCACAGGACAGGCCAGCTAAAGAAGCACATCGTATCTGCGCCTGTGAATCAATGGATGGATAATACCCTGGAGAAGAGGTTCAGGGCGGGGGAGGTTGAGATTGAAATGGTTGCCCAGGGGACACTGGCGGAGAGAATCAGGGCAGCCAAGGCGGGACTCGGAGGCATCCTCATCCTGGTCGGGGTCGGCACCGCGATAGAGGAAGGGAAGAGGAAAATTGTGGTCGATGGCAGGAAATACTTGCTGGAGCTTGCCATCAAGGCTGACTTCGCACTGATAAGAGCCTATAAAGCTGACCGCTGGGGCAACCTCATTTATAGGGGTACTTCAAGGACCTTCAATGCCACCATGGCCGGAGCGGCGCGGGTGACGATCGCAGAAGTTGACCAGCTGGTGGAACTGGGCGAACTGGCCCCTGAGGAAATCGTTACGCCCGCGGCATTCGTGAACAGGGTGGTGGTGAGGTAACAGGAGGGATGATCATGCAAGAGCAAAAATGGAGACCAGATGAAATCATGCAGGAGAAGGCGCTGGAGAAGAAAGCCAGCATGGAAGCCATCTCGCGTGGGAAGTCGGGGATAGATGACCAGACCCAGGCAGTGAGGGTGGCTAAGGAATTCCAGGATGGCATGGTGGTGAACCTGGGCATAGGGACGCCTACCCTGTGTTCCAACTTCGTCCCTGCAGGCCGGGAAGTATTGCTACATGCTGAGAATGGAGCCCTCGGCTACGGCCAGGTGTGTGGCCTTGGCGAAGGCGACCCCAATCTAATCAATGCCAGCGGACAGCCGGTGAAGGCACAACCTGGCATGTCCTTCTTCGAACACGCTGAATCGTTTGCCATTATCAGGGGGGGATTCCTTAACATTTGCGTGATGGGAGCAGTGCAGGTCTCGGAGAAGGGCGATATGTCCAATTGGTTCATCCCCAAGAAAGGAATGGGAACAATTGGCGGTGCTATGGACCTTGCTTTCTGCGCCAGGAAGCTTATCATCATCATGAGCCATGTAGCAAAAGACGGCAGCTATAAGATTGTGAAGGAATGCAGCTACCCGATTACAGCGCCTCGATGCGTCGACCTCATCGTCACCGACATCGCTGTTATCGAGGTAACCAAAAGGGGACTAGTCCTCAAGGAAGTGGCTCCAGGCTGGACGCCTGAAGATGTGCAGGCGTTGACAGAGCCGAAGCTTGCCATCGCGCCTGACCTGCATGAAATCGAAGTGATATAATTTAAATAATTGACCCTGCTCTCATGGCAGATATAAAGAGCGCCATAGCGTAGCGGGGTCTCGACTACGAATAGGAGGTACAAGATGGCAAAGGCAGGAATAAGCTCATATGGTGCCTACATCCCTTGGCACCGCATGGAGAGAGGGCTTTTTGCCAACGCCTGGGGTGGCTTCGCCATTCCCGGCGAGAAGGCCATAGCGAACTATGACGAGGACAGCGTTACCATGGCCGTGGCGGCTGCTATGGACTGCCTCAGCGGGCTCGACCCGCATAAGGTGGATGGACTATTCTTCGCCAGCACCACCTCTCCCTACAAGGAGAAGCAGTGCTCGGCCATCATGGCTCTGACGTTGGACCTGCGCCGCAATGCTCGCACCGCTGATATCACCACCTCCCTGCGCTCGGGGACGACGGCCATGGGCTTGGCCCTGGACAGTATCAGGGCCGGCACAGCAGGGAGTGTTCTGGTAACGGCCTCCGATACCCGCTTGGCGGCCCCGGGCGGGATGCTGGAGCAGACGCTGGGGGATGGCGCTGCCGCGCTGCTTTTGGGCAACGAGGATGTAATCGCTGAGATCACGGATAGCTACTCCATCTCGGATGACCTGGCAGGTACCTGGCGTTCTTACGAGGACACCTTTGTGCGCTCTTGGGAAGACCGCATGGTGCTGGACGAGGGCTATTCAGAAATCCTTCCCGAGGCTATGGCAGGACTAATGAAGAAGTGCGGCCTGGGGCCCAAGGACTTCGCCAGGGTGGTCTTCGATCCCCCCGGCGACTTGAGGAGGCACGGGCGGGTGGCGGCGGGGCTGGGTTTTGAGCCCTCCCAGGTCCAGGACCCAGTCAACCTCTTCATGAAGGTGGGCATTGCTGGCTCAGCTATGGCGCCGATGATGCTTATCGCTGCGCTGGAAGAGGCCAAGCCTGGGGAGAGGATTCTCTTCGCCAGCTTTGGGAACGGTGCTGACGCCTTTGTCCTGGAAGTCACCGATGCTATAGAGAAGCTGGGGGAGCGCCGTGGGCTCAAGGGCTGTCTGGATGACAAGAGGATGCTGGACAACTACCAGACCTACCTCCGCTGGCGAGACCTGGTTCCCCAGGAAGCTGCAAGAAGACCTGAGAAGCAGCATATCTCACTCTCGGCAGTGTGGCGAGAGCGGAGGGTCATCCTGGGGCTTTGGGGAATCAAGTGCCGGCGCTGTGGCACCCCCCAGTATGACAATGGTGCAATGAGCACCACGCCTATTCGAGTGTGCGCCGTTTGCCAGGCCCAGGATGATTTCGATGACTACTGCTTTGCGAGGAAGAGGGGGACGGTCTTCAGCTACACCCAGGACAGGCTGGCGGCAGTGGTTGACCCACCGGCCTCAGTGGTGCTGGTGGACTTTGAGGGTGGGGGCAGGGCGTTCTTCGATCTCACGGATAGGGATCCTGATGAACTCAGAGTGGGAATGCCGGTAGAGATGACCTTCAGGAAGGTCCACTTTGACCGGGGTCTGAGCAACTATTTTTGGAAGGCTAAGCCAGTAAGATAAGGAGGTATAAGATGCCAGGGAGCATTAAGGATAGAGTTGCCATCGTCGGAATGGGATGCACCAAGTTCGGTGAGCTGTGGGAGAAGGGCCCCAGTGACATGATTGTGGAGGTGGTGAATGAGGCCTATGCTGATGCCGGCGTAGGGGAGAAGGATATCGAGGCGGTTTGGGTGGGGACGCTCTTCAGTGGCTTTGGTGGTCGCTCCGTGAGCGAGCCCCTGCGGATGCAATACAAGCCGGTCACTAGGGTGGAGAACGCTTGTGGGTCGGGTACTGAGGCAGTAAGGGGAGCCGCCTATGCTGTGGCGGCCGGCATCTACAACGTCTGTCTTGCCGTGGGCTTCGAGAAGCTGAAAGACGCTGGCCTGAGCGGTCTGCCGGGCATGGAGAACCGCACCAACACCCACTATCAGCAGACCAACCCCGGGATTTTTGCCATTATGGCCACGCGCTACTTCGACCGCTACGGCCTGAGCCCGGAGGAGGGTAAGACCATGCTGGCCAGGATCTCAGTCAAAAGCCACCATAATGGTTCCCTGAACCCCAAGGCCCATTTGCGGAGGGAACTCACCATTGAGCAGGTGCTGAACGCCCCTATCATCGCCTGGCCCCTTGGACTCTTCGACTGCTGCGGTGTCTCCGATGGTGCGGCTGCCGCGGTCATCACGAGGGCTGATATGGCAAAGAAGTTCCGACCTGACCCAGTCTATATCAAGGCTCTCCAGATATGTACCACCCCAACCTCGGGCCGGCTGACCACTGACTACGACTACACCCATGTTGAGGAGGCCTATCGTGCCGGCATTGCCGCCTATGCCGAGGCCGGAGTCAAGAACCCCAGGAAAGAGATAAGTATGGCTGAGGTCCATGACTGCTTTTCCATCACCGAGGCAGTCACCATGGAGGACCTCCAGTTCAGTCCTAGAGGGAGAGTGAAAGAGGATATCGAGGCAGGCGTGTTCAACCTGGATGGGGAGCTGCCCGTGCAGCCGGACGGCGGGCTGAAGTGCTTCGGGCACCCCATAGGCGCCTCCGGCATCAGGATGCTCTATGAGCTTTACCTACAGCTCCAGGGCAGGGCCGACAAGCGGCAGATAAAGGAACCCAGGCTGGGAATTACCCACAATATGGGTAACGAGCCCTATGCCCCCACGGTTAGCGTTGCCATAGTCGGGCTGTAGATGGCTATCATTCTACACAAAACAGCGTGAAGTCGGCAGAATATTGACAGGGAAGGGTGACAAGCTTAAAATTTAAATACCGGAGGGGGTGGGGAAGCTAACTCCCGTGCTTGTCTCGCTACTCCCGCTAGCTCTATTTGATTCATCGGGGGGTGGCTGGGCAGGTTACTGGGAGGTTCAGGCATCTCTTTGCGCGGACAAGCACCCTGGGGGTGATTGCCTAGAGGCTTGCCAGCCTGCATTGGTGTTGTCGTAGATCCAAAACC
>Ga0180432_10001034_pt1 | contig 44318 bp, 35 predicted proteins | sample SS_ome_10_FD_132414 | JGI IMG/M metagenome (GOLD analysis project Ga0180432, IMG submission 132414) | Hypersaline lake sediment archaeal communities from the Salton Sea, California, USA - SS_1_MS_2 metaG | ecosystem: Environmental > Aquatic > Non-marine Saline and Alkaline > Hypersaline >...
ATCTTCGAGGGCAAGTTTCTCGAAGAGTATCAGCCGCTTCACGCGGGGCTCTCGTGGATCCTCGCCCAGACACTCATCCCATCCCCTCTGCGATATCTTGCCCTCGTGCCCCAGACTGGACCAGATGACCTCCGCCGTTTCCGGGAGGTAGGAGGATAGCAGGACCGATAGGATTCCCAGGAGCTTGAGCAGGACCCAGACCGTCTCGCGCCCCCCTGGACCTTTCTCCCAGGGCCTTTTCTCGTTGAGAAACCTGTTACCCTCCCGGGCCTGTTCCAGTATGGCCTCAAGCCCCCTCTTCACCTCGAGCCCATCGATCGACTCGATCACCGAATCGATGGTGTCCTGTGCCCTTCCCAGAAAGGAGGAGTGTTCCTCGTCGAGTTGGATCTCTCCCCCCACCTCGCCCGGAATCTTCCCTGCAAGGACCAGAACCCGATTGACGAGGTTTCCGATGTTGTCGGCTAGGTCGGCGTTGACACGGTTGACCAGGTCCTCCCAGGAGAACACGGTGTCCCTGTTCTCCGGCGCGATCGCCGCCGCGTAGTACCTGATGACCTCGGGCTTGAGCCTCTCGAGAAGGTCGTGGAGCCAGACCGCGTTTTCCCTGCTGGTCGACATCTTCCCCTCCGGCATGTTGACGAATTCGTTTACGACCACCTGTGAGGGAAGGGCGTAATCCCCGTTTCCGATCAGGAGCGCGGGAAATAGCACCGTATGGAAGAACAGGTTATCCTTACCGAGGAAGTTCACTATCCTGCTGCCCCCCTCCCAGTAGGGTCTCCACCTCTTTTCATCGTGCCCCGCCCAGTCCCGGGTGGCAGATATGTACCCGATCAGGTTCTCCGACCAGTTGTAGATGACCTGGCCCTCCTCCAGGAAGGGCGCTCCCGGGCCCCAGTCGTAGTCCCTAGTGATGTCCTTGTCGATGAGCCCGACCTCCCTCAACCACGACAGGGTCCTGTTGAGGGTTCTCCTCCTCCAGCATCGACCTGGGCCCTCGACGTACTCGAGGATTTTCTCCTCCAGGCTGGAGAGCCGGAGGAATGCATGTTCCACCTTCCTCATGGTCGGCGTGGTCCCGCACAGCGTGCACCTCGGGTTGAGTAGCTCGGATGCATCGAACCAGTGGGCGCATGCCTCACAGCTCTCGCCGTACTGGTTCTCGGCACCGCACCGCGGGCACCCGCCCTTCACGAATCGATCGGGGAGCGGCTGCCCGCACTTTTCGCAGTACGGCTGCACAACCTCCGACCGGTAGATCAGGCCCTCTCTCTCGAGCTTACCGTAGAACTCCCACACGGTTCTGTGGTGGACCTCCCTAGAGGTCCTGGAGTATATGTCGAAGGACATTCCGAGCCTATCGAAGACCTCCCGCTGGAAGGCGTAGCCCTCATCGCTTAATGCCTGGGGGGATACCGACCTCCGCCGGGCCTCGATGATCGTGGTCGCCGCGTTCTCGTCGGTTCCGCACACGAAGAGAACCTCCCTTCCCCTGAGCCTGCAGTACCTGGCGTAGACGTCTGCCGGCAGGTACACTCCCGAGAGGTGTCCGATGTGCCTGGGGGCGTACACGTAGGGAAGGGCCGCGGTAACCAGGATCCTAGAATAGGGCGCCTCGGGGGCGCATTTCGTAACTCCTCCTGGTGTTAGTCACAACCAAGCCTCCGAAATACGGTATGAATGGGGATTGAAAAATCGATCGCTGAAATCAGCAGTTGCCAATGTATGGTTAGGCCCAGATGGATGTCGTGTCACTATGCGATGGTCTGTGTTTGCCTGAGTTTGACTCCTATCGATATGAGAGCAAATGCGGATGCGATGAGTAGCACGTAGAGGAAGAGCAGAACGTTCTGTCGTCCGTCTTCAGCTCTGAAGATGGTTCCGGGAGCCCTCGCTGAGTAGTATCCGGGGAACAGAGCGCAGAAGACCATAAGTGCAACTCCAAGCACGATAACAGGATTTCCAATCCTCATTCGGCACCCCCCTTCATTGGTCTACAGCCATATCACAAATCTCTCTGCCTACTTAACTGTATGTGCACCGGATGTTCGTTCAGATGCTTGTCATAATATTCCTCAACAGGCGCACTCCACAAGCCAAAGAGCGGCCAACCATCTGCGTCCACGGCACTGCTCGGGGTGGCTCGGGACAGGGTCCCGGGTGCTGTACAGAATCTAGCCCAGTGCCGCCCCGCAGAGGGGTAACGCCGAAGACTCCTCTCCCTGATTCCAGTAGAGGACCTCGTCCACGCGTGAGTCAACCCTTTTTTCTTCTCAAGGGGGGTCCCCTCTCTGGCGTGCTTCAAAGTCTGTCAAGCCATCTGGGAGCGCCCGGGGATACTTATGTTTCTTCTCCCCCGGTGAACCTCTCTTCTTTGAAGGCCGACCCTTCGCTACATCTGTTACCTTACTCACCCATCTGGCATATAGCCTGGCGCCAAGATATAGTGCAACGATCAGGATGACCCCGACAAGGATAAGCTGAAGGACCAAGACTCTTTGACCCCAAATTTCCAGGACCAAATAGACCTAATATCTCTTGGTATGGCTGTTCACTCAAGATAGCTATGACTTCGATCGGCAGTCCTTCCTCAACTGGCCTGCCAAGATCACCGTCTTGCCGTTCGGTTGAGGTGGATGCCTGCTAGGAATGTCAGTATGGCTAGGGAGATGGGTATAGGATCGGGTATTGACTTGCAGAGAAGTTCTCCGGTACGTGACAGCCAGAGAAGGCATAGCTTGTCTCCACTCTGATCATCACTACTCTGAGGTATTGCTATGTACTGATCACCGGTCTTGAAGTTCGGCACGGTGAAGTAGCCGTAGGGCTCCCAGTTCAGACCCGCATCTGGACTGGACGCTAGAACCATGATGTCTTGTTCGCCTGAGTCCCATTCTTCACCTGACCCCTTCAACCAATTATCCATCCAGGCAATCCAGACCTTGGTTGAGTTGTGACACACCTCTGAGTACAGCTCGGCAAAGAAGACTTCACTTGTCAGTTCCTCAATCCCCGCCAGCCGCATGGGTTCAGACGACCATCTGACGTTCTTGTCATAGTCCAGTGACACTACCTGGCCCAGTGTTCCCCTCTCTAGATATACAGACGTCATGTAGACAAGGTGCAGGTCTCCCTGATGATCAGAGAAGAAGGCCTCGTAGCGGTTCTTACCGAGCCCGAAAGACCTGGTGCTAATCCACGTAGCCCCCCTATCATCAGACTTGGTGTAGAGTGTGTCTCTCTGCCTCCTATAGACATGGTTCCAGACAAGCCATACACCACCGAGATCGTCCTCCACGAGGCATAGATCCCATATGCCGATGTTACTCTCATGCAGACTTGTGTAGCTCACAACCCGGATAGGGGAGCTCCATGTTGCTCCTCCGTCCCTACTCGTGTGAAGCCAGATGCTCGTATTCCTCCTCTCGCCGACACCAACACGACCCAGGTCCTGGCGAGTTGCATAGGCGACCCAGTAGACCCCCTCTGAATCCTCCATGAAGGTGATGGACGTTGTGGAAGAGAATGACAGAGGTGCCTGTACCGGTTCGTAGCTCCATTTCCCTCCGGAATCCATCTTCGCGAACGAGATGGACATCCCTTCTGATTCATTTCCACCAGCATCTGAATAGGAGTACACAGCCACCATGTCGCCATGGCTATTCTTCGTCACATCGAAATCCATGATCTGGCTGGCGATCACCGATCCCTCCAGTACGCCGAGATCACTGCAATTCGGAGTGAACTTTGCGGCGATGCTCAAAGGAACCATGACCATGAAGGCAAAAACAAGAACAACGAACACAAACCTCATCGCCAAACACCGCATGGATCAAGGTACCAAGGAATCCAAGAGCATTCTGCTCGGTCACATTGCTCATGATCCGGATGCTGACCTCTGACTCCTAGGGCAGCAGTTGCGAAGAGGAGGATGCCGAGGAGCATGGTTGTCTGTGTGAATCCCTCCTTGATCTCGGATCTGAGTGACAGGACTCTAGCCGCGAGGTTCGCTGCGGCAGCATAGTTCCCTTCTCTGAACTCCTGGTTCCCTCTCTCCAGCACGGCCTCCTGGGCGGTGGTATCGATGCCGTGGGCCTTGGCCTCTGCAATGACCCGGCTCGCTGCATCTAGCAGGCACTCGGCCTCCATTGCGTCGATATCCGTGGAGAGGTCATCGAGCAGCTCGTAGCTCTCGGGATCCTCCGTCAGGGGGTGCTGGTCCTGGTCTGTGTCTATGGTGTAGGTGGAGTCCCCGATACCGTCTCCGTCCTGGTCTGCTCCTTGGTAGTTGCTCCAGTGATTACCGAGCTCGCTGACATGGTCCCTGCCGCCGAAGCGGTAGATCAACGGCCGCCCAGTGCCCCAGGTGTTCTGTGAGTTGTACTGTCTAACGGGTTGACCGGTAGGGGAGTTGAAGACGTTGAGGTAGATCCTGTTCTGGCTCGAGGACTTGATGTTGATGGAGTTCAGCGAGCCGTCGACATGGTTCAGCGCTATGGCATTGGACCCGGAATCATCTAGCCCTATTCCCACCCCGTTCTCGGTGATCGTGTTGCCCGTTATCGTGTTGCAGCGGGAATCGCCGAGCTGGATTCCCTGGTTGCTGCCTGATACGTTGTTGTCAGTTATCTCGTTGTGGATGGATGATCTCAGGTATATCCCTATGGGACTGTTTCCTCTGACTGTGTTGCCGGTCACCGTGTTGCCGTCGGCCTCGTGCAGCTGGATGCCGGACTCATCCTCGTTATTGACCACCTCATTCCACGAGACCTCATTGTGGTTGCTGTGGGCACTGAGCCTGATCCCCCAGTAGTGGCTCCCTTGGACTATGTTGCGTGTTATCGTGTTGTACGAGGAGTGGGAAAGCTCCATGCCACGACGATTGTACCTCACCGTATTGCTGGAAATCGTGTTCTCGTCTGACGAAGTGAGGTGTATGGTCTCATAGCTGCCAGTGATGGTGTTGTCGAGGACCCTGTTCTCAACGGCCTGTAAAAGCCATATGGCGCCGTCGTCGCACTGGGAGAGGTTGTTGCCGAGAACGGTCGCACGCTGAGATTGCTGGACCAGGACCCCGTACCCCGTGTCTGTGACCTGGTTCCGGACGATGTTGGTGAAGTTGGATGACTCGACGAGGATGCCCCTGGGGTGAACGGTTCCATTGATGTGCAGGATGTCGTTCTGGGTGACGGTGTTGTTGTTGGAGTGGAGGAGGGATATGGCCGACTCCAAGGATAGCTCTATCCGATTGTTCCTGACCACCGAGCTGTTGGTGTTGTAGAGGAAGACCCCCACCCCTTGGTTCGTGATGGATAGTCCCTCTATCGTTATGCGGGTGCAGTTGATGCAGTACACCACCCCGGCCCTGGAGGAGGAGTCTATGACGAGGTCTGACTGGCCAACCAGGTAGTGGATCGGTTCACCGTCCACGGTGTTTGAAGCGTCGAGCTGGTTGTTGAAGTGTGAGTGGTTGGACCCGGTTATCCAGATGTTGTAGGCGTTGCCCGACATGGTGTTGTTTCCCAGGATACAGCGAGTTGAGGATTCAAGGCGCAGACCTGTTCCCCATCCCGACACTCTACGGTTGTTCTCATCCATCCGGTTGCCCGATACCTGGTTGTCCTTGGATCCCGAGATGATGACCCCGGAGTGCTCGTTGTGGCTGAAATCGTTGTCGGAGACCAAGTTGCCGTGGGATGAATGGAGCCGCATCCCGATCCTGCACTGTGACCCCGTGTTGTTGGTGATGGTGTTGTTGCTGGATGAGACAAGCCTTATCGCGTACCAGTTCGCCGCGATCGAGTTGTTCGCCAGAGAGTTTCCGTCTGAGTTCTCGAGTAGGATGGCTGCGTCCTCACCCGTTTCGATAATGCTATCGGTGATCGTGTTGTTGCTAGACCGGTTCAGATAGATGGAGTGCCACTCGTTGTCGTGGAACACGTTGTCTGTAACGGTGTTTATCGCTGAGTGGTCGAGGTACAAGGCGTTGTCATTTCCCTGGAATGTGTTCTGCCTGATCGTGTTGTTGCTGGAGCTGGCCCTGATAGCGGCATATCTCCACCCCCGGGACCCCGTGATCTCGAAGCCCTCTACAGTGATTCCCTCTGCCGCCAGTGTCAGGATATCGCCGCTCACCCACTTGCTGATCAGGGGTCTGCCTGTTCCTGTGTCAATCCCTCTCAGGTGTATGGATTTGTCTACCAGGACCTTCTCGCTGTAGGTCCCTGACTCGACCACGATTACGTGGCCGGGCAGTGTGTCAGGGTCATCCACGGCTTCCTGTATGGTGGCATAGTCTTCACCGGTATCCAGATTATGGACACCTAGTTCGGCGGAGCCGAGGACTTGTAAGTGACTACGCTGGGATCTTGAAAGATCCCCCAGGGTTGCGTTGATCTTGATGAGTGTTTGTCCAGCCTGGTGGTCTTCATGGATGTTGTATCGTAAGGTATATAACCCGTCACCCGGGGTTAGGTCCCCATTGGTGCCGTCATCGTACATCGTGAAGGGACCATCCTCTTGGTTGTAAGGTCTGACCAGATTGCAGGTGACAAGGGCACCCGAGATAGATGTGGAAGCATTCGATACCCGGGCTGTGATGATTGCTGTCTGGCCTGCCAGGTACCACTCTCTGTCGGTTTGTACGGTGATCGAGAAGAAGAACCCCGGCTGACCCGCACCAATCGGGAACCAGAGGGAGTTAGAGTATGCACTGATCAGGGACAATCCCCGTTCTGCCTGGTGGATGGGTGGGAGAGCGGAGTGGTAGTACTCCGGCCAGGGGGACTTCGCTGGATAGGCGCCCTCCATTGTCAGGCAGTAGAGCTGTGTCTGCGGGTCCCATTTCCCATCGAGCTCGCAGATCCACTCAGAGAAACCATCACCCTCCACATCTCCCCACCAGGCCCCGTTCTCCTGCCTGCTGTTCACACCCACGTACTGGTTCAGGTAGTATGCCTCTAACTCGCCTGTTTCTGCGTCCAGTACGATGGGGTACGGGGCGAGGAGAAGAACCTCCAGCGAGTCATCTCCATCGATGTCGGCTAGAAGCTGGTAGGAAGACATATAGTGGGGTCTGGCTCCAGGGGGAAGTCGACCCTCCTCGACCCAACCAGAGAGGTTTGCCTCCCACCGGGTGGATGGGGATGAACCGCCGATATCGATGCAGAAAACCCCTTCGCTCGACATTATCACCATATCCAGACCGCCGTCATCGTCGACATCGCCCAAGGCCTGGCAGAGCCTGATTCTACCCTCCCGCGGCTGAACCCATCTCCACACCTCGGAACCGTCACGTGTCAGACAGATCACCCCGCTCATCGGGGAATCAGTCCAGGCCAGTACCTCGTATTCCTCGTCCCGGTTAACATCCGCCACGATAACCGGGTTAGCCTGCATCCCGGAACCAGTATCAAACGCCCAAACCACCTCGCCGTTATCCGCGGAGTAGGCATAAACCCTGTGGTCCTGACAGGCCAGCAGAACCTCGTAGCTACCATCCTGATCCACGTCAGCTATCGTTGGCGGCCTCGGGTTCCCGCCCGGGTTCTGTTCCGATGTCCAGACACGGTTTCCCTCGTGATCTACCCGGTGGAGATACCCCTCCATATCGCTCATGAAGAACTCCACGAAACCGTCACCGTCCACGTCCAGTGCCTGAGGGGGCCCATGCATCGCGGCCCCCCTCGATGACCCCGTATCAGTGGGGTTAACCCACCTCCAGACCGGGTCTCCCTCTCCATCCACAACGTGGAGAACTCCCCCATACCCAGCGAAAGCCAGCTCGTAGACACCATCACCGTCCACATCGACGAGAGAGACCTTCGAAGTCGGGTCCCCGGGGAGAGGATCCTGCTCGATCGGCGGATAGATCCACTTGAACTCCCCAACATCAGAGACACACCACAACCTCTCGTTGGCCCTGCTCCTAGTCCCCCAGACCACCTCGTTGTACCCGTCCCCATCCAGATCAAAGACGGTGGGAGGGCTCTGATGACCAGCGCCAAAAACCATCCCAGGAAAAACGTCACTATTGTTGAAAGCCCACTCCACATACAGATCACTCCCGCCGAGGACACACCCCGCCGAAACCATCACCGACAACAACACCATCAAAACAGGCAGCAAGAAGCTGTCCATCTCCAAGGTCAGAGCCAGGCTCCGCTGCCTGCCCAGAGTCGTGGGGGTCCCAAGGCCCCCACTGTCCTCGCCCGATCCGACCTCGTTTCCTCTCAAAATCGTCATGCTCCGATTCCTCCCTATGTCTCATCTATCGGTACTGCCTGGTCCTTGATCTTCAGAACGTGGAAATCTCTGTCACCAACCCCCAGCAACGTCACCACACCGGCCATGACGAATCCCCTGTCATCGGTCTGAACGATGCCATAGGGTCTCCCCACCGGGCCGCCGGTCATCTCCCAGATCTTCTCTCCCCTGTCGTCGATCTTGACGGCATAGAAAGCCCCGGACGGGTCGAATGAGCCGCTGGACCCTGCAGCCACCACGCCCCCCTCATGGCTCTCAACCACACAGTAGGCGTGATCGAAGCCCTCTCCGCCGAAGCTCCTCTCCCAGACAGTGCTCCCGTCGCGGTTAACTTTCAGGGCATAGAGATCGGTTCCGGTGCCGCTGAAGGAGTAGCTGTCTCCCACGACCACGAACCCTCCGTCCCTGGTCCGGGCTATGGCTTCCACCCTATCCGTCTTGTTACCCCCGAAGATCCCTTCCCATATCTTCTCCCCCTCGCCATCGATCTTGAACAGATACACATTCTCGGAGTACTCCCCGGAGAGTTCCGAGTGAATCGTCCCCGCCACCACGTACCCGCCATCCCCGCTCCCAGTGATGCCGAAGGCCTCGTCCCCCCCATAGGTCCTCTCCCACACCAGATTCCCTGCACCATCGATCTTGAACACGTAGATCTCCAGACCGTTCCCGAAGGAGGAGGTCTGCCCAGCCACCACGTACCCAGACCCATCAGACGCAGCTGCAATGCAGTTAGCCCGTTCGGTCTGATCCCCGCCGTAGCCACGCTCCCAGACCCTACCTCCCTCCGCATCGATCCTGAGGACGTATGCCTCGCGAGGGGAGTAGTCAGGGGGCCCACACCCACCAGCCAGGATGAATCCACCGTCAGGCGTCTGGACGATCCCATAGGCACTGTACGCCGCATAGCCGCTTCCACTATACGCGCTTCCTCTATAGGCCTTCTCCCACACCTTTTCCCCATCTGCATCGACCTTAACCACGTAGACACCCCCCTCACCGGTCCCAAATGACTTCGTGGTTCCTGCAGCGATGTACTCACCCGTCTCGGTGCGCGAGATACATCGAGCCCAATCCATCTCACCGCCACCGTAAGCCCTCTCCCAAACCACCTCCCCCAAGTACAGCGTGCTAAGGGCACTGGGCCTCTGGAAAGTGAGAGTGGCATTCATAGAGATGCTGCTCCTGCTCGCATTCTGTAGGTGGAAGAATGGATAGAAGACAGCGGTCAGCCTATACTCCCCCGACTCAGCAAAAACGTCAGGGCCGAGAAGCCATTGACCCGTCTCATCCCACCCCTCCTCAATCCACCACCCGGTCGAGGGCAACTCAAACAGGTTAAACCTCCCAGAAACCTCCCGACCAGGCAGTAGAACCAAGCTCTGGCCTGGCCGCGGACCCTGACGAGAGTTATAGGACCGGAAAACCCCGCCATCCGGCGTCTCCAGGAAGAAAACCGGGTTAAAGCCCCACTCGGGAAAAGGACTCACAGTCACATTGCCCACATCGGTCACATCGCCCACATCGCCCACATCGCTCACATTGGCCGAGGTTCCGGTATCCCGGGTGTTGCGGCATACCAGCTCAACCAGGACCGGCGACCCTGGTTCCGACACATTCTGGACAACCCGAGCCTCGAACTCCAAGGCTGGCTCTTCCTGTGACTCATTCCCCCCGGTATCCCCCTCAAGATAGGCAACCAGGTGTGGGAGGTTGGCGAAGAGGATGACCAGCATCAACACGGCCCACACCGACAGCACGGCGACCAGCTTGGCCCTCATCGACACCCTACCCCGCCGGCCTCTGGACAGGGCCTTGGCGTCCTCTGCATCTACCTCGGGATCGGTCACTAGGCCACCCTCCCAACGATTCTGGTCGCGTTAGCGACAGATGCGCCGAGGAGAAACGCGAACACGATGTATATCCATGCCTCTATCGCGACATCGACGCCCAGAGCCAGACTAGCCGCACCTACAACAGTGGTCGCCGCGTAGAGCGCGATATCCCTCCTCGACACCACCGCAATCCTCCTGTCTCTAGACCTCCCACCCATATCTGTCAGCTTGGCTATAGCGAAATCCGTCAAGCGGTAGGGACGACTTCTCCCCAAGAGGGGTCGGGACACGTACCCCTTGGAGGAGAGGCTCTCAAGAGACCTACGAACCTTCATATAGCATGAAGCGTAACCATCGTCATCATACCTAACCCCGTAGATAGTCTCCATGAGCTCAGGTATAGTCCTACTCCCGGTCATGAGGTGCCCAAGGACCTGAGCCTCCAGCACGCTATCCACATCGATATCGTTCAGATCCCTGGCCAGAGAGGACAGCATCCTCGAAAGCTCCGTTATCCCCTCACTATCCTCAAGCGACACCGACAGAAACCTCCCCCAACCTGCCTATTCAATCTATCGAACTCTCGGAAAACGAAAAGTCCCCAGAAAAAGGGAGGAACAGGCGCCCAGTCTTCGGAAGATGGCCTATATCGCGAACGAGAGGACAGAGGTCCCTCGCCAACGGCAATCGTGATTGATGCTCGTAGGAGTTGAGTCTAGGTGTGAGTGCAAGACTCCGATCCCATCTCCCTGTCCACACCCAACTGCCCCCGATGTCGAGTTCAAGATGCGTGGCCTTGTATCTTGAGTCGTCCGGAGTCATCAGCCTCTTTGACCCCTCAAAGAGTAGGACAGATATAGCGTGAGATACTTGTCGGGCAGGAGGCCAACAAAGCCAGAGTCTCTCTTGTGTAGATGCATGACTGCTGCTAGGGTGATATGGATAGGAGGTATGGTGGTACCCTGGCCAAGGAGATCATGCGGGATATTACCGCCTTGTGAGAGAGTGAGAGAGCCTGGATCTGCGGTTACCGCTGATTGTTGAGTTCTTCAAGAGTTCTATGTGAGGTTATTCTCGTCTCTTAGTTGTGATTGCGTTGACTGCGCAGGTTATCGCGCAGAGATCACCAGAGCGAGGTCTTCTATTCTATTGCGTCTTGCCCTACTTGATTTCGCGAGCCTTCACGTTCGGGTATCCTATCGTCGGGTCATTAGGTAACTGAGAGTAGTATCTAGGGAGCCCCGTGTGGGGTTTGGGCCATCTCTCTTCGGTACCCTCTTTGGGCTGGTCCTAACATCTATATCGGTCAAATGGAAACCAACACATAAGAGGAGTTCAACCATCGACTCAAGCCGGATAGTCGAATGGGTGGAACACGCCATGTGGGTGATGGGATGATGGGATGATGGCCGGGTCTCGATGCCTCTACATCAACGCTATAGGACTGGCGGTGCTGCTGTCCCTTGGCTCTGTCTATTGTGTGTGGCCCGCTTCACCTATGCACGCCGTTATGAGCTCTGCCAACTCGTCAGATCTTATCGTTATCGGGACAGTCACTGCGAAGACACCCCCGACAACAGGCGGAAACAGCCACTATAACGCTACCCTCGAGGTCGAGAGGGTGATCAAGGGCCGCTGTTGGGGTGAAGTCCTGGTGAGAGCTAGCGTAAAGCCGAACAAGACCTGTCTGTCCAACCCCAGGTTGATGGTTGGTGACCGAGTGTTCCTGCTCCTATTCGAGTACCCAACGAGCCACTGTGAGCCTGGCGACAAGCTGTACAGGCTGGGCGGTAGCTATATCTGGATCATCGAAAGAGGCACCATATACAATCGGTGTGAGAGATGGATGAAAGAGAACCTCAACGCTCCCTCGGGGGTGACCGATACCTACGGATGGGAGTACTCCCTGGGAGAATTCCTCGAACTGGTCTCCACCGCCATCTCAAGACCCGAAAAGGCCGATCCATACAGCCTCAAACCTCTACCCACAAGGAAGACCTCTATCCTAGCCATAGCCCTCCTCATCTCTCTACCATCCATATCCATCGCCACAATAGCCATCTACAACCAGAGACACATACAGAGAGGAAGAAGAGAGAAGTAGACGAACATGTGAACCAGCTGGCAGGATTGACCTGATTCAAGGATGACAAGATGAACAAGATACACTCGTCCTGTTTGCGATCACACCGCCACCTACCTGCCCCTGTCAGGGGTAGAGCAAGAGAGGTCCAAACCAGTGCCTTTGATCATGGAGGCTGGGGAACACCGACCCGGTTTCCGGCTTGATGGACCGGTGGACTGGTTCGAGTGAATCGGTTCCGGTTCACTGGCATCGCCTCACTCCATCGGTCTCCATGGGTCATCTACTGCCAGTATCTCACCGGACCATGGGTCTATCCAGACACACCCGAAGAGGGCGTCGTGGTCGACCACCACCTTCCATACCACCCGGGTGCCAAGTTCTCTGCCAAACGTCTCGAAGCCCCTGAACGCTCCGCGGGGACGTTCCACGCCGAACCAGACACCGACCAGGGCAGGGTCCTCTACCCCCGAGAAGTATCCATATGCCTTCTCGACCGCCTCGTCCTTCGGAATACGGGTGGCGAGGGCGACTGTTGCCGCGAGGCATAGAGCTAGCAGTGTAACCGACAGAACCTTCCCCCATATCCTGTAGGTCACCGTAAGCATCAGAGCCAGCAGACCAATCCCAGCCACTAGAACCGTGACCGCCCAGCTGTTCCCATCTATGAAGAGGTTGAATCTGCCCGCATAGCCCTGCATGGGGTCGAAAGCCCACCCCCCACCCAAGACCAAGACAAGTGCTACCACCAAGATGATCCTCCTGGAGCCAAGGTCGATCCTCCTCCAAGGCGTCATCACAATCCCGAACAGGGCTGCCGCCACACCCAGAACAAGAACCATGCTGACAGCTATACCATAGTCACGGTGACCCCATGGCGGGTGAGGATCATGCAGGAACCCGCCCAACAGGAGCACAGGGTGGAGGGTCACCTACCGGTCTTCTTGACCGGTGACCGTCTATCGGTTGCAGTAGAGAATTCCCTAGATATATTCAATATGGAAGGGTCTCTTCTAGACCGGATAGAGTTGGATTGCCGGGTGACTGCTCTGGGATGTTCACCCGACGGTCGCCTCTTGGCTGCAGGTACCGTGGATGGCCGGCTGCTTGTAGTCGACCCTGATAGACTGGAAGTGGCCGGAACCTCGCACTACACAGTATCTCCCGTGGAGTCAGTGGCTTGGGGAAGTGGCAGGATTTCAACCAAGTCTGGACAGACCGTAAAGATCTGGTACTGGGATGAGATCACAGGTGAATTTGGGCTAGCGAGGAGTCTTCAGGGCTGGGGTACAGCGGTCAGGACTGTTGACTGGAGTCCCGATGGGTCCAGCCTTGTTGTGACGCGTAACCGTTATGGGCCTATCTCCGTCACGAAGCTGAACGGGTCAAGAATTCTAGACATAGATTCTGAAATTGATGGACAGTACATACTTGGCTCAATGTCTCCGGATGGGACGATGATAGCGTCGCTAACCGATGAGGGATTGCTGGATGTAAGGGATTCCAGATTTGGATCATTGGTAGCCAGATACATCGATTTTCCGGCATTCTCTCTGAGCTGGAGTCCAGTGAACAGCAAGGTGATGGCTCTAGCAGGATATGGTAGTGTGAGAGTAGTAGACCTGACCGCAGACGACCCCCTTCTTATGAGAATTGAACTCGAAGACTATGCTCTTTCCGTTGATTGGTCACCTGACGGAAAATCACTAGCTATAGGTACACCATCTAGGATAGAAATCTGGGATCCATGGATTCCCCTTTTAAGGATATCGCTACCTTCATGGAGATTCCCCTACGCAATTGCCTTCTCACCGGATGGGTCAAAGACCGCCTCCCTAGCAGGCTTTGACCCTGACCACGATGCCGGACAGCACCCATCTCGATGCATGGGAACCAACGCCTTGGCACAGCTCAAGATATGGACCGCGGGTGGATAAGAAATAGGGACCACACTGGTACCTCGGGTTGGCGATGTAGCTCTATCACGTTCTCTATCATGGTCACCGAACTCGACTCTCATAGCCACCGGCACCGCACCCGAAGAATTTGATCCCCCGAGTATAGAACGGTGCGGTCTACAACCATATCCGTGTGTAATGCTTTGGCAGGTCAACGGCGAAAAGCTACACGACCCGCGCATATTGAAAGGACCCGCAAGATGGATAAACTCGGTTGACTGGTCACCAGACAGTTCCAACCTCGCTGGTGGATCCAGTGACGGCACGATTGCAATCTGGGACGTAGGCCCCAAGACACCGATAGTTGAGACCGGCTTGCTAGCCTCCTACATCTTCTTCACCTTTATTGTCTCCTGCTACCTGGAATGGAGTCTAGTCATAGGTGAGACAGTGACCTATAGCCCGGTAATCGTCGCTGACATCAACAATGACACAGAGTACGAGGCCCTCATATGGAAGGATGGACCCACCAGCTCAGTTATCTGCCTCTCCAGCCAAGACCAGCGATTCTGGAAGTGGGTCCACCTATCTCCAGGTGCCAATATCAGGATGTGTCAAGCGATAGGCGACGTTGATGGGGGACGGGACCCTAGACATGGCGATAATGACCTCGGACAACGCATTCCTCATCGATATAGGGGCCACTGCCCATGTCATCAAGTATGAGGTGGACTTCACCAAACTCGTGGAAGAAGACGCCATACCTCCGGGAGCAGTTTTTTGGCACTCGTCATCCTACCAGATAATATGCGACATCGACAACGACCACACACTTGACATAGTCTAGAATGCACCCTTCCCCATAGTAGTGGATGGTCGGAGGGAAACGTTGAATCATTCTACCTCAAAGACATCGTCGCTACAAACCGGCCACCACACAACGGAGCCTGGTGGGGGGGAACTGGAGAAAGACGGCTACAGCGAATATATATGCGAGCTAGAAGATCATGACTACCAACAAACACAGACCTACTGCCTAGCCATGAACGGAGAATTCCCCGCATCCTCACCGTGGCCTGAGTACTACCACACCGCCTACCCGGCCCAGTACCAGCGCGAACAGGACTGGCTCACCCTCAAATCCGCGGGATCGAACTCGCTATGGTTCCCGATCACAGAATCGGTACCCACCATACCCCTGATAGAGCTGGTTGCCCTCGTTGCGCTGGCTGTACTCTCAAGGGCCCCAAACCCAAACACAAACGGGCCCGGCGGGACTTGAACCCGCGGCTTCAGGCTCCGGAGGCCTGCGCCCTATCCAACTGGACTACGGGCCCTCGTGATTGTGAAGCGTCGAGGCGCGTAAAACTCTTTCCGCCCCGGTTCTCAGGCCGAGAAGAGACCCGCCTCGTGTTGATGGAAATCCAGAAGGAACCTGTTGAGCATCTCGAACGGCACCACGGCCACCCCCCGGTGAAGGACCAGGTCCTCGTTCCTGAGGGTGACTATCAGCGGGTAGAAGGGAGCCCTCTCCTCGTCCGCTATCCCCCGGTGCGACCCCCACCTCTTGAACTGAACGGTCCTCTCCTTCTGGTCCCTGACGGCTGACCTCGACCTGGAGCTCCCTCCTCCGGTGGTCCAGGCCTTGCAGTCGATGCATATCACCCGTCTCAGGCCGAGCCCGACGACGTCGATCTGGTAGCGCCTGTCCGGCGTCGAGAACCACACGTTTCGCTGGGCCCTGTACCCGTTCTCGGAGAGCAGCCCCGCACAGGCGCCCTCGAAATCCCTCCAGTCGGTTTCCCTTATGGTCTCAGTGTCGAGATTCCCCAGGGAGTTCAGGAGCTCCCTGCAGCCCCGTCGATCATCGGTGCCCTCGGTCATCCTATCGGACGATAGGGCCCGCTCTTGGTTGAAAAGGCTGGTTTCACCCCGGGGCCTATTACTTGGAAACCGGTTACCTGCGTCTCGTGTTTCGGTTCAGGAGGCTCTTTATCCTCTGGGCCCTCTCCTCGTCCAGGGCGCCCTCCTCCTGCATGGAATCGACGTAATCCGCGGCGTCGTCTATCCCCATTCTGGAGGCCTTGGAGTATATCGTCGCGGCCATGGGCTCGGCCAGGCTCTGGTCCTCTACCCCTTCCATGATCTTGTTCAGATCCCAGATGAAGAGGTCCTTATTCCTCATGTTGAGAAGTTTCTTCTTGGTCTGTTTCTTCTTCTGCCGCCATCTCCTGCGGGAGTATCTTGCCATCTGGTTTGAGGTTCTCAAAGGCTCTTATAATGGTTTTGCGGTGCGATTCGACTTCCAATCGCCGTCGTGCGCCATTTGGTCACGTATCTCTTGGAATACCTCCCTTTCCGCTGGATTCCCTCAGGCCAGCGTGCGCTGCCTGGAGCCGTCTGTTACCAGCGACCGCATGAACTCGTAACCGTACCCCAGGCCCTCGAACAGTGTGGCCCCCGCCCTTATCACGTCATCGATGTACTTGTCGGCGTCGTACCTCGACCCCTCCTCGTAGAACTCCACCGGCTCAACCCTCTCCCAGGGATCAGGCGATGATGAATCGGTCACAACGTAACCTATGAACTGCCCCGGCTTCACCGTCTTCCCGGTCCTGTGAAGCTTCAGGCTCGACACCGCTATGCTGCTGAGGTTCGAGTACTCCCAGGGGGCCTTCGATGCCCGTCTCGATATTATGAGGTCCTCCACATCCACGTCCCCCTCCCTTATCCACCTGGAGTACCTCCTGATTATCGATACGCATCTCCCGATACGCTCGACATATTCCTCCAGGTCCCGCGCCTCGGAGAGCGCGTTCAGCATCTCGAGCTGGGCCCTCTTCACTATCCCCGGCGTATCCGACCTCCTGAGCTCTATCCCCCTCGCCTTTATCTCCCCGTCCTCGAAGGTGCCGAAGTACCGGTTCAGCACCGGGACCTGCGGATCCATCTTGGAAGGCAGGAAGACGATCCACCTGTAGATGCCCTCCAGCGATATCCTGAGCCCAGTCACCCCCTCGATCCTCTCGCACAGCTCCTCGTAGTCGTCCTCGGTTGCCCCCCCTCGCTTGAGCCACAGGGAATCCACTATGCCGTGCAGGACCTCGTAGCCGGCCTCCTCCGCGGCCCTCGCGGATTTGAACAGCTTGTCCCGCCCGAATGCCGTTACCGCCTCGTGGGCCTCGACCCTGCCGAACCTGGCGTTCTTGTACCCCAGGTACCCGAAGCAGGTCACCAGGAGCCACTTGATGGCCTTCTGCCTCATATCGTACCCGGGCGCCCCCTCGACGCCCCTCCTCACCTGCTCCTTGTAGTAGGCCCTCCTCTCCAGCAGGGGCGCGATCACCTTCGGGATTAGCCCCCTCCTCCTGGTGCAGATGTGATAGCCGCACTCCGGGACGCTCGGCGCATCCGCCCCGTCGCAGCAGTCGCACAGCACGGTCTCCGGCGAGATGTTGTGCCTCTCCATGATGCTGGGATACATCGATGCGAAGTCTATCTCCCCGATCCCGGTGTAGAAACCCTTGCCCGGCTCGAAGATGAAACCTCCCCGATCGCACTCGAGCAGCTGGAGGGCGGACTTGAACTCCTCCGGCTCCTGCTTCCTCCAGGGTATGAGCAGGCCATCCCTGTAGGCCTGATCGATCTGCATGGAGCTGATGCCCGTCCCCGGCGAGGTCGTGGAGCTCTTCTGCAGCGGTATCTTGGTCAGCCTGGCGAGCTCGACCAGGCCCTCCATCCCGGAGTCCTCATACATGAAGGAGTTCTCGGGGTCTATCCTCATCCTGCCGAAGAACGGGGAGTAGGGCTGCTTGTAGTAAACGGTCCCGTAAGAGAAGTAAGATTTCCCCCTCCCCCTCGATAGGGCCCTCGTCTTGTCCCTGCCGAAGCGCAGCTCCGATGATATGCCCCTGGCCGCGGCCCTCCTGGAGATCTGAGACAGGTCCCTGCCCGTCAAGTAGACCACGTCGGGGTCCAACTCGTCCAGGGCCCCGACGGCATCCAGTATCCTCTCCCCCTCGTTCCCACCGTCGAGCTCGAACTCCTCCTCCCCCTCGAACCTTATACTCTCCACCGCGGCATTGATCGATGTCTTGGGTTGAACATCCATCCTCACCTCCTTCAGGGGAGGGGGCACGTAATCGGTCGAGAACCTGTCGTCGAGGCTCTCGATATCCGACCCGAGGGACGAAAAGGAAACCCGCCCCATCGGGAACAGGTCCCTCTCGTAGAGAAATCCCTGTGCCCTGGGCACATCGACGTTGAAGAAGCGGTACCCCCTCTCCTCCAGGGACTGAATCCTCGGGATCAGGTAGTTGAACCTGCCGGATTCAACCTCCACCCTCAGGACCCTCCTCCTCTCGTAGTCCCTGATGCGCGTCCGCTTCAACTCGTATCCCGTGGAGATGGATACCTCTTCCTCCTCCATCCCCCCTCGAAGGGCATCCAGCCTCCCCTCGGAGGCGGAGACGTAGAAGTAGGGCGGATAGTGTATCCTGAAGCTTCTGGCGCTTCCCCCCCGGGTGACCCACAGGACCATGTCGTTTCCGTCGGGATAGATATCCAGCAGCCACCCCTCTCTCAAAGCCGCTCCAGCTCCATTCTGAGCCCGTCCAGCTCCCTTCGCAACCTGGATATCGCCTTCTGCTGCTCTATCAGTATAGATATTATCATGGAGTCCAGGGGCGATGTCCTGAGCGCGTTACCTCCGGCGGATGCGTGCGAGCGGCTCATCCCCATCAGCCTGTCGAAGGCCCTCCTGTCCCCCTTCTTCAGCGCCTTCCTGAAGGACCGCCAGCTCCCTATCTCGGTCTCCAGCGCTATCCTGAAAGATGGAACAGTCTTACCCATCTAAACCTCCGTCCGAAACCCCATCTGTACCGACGCGATCTACCGTCATAAAAACCACCTTTCACCCCCCCTTCGCTTCCAGTTACGCCCATGTCGAATCCGCCTCCTGAGCCGGGCCCTCCATGAAATCCGCCAGGGTAACCAACCTGGTCTCGAACGGGATGAGAAACGCGGGCCCCTCCGGGTAGTAGGGGTTCTTCAGGCGTGAAACCAGACATCCCTTGGGCCGTTCCTCTACCCTGTAGACCGAATCCGCCAAACGCCACAGGACCCTCTCCGTGAACTTGGCCGCCCTCTCCCTCCTACCCCTCTCCAACGCCCCCCCGTCCACAGGGCGCGGGATACGATACGAGTGAACGATCACCGTTGTCAGATTCATGGAATACGTGAACTCCAGCAACCGCTGATGGACCTTTCTGAACCCCTCCAGGACCTCCTCCTCGGCAGCCCTATCGATATACAGGGAAGCCGGCTCCGATAGCACAACCGTTCTCGATCCCAGCTCCACTATCTCGGATTCCAGGCGGCTGTTCACCAGGGTCGAGAACTGATGGCAGGTGAACGCCCTCGAAACGTGTATATTGCTCATCACCTCCCTCTCATCGACCGAGAAGAGCTCGGAGTAGCGGCTGACCACATAGGGATTGAAGGTGTTCCCCCCGTCTATCAGGACCACCGGGTCCTCGCGCCCGGTGGACATCAGGTAGGAGCAGTACGCCTGGGGGATTCCCATCCCTACCTGATCGTCCACCAGGTTCATGTACCTCGCGCCGATGTCATCCAGGAACTTCTCCAGGAAATCCAGGTTGTGGCTGGTGACGATCATCAATCGCCTCTGCACCGGTCGCGGGATAAAAAAGATCCTTCACCCCCAGGGGGCGGAGAGAGTTGTTCGCTCGCTCGATCAACCCTCTTATCAATACACAAAAATCTATGACAGTATAGTTTCATTAACATACAAGATACACAAAAAAGTCGCCATAAGTGACATAAGCGTTTGACCCTCCCCTGCCGCGATTCCGAGAAATTAATAAGACAGTACAATCCTTACAAACGGCCAGAGGATCTCGGGAGGGTATCAGTTGTACACAAGTTCAAGGTCAATAGTATTGATGGTGTTGCTCGTAGCCACCCTGGCGGGACATACCGCCGCAGCCGCGGAGAAGGCATGGGAGGTCTACGGCAGGGACGACGGGATGGTCGGTGACGAGGTGATCTCCATGGATCTATCCGACGGGGTACTGTGGGTGGCCACGACCTGGTCGGACCCCAACGCGACCGAGCCGGAGCTCGAGGGCGGGGTGAGCACCGTCAAGGCGGGCAACCGGAGCTTCACCACCTACAGGCCCAACGACGGCCTGGCCCACAAGAAGGTCTGGGTCACCCTGATCGACGGGGACCGCGTCTGGTTCGGCACCTTCGACGGACTCAGCATGCTGGACACCGACAAGCTCGCCGAGCTCGGCACCTTCGATGTCAAGGAGGCCTGGACCACCTTCACATTCAAGCTCGAGGACAAACAGATTGCCAAGGACATCTACTCCCTCGCGTTGCAGGGCGACACCCTCTGGTTCGGCTCGAACCTCGGGCTCGGCTCCATGAACACAGATAGCTACGAGTGGGTACACTACGGCGTGGAGGACGGCCTGCCGGGCAAGAAGGTCCAGGCCATCGCCGAGGACGGGAACCTGATCTGGGCTGGAACCGACCAGGGTCTCGCCAGGTTCGACCGCGAGAAGGAGGAGTTCACCGTAATCGATATCCCGTCCAAGGCCACAGGCGGCGATGTCGTGACCGCGCTGGCGGCTGACGATGAATCGGTATGGGTCGGAACCAGGGCCGGTCTGCACGCCATGAACAAGGCCACCGAGCAGTGGACTCCATATGCCGATGAGATTCCTGGGTCCTTCGTTCAGGAGATCGCTGTCAGGGATGGAGAGGTCTGGATCGGGACCATAGACGGGGTCGGGATATACGACAAGGAGAAGGACAAGTGGAAGGTCATGGACGAGGGAGACGGGCTGGCGAGCAACGATGTCCGCGAGATCAGATTCCAGGGAGAGGACTACATCTGGATCGGCACCGCCAAGGGGCTAGTCAGGCACTACCCAGCTGCGGTCTTCGGCCAGATCATCCAGATCATCATCATCGCCGTGGTCGTGGCTCTGATAGGGATCGCAATAGTGGTCGCCAAGATCAAGTTCTTCACCCCCAGCCCCGAGGAGATAGAGCGACGGCAGAAGGTAAAGGAGATCAGGCAGAAGCGCAAGGAGAAGTCCAAGAAGGGGAAACCTCCTTGGGAGGTATGTGGCGGGCAGCCCAAGAAGGAGCTCTGCTCCCGGTGCAAGTACAATTCGGTGAAGGCCGGAAAGCTCCACTGCTCCAAGTACAACATCGATCTCGAATAGGTCCGATACAGACGACCAACCGATCACTTCATCCGGTCCAGTCAATACGAGGAGATTAGATGTCCAGTGAGCATTCCGGCAGGATCAGATCCCTAACCCTGGATGATGCGCGGGCCTATGCAGATATGATTGTCCGCAGCGAGGAGGCGTGGCCCTGGGAGATGTCCGGCGGCGTGCCCTACACCGAGGAGATCGCCAGGGAGGAGATAGAGGCGGAGGGTGCCATCGGTCAGTACGTGGCCGAGGTCGGCGAGAAGTTGATCGGCGTTTGCACCGTCTTCACGGGCCTATCGGATGAATCCTCAGCGTACATAGGGTTCCTGAACGTGGAACCCGACTACCACGGGAAGAAGTTCGGGAAGAGACTTCTGAGGGCCGGGGTGGACAGGGCGATCGAGGAGGGCGTCGACAGGGTTGACCTCCACACCTGGCCAGGAAACCTGAAGGCCGTTCCGCTCTACAAGAAGATGGGCTTCTTCTGGGTTCCTGAGACCTCGGTTTACATGGTGAACTCCCTCCCTCTTGTACTGAGACATCCGATGTTCGAGGACTTCTTCAGGTCCCATCCCGACTGGTACGTGACCCAGGAGAGGGATCTCTCCGTCGAGCCCGATCTCAAGCGGAGAGATGGAATCCGGATCTACGAGTATGTATTCAGTTCCGGGGACGAGGAGGTCAGGGCGGTCATAGATAGGGAGGGCCTCTGGCTCACCGGCGGAAGCAACGCCGATGTCGATATCTGGATCCACCCAGGGAATGAGATATGTCCCGAGGGGCTGGAACAGGATATCTCCTGGGAGATCCGTAACCTGGGGGACGAGGCCCTGGAGGGGAATCTGATCGTCAATCCGCCGGAGTCGGTCGAGATCACGGAACGGCCACCGAGGCGGTTCCGGATAGAGCCCGACCGAGAGCTGACCCTTGAAGGGCGGTTCCGGATAGACCCGGAGGCGGACTTCAAGGAGGAGTGGCAGGAGCCAGACAGGATTGAGTCGGTGCTCATGATTCGCGGGAGGACGATGCGTTTCCGGACCGGGTTCGGTCGCAAGAGGGCACTGTCCTTCGGATACGACCCTGGGAATCTGTACGGATATCCCGGCGCGGAGACCGACCTCCGGGTGAGGATGAACAACCGCACCAAATTAGACCTCAAGGGTAAGGTAACGGTCTCGGAGCTGGACGAGTTCATCTCCGTCACGCCCAAGGTCCACGAGTTTGAGGTCGACCCCGAGGGCTATGCAGGCTTCAGCTGCCGGGTCTCGATAGACCCCGCGGCCTCATCCCGTTACCTCCCCCTCAGGTTCTCGCCGGTGATTCTGGACGAGAACGGCGACGAGGTCCCGCTGCAAGATAAGCTCTACCACGCCAGTTCTGTAGAGCCCGGTCAGCTCCTGGTCTACCGGGAGCTGGATGGGAAGTCGCTCCATATGAATAACGGTCTACTGTCCGTATCGATAGACCTTCTGAGGGGCGGCCGGATCGTGGTTCGGGATGGGCTATCGGGGGAGATGCTTGTCACGGGGCTCTCGGGAGATGCCCTCGGACCCCCCTTCTGGCCAAGCGAGTTCGAGAAGGCGAGATGCGAGTACTCGGTTCAAAGGCACGACGGCTCGGCGACGGCACAGCTGCAGATGAGCAGCAAGCGTCACCGTGGGCTGGTTCTGCTGAAGGAGATCACACTCAGGACGGGCTCGCCGGTCATCACCGTGAGGTACGGGCTGATCAACCAGGCCTCCGAGAAACGCTCCCTCACGCTCAAGGCCTCCGCGCGATCATCGCTCAACCACAGCAGGATCTACATACCGCACAGGAAGGGCCTGATATCCGAGAAGGCGTCGTCCGGGTACCCGCGGTGGACACAGGATGCCCCCAGAAAGCAGAGGGACTTCGCCGAGAACTGGGTGGCCTTCGAGGGGTACAAGGACAGGCTCTTCACCGTGGGGAGCATCTGGCCCGCGGGTGTCGGAGACGTCGAGCTCGGGGGCGGCTCCCTCGCGATCCCGAAGATGGAGATCGAGGTAGAGGGAAACCACCGCGCCTTCATCCCGGAGATCCACATCTACGCCGGCGAGGGCGAGTGGCTGGGCGTGAGGGAGGCATGGCGCAGGCTCGCTCGAAACAGCGTGGACAGGGAGAAGAGGTACCTCGAGGTCAGGAAGCGCCGTCCCCTCTCCTTCGGGATGACCGACAACGTAGTCTCGACCGGGGGCGACGGGAAGGGGAGTGTCGAGATATCCAACCTCAGGGGAAAGAGGGCCACGGGGTGCCTGTCCGTGGTTCCTCCCGATGGATGGAAGGCGAGTCCGAGGGAGATAAGCTTCAGCGAACTCACCTGGAAGACGCGCCGCCGAAAGGTCAGGTTCAGGCCCGAACGGAAGATCGAGCCCGGCGTATACGAGGCTGAAATCCTGCTTCAGACCGAGGGGGAGAGGCGCCGCAAGAAGGTCCCAATCTTCAACGTCGGCCCGGGCGACGTTACAGTGGAGACTACCAACGATCAAGGGATAAGGGTCATCTCCGTCGAGAATGGCACCATGCGTTATTCGGTGTGCCCCTCTTTCGGCGGGACAGTCTACAGCCTCCTGTGCGATGGCATAGAATTCCTCTCATCGTCATTTCCCGAATCCAAGCCAAACATAGGCTACAACCCGTGGTACGGTGGGATCACGGGCTCCCTCAACTCCCAGGAATCGAGGGGCTGGCAGGAGTCCTTCGAGGCGGAGCCCGTGAACGATGGCCGCTGGCGGGGCGTTGAGACCCGCGTTATCGCGGATAACCATCTCAAGGACATCAAGGGTGTCGTCATACGGAACCGGTATCTGACCACGGGCTCATCGAACATCCTGCGTATCGAACAGGAGATAGAGAACCCCACGACCGCCGGGATGGAGGTATTTACAGGGGCAAAGGTCTTCCCGCTTCTCGGGGCAGAGGACGAGATGGAGTCCGTCCTGCCCGATGATGATGGCAAGCCCCATGCCCGGGGTGCCGGTGACCCGCTCTACCACAGCTCGGAATCAGGTTGGGTTGGGGTCAGGAACGCCGAACTCGACCGCGGCATGGTATTCGCCGGCCCCTCCTCGAATAGGGCGCAACTATCGCTGCAGCGTATTCGCGGGATGACCCTGATGACAGGCTCACTCAAACCCTATTATCCTCCCGGCCACTCCCTTAAGTGGTGCTGGCACCTGGCCGTCTGCTCCTCGGACCTGGATCAGATGTACAGGCACAGACATATCAGGAGCCTGGGACCAATCGATGAGAAGCTCTACTGACTGGATTCACCCGCGAACCGGCTAATGAGCTCGCATGCGTAGAGTATCCCCTTCCTGTACTCCTCGAGCCCGATGAACTCGTTCGGCGCATGGGCTCGTCCGTCGGCCGGCGAGCAGCCGGTCCATATGGAGTGCATTCCCAGATCCTTGGTGAAGATGTAGTCCGGGCCCGACGCGTGGTGCTTGGGGTATATGACAGCATCGGTTTCGTATACCTCCCGCGCCGCATCGGCTGCCGCCCTCGAGATCGGGGCCGATAGCGGCGTGTGAGAGGGCTCGAGCCTCCCATGAACGGTGATCTCCAGCTCGCCGAACCCCTTTACCGCCAGATGGTCCCTGAGTAGTTGGATGCACCTCTCCGCGCTCTGATCGTAGACCAGTCTCATATCCAGCTTGGCGCTTGCCTCCGCCGGGAGAACGGTCTTCGACCCCTCGCCCTGGTATCCGGAGGTGAGCCCCGCTATGTTGCATGTCGGTTCGTACAGAAAGCCTCGAAGCGCCTCAAGGCCGTGGCGGCCCCTCAACAGCTCCCTGGCCCCGGTCTCTTTCCTGATCTCCTCCTCGTCGAAGGGTATCTTCCTCAGAAGCTCGATCTCCTCCTCCGTCGGCTCCACGAGCCCGTCGGTCCATCCCTCGATCTGAATATTCCCCTCGCTGTCCCTGAGGCTTCGGAGGGCGTCGACCAGGTTCCAGGCCGCGCTCGGCACCAGGGCCGCCTTGGATGAGTGCATGTCGGTCTTCGCGGCCCTCGACCTCAACTCCAGGTAGATCAGGCCCTTCATCCCCAGGCTGATCATGGGGCGCCCCGAGGGATCCAACTCGGAGTCGCAGCAGACGACCGCGTCGGCGTCCAGCGAATCGGTGGAGGAGACGAATGACCTTAGATGTGGACTGCCGATCTCCTCCTCCCCCTCGAAAAGGAACTTGACCGAGAGCGGCATCTTACCAGTCTCGCTGAGGAGCCGAACCGCCGAGAGGTACGCCATGAGGTTTCCCTTGCTGTCCGTCGTTCCCCGGCCGTACATCCTTTCGCCGGATATCTCCCCCGAGAACGGTTCGTACTCCCACTCGTCCAGCGGCTCGGGAGGCTGCACGTCGTAGTGATCGTAGACCAGCAGGGTCGGGCACTTCCCCTCCGGACCCACGCGGCCGATTATCACCGGCTCACCGTCGGGGACCTGCTCGATTTCAGCATCGATCCCCCACCTTTCCATCTTCGCTACGAGGTAATCGGCGCACTCCTCCACCCCCTCCCCGGTTGCGGATACGCTCGGCCTCCTCACCAGCTCAACCAGTTCGCGGACGAAATCATCGAATCGATCATCCACCATGCGCTTGATCCCGTTGTCCATGGAATCAGCATATCCTGTAGGTTTATCTCTCTTGTGGGACCGAGTCAAAGTTATAAGCAGTTGAGGAAGGAGAGGCAGCGTGAAGATCAACGTCCAGTATCCGGAATCCGCTGAACTGGACGCGGAGAGGACCCTTGACGGATACACGTTCACCCTCGACGGTCGCCGCTTCTTCGAGGTCACCTCCACCGACAGGGGGGTCAGGGTCGACTCGGAGGCGACGATGGGGAAGAGGCGTTACTACTACGGGAAGCAGGTGACCCTGAGGTTCAGCAGGGATCACAGGCCGATCGTGACCTCCAAGGGCCACCCCACCAAGCCACTGGGATACTCGGAGGAAGATTTTGAGGCCTAGCGCGACCCACCTCACCCTGCTTCTGCTCCTACTGTTATCCTGCTCAGCTGCAAACGGCAAGAGAACTGAGTTCGGGGTATGCATGAGGCTGAGCGGTGTCCAGGCTCTTACCCCGGGGGAGATCGGCGCGGCGCTGGAGGAGAACGATATCGATGTGGTCTTCTTCCTGGTTCCCCTGCCGCTGGAGGGGGAGGACCTCTCCCGAATCAGGGAGATCCGGAAAGGCCTCGGCTCCGTGGTCGAGTTCCACATGTGGATCCTCACATTCAGGAACAGGGAGTATCTCGAGCGCCACCCGGAGGAGGTACTGATCTCTGATGAGGGCCCCTCGGAGGGCAACATCGTCAACCCGATCAGCCCGGCCTATGCGGAGGCCCTGTCGGGGTGGATCCGCAATGCGACCTCCGAGCTGAACCCCGACGGGATATTCCTCGACTACTTCTACGTCCCCCAACTAGGACCCTTCGACAACGCCACGCTATCATCCTTCTCCAGGATCCAGGGCAGGAACCTGAGCATGAAGGATATCACCGATGACCCGGATATGATGGGCAGGTTCCTCGAGTGGAGGAACGGCATATTACTGGAGCGTCTGCGAGATATCCGGGACCAGGCCCAGGGGCTGGAGCTATCGGTCTTCATACAGATGTTTCCCGAGTCCGAGAGATTGATAATCGGCCAAGACCTGGAGGCCTTTGCCCGGCACACGGACTTCCTGGTCTCCCACACATACCACTACATGATGAAGAGGCCTTCCAACTGGGTGGGGGACGGGGTGCGGGCCCTGAAGGCAGAGGGGGCCCGGGATGTGTGGGCCGGGGTGCAGGCATTTGACATACCTGCCGAGCAGCTCAGGAGGGCGGTGAGGTCCGCGTCGAGCTCAAACGCCGAGGGCATCATGCTGTTCAGGTTCGGGACCATGACCGAGGAGTACTGGGATCAGGTCAGGAGGGCACGGCGATCCTGGATCTGGCTGATCTACGTGGCCGCCGCGGTCGTCGTAATCCTGATCGGGGTTTTGGCCATCTGGAGGTCTCGATCCGAGAACCGAGAGCCGGATGAATCGCGAAAGAGGGTCGGGAAGCGCGGCCGAAGGAGGCGTTGAGAGGCGCGTGGGGCGCCGAGCCTCTTCTGGGAAAATGATATTAACGCCCGGAATCTGGACCTGTCAGTGCTGGATATAGTCGAGTGGTCAAACGCCCTCATACAGAGCGCTGGGATCACCGGCGTTTTCGTCATAGCCCTGATATCTGCCGCGTCCATCCTCTTCTTCCCGGTCGCTGACCTGGTGTACGTGCCCTGGGCCGCCAGCGACGAGGTGGGGCTGGACCCGATACAGGTCGGCCTGGCGGCGGGATTCGCCAGCGCCCTGGGGGAGCTGGTGGCTTATGCGATCGGCAGGATATCGAACAACGTGGTCTCGCTCAGGAAACGTATGGTGAAGAAGAGGAAGGGGATCCCATCGCACACCGCGTACTTCGTGGGCGGCAGATGGATCAAGCGCCACACCGACCCCGACGAGGTCACCGACAAGTACGGGTTCTGGGCCATACCGATCTTCGCATTCACGCCGCTGCCCATGGATGTGCTGGGGATCGCCATGGGTTACATACGGTACAACGTGTTCAGGTTCTTTCTCGGGACCCTGATCGGCAAGGTGCCGCGGTGTCTCTTCCTCGCCCTCGGCCTGAGGTTCATGCACCTTCCTCCCTGGCTCATCCTGCTGGGTATAGTCGTCTTCGGCGCGCTAGTGCTCGTCCTCAAGAGGATCAGGCTTTGACGGGGCTATCTCTAGGCTCCTCAGCAGGTCGATATCATGCTCCGAGAAGCCGGCCTCCCTTAGTTCCTCCTCTTGTCCCCCGTCCAAGATGTGCGAACCCGCCTCGATCTTCTCCCAGGCGTATATGATCCACCTGTCCGTCTCCTCGATGAAGATGTCGGGCTCGAATGTGGACCAGGGCTTCCGGTGAAGGGTGCACACGAGCAGTTGGGAAGGTTCGAACCCCGCGACGTGTTTCTTCGCGAGATCGAGGCTGCCCCCGGTGTCGGAAACGTCATCGACCAGGACCACCCTCTTACCCCTGATATCACGGGACAGGGGATGTGTAATCCTAGGCTCCGTTCCAGCCTTGCCGACATCCTCGTAGAACGCCACGCCGAGTATGACCACGTCGCGAACGTCCAGATAGTCGGAGAGAAGGCGCGTAGGGACCAGTCCCCCCCGGGAGACCCCCACGATGATGTCCGGCTCGAACCCCGCATCCTCGATGGCCACGGCGAGCCTCGATACCAGTCGTTCGATATCACGCCAAGTAACGAAAAGATAATCCAAGGGATTCCCTCGGCTCATTCAACGCTGATCATCGTGGTCGTGAGTCGGACCGAGGTCATCCGCCTGATCTTCTCCCTTACGAAGCTGTCCAGGACCTGGAGGGATTCCACGCCTAGCCTAGCAACGATATCGTACTCACCGTATACCTCCCACAGCTGTTTGACCTGGGGGAGCCTTCGCAGCTCCTCGGCTAGCTCCTTCTCCTTTCCCGGTTCCGACACCACCATGACAAAGGCCGTTACCATCGAGGTGGGGAAACACCATCCCGATTTAAATGTGATACGATCCCTCGCGGATCCCCGTCATTTCAGATCGGCAGCGGACAAGCCACCGCCCCCTTTCCCCCTATCTTGGTAGCGCCTCAGCACCCGGTCTACCTCCTCGTCGGAAAGGTCGTGCCACCGCCTGTAAGCATCGGCGACCGCGAAAAGGGGACCGGTTCGGACATTCAGGCAGATGAGGCGATCCACCACCCCGGAGACCCTGGCGACCGCGCCCCCTGACCCGGTGGGGACCGCCACCGCGACATCTTCGGGCCTGCCCCTTTTCACTGCCCTGACACCGGCGATCATCGTGAAACCGGAGGCCAGCCCGTCGTCGACCAGTACCGCGGTTCTGGCCTCGAGCCCATCCAGCCCCCAATCGAGGTCGAAGCCCTTGATCCTCCTCTCGAGTCGCTCGATGGCCATCTCCCTCGACCTATCGATCTCCTCCTGGTCCATCGCCAGCGATCCGAGGAGTGATCGATTCAGGACCTGATCGCCCCATAGGGATACGGCACCGAACCCCGCCTCGGGGTTGAACGGCAGCGTCATCTTCCTGACCGGCATCATGCGCAGCTCGATGTCAAGTGCAAGGGCGACCTCGACCCCGATGGGAATACCGCCGGATGGTATGGCGAACACGATGGGATCATCCAGTCCCATCTCCCGAACCGCACCGGCCACCTCGGCACCGGCTTGGTGCCTGTCATCGAAGACGCGAACCTTGTCCCTGAGACCCGGTCTTTCGATCAGGTTCTCCGGACCCTGGGCCCTGCTCATGGATGCTAGCTCCCGCCTCTGGCGCCAGCGAAGGCCATAACCTCCTTCACTAGACCCTGACGCCTCAGTTCCATGCTGTATTCCTGGCCCGAGTATGAGAGGGTGACCTTATACGTCACAAGAACCTGTCCGAGCATCTTCATCGTTAGGAAGGGTAGAATACCCACGGAAAGCGCCGCAAGGACGCCCGACGCCGGCACAACGGTGTAACCCGTGTACTCCCCGGGGCCTCCCCCGAAGAATATGACGCCCAGCCGAACGCCGCCATCCCCGAGGCCGCCCTGGTAGAGCGCGAAGGCGAAGAACACGACCAGATACGAGATAACAGCCGCCTTGCCGTTCCATGCCTTGCCCACGATGAATGGAACCGCTATCATCAGGGGCAGAAGCGCCATCTCCATCGTCTCGGAGAATAGACCGGGAAGGAACATGTAGGAGAAATAGATGGCGAGGAGCGCGGTCGCCAGTCCGGCCACGAACCTGACCGGGGATCTTATCTCGACCTTGCTTACGGAGGCAGGGAGCCCGATGAGCGTCCTCTTCCCTGATTCCCGCTCGCTGACCGTCATCCGGTCGCCTTCTCTGACCAGTACGTGGTTCGGCAGCTTGAGTTCCTCTTCGGTCTTGTCAGTCAACGCAATTATCTCCACGAACTGGGATATATCTGTGTCCCACGAGACGTCGACATGCCATGAACGGTCACCGAGCGTAGTAGGCGTAGTCGTGATAGGACTCGAGCAGCTCCAGTACATTCGCCACGGGGGTATCGACCTGGATGTTGTGTGCGGTGCAGATTATGAACCCCCCGCCGGGCTTCCCCTTCGAGAGCCTCTCCCTTACCTCCGCCCTCACGTCTCCCGGATCGCCCATGGGGAGCGTTCTCTGTATGTCCACAGAACCGTGCATCGCGATCCGGGACCCGAAATCCCTCTTCAAGCCCCCGAGCTCCATGCCCGCGGCCCTGGGCTGCAGGGACTGCAGTATGTCCAGATCGGCCTCTATGAAGGCCGGTATGAGTTCCCGGACCGAGCCGCAGGTGTGATGCATCACCCTCACATCGTATTCATGGGCCAGTTCTATGAACTTCCGGAACCCCTCCTCGAAGTACTCTTTCCAGGTTGCCATCGGCATCATCGGCCCCGTCTGCATCCCGAAGTCGTCGCCCATCATGAACACATCGATCGAGCCACGTGACGCCTCGAATACCCTCCTGTCGTACTCGAGGAAGTACTCCACGATGTGTGAGATGATGCGCTTGAGGACCTCCGGGTTCGTCCGCATATCCCTGAACACCTGTGTCATTCCCCTCAGGTACATGGCTGTCTTCAGCTGGGCAGTTCTATCCAGCCTGTCCCCGGCAAAGACGACGCAGTACCCCTCGTGCCGCTTGCACTCCTCCTCGACCTTGGAGTAGTCCCACCAATCGGGGTCCGGCCAGTTGTGGTCGTCTATATCGTCCGTGTTCGTGGCGCCGGCGAGGGGGGATAAGACCACCTCCTTGTAGATGCCTCTGCTCTTTCCTTTCCCGAAACCGACGGGCCGCCTGACCACGCCCCACAGGTCCACGGTCCTGCCGTCGAGGTAGCTCTCCAGCTCCAATCCCACCAGGCTGGGGCCCCGAATCACCCTGAAGTCCACCCCGACCAGCCTAAGGAGGTCCTCGCTAGAGTTCAGGCCCAGTTCCCGGACTAGCCGGGCCTTGACCTCGGGCGTCGCCCACAGATCTACGGGCACCCGGTCCGGCTCATCGTGATTCAGGCAGACCTCTACCCTCTCGCGATGACCCATCTCCTCTTGAGCCCGCCTTCGCCCCAGTATCCTCTCGGCAAAGTCAGCCATTCCCACCATCTATCGTGCAATATGAATCCTCGGGACTTCTAGAAAAGGCTCGCTACGAAAAGAAAAAAACAGGCAGGCGATCCTCATCCTTCCCTTCGGGAACAAGATGCGGGCCTGCCGGTGAAATGCAGTTTCTCCGGCTGTTAGCCGTTCACTCCTCTATCAGGATAGCCTCTACGGGACACTCATCTGCGGCCTGTTGAGCGCAGTCCTCAGCATCCTCTGGGACAACATCCACGATGACTACGCTGACGTCCCCTCTCATCTCGAAGACCTCGGGGCACGTCTCGACACAGAGTTCACATCCCGTACAAAGTTCCTCGTCTACGGTGGCCTTCACGCAGACTCACCTCCACCCTCTCCACGGCCGTCCTCCTCTTAAACGTTACACTCAACCGGGTTCCTTCCCGTGACCGGCGGGGTATTTGATCCTAAGGGGACAGCGTGCCGCGCTCCATCAGAGCCTCCGCTATCTGTATCACGTTCAGCGCGGCACCCTTGCGGAGGTTATCGGATACGCACCAGAGGTTCAGGCCGTTCTCCACGGTGGGGTCGTCCCTGATCCTTCCCACGAGCACCTCGTCCCTAAGCTCGGGCTTCCTCAGGTCGAGGGCGGTGGGATAGGTTCTCTCCAGATCATCGCCGCGGGGGTTGTCCGGATACGGCTCATCCATCACCGCGATGCCCGGGAATTCGGAGAGCATCTCCCGGGCCTCGTCGGCCGATACCGGGCTACCGGTCTCGATGTTCACGCTCTCGCCGTGGCCGATGGGAACCGGAACCCTGACCGTCGTTGGGCTGACCTGGATCGAGTCGTCCCCCATTATCTTGTGGGTCTCGTGCACCATCTTCATCTCCTCCTTGGTGTATCCGTCCTCCAGAAACCTGTCGATATGGGGGATGTAGTTGAACACGATCGGCCGCGCCAGCACCTTGGGATCATATGGGATATCGTCCATGGACTCCAAGGCCTGCGGTATCTGATTCATCAATTCCTCGTTAGCCCTCACCCCCCAGCCGGATACGCTCTGGTAGGTCGAAACCACGACCCGGCGGACCTCGAACTCCCGGTGCAGAGGGGTCAGGATCATCGCCAGCGGGATGGTCGAACAGTTGGGACTGGATATGAACATGTCGTCCGGGCCAACAGAGTCCATGTTCACCTCCGGGACCACGAGCGGCACGGAGGGGTCCATCCGGAAATCGGACCCGTTATCCACGCAAATCGCCCCCGCCTCCTCGGCGGTTTCCCGCCACATGACGCTGGCCCCCTTGGCGCCCTCACGCCCCGCGAAGAAGACAACGTCGGCACCCTGGAAGCTCTCCTCGGTCGTCTCCTCCACGAGGAATGTCTCGCCGGCGAGTTCCTCCTTCCGCTCCCGGGTGGCGCAGACCGTGGGGGGCCAGTTCATGGGGAACTCGCGCTCCCTGAGTATGGAGATGATCCTGTCTCCGACCATTCCGACTCCGACTACTGTGACCTCAAGTGCCATGCTAACACATCATATATACTCTGATCCCGAAAGGACCGCTGATCCCCGCTCTCTGGGAAGTCAGTCTTCAATCTTTCCATCACTGGAGCAGGAGAAGAAGACCCCAAGGAAATCAGGTAGAGGTCGCCTGAGAAGAATCCCCTATTTTCCCCTTTCCTGATTCAAAATTGGAAGCCGACCGCGATGTCCCTTGGGATCCACTATGTGTGTAAATGTTACGAAAATAAAGTGGTTTTGTTTAAACTTAATGTTATCCTAACGTTTTGCAGTCGAAATGTTCCATTCTCTCCGCTCTCGGGCAATTTTTTGATTTCATCATAGAGATTGCGTAAAGTAATGCATAAATTACCTGTTACACTATGTTGTTTCATATCACAAACCCATTTCACCAGGAGTTTACGACCTCTTCAATGAACTGGTCTATGGTGTACCTCTCCGAGATATTGGTCAAGCCGAAGGACCTGCAATCCTCGAGGAAGTCCATCATACGGCTGCGCTTCTCGTCCCCGTCCTCCATCATGAAGATCTCCGAGTAGACCACCGGGAGCCGCATCCTTCTGATCCTTTCCCTCTCCCTCTCATCCCCGGCCAGCCCCTCGGCCTCGTCCAGGATCTTGAGGGAATCCCTCACGAAATCGTCATCCAGGAAGCTGTCGGGATCATCGTAGATTCTGACGTGGACGCCGCTGCCCTCGACCGTATCGTGGAGCAGGTCGATGTAACTTCTGACAGACGGGGCCGCTCGTCCGAAGCGGTTCGATAAGAAATCCGTCATCGTCTGGTCCACATCGCAGCTCGGATTCCAGAGTATCTTGGCAAGTAGGTAGGACCTCAGGGAAGCAAGCTCCCCCCCTCCGCCCTCGGAGTAGTTGCCCTCCTCGAATATGCCCTTGACGCTGTTGTTGACGAAGAAGTTAACGTTAGGCTGAAGTACCCTTAGATTCGGAAACGGCATGACGTAGTGCCTGAAGTTCGTGACGTAGTCCCATACGTGGAGCGTATGTGCCGCCCGGGCCCAGTCCTCGGTATCCCTTCTGAAGTCCCTGTTTTCAGGACACTCGGCCAGCGGGTGGGAGAAGCAGCACTCTATGCTGCACAGCCTCACAACCACGTTCCGGCGTGGCCTTATCGATTTCGGGGCCTTTCTGGTGTACTGGTAGGCCAGCGTATCGACGAGCTTGTCCGGGTATCTCTCCTCTATCCTCTCCGCGACGCGGTTGACGAAGTGCAGCAGAGATCCCGCGTGGCTTCCCTCCTCCTCGTCCAACCGGGAGCACTCGCCGCACTGGCACGGGTTCCTCCAGTCGTTCTGGCTCACCGAGATAATATCGGCGCCGGGGTTCTCGTCCAGCCAGTGGATAGCCCTCTTGGCCGCTATATCCACCACCTCCTCGTTTGTCAGGCAGAGCTGGGTCTTCTCCGCGATTCTCTCCCCGTCGATCTCCGAGAAGTACTCCGGGTGGGTTGAGAAGAACTCGCTCGGAGGAACCAACCTGTTGAAGGTGTGCACGAAACCAACGTACGTGACCTTGCCCCCGTGGACCTCGGTCAGTCCCGCCCGGTTAGAATTGGCACGGTTCCTGGCCGCCCAGTCCCCATCGAAGGCCTCGGTGTAGTACGGCTCCCTGTAGTCCAGTACCGGGGAGTGCGCGATGCCCTGCTCGGGCACGGTGATCCAGTGCTTGGAGGGCAGGTAGGCGTCATCGGGGGCCAGCCACCTGATGCCCCCGAAACGGTCGAGCAGTTCATAGACGCCGTAGAGCACGCCCCGCGGTGCACCCCCCGTTATGGCCAGATCATCGCACTCGGGGATGATCGAGAACTCCTCACTCCCCATCGACTCGTCGCGTCTGAGGATGACCCTCTGCTCCGGGGCGCCGCCCCCGGCTGAGATCTTCCCCGTCCAGTGTACGAGCTCCTCCTCCGCATGTTTCTCGGCCGGAGTGGGATCAGATATGCCCAGTACTTTCAGATTTGGGAGGTATAGGTCCATGAACACGGGGGCGGGACCGACCAGATAAGTATTGCGCATATCAAGGGCAATAAGTTACATATAAAATAATTATATCAAAGAGATCCAAGTAAAATTATTAACCGGGCGTTGCCTCTCACGTAGAAGGTCTGCAAATGACTGAGAGCTACATACCCAAGTGGCCAAGATTCACCTTCTGCGGAATCGAGAACCCCCCGATGGAGGACTCCGAAGTCATCATGGTCCCCGTGCCCTTCGACTCCACCCAGTCCTACAGGCCCGGGTCCCGCAACGGCCCCGAGTCCGTCATAGATGCCTCGCGATACATGGAGCTGTACGATCACCAGCTGGGGTGGTCGCCCGTCGACGTGGGCATACACACCCATCCGGGCGTGGAACCCGTCAGGGGTGATGCGGAGCGGACCCTGGAAAGGGTTGAGGGTGTGGTATCGGCCCTGCTCTCGGAAGGCAAGTTCCCGGTGGTAGTCGGGGGAGAGCACACCATATCCGTGGGGTGTGTCTCGGCCGCGAAGCGGATTTGGCAAGACCTCTCCGTGATCTGCCTCGACGCTCACTGCGACCTCAGAGATCGATACGAGGGATCGAGATTCAGCCACGCCTGTACGAGTCGCAGGATACTGGATCTGACGCCGGATCTGGCGATCCTCGGCCCCAGGTCGTGCAGCGAGGAAGAGTGGGACTTCATTCAAGAGCGCGGGCTCAATGTGAGTTTCTGGCGGGAGGGGGATGCCCGAGACATGGTGCGGGAGATCGAAAGCGTTATCGAAACCCAGAAGGGCCCCGTCTATCTCTCGGTTGACCTGGACGTCCTGAACCCCAGCGACCTCCCCGCCGTGGGAACGCCCGAGCCCTCGGGCCCGAGCTACGCCGACATGGTGAAGATCCTCAGAAAGGCGGTTGAAGCCTTGGACATCGTCGGCGTCGATTTCGTGGAGCTGACTCCGATCCCGGGGGATGCCAGGAGCCAGTTCCTTGCTGCCAAGCTCATATACAAGCTGATAGGACTTCGGTTTCACCCGCACAGCGCCCATTCCCGGGGGTAGGGATTGCTGGAACCTGTCGCGGGAAACGTCTGGATAACATGTTTTTACCCTGAACGCAAACCATATACCGCAGGAGAGAAGTAGGGATACCAATGCCAAATGCCGGATCACTGATGAGAACAAAGCCGCCGACGGTAGGACGGGAAGACAAGGCCACAAAGGCCGCACGTCTGCTGTCCAGGAGCGGATTCAACAGCCTCCTGGTAAGCGAGGGAGAGGCCCTGGCGGGGCATATCATGAGGAGAATGCTGCTGCGGCCGCCGATCTCGCCCGAGACCAAGGTCGACAGGATGTTGTCCCATCCTGCGAAGCTTGAGAGAAACGAGAGTGTCGACGACGCGATCGCCCGAGTGCTGCAGGCGGACTGCGACATGCTGCCCGTTGTGGACGGGGGAAAGCTCCAGGGCGCCGTCCTCGCCCGTGACCTGGCCTTCCAGGACCGCTCCCTCAGGGGGCTCACGCTCGAAAGCGTAATAGACCGGGCAACTGGGCCGATCGGCCCGGATATCGCCATCTCAGAGGCGGCGTCGATGATGCGGAACAGTGATCTGGAATCCCTTCCCGTAGTCCAGGACGACGAGCTGATCGGCTGGGTCTCGTTCTCGGATCTGCAGAGGTACATGTTCTCCCCGGAGAAAGGCGTCCGGGGAAAGGGGGAGTACGCGGGGGAGAAGGAGCACCCGCTGAGAAATCCGGTTAAGCACATACTGGGCCGCGATGGAACGAGGGTTGACCTGGACGATGACCTGCACAACTCCATCGGTACCCTCTGTTCGAGCAAGGTCAACGAGTTCACCATCCTCGACAAGGAGACGGTCCTTGGACAGGTGAACATACGCGGCATCTTGGCGGAGACCAGGGGTCAACCCGACATCCTGGTTCAGGTGGCCGGGCTCGAGGAGGAGGACCCGATGGTGGTCCAAAGGGTCCTCTCCGACCTCAAGGCCAGCGCCCGGAAGGTCAACGAGATCTGGAACAACGTGGAGACGCCGGAGTTGAAGGTAAAATCCTATCACCACAAGGGCTCGAAGAGAAAGAGGTACGAGGTTCGCGTTTCCTTCGCCGTCCCCGAGCACTATGTCGCCGAGGCGAAGGGATGGGACCTGCTCACCACCTGCCAGGCGGCGATAAAGAAGGTGGAGAAGGAACTACGAAAGCAGAGGGAGAAGATAATCGACTCCCACCAGAAGAGGATCTAGCCGTGCCGGGGGATGTCGGTTTGGTCGACTCTGTGATCCTCGAGATCGACGGGGCATCGAAGGGTAACCCGGGAAACGCCGGATCGGGATACATCATATCGAGGGACGGGGAGATCCTGGCCAGGGGCAAGAGGTATCTGGGCGTCACCACCAACAACGTGGCCGAGTACAAGGCGATGATCATGGGGCTCAGCCGCGCAGCGGAGATGGGGTTCAAGGAGATCACGGTGAGAACCGACAGCCTACTGGTGTCCAGGCAGATAGAGGGAGAGTACAGGGTCCGCAAGGAACACCTCAGGAAGCTCTGCGACGAGGCCAGGAAGCTCATCGGCCGCTTCAAATCGGTGAAGATAGAGTACGTTCCGTCGGAGAGGAACAGGGCGCACCACCTTGCCGAGGATGCGGCGACCATGAGGGACTAGATCCAGCATCTACATCGAGATCCGGTCCTCGCTCTGCTCGACCACGCTCTCTATGTAGGATGACAGCTCATCCGGCAGGCCCTCGATTTTCACATCCAGAAAACCCCTCACGATGGTGGATTGAGCCTCCTCCTCGCTCAGGCCCCGGGCCATGAGATACTCGATCTCCTCCTGGGAGACCTTGCCCACTGCGGCCTCGTGGGAGAGGTCGACATCTCCAAGCTCCCCCTCCAGCTCGGGAACCGCGTGTATGACGCCTCTATCGGAGAGTATCAGTCCGTCGCACTCCAGGTGACCCTTCACCTTAGGTGCCGCTCCGATCATGTGTCCCCTGGCGATGATCTTCCCCCCGGTGCTGACCGCCCTGGAGAGTATCTCCGCCCTGGCCCCGGGGGCCTCGAGTCTGGTTCTTCCCCCGACATCCAACTCCGACCCCGGCGTTGCCATGAGTAGGGAGTAGAACCTGGCCACCGAGTCCCGCCCCCTCAGATAGGCGGTGGGGTACATCTGCAGGGACCCTGCCGGCTCGAGGCAGACGTAGTTCGACACCAGCGATGCCCGTTCCTCCAGCACCATCGCGCTCCTCGGGCGCACGGCAACCTCGCGGCCCCAGTTATGAATCATGGTGAAGCTCAGCTTTCCCCCCCTCTTGACGTAGAACTCCGATACCCCCATGTGGAGCCCCTTGCCGAAGTCCCTTCGGTTGGCACACCCGGTGATAACGTGTAGCTCGGCGTCCTCCTCAACCATCACGATGTTGTGAATCCTCTGTGACATGGAGTCGGTGGAGAGGTAGAGGCAGCTCTGGACCGGCATCTTCGCCTTGTGTCCCTTCTTGGCCCTTATGAAGTATCCCCCGCCCATATCCAGCTCGACCGCGGCGGTGTACTTGTCGGCATCAACCGGAAGCGCCTCCCACCAGTAATCACGAAGCCAGGGATACCTCTCCAGCGCCTGGTCCATGCCCATTATCTCCACGCCCTCCTCAGTGGAACCGGAGTAGACGATGGAGTCGTCTATCTGTACGAAGGTCCCGGACCTCTTCTCAAGCTCGGAAGTAACGCCGACCTGGAGCATCTGTTTTCGATCCTCCTCGGCCAGTTCGCCAACGTCCCCCACCGATTCCAGGCCCTCGGCCTCATCCGAGTACTCGGAGATATCTACATCTGGACCGATCCCCGAAGGCTTGTCCCGCGCGGACCGGGCCCGCTCCCTCAGCTCATCGCGTCTATCTGACATCTCACACACTCCTCGTACCCCATTCGTCTGATCTCGGAAAGCAGGTCCTCGGGATTGCCGCTGCAGCCCACGACCCCGCCACACAGGACATGACCCACGTCCGCGGTGACGTACTCCAGGATGTGGCCCGTGTGGGTTATGATCAGCGCCGATCGGCCGTCCTGTTCCTTCCTCTCCCTGTAGGGCCTGTCCTTGCCCAGTAGCCGGTTGATGGCGCCGCCTATCAGGGCCATGTTCTCCAGGTCGACCCCCGACTCGGGCTCGTCGAGCAGTGCCAGATCGGGTCCCTGGGCCAGCAGCTGGAGAAGCTCCGCCCGCTTGATCTCACCGCCCGAGAATCCGTCGTTGATATCCCGATCAAGATGCTGGGTCAGATTCAGGTCCTCCGCCAGTGCCTCGACATCGACCTCGTTCTGGCCGCAGATGCTCACCAGCTTCCCGGTCCTGACCCCCCTGATCGTCGGCGGCCTCTGGAAGGAGACCCCCAGTCCCATCTTGGCCCTCTCGTTTATGGGCAGTTCGGTGATATCCTTCCCGTCGAACTCTATGCACCCGCTGGTTACCTTGAACTCCGGAAAACCCATTATGGACATCAGGAGGGTCGTCTTCCCGGAGCCGTTGGGGCCGAACAGCAGGTGGGTCTCCCCCTTGCCTACCCCGATGTCTATGCCGTGAAGTATCTCCTCCCCGGCCACCTCGACCCTGAGGTCCTCTATCCTCAAAATGTCAGTCATGGGCAGCTCCCCAGCGCGAGAAGTGATGTAGTGATCATTTGGCTCACTTACCGCATGCATCCCCTTAAATATGTGTGACCCGTCTCGAGATTGGCCATCGATGTCACGATGAAGTCAGGGCCCACTTAATGGCAGACAGAGACGAGGAAACGGTTTTAAGCCGCAGTTGGGGTTGCCCTGAATCCCTGGCGAGTGGAAAGATGAAGGAAGTGAAGATAGGTATCATCGGTTGCGGGGGCATAGCCCAGGCGGCCCACATACCGAACTACCAGAAGCTGCCCCAGGCGGAGATCGTCGCCTGCTGCGACATCATCAAGGGTAAGGCAGAGGAGGCGGCGGAGAAGTTCAATATACCCAGGATCTTCACCGACCACCGCGAGCTCCTGGAGATCGAGGAGGTCGATGCCGTGAGCGTGTGTACCCCGAACTTCGCCCACATGAGGCCGACGGTGGACGCGCTTCGGCAGGGAAAGCATGTGCTTGTCGAGAAGCCGATGGCAATGAACGCGGAGGAGGCTCAGGCTATGGTCGATGCCTCGGTCAAGAGCGGGCGAAAGCTCATGATCGGCCTGAACTACCGCTGGAGGGCCGACGTGCAGGCCCTGAAGAGGTTCGTCGATGCTGGCGAGCTTGGGGAGATATACCACGCCAAGGCGCGTTGCCTGAGGAGAAGGGGCATACCGGCGTGGGGAGTTTTCACCCAGAAGGACAAGCAGGGTGGGGGGCCGTTGGTTGACCTCGGCGTTCACGTGATGGATTCCGCAATGTATCTCATGGGATTTCCCGAGCCCAAGTCGGTCAGTGGAGCCACCTACACCAAGTTCGGCAAAAGAAAGGGACTGGTAGGGCTCATGGGGCAGTGGGACCCGGAGAAGTTCACCGTCGAGGACTACGCCCTCGGCCTCATACGTTTCGAGAACGGCACCACCATGTACCTCGAGGCCAGCTTCGCCGCCAACCTGGAGAAGAGCATCTTCAACTTCGATCTGCTCGGGACCGAAGGCGGTTGCAGCCTCGATCCGCCCAAGATCTTCACCGAGAGGAACCGGACGCTTATAGATTCCAGCCCCGTCTACCTCAAGAAGGCCAATACCCACGAGATAGAGATCGAGAAGTTCGTCAACTGTATCATCGAGGACGAGGAGCCCCCGGTGACCGGAGGGCAAGGACTGCTGCTGCAGAGGATCATGGACGCAATATACCGATCCGCGGAGTTGGGGCGCGAGGTGACGGTCTAGAGGAAAGCGTTTCACCCAATCAATATCTATCGTTTCACCCCCTAGATATGCGTGGACCCCCGAAACATACTGGGATTGCCCAGAAGGCCAGCGGTTCTGAGCGAGAGCGAACTGCTCAGCTGGTCGGTCACGGTGCTCGTCCTGCTCGTTCTGATCTCCGCGCTCTCCCTCGCCCTACCAAGCCTCAGGACGCCTTCGGGTGACATCACGCTGAGGGTCCTCGCCGCCTCGATGGTCGTCCTCTTCACCGGAGGCTGGCTCTCCTTCCTCGCCCTGAGGTACACAAAGGGGCCGTACTGAGCCTACGGCCTGAAACGATTGGTTATGGGCATTCTCCTGTCCCTCCCGAATGCCCTTGGCGTTATCTTTATCCCGGGCGTTGATTGTCGGCGCTTGAACTCGCTCCGATCGACCATACTCACCGCCCTGTGCACCGTCCCCTCGTCGAACCCCCGTGAGATGATCTCCTCCACGCTCCTGTCCTCCTCGATGTACGCCCTGAGTATGGGATCCAGGACCTCGTACGGTGGAAGGGCATCGACGTCCCTCTGGCCGGGCTTGAGCTCCGCCGACGGCTCCTTGGTCACCACTGATTCCGGTATCGGCGCCTCGTCTTCGACCGAGTTCCTGTATCGCGCCAGTTCGTAGACCATGGTCTTGAGAACGTCCTTGATAACCGCCAGGCCGCCGCACATATCCCCGTAGAGCGTCGAGTAACCCGTCGCCATCTCGCTCTTGTTCCCGGTTGAGAGGACCAGCCAACCGAACTTGTTCGAGAGCGCCATCAGGATATTGCCCCGGGTCCGGGCCTGCAGGTTCTCCTCCGCCGAACCGGTCTGGGTTCCCTCGAACTCCTCGGACAGGGTCTCCAGGTATGCCTGGAACACCCTCTCGATCGGGATCTCGATGAGGCGGATTCCCAGATTCCGGGCAAGTAGCTCCGAATCAGATACGCTGCCCTCCGACGAGTACCTGGAGGGCATGGTGACGCAGATCACGTTCTCAGGACCCAGCGCATCGACGGCTATCGCCGCGGTCAGGCTGGAGTCTATACCGCCCGAGAGGCCCATCACAACCTTCCTGAACCCGTTCTTGCGGACGTAATCCCTGGTACCCAGGACCAGCGCCGCGTAAACCTCCCCCGGATAGCCGATCCGCTCGATCGACCTCTCGGGGATCCCGGGCTTCCCGTCGCTCGGGCGTCCCGATTTTGTCTCGATCCGAGTGATCTCCCATCCCTGCTCCCGAACCGTCTCCGCTCCGCTCCTCGGCAGCGGGTTGTGGATCCGGGCGTTGAAGACCTCGTCAGCGTCCAGATCCGCGACCAGCAGGTCCTCCTCGAACTGCTTCCCCTCCAACACCGATCTGCCCCGTGGGTCGATGATGGCGCTGTGGCCGTCGAAGACGAGCTCGTCCTGCCCGCCGACGATATTGTTGTAGGCCACGTAGGCCATGTTGTCCGTCGCCCTCGCCCTGAGCATCCTGAACCTTTCGCTGCCCTTTCCGACGTGGTAGGGCGACCCGCTGATGTTGAGGAGCACCTCGGCTCCGGCCTGCGCGGCCGCGGTTGGAGGGCCGATCTCGTGCCAGATATCCTCACAGATGCTCACCCCGAGCCTTACGCCGCGCAGGGTGTAGATCTGGACCTCCGAGCCCGCCCGGAAGTACCGGTTCTCGTCGAAGACCCCATAGTTCGGCAGGTGGACCTTGTGGTAGACCCCCAGTAGCTCCCGATCGTGGATGAAGGCGGCGGAGTTGAAGAGGTCCGCATCCCGGTCCACGAAACCGAGGACCACCGCTATGCCGGACGAGCTATCAACCACCCGCTCGAGTTCCTCGAGGTTCCGGTCAACGAACTGGGGCTTGAGGAGCAGGTCCTCCGGCGGGTATCCGGTGAGCGCCAGCTCGGGAAAGGTGACGATATCCGCCCCTTGGGCCCTGGCCCGCTCTATAAAGGTACATATGAGATCGCCGTTTCCGTGCAGGTCGCCGACCGTCGGGTCTATCTGAGCCATCGCCATTCTTATCGAGCGCATGACTTCCGGAATCGATTGAAACCCAGATCTCTTAAATTGATGCCGGGGGATTATCCCTTCCCGGCTCTGTCCCCCGACGGGGGATGACATTACTTTTATGAGTAACTCTTGAAAGGTCTGATGGAAGTGATAAATTGAAATACATCGACTTCGTTGATACCTCCTACAAGCCCGATCCCTCGGAGCTGATATGTGAGTTCCTCGTCCAGACCGACGGGACCATGGACCCGGAGGAGGCCGCCGGAGGCGTTGCAGCCGAGAGCTCGGTCGGAACCTGGACAGAGCTCAGGACGATGAAGAAGTACGTCGAGGAGCTGCACGCCACGGTCTTCGAGATCGAGGGAGATAGAATCAAGGTAGCATACCCCTCTGTACTCTTCGAGGAAGGCAACATCCCGAACATCATGAGCAGCGTCGCCGGGAACGTCTTCGGCCTCAAGGGCCTGGCCAAGCTCCGACTGGACGATATACATTATCCGGAGGAGATCGTCAAGAGCTTCAAGGGGCCCAAGTTCGGAATTGAGGGAGTCAGGGATATCCTCGGCGTCCCCAAGAGGCCCTTCGTCGGTACCATCATCAAGCCCAAGCTGGGCCTCTCCAGCGAGGACCACGCTGAGGTCGCCTACCAGGCCTGGGCAGGGGGATGCGATGTCGTCAAGGACGATGAGAATCTCTCGAGCCAGTCGTTCAACCGCTTCGAGAAGCGTATGGAGGAGACCTTCAAGGCCCGGGAGAGGGCCGAGAGCGAGACGGGGGAGAAGAAGGTCTACCTGGCCAACGTCAGCGCCGAGACCCGTGAGATGGTCCGAAGGGCGAAGATGGTCAAGGAGATGGGCGGCGAGTACGTCATGATAGACATCCTCACCTGCGGTAACTCGGGATTCCAGACCCTGCGGGAGGACGATCTGAACATCGCGATCCACGCCCACAGGGCGGGACACGCGGCATTCACCTCCGACCCCAAACACGGCATATCGATGAAGGTCATCGCCAGGAACACCAGGTTGATAGGGGCCGACCAGCTTCACGTAGGTACCGCGGTGGGGAAGATGAAGGAGGGCAAGGAGGAGGTCCTCGCGAACGCCGATGCCCTGACCTGCGACATGTACGGAATCAAGCCGGCAATGCCCGTCGCATCCGGAGGGCTCCATCCCGGGATGATACCGGCACTTGTGGATATATTCGGCAACGACGTGGTCATCCAGGCCGGCGGCGGGGTACACGGCCATCCCGACGGAAGCTACGCCGGGGCAACCGCCATGAGACAGGCTCTCGACGCCCTGGAAGAGGATGTCAGTCTGCAGGAATACGCCGAGAAGCACGAGAAACTCAGGAAGGCACTCGAGCGCTGGGCCGTCTATGCACCGTGGCCTGATACTCCC
>Ga0180432_10001035_pt1 | contig 44297 bp, 65 predicted proteins | sample SS_ome_10_FD_132414 | JGI IMG/M metagenome (GOLD analysis project Ga0180432, IMG submission 132414) | Hypersaline lake sediment archaeal communities from the Salton Sea, California, USA - SS_1_MS_2 metaG | ecosystem: Environmental > Aquatic > Non-marine Saline and Alkaline > Hypersaline >...
AATCGTAAGGGTCCTGTAGAAACCTACAAGAAACCTACAAACTTCCGTGAAGAAAAATGGCCGTTATCTACCAAAAGATCCGCACCCAAGGGGAAGGAAATTTTTACATTCGCATTCCAAAGAACTTAATCGACACAGGCGTCCTAACCGAAGGTGAGGATTATGAGGTAAAACTAAAACCGATCAAGAAAGAGGAGGCCGAAGTCTAAAATGTTGTTAGACGAAACCGAAATCGCCACGATCCTGAAACTCAGTCGTCTCACGCTCAATACCGCGACTCATTTCAATCACTCGCTACTCTCTCTCGTGGAGGACGCGCTCGTCATCGTACACAAACACGCTGGCGGATGTTCTGAAGAGTTCAAGGACCAAGTTGCTGAGATTGAACGATTGAAAAAACTCCCCGCGTTCCAGGAGGCCGAAGTCTAAAATGTTGTTACTCCCAACCCAGATGCCGGACGAATTAGCCGATCTCTTGTACCTCGGCATGACCGCGGCCGAGACCGAGTTATTGAACGAGGATCACACGTTAGAATATCGCCGCGGCGTGTATCAAACGCTCGAGCGGCAAAAGGCAAAAATCGAAGCCTTCGACCTCGACCGGTACGAGGGCGCGCGCGAGGCGTACCAAGAGATTTTGAATTACTGCGTCGAGTTTTTTGAGACGCACGGGAACTGCGAGGCGAAACAGAAAGCCCTAGTCCATTCAGTCGAGTACGGCTCGTTGGCCACGGTCGAGTATCCCCCGATGGTTTCGCCCAATCCCGCGGGATTACTCCTGAACCGGGTGGAACTCGGCCCGGAGTTAGAGGACGGGTCGATGGAGACCCTTGACGTCGTAATCACCGTGCGAGGGAAACCAGTCACGATTCACGTTGACGCGTCCTGCGATAACATCGAGATTGCCGCCGGCCCCCTCGAGTTAGCGCGGGACTACGAGAATTACGACGAGTTCATTGAGAACACAGAAAGCATCGTCATCGAGGACGAATAGGGGGCGAACCTCGCGATGGCCGCTCGATCCCAATCTCATCAGTACAAGATCATCTTTCTCCGGTACGCGCCCGCTCACCCCAACGGGTATTCGACCGACGACCAAGGGCGGGTCCGGAATCGCGGTCGGCTGTGGTTAGAAAAAATCGAACTACAGTCTGGAAAAACTCTCGCCCATCTCTGGGTACCCGAGGCCGAGATCGTGGCCGAGGGCGTCGTCCCGAGAAAACCACGGCAGCGGGTCCAGCGGCGCTTCATCACCGTGACGCGAACATTCGCGCTCCAACACCCCTACGCGCTCGCGGAAATTCATTCCGAGGAACTGGCTCGAATACGAGAGGCCTTGGCAGCCGCGAGAGTGGCGGATCGCTATATGTAGGAGGCGAACTGAAAAATGCCCCAATTCGAGTACACATCCAATACAATCAATCACAATAAATGCGCGGCGTGTCCCGCCCACGGGGACGGGTATTGCCTGCGGACGACTTGCGTGTTCCGGATCCGCGGGGCGTTGATCAAGGGGCTCGTCCAGATCAAGTACGTCGATCCCTACGCGAGACCCGCGTTCGCGTATGCGGGGATCCAGTTCGTGACCGAGCCGGGGAAATACAGTCTCGAGCGGGTGATCGCGGTTCGCTTGATGTTTCCGGGATCAAGACCTAAAAAACCAGCTTTCCCGGGTGTGCTGGAAAAGAACACCCGGGTCTGGGGACCTCGAGAGGCACACCCCCCCTCTCGCGGGGCATCGAGGGGTGGTGGCCGCGCCCCCCGGCCAAATACTCCCGGGAATAACGCGCGCGTCAATCCACGCCGATCCGGCGTGCGCGCGCGAGGGGGCTTTATTTCTCAAACTCACCTAAACAACCAGAGGTTTCAATCGTGATAAAAATCGTCAATAATTACGGCCTGCCGGGGATCCCCGAGACGGCGGAGAGCGAGCGGGATGTCCTCAAGTTCGTCCCGTGGCCTTACGGCCTGAGTTCGACCGACGAACCGGGGGTGTGGGAGATCTGCAAAATTAAGGAAGAGATCCCACCCCAAGAGCTGATGCCGTGGGAGGTGGAGGAAGAGCTGGCGGCAATGCAGGCCGACCTCAAGGAAGGAGACACCATCTGCCTGGGCTTACGCCTGAGCCGGGTGCGAGAGATTCTGGCCGGGGCCAAACTCCCCGAGGCCCTGTGGGAGCGCGTGGCCGCGTTCTCAACCTATTTATGTAAAAAAATTCAGGAAGCAACGGAAATGAACTCACAATTTTATCATGATCAATTAGACGGGGCGGGGGTCGTGCCAACGGCGATCGCGAATGCCCTCCGCTCGAAGTTCAGGAAAAAGAAATGCAGTGTTCCCGGGTGTGGCGCCTCGCTCCTCGAGGGCGTGATCAAGTGCTACGCGCATTCCGAGGGGTGGACGGTGCCGGGGTTCACGCAAAAACAGTGGCTCTACGTCGAGTGCCCCCGGTGTCACCATGGATATAGCCTCTACAAGCTCGGGATCCCCAAGAGCACGAAAATCGAATCCGTGAAAATTCGCCCCGAACCAGAACCAGTCACCACTCCCAAATCCAATCAAATCCTGGAATGTCCCGACGGATCCCGGAAACCGCTGGCCGAGATCACCGCGCGGGATATGAACGCGTTTCTCGATGCCGGCGCCGCTCGCCGGTGGTGGCTCCACCACGATTTTTATTTCATCGTGTCGTGGCAGGACCTCGGGAGCGGAGAGTTACACGTCCTCGCGAAGTTCGGGCGGCTCGCGGAGGCGAAAGTATACCTCGCCCAGCAGCTTCGCGCCCAGCCCTCCAAGCGGTCTCTCTGCCAAGTGCCCTACACGCTCAACGAACTTGAACAATCCTCGAACGCGAAACTCGTCACGCGCGTCCTGATGCTCCAGAACATCGTGCAAAGCCTCGAGGACGAGAACGAGAAACTGCACAACGTGATCCGGCAGTACGAGTTCGAACTCATCGCGCTGCGTGATCTAGCGGAAAAATTCGAAACCCGCCAGGAGTAATTTTTCATGAGCCTCTTGCAAATAATCCACGATTTATTGGAGCGCCGCTGGGTCGCGAAACTCCAGAAAGCCGTGCGGAAGAAAAAACTATCGCTCGACGAGTTCAGGAAAGTCGTGTGGCGGCACGACTTGGCGCGCGTCGTTCCAGGAGGGATCTAAAAATTATGCAATCTTCGATAAAAGCGGAGTACCACCTCATCGTGGAGTGGCTAAACCCGCAGCGGGTCGGAAAACTGTCCAGCTCGGAGCGCGCGCTTTTCGGGTTCCTGAGAGCGGTGACCCTCGGCGACGAACAGATCGCGTGGCTCTCGAGCCAATTCACGAGACTATGGAGCCGGCTGGTGTGCGAGGCCAAGAGAAGAAAGAGGATCGCGGAGGGACACTGAAAAATGCCGCCGGAAAAAGAAAACCACTATTTCTCCGAGATCAACTCGATCTTGCAATTCGTCCTGCCCCGGAATGTCGAGTTCCTCCATCAAGATATCAATAACCGGGGCGTGGATGGTATGTACTTCCCGGGCGACCTCGTGGAAATTGAGAAGCGCTTGGAGATCGTCGTGGACGAACTGAAGTATGTTATCCAGAACTCGACACGAGCCGTGGGGAACCCCCAGCAGCTCTTGAAAAACGTATTCGCGAATCTCTTGCCGCCGTTGAAGCCAATGACGATGAAACCGAAAGCGGGGGAACAACCGTGAGCACGAAAACCGCGCCGGAACTGTATCACGAGATCCTCAGGGTGGACATCGAGATCCGGAAGCTGGAGCGGAAGTTCTGTCTCCAACGCACAATTCCGGACTTCTACTTCCGGCGGTATCAACACCTCAAGCGCCGGCAACAAGAGCTGTTTGCAGAATACAAAACAAAAAGTGGAGATCAATTTAAATGAACGATCTGGCGAAAATAGAGCGCGAGATCCTCGAGTTTCTCGCGTTAGAGGGGCCGGTGGATACGAAGACGGTGGTCGAGGAAGCGGGCGGGAGTTTCTATATCGTGCGGCCTCTCCTCGACAAGCTCGCCAAGGAGGGAAAAATCTCGCGGCAAAAAGGCCGCCGGACGCAGATCCTGTGGGACGCGGCTAATGTGCCAATCGCGGCGCGCGTGGCGCGTCTAGAGCACTTCTACGAATATTTATACCAAGAGATGAGGAGCGTAAAGGAGCACGAGGGACTCAAAGTCCTGGCAGCTCTACAAGATCTATTCGCGAACGGAGCGAGATCAAATGATTGAGCCAAAAAAGATTGAGGAAATTGCGTTCCAAGATCCAGTGTTCGACGCCGATAAGTTGGTGGAGCGCCTGCGGGTGCGCCAGTGTAATTTTTGGTACGAGGGAAAACTCCGTTATGGCGTGACCCTCAATATGGTGCTCGACTGTCTCCTGCAGGCCCGGACGGACGACGATTCGTTCATCAAGGTCTCCCCTCGGGCGTTGAGGGAAAAACTAAAAAAACTCCTGGGGACGCGAGGCGAAAAACCCGAACCCGAGCCCGAAGCCGAGATCGAGATCCAGTTCCACGCGGACGCTGACCACTCGTTCCAAATGGATCAGACTCACGTCTTGGCGTTATTTTCCTCGAAAGAAGATCTCCAAAAACATCTGGAATGCGGCGCTCTCCAGCACGCGGAATTATACCGCCGGAACATTACACACGATGGGACGCTGACCGCCATCTTCACGAGCGAGAATTATATAGCCTCGTTTATAGAGAGATTTATCTATTACATTACCGAGAATTACCAGATTCAAGAATGGTTTCTCGCGGGGAACGACGCGCCGGTCCTAGGTCTCGCGACCACGGGACAATGCCTCTCGGTCGCCCCTATCGTGTGTAAAATCCACAGTCTCGAGGAGGAGATCTAACTGTCCGAAGAAGATGTAAAAACTCCGGCAGAAAGGGATCCCATAGCCCTAGAACATCTAATTGCTTCTTTCACGACACCTGCTCTTGCTTCGGCATTAGGAGTAAAAGACATGCGCGGGCAAAACAAAAAGGCGTTCATCGGCCGGGAGTACAAGCCGGTGTGGGATCCCAAGAAGAAGGAGATCGTCCGGCTCAACCTGAGCACGCAGGATCCGTTGTTCTTGGATTTCACCCGGAAACAGCATACTTTCATCGTGGCGCGGTCGGGCGGGGGAAAATCGTACCTCGCGGGAGTGTACGCGGAGGAACTGTCGCGACGGGTGGAGAACTACGGGGTGGTGATGTTGGATCCCATGGGAATCTTCGCGACGATGAACCACGCGAACCCCGAGGGGGACGAGTTCGCGGCGTGGAACGCGGAGACCCGGGACAACCTCGCGGGATCCCCGATGGCGTGCCAAGTGTGGGTGCCGGAGGGGGACGCCAAGCACTTCCAAGGCCTCGGGGAACGGTTCCGGACATTCGCGCTGGAGGCCCCGGAGTTCTCGGCGGGGACGCTGTGCTACGCGTTCGACATGAAGATCCTCGATCCCCAGGTGAACTTGTACCGGAAAGCCCAAGAGCACCTCTTGAAGACGCGGGGCGGCACCTACACCCTCGAGGAGTTAATAGAATTAGTGCGGCTCTCGGGGGCAGAGTATCACTTTCAACCCCAGACGGTCGAGGCGCTGGTCACGAAACTCGAGGCGCTCCACGAGCTGGGGATTATTTCCCGCGAGGGCATTCCGATTAATGAGGCCGTCCGGGAGGGACGGGTTTCCGTGTTCGACCTGTCGATGAGCGGGAGTTACACGGCCAAGATCATCGTGAATTTTTTCGCGGAGAAGCTCCTGTGGGTGCGGAAACGAGTCACCCGCCTGGTCACGCGCGCGCGGGTGACCGAGACGCAAGTCGAGAAACCCGCGTGGTACATCCCGCCGGTGCAGCTCGTGATCGATGAAGCCCACAATTACCTGCCCCGGAACCACGTCCTACAGAAGTGTATCAAGGAGGGACGAAATTGCGGGGTGATGATCACGGCGATCTCGCAATCCCCCGACCTGACGCGGGACCTGTACGCGAACATCACGCACCTGTTCGTCGGGGCGCAGGTCTTCGACGGGGATATCGCGGCCGTGAAGGCGATGATCCCCGTGGAGCGCTCCCCAAAGGAGTTCCGGAAGCAGATCAAGAGCCTGACGACGGGTTGCTTCTGGTATTACAACATCGACAAGAAGATCGAGAAGCGCGTCCGGGTGCGCCCGCGGTACACGTTGCATCCCGCGAGCACGGAACTGACCGACGAGCGGAAGTTCTTCCGGGGGACGCGGGGATGCCGCGAGGTCAAGAGAGAAGAAGAGAGAACAGGCCAAGAGCGAAAGCGCGGACTCATTCTCCAAGGGGATGGCACGATCATCGACCCGAACCCGGGACTCGTCTCGAGGCCGGCGGGAATCGAACTACAAGTAACAAAATAGGAAGAAAAGATGGAATGAAATGAAATGATAGAACTGGAACAAGAAACGGTGCGCCTCCCCCCGCTCCAGCAAGACATTATCTCAATCCTGCGGGAGCACGGCCCGGCGACCCGGGCAGAACTGATCGAGGAGTTACAAATGCCGAGGACGACTATCTATGACGGTCTCCGGAAACTCATGAAACGCAAGATCGTGGCAAGATTCCCGGGAGAGCGGACGGGAAAGCGGGGGCGCCCGAAGGTTATTTTTGAATTAATCACCAACAACGACAAACGGAGCACGAAAAAATGAAAATAGTAACGATCAACCTGCCGGATGTTTACGTGAAAGCGTTAGAGACGCTAACGGCAGAGTTGGGCGTCTTTCCGAGCCGGTCGGAAGCAATCCGGACCGCGCTGCGGCAATTCGTGAGCAAGGAGATCGAGACTGCGACCCAATTGGAACAACTCGCGAGCATCGAGGTCAAGGGAGGGGCGTTCTTTTGAAAATCATCACCGTGAACCTGCCCCAAGCGACGATCGACCGGATGAAGGTCATCGTGGAGAAGTTCGGCCTCTACCCGAGCCGGTCGGAACTCGTCCGGGTCGCGGTCCGCGAGTTCCTGGTCAAGGAACTCCAGCACCTCGAACAATATCAGAAATATGCCGAGACGGGCGAGGATCCCCCGCGCCGGAACCAGGGCCAAACGATCGACATGCGGACGATCCGGTTTGCCCGGAGCTTGACGCTAGACTAAAACAGAGGTACGGAGCAAATGTCCCCGCGAATCCCCCTTTCATCCCCTCTCCCTTTCCCCACCAACGGACTTAGACCTCCCGGGAGAGCCTTGGTAAGATCTGACCCCCTCTTCTTTTCCTGGGGACGCGAGAGGGACATTTCGGTCGTGCCTACAAATTTCCCTTTTTCTTTATTTATTTATTATTCTATTTCTCATCAAACGGTTGGTGTGGGGTGGCACTTAAAAAGAGGTGTAAAAGAACAATGAATGAAAAACAAAAAGATCCATTACATAAATTAGACGAAAAAGATGCCGAGAGAATATGGGAAGAGATGGAAGATATAGACGATCCTGAAACATTGCTTGAGGCACATAAGATAACATTACAAACTTTCACGAATCCTCCTCCTCTTTCGAACATACCAACAAAGGGACCGAAAATTGGAAAAGAAAAAAGCTCGAACCATAAAGATATGGCACTTGGGGCGATAACTCCAGCCCCACTCGATGACGATGCGTACTTGGAACTGTGCAAGAAAAAGAACGAATTTTGTCGCATGGTGGGGTGCACCAAGGAGGACATGGCTAAGTGTGACCTGTGCAACTGTGACCCGTGGGAGTGCTCCCCGGAGGAGTGGGACGAATTCTGGAATGCATATTCTCGGATAAGGGAAAAGGAGGAATGAGAATGAATTCTGGAGCAAATTGGAAGCGAGAAGACACCGAGAACGGGTTTGCGTGGCGATATTCAAAGCCAAAATCTATTGTTTTTTATGTACCGAAATCGTTGGAAAATCAAATCAAGGCGGACGCGCTCCGCGACCTACTGAAACGCTGTGGTCGTGACTGTAGACAATACGATTGTCCCTTCCTTTCACACGATGGTTGTGCGATATACAAACTAGCCGGGGGCGAGACCGAGTGAAATTACTCTACAAACGAAAGACGCGGATTCTCCGTGAAAAGATGTTAAATTGTATCGGGTGGAGAGCCTTCAACATGACCACGAGGTGGGGACGAACTCACTCGATATGGGGAACAATGGCCGAGAAAATTCAAAATGCCACCTTCGAGGAATTGCAACAAATTTATTCGAAAAATGGATTATTATTTTGGAAACTGGCCGGGGGCGAGGACTGATGGATCCCAATAATATCCGGGACTCAGATCCCGCGAGATAGAGGAGAGGTACGAATGGTAGACTTTTCAAAGTTTAAACCGATTCTCGAGCCAGAATCGTTAGAGCAAGTAGAACAAAAAAAACGCTTTATAGCAAGAGAGATCAAGATTTTTGAAGAATATTACCAGTGTCTCTGCAGCTTGGCGGCGGAGTTAAGAAAAAACACTATATCTAAGACAATATATAAATGTCCTCTTTGCGAGAAGGAAGTGGGCGAATTAGTTCGCCATCATTATTCCTACAGGTTCTACAAGAGAGAAAGAGGAGGAGAGATCGAATGATGAATTTAGAGGAAGAAAGGCACGTATCACCCAGAAGAAAAAAGAACCGAGATCATCCTCCCGTCTCCTTCCGGCTCTCGTCAAGAGACGAGTTAGCCGATCTCAACGAGCGGGCCAAGCGCTGCGGGAAGTCCCGGAGCAAGTACATACACGATAAAATTTTTTGTGATACACTACCGGGGTGTGATACACCCGGTGTATCACACGAGCCAGAGGGTGATACACCGAGTGATACGCTCGAAGTAGTTAAACAGGGGACCCTCGATAATTTCAGGTTCATCTTTTCCTTTTTCCAAAAGCATCGCGAATATCTAATGGAAAATATGTCCGGCACCGACCGGGCAAAATTCAAAGCCGTGAGGGACTGGTTGAATGGCCTTTGATGAGTTTGACTTTTTCGAGGAACCACGAAAGAAAAGTGTATCACCGGGGAAAAGTGTATCACCGGGGAAAAGTGTATCACCGGGGAAAAGTGTATCACCGGGGAAAAGTGTATCACCGGGGAAAAGTGTATCACCGGGGAAATCGAAAAACTCGCGCGGCCCGAGCACGAGAAAATTGAAAAGCGAGATCGACGCATTGCGCGAGCAATTGAAAGCACTGGAGCGAGCGATCCAACCACTTCTCGTCGATTCCGAAAAAGCGGCAGGAGAAACCAACGCTCAAATTCCATTGGATTTAATCGAGGCGTTTGCCGACAAGTACGCGGGCACGAAGAGCCGGTGGAAAAAGGCCGGGTGCACCGAGGCGGACTATCTCGCCTACACGCGCCTAAAGAAATGGATAGAAAAAATGAGGAAACAATCATGAAATCCAAATATTTTACCCTAATAAAACAATCGCTCCAAGGCCTCTGCCTGCCCCCGGAGCGGGAGCCAGAGGCATCGTTCCTACTACAGTACGCCACCCGGAGGGGTCTCGCGAACGGGACGAACCCACGCGGGCTGGTCGGCGGCATCATTTATTTCCTCGGGATCAAACACTGCGAGTTTCGGTCCCAAACTGAAGTGGCTGCGGCGGCGGGGGTGGGCGCGCCCACGCTCAAGCGGCATTATCGTGCATTGCTCGAGAAAATTCGGGGAGTGCCCCGATTTCAAGTATTAAAAATTAAGACGCGCGAGGAGGAGCAGGAATAGATGTCCGGGGATGGCGATTCTACAGTAGTAAACTATAGGCAGAAGTCCCGATCGATTGACTTCAGAGTTTATATCTTCAATAAACAGAAGCAAGCAGAGTCTACTATTTTAACACCCATGCAGCGCGAGGCGATAAAAAAAATCGAGGATTACTGGATCCAGCGCTGGAAAAACGCGCGGAACTGGAAATTCCAGAAACACTTCTCCTTGCGGTGGGAGACGGTCTCGACGCGGGTCGATGAAACGCTCTATAAGCGCTGCTCCAAGGAAAATGTCTCGCGAAAGATTCAAACATTCGTGCGCGTCTTCCTCCGGGACGCAGGGTTTCGCGAGGAATTCTTGAACCGGCTCGTTGAAGATATTCCCGAAGAAGTGTCTTCCGGGGTCCGCGACATCACGGACTTTCTGGACCGGCTGAACGAGATGTTCCCGAGAGTGCTCTCGGGGAAACTTCGGAACTTGGAGAAGGAACTCGTCACGCTATATTTCACGCTGTACAGCCAGTTCTCGCTGAGCTGGGCGATCCGGCGGTTCTTGATCGAGGACCCGCCGGTGGCCTGGCAACCAAGAATTTATTACCAAGAGGTGCCCGGGATCCTGCGCGCGTTACTACGGCAGGGGGACGATTGGGGGGGGGTAGTGCTTGAGTTCTGACGAGATCGTACTGGTGGCCACCCCCGAGACGCTCCGCCGGATCGAGGCCTGCCAACGCTGCTCGCACTTCGTGAAAGTGTGCCGCCGGACGCCGGGGAGCGCGCGAGTCGGGGTCTTATGCCGCGAGCAAGGATTCCTTCCCGTGGGCGACCTCGCCACGTGCCCGAGGAATAGAAAGGAGGTCCGGGAGTAGATGGAATCAGGGAACAAGCAGTGCGAGGAAGATGCACTTCCAGAACATTTCCTGGCGGCCTTCCACAAACCCCGCCCGGAGCGGGACTTGTTGCATTGCGCGCGGATTCGCGGGATCCCGATCGACCGCTTTCCCGATCACGATATCAAGGGGAGGCGAGTCTGTCGGTACTGTGGGACGCCACTGGAGGGACGCATCAAGTATTGCAGGGGGTTCGGGGGAACGTGTGGCCAGCACCTGTACCGCACCTACTGCACGCTTCCACCGGTGGGCGTCCGGGGAAAGTGCCAGGAGTGTGGGAAAGATACTAACTACCTGGAACTTCACCACATCGTTCCCATGGCGAACGTGCAAGAGATGATCCGGGTGGGCACGATCACGACCTTGGCGGGCCTCCACCAGTATATGCTCAGCCAAGAAAATTTAATCTACTTGTGCCGGGAGTGTCACGCCGCGACCCAGAACAAGCTCTATTACAAGTACGGAATTTGCTTGACGCCACGGGCGCGCGAGCGGCGGCGGCCCTTCAGGGAGAAGCTGGACCGCGCGCTGGTCCCTCTCATCAAGCGAAAGATGAACGACCCGCTGGTCGGCGCGATCCACCCCTACCCGGGCTATCGCAATCTCGAGGTGTACCTGTCGCGGGTCAATCGCTCCCCGAAGAGCAAGCGCTTCCTGTTCGTGGGGGAAGCCCCGGGCTATCGCGGGTGCGCGGCGACGGGGATCCCGTTCACGTCGATCCACCAGATCTATCACTCGAGACACCCGACCATCGTGGCGTTGCGCGACGATCTCGAATTTTTCTCGCTCACGATCCCCGAGATCCGAGAGCGCATCAGGCCCGGGAAACGCCGCGAGTTCGAGGCTAAGATCGCGAACGAGTACTCCGAGCTGACCTCGCGGGCATTCTGGCATTTCATAGACGAGAAGCGCCTGCCGGCACCCCTCGCGTGGAACGCCTTCCCATGGCACCCCCACGAGGCTAAAAATCTAAAAACGAACCGGACTCCCACGGCGGCGGAAGTGCGGGAGGGTTTCCCTCTCGTGCGGGCCATCGTGAAATTGTTCAAACCAAAAAAACTCGTCGCGGTAGGGCGGGTCGCGGAAACCGCGCTACGAAATATCTTTCCCGAACGCGAGGACAAGATCATTTACATCCGGCACCCGTCCCACGGGGGGACCCGGGAATTTTACGAGGGAATGGCCGACCTGTACGGGACGACCATCCCCCAAGAATCCACGCTGGATGAATTCATTACTTTTAAACACGCGAAAAAATCCGAGGTTCAAAAATGACTAAAAAACACGTTTATCACACGAACCAAGCGCGCTTGACCGAGTTCATGCACGAGTTCGCCGAGTTCTTCATGTGCGACCAATGCGGTGAGGTCGGGGAAGTGGGGCGCGTGGTAATAATTGATGGCATCGCGCACAACCTCTGTCCCACGTGTGAGAAAATGTGGCACGAGGTACTGTGGTTTCGGACACCGGGAGGAGACATAATTTACTGTCATCCCGGGAGCAAGAAATGGAAGAAATTAGATGGAGGTAAAAAAATTGCCTGAAATTACAAAAGGAACTTACAAAAGGAACTTACAAAAGGAACGACCATCCCCCAAGAATCCACGCTGGATGAATTCATTACTTTCAAACACGCGAAAAAATCCGAGGTACAAGATTAATGCCTGAAATAATACATCTCGAGCGCGCTACTCTCCTGAATTGCCAGAACCCAAACTCGCGCGGGGTCTGCGTGGGGATAAGGTGTAACAAGTGCCGGCGGTTTTCCAAATACCAGCGGGGCACCCCAGAATGGCACCTCCGGCTTATGCAACAACATCTCAGCGGGATAATCATCGCGCTCCAGATTACCGTGCCCTATAAGTTATGTATGCTCGTGCTTCGCGCTCGTTGGCGCTCGTATTACTGGCACTTGAGCCGCTGGCGCAATAAATTTAGAAATGGAAAAAATTAGATGGAGATAAAAAATTTGCCTGAAATTACGAAAGGAACGAAGGAATGGGCGAGTTCGAACGTGAACATCTATAATGGATGCAGTAACGATTGCCGGTATTGTTACGCGAAACAAATGGCGGTTCGTTTCAAGCGGAAGACGGCCACGAGTTGGCACAGGATGGAACTGAACGAGAAAGCGTTCCAGAAGGGATATGCCAAGCGGCGGGGGCGAATAATGTTCCCCTCGACCCACGACATTACGCCCGGCAGCCTCGATAAATGCATTATTGCTCTAGAGAAAATGCTCGAGGCGGAAAACGAGGTCCTGATCACGACGAAGCCCAATCCCGATTGCATCTATGGGATTATTTCCGAACTAACTCGATTTAAAGAACAGATCCAGTTTCGCTTCACGATCACCTCGCTCGATAACGACCTCCTGCAATTCTGGGAGCCGGGAGCGCCCCCGTTCGAGGATCGAAAAACGGCACTACTCCTCGCGTGGCAGGCGGGATTTAAAACGTCGATCTCGATCGAGCCGTTCCTGGACTCGAACCCGATCCCACTCGTCGAGTTATTGAGACCATATGTGACGGAATCGATCTGGATCGGGCCGATGAATCACATCCGGACGAACGGGTTATCGGATGGGGAGAAAACCTATTACGAGCAGATTAGAAAAAATTACCGGAAGGCAAATCTCGTCCGGATCTATCACAAGTACGAGGATCGCGATAACCGCGTCCGGTTCAAGGACGCCTTTAGAAATCGAATAGGAGTGAAATGAGAATGTTAGGACCAAACTTTCACGTCCCGGTGGGGCATTTCTCTCTCTCGCCGCGCGGGACGTCTGACGACGTGTTCGTCGATCTCGGGGGTTATAACCTACGCCTCGACCGAACCACGGTCCTCGCGATCTTGCAGGAATTAGGCGTTTCCGTCGCGAAACACGCGCGCGCCTCGTGGGAACACCGGGATTGGGAACTCGTCAACGACGAGATCCGGTTCCACGTGGTGGTCGGGTCGGCGACCCCGGAGCCCGAGTCCCACGAGCGTAAAATCGAGAAAAATGTCGTGAAGGATACCTTGCTCCTCTTGAAGTGTCCCCACTTGACCGAGGGCGAGGACGAGGGCGAGGAGAAGATCGTCCTGAAAGATTGTAGGAACTGCACCTTCGCCAAGCGCTGGGACGGGTACGAGTGCTTGCACGAGTATACCCACGTCAAACCCGTGCGAGAGATGGACGCGAGCGGACTCGAGAAATACATCTCCAAGCGCGCCTATAACGGGTGGGACTGGGGCGAGATCGCCGCGAGCCTGTCGTTCCAAGTGATCGATCCCGAGAGGTGGCTCCCGACGCGCTGGAAGCGGTTAGTCGCGGGGCTCCGGAGCACCCACCAGCACGACGCCGAGAAACACGCGTTCATCAGACCCTACCCGCACTTCACGACCGCGGTACAATCAACCATCACGCTCGACCCGAAAGCGGGAACGGGCCGGATCGAGAGCACGGAAATCTCTGACCTCAGTAGTGCCGAGGACTGGTTGAACCTGAAATTCTACTTGCCAACTAAAGTCAATCACGTGCTCCGGGAGTTCGTGGAGGTCTGCTGGTGGACCAACGGTAACGTGAGACCGCTCCCGCTGGAAGAGAAAGAAGATTGGGGACAAAGGTAATGGCAATAGGATATTGTGACGCGTGCGGCGAGTTCAGTAGCGTGCTGCAGGTCTGCACGCGCCGCGAGAAGATCGCCCCGAACAAGTACAAGGAAAAGACCTATTTCTATTGTCCCCGGTGCTATCCAACCAAATAAAGAGGAAAAAAATCAAGATTAGGTGATAAAAATATCAAAAAAATACAAATACGCGAACGGGACGGCGGTCCCGGTAGCAAGATCCCAAGAAGAGGCCCGCAAATACCTGGTCGATAAGATGGGCGCGACAAAATATGGAGTGATCTGGGATGGGGCACGCGAGGTGATCCGGTTTGAACTCCACGGGCTGGTTGCCCAATTCAAGGTGCCAATCGCCCCCAACGAGAAGGAACGCCGCCGGTTATGGCGATGCGTGATCCTTCACATCAAATCGATGTGGGAATCCATCCGGAACGAGATGGCGTCAATTGAACAGATCCTATTGCCATGGATCTTACTGCCAGACGGGCAGACTGTTGGCGAGGTTCTTCCGAATCAAATATCGCGGGCGGCCATCGAGGGAAGAATACCAGAATTATTACCTTCCCTAACTGGAACGAGAACGGGAGGAAAGGATCTTGAGTAAAAAGCGAACTTTTTACTGCCCCCTCTGTGGGCGGCGGGTCTGGTTCGCGACGGACGCCCGCCTGCCCCCGGCCGGTGAGCTAGTAGAAAACTGCTATAAATACAACAACCAGAGTTATAATCCCAAGCACCAAGCCGCGCACGACATTGTCCTCGACCGGGCGGATTTGGGAAAAATCGTCACATATGTAGAGAAAGTTGCCCAGGAGCAATGAAAGATGAATCTCGAAATTAAACCCAAGACATTAGATGCGCGCGAGTATTTTGAACGCCTGCATCAAATCGCCGGAGATCTTCGCGAGCACCCCCTCGCGCGAGGGAAAGCGCGGGAGGCGGGGAGACGGGGGAGGCTGCCCGGGAGAAGCCTCGACGATCTCGACCTGCAGATCCTCAAGGTCATCGAGGAGACCGACCATAACCTCGCCTGCCCCTCGCAAGTCCGGGAAGCGCTCGGACTCACCCAAGGGCAGGTCACGGGCAGGCTCAGGAAGCTCGTGGAGATGGGCAAGATCGAGCGATGTTGCCACGGGGTTTATCGCGTGCAGAAAAAACCCATCTCGAGGAGGTTAATGTCATAATGGTCGAAGTCTTGGCGTTAAACTTGAACGCGATCATCAACGGGGACGCGCTCGAGGAACTCGCGCGATTGCCCGCCGGGTGTATCGACTGCGTGATCACGAGTCCCCCGTATTACCAAGCCCGGAAGTATGGCGTGAAGACGCGCTGGCCGGACGGGACGGTCGTGGAATTAGGGTGGGAGCAATCCCCGGGGGAGTTCATCGAGCACTTGTGCGTGATCTTGGAGTTGTGCAAGCGGATCTTGACCCCGTGGGGCACCCTCTGGGTCGTGATCGGCGACAAGTCAAGTTCGCGGCACACCGGAGGGCACAAGTCCGCGCGGGCAACCGTCGGGGCGAACGAAGTGGGGATTCAAGAGATCAAGCAAGACTTTAGCTGCGAGTTACCCCCGGGGAACGCGTTGAACATCCCGGAGCGCTTAATTTTCGCGATGCAGGCGCGGGGCTGGAACATCCGGAAGGGGATGAAAGTTATTTGGCACAAGCCCGATGCGTACCCGCAGCCATTCCTGAATCAGTTCACGGAGGATTACGAGCGGGTGCTTGGGTTTTACAAGACCCCACGAAACCTGTACTGGACGAACGCGACGCGGGGGATAGTGCGGGGCGAGAAGACGCGCGAGATGGGGATTCACGGGGAAGAAGGCAAGGACTGGCACCTCGTGCACTGTAGTAGGTGCAACGGGGCGGGTAAAATAAAGAAACAAGTTTGTCCCCGGTGTGCCGGGACGGGCACGCGGAAGCAGACGCTCTGGCGAGGACACAAGTACTATTTCCAGATGCAATACGAGAAACTAAAAAATCCCGGGGCGCGGACACGGTTCTGCGCGGGGGAGAAGCGCGATCTCCATGCCGAGACGAACGCGACTTATAGTGGGCGGGAGTACGAGGCAAACAAACACCCGCTGGGACGCCACAAGCGAACGGTCTGGTCGATCAACACCACGATCGAGGATTTCCCTGTGGCGGTGGATCAGGATCGAGGCCTCGTCACGCTTTCCCTCGAGCACTTCAACCTGATCGCGGACGTGTTCGAGTGGAAATTGAGGTTCGCGCGGGGCGTCTGGACGGTCCCCACGGCAAGCGAGAAGGAGAAACACCACGCGCCGTTCCCCCCACGATTGGTAAAGATTCTTCTCCGGGCGGCGTGCCCGAAGGGCGTTTGTACCAAGTGCGGGCTCCCCGTCATCAAGGATTTCATCACGATCGAGCGAGTGCCGAGCCGGTCCGGGAAGAACTCAAAATACGAGGACGACACGGGGCACCTGCGAAACGACGGGGGACGGGCGACCCGGGAGATCCCGACGCGGATCAAAAAAGTGTGGTGCCGGTGCGAGTGCGGGGCATCTTTCCGGCGGGGTCGGGTAGCCGACCCGTTCAGCGGGACGAACACGACGGGCCGGACGGCCGAGGCGATGGGCCGGGACTGGCTCGCGATTGAACTGAAGCCAGAATACGTGCGGATTGGCAAGAAACTCTCGCCGTACACGTTACAACGATGGCGGGATAAAAGGTTACGACTTCCAGTGGAGGAGAAAAAGGTTGCCTGAATATCAAGTATTGGATTTATTTTCCGGGCCGGGAGGGCTAGGGACGGGGTTCTCGCGATACTTTCCCGTCGTGAATGCGATAGACTGGAACCGGGATTGTTGCAAGACCTATCACCATAACCATCGCGAGGCGCGCGTTAACTGCAAGGATGTGCGGGACGTGACATATGTTAGGCGAGATTTTGAAGGAATCTTGATCGTGATCGGGGGACCTCCCTGCCAGTCGTTCACGATCTTGAACAAGGGACGGAATCCTCGAGACAACCGCGCGAATTTATTATTCGAGATGTTCCGCGCGTTCAAGGAAATACGCCCCGAGTTTGGATTGATTGAAAACGTGGCTACCGTTCCTGGACGCACGAAATTACGCATAAAGAAAATGATCGAACAACTCGGATATAATGTCGTGTCTCGCGTCGTGCGGGCGGCGGATTATGGAAGCGTCCAGATCCGGAGGCGCTGGATGCTGACGGCGTGCCTGAAGGGACACGTCTTTCCCAAACGACAACCCGCGCGGCGAAAGGCACGCGAGATCTTGACGAGCGAGCAGTCGGAAATATCTGCCAAACCCGAAACGATAGAAAAAATCCAGAACCTTCCCGTCGGGCGGTGGGTCGCGCTTCCAGGGCAGCGATATAAAGCATATTTTATAATAGATCCAGACGCACTCCTCCCAGCGATTGTGAATCCCACCAAGTTGAGGTATGTGAAACCAGACCGGTCGGGATATCTCTCGATCACCGAGTTAAAAAAGGCGCAGGGATTTCCCGCGACCTACCGGTTTTTTGGAACCTTGAGTTCGGTGGGACAACAACTAGCAAACGCAGTGCCAGTCGAGTTGGCCGAGGCCTTTGCACGATCATTCTCGGGGAGGTTAAACTCGTGAGCGCGACGAACGGGAAGAACCGGGATAACCACGATTTCTACCCGACGCCCCGCAAATTCATCGAGTTACTGTTCAAGTATGAAGATTCCAAGTGCCAACATTTCCTCGAACCGGCGGCGGGGGACGGGCGGATCGGCGAGTTCGTGAGGCCGATGCACAGGCAATTCATCGAGAAACATAAAACGAGACGAACCTGTTCCCTGTGGTTGGATTACCCCAAGCTGGAGGTGCTCCACGCCGATTTCTTGGAAGTGGATTTGAAACCCGTGTACGACCTGATCGTGACGAACCCCCCCTACTCCAAGGCGCTCGAGTTCGTGAAAAAAGGACTCAAACTCTTGGTGCCGGGAGGCCGGTGTATCATGCTCTTGCGGGCCGGGTTTCTCGAAACAGAAACGCGGCGGGAGTTCAACCAAGCGAACCTCCCGAAGCACATCTACTTCCTCAGCGAGCGCCCCAAGTTCCGGGGAAAGGGAAACGACGCCTCGATGTACGGGTGGTTCGTCTGGCAGAAGGGATACAAACGGCCCTCGACCTTTAGCGTGATCAGTTTGAAAGATCTCTCGAATCAAACGCAGATCGAAATGTTCTTGAAAAAGGAGGAGAAATAAACCGTGAAAAATCTTCACTTCTGTACCCCGAAGGTTTTAGCCCATATTAAAGCGCTTCCCCCCGAAAAATTATTCAAGACCTTCCGGACGGGATTCGTGCCCTCGTTTTACCCGTTCGAGTACATTCGCGTGAACGAGAGGCTCGAGGGCCGACCCGATCAATTTCTGTTCTATGCATATGTCTACGACGTCAGGGCGGTGGAGATAAAATATCTTCGCCCCGACCTCTTGGGGCCGGGAGAGTACGAACTCGCGGTCGAGGAGATCCAGCGCTATAAACGCCAGTTTCACCTGAGCCACTGGTTTTTTGAGATAACTCTCCGGAAGGAAGGCGAAACAAACCCGCTCGAGAAATTATCCCCAGACCGGAAACCCTCGCACCCCTTCTGGAAACCAGTATTCGAACCCCAAAAAAAACTCGAATCCTTTATCACGAAATCGGATCAGTCTCATTGCCACTGCGGCCCGGGGGAGACCCAATCACGAAAAAATGACCCCCCCTCCCCCCCTTCCTGCGAACCCCCCCTGGTTCGGTCTGCAGGGTGTGGGGGGCGAGATCAAGATCCCTCGGGATCGCGAACCCCCCCCAAGAGCCCCCCAGAGACCCCCGAGACCGGGCCGGATCTCGCCCGGGGCGTGATGAAATACTTGCGGGAGGAATGCCTGCCGGTCGCGGGGTCGTTTTTCAGGTGGGATCCCGATGCCGGGGATCACGCGATCCTCCTGGAAGATCTCGAGCATTATTTAGGAGATCTGGCCAGCAGGGAGGTGGGAGAGGCGCCCACGACGGCGGGGCTATGGTATCTTGCCCACCCCTACTACGGGGACGCGGGCACCCGGGCGCGGAACTTTGCCGACGCGTGCCGGTTATCGACTTTCCTGCTCGCGCGCGGGATCGCTCACGTCAACCCCATCGCGATGACGCACCCGATCCACGCGTACTGGAGCCAGTTCCACGAGTTTTCCAAGGATGCCGAGTACCAACTGTACTTGTTGTTCTTGGATCGGCGGATCTGCGAGTACTGTGCCGGGCTGATCCTGTGCGAGGGGTGGGAGGCCTCGCGGGGGTGTCAAGTCGAGAAACAGTGGTTCGAGGCGTGGGGGAAACCGATCAAGTACCTGTCAAGGCACGGGAACTTTTACTCCAAGCCTTCCAATTTCCATGATCTGGAGGCGCGAAACCGATGAACGATTACGAGAAAGAAATCCAAGAGGCCATCGAGAAAGGGTGGGCTTTAGAAAAAAAATTAGGGCGTGATGGTATTTGCTGTATCTGTAGCGATAATGCCCCGACGCACTCTTTCTTCGCCGGGACGATCCGGGAACAGTTTAAGGAATTAAGACGATTGATTATTGGGAAAAAAGAGGAATGAGAATGCATCACAAAGCAAAAAAGGAGGAACGGTAACAATTACGGAGACGGAAAAACCACCCAAGGGCGCCCGCGACGACGAGATCGACCTGGCGCGGTTTCTCGAGGAGCCGTGGAAACGGTACGGGATCTTGATCGCCAACGAGTTTTGGACGGAGAACTACCGGATGAAAGCGCTCCCGCCGCTCGACCCAGGGGCACCCGAGTTCGCGGCGATCACGGGGGCGCCGGCGGCGACCTTGAAGAGCGGGAATTATTATATCAAATACCGCGACGTCACGCTGGCGGTGGCAATTTCTGGGAAGGTGACCTTCTACCCGGGGCCGTTCCTCGTGGGGGGGATCTGCCAGTTGTACGAGTTTCTCCAAGACTCACAATATGGCGCGGGACTCCCGGACGGCGACGCCAAGGAGATCCTGGCGAAGTTCGAGTTAATCTACCTCGAGGCGGAGGCGCGGGTGCTGGCCGACCTCGAGGGGTCTCTCCCCCGGGAACGCGCGAAACTGGCGGAGGTGAAGATCCTGCCGGCGGGAAAGTTCCGGGAGATGAAAAGCGACGTCTTCGTGGATTTCTCGAAGGGTGGGGAGATCGGGGCGCGCGGGGATCCGGAACTCTCCGTGGCGCTCGAGTCCACGATCACCCGGGCGGCGGAGACGGTAACGTTCTTCTTCACCTACCTCCGGGAAGTCCGGGCGTACCAAGACCAGATCAACGCGATGACGCGAGATTCGAATGGAAACTTCCAACAGGTCGTCCAAGTGCTCGAGGAGTACGACGCGCGCTTGAACCAGTTCGGGAGGGCCCAGCAGTTATTCAACAAGGACATCGCGGAACTCCTGAAGCGCCCCGACAGCACCGAGACGAACGAGATCTTGACCAGAATCCTCGCGGAACTCGTTCTTAATAACGATACCCGCACCCAAGACCACGCCGACCTGATCGTGGCGATCCGGGACACGGCAAACGAGCAGGTTGTCCAGATCACGGCCGCGCTGGAGCAAACGAACCGAGTGCTCGAGAGTCTCGGGACGGAGACGGATGCCCGCTACCAAGCGCTCCGGCGGGACGTCGGGCAACTCTCGCTAGATCTCTACGAGCACGATTTCCGGACGGAGATCGAACACGCGGGGCAGAAGGCGATCCTCGCGAACATGGACGCCAAGGTCGCGCGATTAGCCGAGCGGTTCGATCGCGAGGTGAGCGTCCTGAAATCCGAGGTCGAGGCTATTCGAACCGAGATCAAAGGAATACAAGCCGATCTCATCCGGCAGGGGCAAATGAGATATAAATTCCAGAAACGCTCCCTCCGGGCGTTCAGCGCGATCCTGTGGATCCTGCGGCAGCTCCCCGAGGCGACCGCGAGACAAGTGGCGGACGCCCTCCAAGAGCCCTCGACCCGGATCCACAACCGGCTCAATCGGATGCGGGAATTGGGGATCTTGGGCCGCGAGAAAAAACGATCCCAAAAAAAAGAACCAAACTCAACGAGCCAAGATCAGGGCTCTGATCCTGATCCCCAAGAACGATATAGAAAAACGACGCGAAAAATTTTTCATTATTTTATCAAGAGGAAGAAAATTCATGGAAAAAACAAAGGAAAAAACGGCCCGGACGCAGATCGTGGACGGGTTGATAAATCACCTGTTAAAGGAAGAAGTAAAGATGAAAGAAGAGGAAGAAGAAGCGAGATGTCTTAACTGTGGGCAACCCGCGACGCGAGAGACGAACCACGGAAAATATTGTGACGCGTGCGCTCCTTTGTACGCGAGACCAATCCCCATCTCGGTTCCCGCGGCCCAAGAAGACGTCTCGGAACACGCGAACTCGCTTTGTAATTACTGCGCGATCCGGTACTCGGTCTGCAAACCACGGATCCTCAAGAAGTGGAACGAGGACTGCGAGCGGTTCGTGGATTCCGAGAAGGTGTGCTGTTGGGATTGCATGCACCATAACACGTGCCCGACATTTGAGGAAGCGTGGTGTGAGAAGGACGAGACGCCCGAAACAGTATGCAGGGCGTTCGAGCCGGGTGAGAGTTACATCCTCAACGAGAAGGAATTAGTTGCCCACGACGAGCAGGTGCGAGAAGATGCACTCCACTCATATAAGACAACCCTTCTCGCCCATTTGTTAGATATCGAATCGGATTTTTACACGGAGAACCCAAAAATGGATAACTTGATTAAAAGACTAACCCGCGACTTGGGAGGATCCGAACCCCGGCGGCTTCCCCCGATCCTATCAAACGCGGAGTTGCGCCGGGGTATGGAACTGGTCGCCGCGATGGAGACCGAGATCCCGCCCAAGACTCGGGAAGGCTGGTGGAAAAATGAGAATATTTCTATTCTCATGGAAAAAATAGAATTTGACCCGGTGGTCCTGTTCGAGCGCGTTCTGATGGACTTGGCCGCGTATATCTACAAAAAATATAAGGAATCCGTGGAGGGTTAATGATGGGCAAGAAAACGAAAAAAACAGGATGGCTAAATTTCGAGCGGCTCTGTCACGGGTGCGCCCAGCGGTACTTGAGCGCGGCACAGAGCACCCCGCAACCGGGCACGATCCACGTGGTCAAGCGGGTGCTGTTTTTCCTGCGGTTTTTCGAGGTCTCGGGAACGGGGCACATCCTGTTCGAGGGCGAACCGCTCTGCCAGTTTCGCGGGGACTACCAAGGGTTCGTGGCGAAACTCTCGCGCCGGGTCGACGCCGTGGCGAGGGAAGAATATCTCCCCGATGTAAGGCCCGCGAGGACGAATCCCCGGCCAAGGACGAGCAGGCAACAAGCCGACCGGCACTTGGCGGCGTGGAGACAAAAACCGGCGGCCGAGGCGCTCGCCGAGTTATGCCTCAACGAGGGGGCGGGGATCGGCGAGATCGAGATCTTCGAGCGGGTCGGCCAGTTTGTCATCGTCGCGGGAGGAGCCATCGCGACGGGCGGGGTGATATGCCTCGTTCTGGTACACCGGTCTCACGGGCTTTACGGGCACAAGCACGTCGAGTTCAATTTCGGGTACGAGCACGACCTCGGCCTCGCAAAGCGGCACAGCGAGATGTGGTGGGCGTTCGGGTTCCATCACGCCACGAACCGCCAGTATCTCACGAGCTACGAGCAGGACCTGTTTAACCTCGCGGCGACGATCAATGACCGCGCCTATCGCGTCTTTAGCGCCCCGCCCCCCGGGTTCGCCGGGCCCCCGTGGGCCGATAATCCATGGGGGGGGCGTCGATTCGGGACGTGTCCCCAGTGCGGGATCGAGATGAAAAATTTTGGCCCGTCTCGATTAGAGAAATGTCTCAAGTGCGGCGGCCCGCTCCGTCCAATAGATTACGAGAAATTGCCCAAACACGCGGGACAAGTGCTCGATCCCGTGACGCTAAAACCCGCACGAGGAGGAGGATAGCGAACAATGCCCCAGTTAACGCTCACGGCCGGAAGGCGGAGATGCAGGGACTGTAAGTATTGCCCTCTCCACGCGCCAGGAGAAGTCTTTGGGTTTTTTTGTTCCCACGACCCTCGGACCACGGAAAACCGCGACGAAATGAAGTTCCCCGACACCTACGCCTGCGCGGGATTCCGCCCGAAAAAAAAGGAAGGAGAAAAAAATGGACGAAGAAACGAAACGAACGCTTAGAGAGACGCTGAAAAATCCGAACTGCCTCACGGAAGAGTTCCTCCTGACCTCCGTGCCGAAATTCGTGGAGAACGAGGAGAATGATCCATGGATTTCCTGTATAGTAATGCTCCACGCGGAGAAATGCTTATACCATCCGCTCACCATAGGCCGCGCGCTCGAGCTGTACGAATTTCTGGAATGGCTACTATTTCCTGGAGGTGCTACGTGATGGGTGGTCCAAACTGCGAGCACCTAACGACCTTCAATTTTGAGGAGTATGATGACGACCGAGATCTCTATCTCCGGCACTACTACTGTTTACTGTGCGGAAAAGAAATCGCCGCCGAGTACGTCAACTTGGCTTCGATCGTGAAACTGCTCGATGAAGTAGGATCGAAAAAACAATTAAAAAAGAAAATAATGGAAATGCGGGAGGAAAAATGATGGGCGATGCCGAGGATGATATTTACTCACTGATCGAGAACGAGGGACCGATCCAGCTACGCGAGATCTATTCGAAATTGAACGCGTGGTCGCCGCCGATAATTAACCAAGTGCTCCGCGATTTGAGAGAGGAGGGACTCGTGAAATACGTGTCGCTCTACCAGAGCAAGCAAAAGGGCGGGTTCGTGCTCTTTGATTTTGAACTCCCGCGGGGGCGAAACTAAATGGTTAGAATGTTATTATATGTGAATGTGAAGTGCCCCACTTGCGGCACGCGGCTCGACGTGTGGGAAGAGTTTTATTATGATAACGATGGGGACAAGGATTCCGCGATCGAGTTCGAGTGCCCGCGGGGATGCACGTATGACGACGAGCAAGTAGACCAGCTGCAAGAACGGGTTGAGCGAGAAGCGTACAAACTTGAACAATGGGCTCAGGCGGAACATTGGATGAGAAACCGCCCGGAACCCTCCCCTTATCAAATGATCCGGATTGCATGGCTTATTATTATAATTATGATAACAGCAGTTACAATCCTCGTTCTGGGAGGCGATTAAAATAGTCCTGCTTACCTTTAGCGTGTTCAAAGAAAAACTCTTGAACAAAGAAAAGACCCAAACAATTCGCAAGTTATGTTTGGTTGGAGAGATAGACGCGCTCGAGACGAAATTAAAAGAGTTCAGGATTCGAGAAAGGTCACGATTAGATATCTGGTGGCGCAACCCCCGGAACCAGCAACCGGATTGCTACAAAATAGGCACGGGACGCGCGACGAGCGTGACCCCGATCCTCATCGAGCCGGACGGGATTCGAGTGGTTATGTTCACGTCAACAAGACCAAATTTTTTCGATCCCCGGAGATCGGCCCGGATCGCGATCCGGGACGGGTTCGAGTCATATTCAGAACTATTTTCGTGGTTCCGGGATCGATATGTAGATCCAGGCATAGGAAATCTGATCTTCGCGATGATCCGCTGGCAGTGGATCTATGGTCCCTTTGCTCTTGGAACGAAAACAATCCAACAACAACTTTTTCCCGAGGTGAAGAAAAAATAACTGAAGTTGAATATTTCGTCTCCACGTGGCCCTCAAAGGCAATAGGACGATATCAAATAAGGCGAGACTGGGGGAGCGTGACGATTTTTGTTAGTACTCTCTGGCGAGCAGGAAAAAGTTTCGAAGAGTTTATCGAGGATTTCATTTGGGTGGTGATCTGCGAGCGGATTTGTCTCGAGCGAGCGTTTAACAAGTGCCGGATGAAAAATCGCTGCAAGCCCGTTTGTAAGGTCGGGCCGGTCGCGGACGCGATAATGCTCGCGTTAGAGGATGAAGGGTTGTTCAACCCACTGGAATTATATATAGAAGAACTTGAGGAGGTGAGGGAGCACGATGACGGAAGCAAAAAATGATAAAACACTTGAGGAAAAAAAAGTCCGAACGCGGGAAGAGATACTCGCGGATAAAAACTACATACACAAACAGATCGAGGAACTGAGCAAGAAGCGCCTCGAGATCCTGAAGAAACTCAAATAATTTCTTTCTCTTTTTCTTTTACTCACATTTCATACCGTTGTGTACACAATCGTTGTACACAAATGATAACAATCACAGAGGAAACCTAACGATTGTGTAGTATTGTGTACACAAATTTATATATGTGAGTTGTCATATATTCTAGTGAGAAAAATGACAAACCCACAAAACAACAACCACGCGATCCAACAAGAACGGAAAGACCGTGGGATGAAGCAAGTTACACTATGGATACACGAGACGGAGAAGGAAGACTGGAAGAGACTTGCGAAGGTATGGACGGGTGGAAAACTTTCATCACTGATCAAAATGTCCGTCCGTCGGTTCAAACAGGAAAAAGATTCGGAACAGCAGGAGCGCGAGGAGCGAGAGTATCAAGAGTCGCTCCTCGGGATGGTTGAAGACAAACTCAACCAATTCCGGGACGAACTCGCGCGAAAAGACGCCGAGACACTCGCGCTCGAACCCCTCGGGGAGAATCACCACTATCAAATGATTTATTTATTCGTCAAAGCAAACCCTGGCCAGACGTGGAACGAACTCAAACGCAATATCGAGACCGACCTTCAAATCGATGAAATTACTCTCGACGATATAATAACCCGGCTCAAGGCGGACGGGAAAGTCGAACTCGATGAAAAAGGGGGGCATGTTGCCAAATGAATCAGCCCACCCCTAAAGCACTACAAGTTGAAGATCTCGCCTTACACTATGTCGAGATGTTCAAGAAACACTCTCCGAAAGCATACTACAACACTCTGCGTACCCTCTACGAGTTCTTTGAAATACTCCATCAAAACGATGCGGGAATTTCAATCGATACAATAATCCAAGAACTTGAAACCCGGAAGCCAAAGGGCGACCTAGGAAAAGCGCCTAGGAAGGACCCGCAACGAGTTACACCCTTCAACATAGACTTCTGGGTGCAGGTGATGAACGCGCGACCTTCCCTTGGGAAATCCACGAAGTCAAAATACTTGCAGACGATAAAAGATTTTTTTGACTGGCTCCGGTACGAACTCCGCCGGAATAAAATCCCCTTTGAGCACCCCGTCCCCACGCTCAAGTATATTTATTTCACAGAGAAAGATAATCCTTCGAAAAAACTCAAGAAGTACATTCCCTACGAGAAATTCGAGCAGATCGAAACCCTCGCAGAGGCTCATTCATTTGAAATGCAGGTTATAATCCTGCTGTTAAAACACTGCGGAATGCGCGTTTCAGAATGCGTCACGATTCGCCGAGAGGACCTGTACACAGAAGAACGGTATCTCGAAACGGGGTTCGAGATCGGGGCTCAGAAGACGGCGGACGGGATCCACGGCCTTATTTTCTTCTTCCCGAAAACAGCTCAAATTATGATCAGACACTACCTAGAGTATGTAAACGCCCGCTATCCCGATAGTCCCTACCTTTTTCCAAGTAGAATTAAAGGTAAACACATCGTGACAAACACTGTCGGGAAGTTCTTGCGCAATATCGCCGAGCAGGTTGGTCTCCCCCGCCTGAGCAGTCACTGGTTTCGCCATACCCTCAACACGAACCGGAAATACGATACAAATTGTCCCAAAGACATCCGCAAAAAACTCCGGAACGACGCGATGGGTGATGCGGAAGATCTCTACGACGATGTGGAAATTCGCAAGCTCTGCGAGAAGTACGACGAGTTTCATCCCTATTAAATTCTAATCTTTCTTTTTTTTGCTACACATTGAAGACTACCTGATGGACAAAAGAGCGGCAGAGTATTTATGATAAATACCTGCCCTGAGAATATCAAAAAGTTCTGAAATATCTGCGTGAAATATTCTAATTTTCCTTTTTTTTCCAGAAAAATTTTCAGGTAACTTTCCGGTGAGAGGGAGGAAAGTGTTAAATACTCCCACTTCCTATTATATTTGAGATGAATAAAACAAACCAAACACAAATGATAAAAATGAATGCATTACAAAAGTTCGAGAAATTATTTCCAACCGAGCCGAACGAGCATAATGCCCGAATGATTCATTACGGACAGATTAAGAAAGCGTGGGCGGTCCTCAGAGAGGAGGCCTATCTCCCAGTAGGCCGCGCGCTCGAGCGCCAGACAGAAAAAGCGGTCCTCATCGAAGGGGATGGCCGGGAGTGGGATCGGTGGCTCCCTAAATCAGCCGTGGTTGTTGAAAACAATCGCGTCACGCACGCGAGAATCTGGCTTGTCCTCGAAAAATCCCTGTACCGGGAAAAGCCTCGAAAACATAGTTTCGGGGCGAAGTGGGAGACTGACCTTGACCAATACGAGGCCGAGGAACTGGTCATTCCTCCCAAAACTGTGGCCGAAATAAAAAACCTTTTCCAATAATTTTTTTATTTTTTCTATTCCCCGCATCCCTTGGGTTTGCCGGGGAGTAGAACCAATAAAAATACATCTCAAAAAACAAACACAAATGATAAAAATGAATTTCCGCAAAGACCTTGAGGCCCTCCTCTCCAATCTCCACGCGCGTAAAAAAACGCTCGAGGCGAAAACACCCTCTCCCTCGATCGAGGGGATGCTAATTAAAATTGAACAACAGATCCCACGCCTCGAGAATTATCTAATAGATGACCGCGAGTTGCACGCGATCATTCCTATGCTCTACGAGCGAGGGTATCATTTCTCAACCTATTCCGACCCCGAGAGACCGGAATTCACGCACCGGTTTCCACATAAGGACGTAAGGGTCCGGGTCGAGCCAACCCAAATCATGATCTTGCTCGACCCGGGTGCGGGCACGAGGCTAACACGAGGAAACGAGTTCGTGAATCCGAACGCGTGGCAATTCAAATATGATAGATATAATGAGATCCCCCACGATGCGCTCGCCACGGCAGAGGAGCGCGGGGCAAGTGCAGAAGCTGATGATCACTACCTCGCACGGTGGCGCGAACTCGGGTATGTCGAATCGGGGCGCGACTCGCGAATCCCGCGTCTCGAGCGCGAGATCTCCGCTATACTAACTTCGGCGGTGCGGGACGGATATGCCGCCACCGAGAAACGATTTCAAATCTCCTCGAAAACGATTCGAAAATACCTCTCAAAAATCGCCCAGTACTATCAACCCCACGCCTATGGGGAAATGGATGATGAGGAGTTGGAAAAATGGTTCCAACTATATTACACGCGATTCGTGAGGGCTAATCAGAGGACCCCAACGGAGGAGAAATGGCTCATTGAACTCCTCGCGCTCAGAGATATCTCGTTTCTCAGGAAAACATATCACTATCACGCCATCGACAAACTACTACAAAACAAATAAACATTTAAAATGATATCTATGATGTTCGACGAGTTTCATCCCTATTAGTTTCTATTCTTTCTTTTTTTTACTACACAATCGTGCGCACAAAGAGTAGCCTCATTTATGTAATGCAAAATTTTTTTCTCTTTTTTTTCCCAAGTAAAAATTGCGAGAAATTCCAGAAACTGGTGCGGTATGTCAAACACTTGCTCCAAGACGCGTGGAGTAATACAAAATATAATTGGGGATTCTGGGCACGCACCCTTTGTAAAACCGTGCGAGACATCGAGAACGAGTACGCGAGGAGCACCGTCTACCAAGCGCTCAAAGAGCTTTGTGAATGTTGAAAGTGATGCACAAAGATTTTTTTTCTCCAAGAAAAAAATCACGAGAAAAATATTAACGAGACATTAGGATTCCGGAATTCAAAATCGTGAATTCACGAATTTCTCAAACCCCTTCTACAATGATTTCGTCGGGAGTGGATCGGGGATCCGGGTTCACGATTTTCAATTTTTTTTTCAATTTTTTGCGGATGGACAGCAGGAACACGTCAAACGATTCCTCGTCCATCACGCTATCAAAATTGTTGATCATCGAGTGATCTTATGGTGATTCACTCTAATAAACCTGTTGAACATTATTCAATTTAATAGAGGTTCTAATGATCAATGTCCAACGCGCGGGCATATGCAGCATATGTTCGCACGAATTTTGAACAATTTGCAAAAAGGCGATTGAAAAACTGAACGAACTGGCAATCCTCCTAATTTCCTGAACGAAGTACAGGTTTCTCCCGCGTTTCCTCCACTTTGTGCAATGCACTTAAATAGGTGGGTGAACAAATGTACAATAATAAGAAAAAAATCTATTTTTGAAATTGAAATTTGAATTTTTGAAAAACTAGGAGATCAAAAAAATGCCAAAAAAAGGCAGAAGTAATGGAAACTGGGGCAAGAAACAATACCGGGGAGCATTTTTAATCGTGACGGTGGCGTTGGTCGCGATTGGAGCGTATTTTCTCTACGCTTACTTCACGCCGAGCGCGGTCGCGCCAACGGCGACGACTTCAACGGCGGCAAATTCGATTGCATTCGATGTCACGAACTACTGCACCGGAGACGCGGAAGACGTCACGATCACGCGGTATCGGGACGATCACACGAGTCTAGACACTGGCGACATCCAAGACCTGCGGTACGCGGATTTTGCCGTGGACGCGACCGGGGACGAAGATATGGATTTTGAACCGGACGCGGACTATAACTACTGGTTCAAGGTCAACAAAACCGGGTTCCTCACGGAATGGTTTTACTACTACACATCCGGGTCGCCGGCAACCGATATGGGTTATGCGCTCTCGCTCGGCACGAACTACGTCTATGTGATGAACGTGACCGAGGCGGCCAATCTCGTCGCGTACAACAGCACCCTCGGGACGGATTTCGCCAGCGGCTACAACGCGACGGATTTTTGTCCCGACTGGGCGAGCACCGACCAAGATGCCACGATCGTGACCAAGGTCGATTACGACGAGGCCGGGAGCGACACGAAGGCGGCAGAGGGCCTGAAGAAAGTCTACGATTTCGAGAACAACTGGTGGAATCGGACAATCGTGAAGATCACGTACAACACGACCGCCGATCGGACGTGGGCGCGGATCAACGACTACACGAACTACGAGAGCGTATCGGCGAACATCACCTACATAGGGATAGACGCGACCCTGACGGGCACGACCTCGTTCGAGTTACACTTCGACGCGAACATGGGATCGACCTACTCGATCCGCGAGATCGCGCTCTGCTACGGATATTACTCTGGGACCCCCGTAATCTATAGCACGCAAGCGGCCTGAGGTGGTTGCAAATGCGCCGCCGTGCACAAATTTCAACCCTTTTTTTTCTATTCTGTTTCTCGCTTAATTTATTTACATTCATTTCAATGAGGTCCGTGCGGGCGACGGATCCCGTCTACCGGTGGGAACAATTCAGCGTGGCCGGGGAAAACTTGAAGATTCATTTCCCCGACCCGGGCACGACGGAGATCCAGACGGAGATTTCCGGGCGCCCGGCATTAGTGAACTTCGAGCCCAAGCTCACCACGCAGCGCGGGGACCAGATCATCTTCATGGGAGACGCGTACGTCCAATTTTACGCGAACTTCTTCACGGACTATTCTGCTGACGATGTATGGGCGGAGCCTCATCGCGCGAAACACGAGGTATCCGTCACGTGGGCAGACGTGGCTTACGCGGGCTGTTGGGACTGTTGCGTCGCGGAAAACTTCATTAAAAAGCTAACGGAACTTCCCACGCTCGGGGCGTCAATGACGATTCCCGAGTGCATGCACCGAATGACGCTAACTGCGTCGTATTACGAGTATCATATCGGTGACGAGTATGGCATCCATCCGAGTCAATGTCCGGGCGGGCGGCCAGGATCTCTCCCCGTGACGCTGGAGTTCGAGAGTCTCCAGCGGGACCCGATCGACCTCGGGGACTTCACGATGGAACCAGTGAGTTTCTACAGCCAAGTACTCTCGACGACGATTCTCGCGAGTAATTACTCCGAGATTGGCGAGTACGAGGACATTTTCGTTGGTGATAACGAGGCCGGGATCCATCTCACGACGTCCGATCCGGACCTCGGGGACGCCGTGGACGCGTGGAACGAGAAGATCAGTCCCTATGGCGTCAAACGCGTGGGGGACGTGACGCTCATGGAGTCAGAAGCACAACAGGGGGTCGTGCACCCGCCGAGCGCGGGCAGCAGTTTTGATAATCATGGATATGGTCCAATCATCACGCTGGTTCCTCGCGTGGATTTATATCGCGAGACCTTAGACATCAACACGGTCGTCGTGGAAGCCGATACTTCTGACGCGGCATTATCCCCGGCGTTCGTGAACTGTTACCCGTACGGGCGATACACGGAGTCCCGCATCGTGGGGTGGCACGTCCAAAATTATCAAGTACAAGTTAAAGTGGAGGCACAAGTGCAAATAATTGTAGGCGTGGAGGTACGGGCTGAGGAAGGGCAAGACCTCGCGGACATGGATACCGCCGTGCTCGCGCTCTCCGACAAGTTCTGGGATACCTATCTCGAGGGAGCCACGGGCCTCGAGATCCCGATTACCGATAACCCGCTGGACGATTGGATCAATCAAATTCTCATCTGGATCGTGGTTCTCTCCGTCGCGGCCCTCGGGATATATATTTTCCTGCTCTATATGAAGCGAAAAGCGTGGAGGAATCAAAATTGAAGCGAAAAGCGAAGCAAAAATTTGGAATCACTGTCCTTGGAGTTGGACTATTTTTCGTGATTATTCTCGCCGCGTGCGTGACCTTTCCTGAGGGGTTTAATGACGCAGGGGGAAACTCTGAATTTGAATCTGAGGAAGAGGGCGTCCTAATTTCGTCGTTGGATATGGCGTGGTATGGTAACCCGGCCGCGGCAGTCTCGACCGCGGCCGACGGGAGCCTCCAGATCGCGGGGGCGGCGCGCCCGTGCGCGGACTACCGGGCGTTTGCTGACGTGGAGGGAGAACCATTCGTGCTCTTGGTGGGCGACACGTTCGTCGTGGACGTTGACGTCGCGATGGATGCGCCCATGTCCATAACGATTGATATATTATTCCTGAGCGGGACGGCTCTAGTTCTTTCCCTCGACGTCGAGGAGCCCGGGGAGATAACGTTAACAAAATCGATGACGTTTGATAACGTTGTCGTCCGGCTGTTCCTCGATCATCACGGGTACGAGGGGATCCCGTTTGATATCACGATCGCGTTCAAGTTTATAGCAAATTAAAAATCAAAATCAAGAGAGTGAAAACCGTGAAAAAAGATGAAAAAATGAAAATGAGGAAGCGCGCCGGGATCGGCGTGCTCGTGATAGGTATTGTCGTGATTAGCGTGCTCATCTACGCGTGGCCGGCTGGAGAGACTGACGACCTCGGAGCAGGCGAATCCACCCAGTGGCAAGAGGTCTTCCGGTACAACACGACGGCGAGCGTGCACGCCGCGACCGCGATCTGTAGTGGCGAGTGCCAGAACGTGCTGAGGCTCGGGTTTGCTGGCACATTCGAGGTGCACGCGGGCGACAAGCTAATCATGACGTATAGTTTACATGATCGTGGAGACCGGAGCGCCTCGATTGAACTTCGATTGCGCGTGCGGCCGGGCGAGTTCGTCACGAACGGGACGCTATTCCAGTGCGAGTTCACGGCCGAGGGAGATGCCCTAACCCGCGAGCACATTTTCGACCGCGGGGGTGCGCTCGGGACGATCGAGATGAGACTGGACCCCATCGCGGTCTCAGGCGTGATTTTCGAGTTCTCGAGCATCGTGATCGAGCGGCCGGTCATGTAATTTTTTTTTAAAAAATCCCGTGCGGAGGCGGGTAAAAATGCGCTTATTGAAGAAAAAATCAAAACACATTCCCTTGGATCTACAGGACCATTTTTCGAGGATCGTCAAGGAGACCTTTTCTAGCGATGTTCCCAGCAAGCGCGAGAAGAAAACGATCACGATCCCGCTGGGGGGTTCCAAACCTTCTCCCCGGCAGGTGGATCCCAACTATTGGCTCCGGCAAGAACTATTGTTGATCGCGAGTTCCTTCCAGGGCGCGCGCCGATCGTACAAGATCCGCAAGTTAGAGATAGCGGCGACGATCGCGCGGCGGCGCGGGAGCATAAACCTCCCGTTAATCGAACGCGAGTTAGCGGAGGTGGAAGGAAATATATAGAAAAGATTTAAAAAAAATAGGCCAAAAAATTGGCGTTTGTTCAATCTTAATCGTGATTTTTTGTCTCGTGATCCCAGGAACAATTCACGAAAAAGCGGGAGACGCGATTCTCACGCCTCCCAAAGGGGCAGTCACGAGCAACGCTCTAGTGCTCCTCCTTGATTCAAACGATAACCAGTTGGACTTCTACGAGTATCGCGTGTACGCGAACAACTCGCAGATATACGAACCCGTGTTCGCGTGGGAGAACGGGACGTGGGTGAACGTGTCGGTCTACTACGAGGAGGTCTATCGCGCGTCAACGTTCGCGTTAATTAATAACACCAATAACTCGATTGAAGTAGAAATTCCACATGTGAGTCCCATTTTTGGAGCCGTGGCTATGTTAAATTATAAACATCACCGGGGGAAGTTGATCATGGATGTCGAGATCACGGGAATGCTGGTTATTAACGCCTCAGACGCCGGGGGATTGTACAGCTGCGAGTTCGGGCAGGTAAGTTCGTTTGACGGTCCGGGGGGTGATGCGCTGGTGCTCGACACGATCTCGGGGGAAGTGGATGTTAGGGGCGTGCAGCTTGACGACGGGTCGGGATCGATCCCGTTTCAAGTCGAGTATGATATGGCCGAGGGATCTGACGGATACGATGTCACGTATTTTTCATACACGTGCCCGAGCCGGACTCGAATCGCACTAAATAACACGAACGATAACTCGTTCTGGTATAATGTCTCGGAGGACATCACCTCTAATTGGGTGGTAGATACAGTTTCATACTACATTGGAAACGAGCTGTATTGGTACAGGCACCGAGATGGCGCGTCTGGTATGCTCCTCACTGATCAGAAGGGATCCCAGTGGGACTGGTGGCAGACTGGCGGCGCAACTATCACACTGTTGTACTCGCTCGAACCCGTGGTAGACTTAAACACGAGTCATTACGCGTACGATGACTTGGTTTGTGAGGTCTGGACGTTCGTGAGTGTGAACGACGATCCCGAGGAAGAATTAGCTATTTCAGAATGGCGGTGGATCGAGCAGGATCTGAGTATGTTAACGATCAACCACCCGATGTACAAGCTACGCTTGTATGATAGAGAAACTCGCGAGCTCGTGTTCGAGGACACGGCGATGCACTACTTCACGCCGTATCGAGTTGTCACGATTAACGATCATAAATATGTGAATAACGCGCCCGAGCCGGCGAATTTCTCTATTATAGAGAATTATCATTATAACGGCAACTCATTCGATCTAGATAAGATTAATACAGAGCCGGCCGGTTGGAGCACATTCGAAGCGACGAATACCACGGTAAGCGTGGTAGACAAAGCGGGCCACGCAAAGGCTCTTCAACTCACGGATTATTCAAGCACATCGTATTGCTACTCGATTTTATCATTCTCGCAGGCAGCGAACCACACGGTCGAGCTGTGGTTTCGCAAGGAAACCGTGGCTTCTGCCACGCGCACGTTAATTGTTCTATACGAAGATAGCACGGTTTGCCCGTTTATAGAACTCTCGCATGATGATATTACATACTTTGGGGGTGGTGGGTGGCATAACGTCTACAACGTGCTCCACGCCGCGACTTGGCACCATCTAAAATTCATTTTGAACGATTCCGCGAACACATACGATATCTATCTAGATGGAACATTAGTCGAGGCGGGTGCCCCGTACTGGAATAACTCGACGGTGGGCGTGAACAAACTCCGGGTGGGAAGCCACTCGTCCGACACCGGATATAGCATATGGTATGACGCGATCGGGATTGTTGGAGAAAATTATAATGTTGGAGATAATCTCGAGATCAACGACTCGATCGTCTACGATGCGTTTGATTACGATCAAGGACACTACAGGGGCGCGTATTCATTTATTGAGGACGAAATTGGAACCTTCCCAGCAGGTTGGACGAACGTAAACCCGTCGGCAGGTACGGTTGATGTGGTGGCGGAATACTTCGGACATTATAATGTGCTCCAGCTTGTTGATGAGAGTCCCACGAACCACTTGGATGTACAACTTACGGGCTTGGACGCGATGATCACGGGTACTATCGAGTTCTACTGGTTGAACACGAATATCAGCGGGACATCACAGTACTTAGTAATGCCCGTACGGGGCGGGGGCGCGGTGAAATTTTACCTGAAAATCGTGGAAGATAAGATCCAATTTTATAATGGAACTTGGAACGATATATTGACAATTTCATCGAACGTGTGGTATCACACGCGGGTTGATTTCGACTGCAACACCGACACGTACGATGTGTATGTCGATGGCGTGCGATATGTGAACAATACGCCGTTCGGATCGGCGGCTACCTCGATTGATCGTGTCGAGTTATGGACCGCAACAGGACCAACAAATCCTGAGTTCTATTTCGACGCGTTTGATTATTCCTCGGCTGCTGGGTATTACACTGATCGCAATTTAATTTCAGATCTAGGGCACGACATTTTCTGGAACGAGTCATACCTCGTGAACCCCTATAACTCGAGACTCACGGACATCAACAATTCCCAGCATTATTTCTGCAGAATTAGAGATTTGTACAATAACACGCTCGAGGACGTGGGAATTGCACCCATCGATAACGTGACGACCTACACGCCGGCCGAACTCCGGGACTGCCTCGTGGCGCTGTCCGACCAACGGAACACTTATCTCGATTTTTATAATTATCGCGTGTACCTGAATGACACGCAGCTTTACTATCAAACATTCCAACGCGAGATTAACACGATCTGGAATGTGTCGGTGTATGATCGTTTTGGCTACTATCTCGATTCGGTCATTACAACGATCAATAGAACGGACAATTACGTGAACATCCAGCTCACGCGCCACTCGCTGAAAGTGTTCAATCAACAAGAACAGTTCGCGCATTGCAACATCACGCGCGATCCCGACACCGGCGAGTACTGGTCGGAGTGGCTCGCCCCGATGGAGGTTAGTGAGTATCTACTGTTCGGTGGTAACTATAAAGTAAACATCACCGAGTACGAGACTGCCACGAGTACCGTCTACGATTACACGCTAAACGCGGACGACGCGCTGGTGATCACGAGCACGAACACGATTTCAAACGCAATTTACAATATTCAGAACGTCAACGCGACGCTCGGGAACCAAATCACGAGCGTGGAGATCAACATCACGAACCAGAATTCAGAGATCAATAATAGCATCGTGAACGTCGATATTAATCTGAGCAATGTTAACAGCACGTTGGGAACTCAACTTCTAAATATTGAAGCAGATATCACGAACATTAACACGACTATGAGCGTCCAGTTCTCATATGTACTCTCGAATCTGACGAACATCAATTCGAGCATCAACTCGCAGTTCTCGAATGTTTTATCCGCGATCACGAATCTTGATACGAACATAACCACGCAAGTTTCTTATATTGTATCAAATATCACGAATATTAATTCGTCTATCACGAATCAGATTTCAGCGCTAAACATCTCGTTATACAACGTCAACGCGAGCATCTCAAATCAAGTGCTTGCAGTGAGCGTGGACTTGGCGAATGTTAATTCTTCGATCAACTCGCAATTGATTGATATTAGTGCTCAAGTATCAAATATTAATTCGACAATGTTGACCCAGTTCACGCTGATTAACGCGAGCGTGTACGAGGTCGGGAACTGGGTGAACTCGAGTTTCACGAGTCTAAACGCGTCCGTGTATCTTATCAATAATTCGATTTATAACGCGATCAACGTGCTCAGCGTCGATTTAACGCTGCTGAACAACACGATGAATAGTTCGATCACGACGCTCTTGGTGAACTCGGAGTATCTCACGGAAATTTATCAACGCGCGACGTTCCCCCAGTTCCTGAACTGGAGCAAGCAGTACAACATTACTGACGAGCTGTTGTACCTGCCGTTCATCAACCAGTTCAAGAACGACTCGATGGAAATTCTCCTGCGGTATCAGGGGGAGATCGAGCGCCTCCGCGTGACCGCGCAAAATCAGATCGAGAAATATGTCCCGAAGGTGGGGACGGAGTATCGGGTCTGGAGCGTGGAGAAGCAGGAGTACCTTTCCGAGTGGGAAGACATCGATTCCACGACTGAAAACATCACGATGGGGTTCTGGGAGGCGGAGGTGCCCGTCGAGATCGAGAGCGTCGACCAGTCGGGGTGGTGGTTGTTCGGGATTTTTGCATTCTTCATAATTTTCGTGTCGGCGGGGCTCTACCTGAAGGCCCGCGCGTCGCCGCCGGAGATCTCGTTCCGGGAAGTCCGGCAGCAAGCCAGCAAGAAAAATAGAAAACGGGGACGAAAAGATCCCTGGGACATGTGAGGAAAAGAAAATGCCACGCAAACTATCGAAAATAGAACAGACGCGGGCGGATGAAGCGTACTCGCGGACGCGGTACAATAGGTTCTCGTTCACGGTGACGCTGCTCTCGGTCGTCGTGATGGGATACATCGCGACGAAGTACTGGAACAGCGCGGCGGCCTACGATGCGGCTTTCGCGCGATACGCGTTGTTGCTGGCAATGTTCGCGGGAACTGGATTGTTAGTCTACCGGCTCCGGGACAAGATCCAAGGGCAGGAAAAATCGAACGCCAAGCGGCCGCCCGAGAAAATCTTGGGGTTCGAGATGGCGCCACTGGACGCGGCGGCCCGGGCGCGGATCCTCATGACGTGGGTCGTGCTGTTCGGGATCGGGTTGGTCCTCGAGGCGTTGATCGTGGGACTGTACGAGGTCCAGCGGAGCGCGGTCTCGGATATGGACCTCGCGCTATATTTCGTGTTCGCGGGGCCGGCCGAGGAAAACTTCTTCCGGGGGTTCCTGCTGAACGTGCTCTCGTGGAGTTTCGGGGAATTCCCGGGCGGCCGGGACCGGAGTCCGGAAGATCCCAATTTCAAGGAACTCTGGGACGTCGTGCGGGGGAACTTGGTGCCATTGATCCTCTCGGCGCTGGCGTTCGCGTTGAGCCACCTCGAGGTGTACGGCGCGCGTCCTCACTTGCTGGTCGTCCAGTTCCTGCTCGGTCTGATCTGGGGAGTTGGGTATCTGTACGCCCGAGACATCACTCCCTGTATTGGGGCTCATATGAGCAAAAACGTATTCGCGGCGGGGAACATCCTCGCGCGCTAGATGGAGACTGCTCCTCTGGAGCGCGGGACTCGCGGGAATTTTCCTCGTGGGCTGGATCTGGTTATCCCCGTACATTCATCCAAGTGGAGGCGCGTATTTCAAATGGTAAACGTCAAGCGACAGGTCACGTACGTGCTGGCATCCCTCGTGTTCAGTTTTTTCGTGTTCTTGATGGTCGAGGTGCTGGCCGCCTACATTATCAAGGAACGGATCGCGACGCGGGCGGATTTCGCGACGGTCGCGTGGCTACTGGTCGGGTTCAACGTCCTAGGGGCGATGACGGCGCTGGGCGTCCAATCGTGGATGCACGAGCGAAACCACTGGGCGATCGTGCTGGCGTTCGTGATCAACGCGGGGGTGTGGATCATCGTCCCGTGGGGCGTCGTCCTGGGCTATCACCCGGGGGTTGTGTCCGAGATCCACGGGGCGGAATACCTGCTGGCGATCCCGCAATATATCGCGGTGTTCGCGATTTACTACTTCGCGAGCCCAGCATACTTCTGGTTGGTGTACTTGCTCACGTTCCACGGGTTCCTGCTGGGATTCGCGCTATTATTAGAAAAAACGTGGGAAAACAAACGAGGTGACGAGACTGCCTAGAAGATATTCAGAAATTGACACCTACCCGAACTCGAACTCGGGGCAAGTAGACTCGAACGATCCCCGCCAGCAGGCGGGCACTGGAAACGGGAAACCGAAAAAACCCCCGCGACAATCGTTGAAGGTCCGGATCAAGCGCGAGTTGGCCGAGGGGGACAAGATCGTGTACGCGTTGCTCTCGATCACGATCTCGACGGCGTTTTTTTTCTTCCTGCGGAACCGGTCAAACCTGACGCTCCGGGACATGCGGCTGGTGGAATTGTTCACGTTCCCGTTCTGGGATGTTTTCCTGCAGGTGTTCTGGTATTGCGTTTTGTCCGACCTGCTGGGGAGCGTGCTGGCGTACATCCTCGTGAAACTGATCTACATCAAGCCGACGCGCCGCTGGACGGAGTACGAGCGGGTTAACCTCCGGACGTTCGTCGTGTACCTGATCTCGGCAACCTTCCGGTGCATCGCCGCCATCGCGGACTTGTACGAGTTTTTCAGCGGGGAATGGTTCGGGGATGGGTCGGTGCAGAACTTGGTGCTCACATACCTGATCTTGAAAGTTGTTTTTTACATCATCGCGCGGCTCGTCGCGGGGAGGATCATCTAAGATGGCGAAAAAGTCGACAACGAAATACAAAAAACAGATGGATTGGGGGTCGTGGGGCGCGTTCACGATCACGGTCGCGTGCCTGTACGCGCTGGCGTCAGGCGCGATGCTGGCGTACTTGCCGGGGAACGAGGTATATTTCGGAGGCGTGGTGCCGTTCGACCCGACACTGTTCCTATGGATCCTGATCACCTCGTTGTTCCCGCTACTACTATTAAACGCGATCCAAGCAGCCACCCAGAAGGGAGAACGGGGCGGCCAAGTACCGTGGGTGCCCTACTTCGGGTACGTGGTACTCATGGCGTTCCTGCTGGCGCTCGTCTCGGGGAGCCTGTACGCGCTCTATCCCGACGACGTGTTGTACCTCGGGGAGGTGCCGGTGGATCCCAGGATGTTCTTCCTGGTGATCGCCTACTCGATCATTCCAGTCATTTTGTCGCGGTTGAAGAAACGCGCGGGAGGGGGCCGGTAGGTGGGGTGGGGCGAGTTAAAGGCGAAACTAGAGGGTGCCGGGAAGTGGAACCTCATCAAGCAATACTCGGGGGTCGGGATCGCGTTCTTCCTCGAGTTCGCGTTACTCTCGGGGGTGCCGATCGATATCGAGTGGTTCCTGTTCGTCGTGATCGTGTACTTCATGGGGATGGAACTCGCCGCGATGAAGGCGGAGCGGCGGAAACGCGATTATTACGATAACGCGTGGGTGATCGAGTCGGAGATCTATCGCCCGGGATCTGACATGCCGGAGGAGTATTTCCACCTCATCGAGACCCCGACGCCGTTGATCATCTCGAATCAAGACTACGAGGCGATCCTGCAGTCTCAAGAATTCAGGGAAGCCCTCGATCAGGTCATCCTGCAACAACAGATCAAGCAGCTCCAAGCGGACCGCGACGAGCTGGTGTTACAGCTCTCCGCGTTGAAGCAAGTGAAAAAAAAAACCTCGAAGGAAGACTTGGACGCGGTGGAGAACGAGATCGCGCGGATCGAGACGCAAATTTCCGAGCGAAAAAAGGAGCGGTGGGTTCAGCCCGCCAAGTATTTCCCGGAGCGCGCGGGTCCAAGTGAAGCGGAAAGGTTCCTCCAATTCCTCGAGGACGAGTTAACCGACCTGAAGGTCGAGATCCGGCAGCTCGAGAAGAGCAAACCGGAGGGAAAACAGAAACGAGTGGACGAGTTAAAAGCCCAAAAAGCGATGTTCTTGGAGGGGCTCTCCGTTTTGAAAGAGATCGTCGCCTCGGAAGATGAAGCCCAAATTTACATCTATAATTGCCCGCTGATGGAACCCGACGAGTTTTACTATCAAGAGACCGACATGTGGAAGGAGTTCGCGAACATGCTGATCGTGCTCCCGTGCGAGTGGAGCGACGCGTTCAAGTTCCAGAAATCCCGGGAGTGGCTCTCGGGATACCAGGTGCCAGTGCAAAAGACGAAGGCGGCCTTTGTCGAGGCCGGGTTTCCGATGAACGGGATGCTGATGGCGGTCTGCCGGTATTGTAACGCGACGGTCCGGGATCAGGTGGAGCAGGTCATTAACGCGAACCGGGTCAATGACGTGAAGCGGTTGGCGCTGGCAAAAGTCATCAACACGAAAAACAATAAAGCGAGCCAATACGAGGAAGAAGTGGCGACCGAGCGGGACCGGGTGGAGTTTTTCAAGCGCGAGTATCGGAAGATCTCGCACCAGTACCGGCACGACGTCCACCCGCCAGACCCATGGCAAATGGCATTGATGCAATATTTTAACGAGGATCACGAGGAGAAAAAAGAGAAAAAAAGCAAGCGCTGGTTGGCGGGCCTCGCGGTTTCCGCGATCGTGGTGGTCGTGGTGTTCGTGGGGCTTTTCGGGGGGATTTAACGATGAGTTTCAAGAAGGATGCCGATAAATTATTCGCGCGAAAAGACTTGGAACAGGCGAAGCTCGCGCGCGAGATCCTCGGGATGAAGGATGGCATGCAAGAGTCCAATCTCGCGCTCGGGCAATTGATCGATGACGTGTACTCGACCCCCCTCTCGCCGGATTTCCCGGAAAAACTGCGCCAGTTAAAACAAGAAGAGATCATCAATTTCCTGTTCAACAACGCGTGGGACAAGAAGGCGTTTCCGATCTTTCACTTGTCCCTCATGGATCTCCTAGTCTTGATCCGGAACCCGTCGGATGTGCCGGAATATGAGGACGATGCATTTTTACGGTTCATCTTCGCGGTGCAATCGTTCCTGTTCGATAACAGCAATTTCGTGAATACCGAAGTATTGTTGCAATTAGTACAGCGGATCCGGCGGAATTTCCAAGTCGAGGATGACGACGACAGCAAGGCGGGAAAATACTACGCGGACATCAAGAAGAACGAGAAAATCCTGAAGGAAGTAAAAAACGAACCCGGGATCAAGAGCCTGTTGAAACGGCTCGGGAGGAGGAACCGATGAATTTCGGGGACTTGGCCTCGCTTCTCGTCGAGATCAACACGATGGACGAGATCGAGGAGCGTTACAACGTGAACATTTTCAAGAAGGCCTGGCGGATGCGGTACAAGTTCCAAGAACGCACGTGGAACAAGATCGCGACCGAGAAATCCGAGATCCAGACCGCGCTGGAGCCAGAATATGATGTGTCTGATGACTTCCGGCTCTCGTGCTCCCAATGTATGACGGGCGAACCCCAGAACCTGATTATCTTGGTGCTCGGGTTACCCGGGACGGGAAAATCTGACTTGGGTGCATCAATCGGGTTCTGGCTGGCGGAGGATTACGCCCGGTTCCATCAACCATGCATGGAGTGTGGAGGATCCACGGAGGTACGCCTGATAGAAGGATCCGATAGAAAGATCCGGGAGTTCACCCGGGCCTGTTTAAGCTGCGGGTTTCAGACGCGCGGGATTCTCTACCCCGGACGCACGAGCGAACCTGTCCGGATGCAAGCTGAGGACTTGATCCACTTGTCGTTCAGCGACGGCCAAACCCAGCAATATTTCAACGACCTGAGCGAGGGTCACGTCGCGCTCCAAGACGAGAAAGGATACCTGTCGGGAGAAAATAAAACTACGACCTTGCAGGCGAATAAGAACGTGATGACGTCCCAGCGGGGGTCCCGGATTAGTTTCATCTATTGCGACCCGAAAAAGGCGATCATCGAGATGGTCGGGACGTTTAATTTTCTCCTGGTGTGCGTGGGGTGGAAAAAAACCAAGAGTCCACGGGATCCCAAGTACACGCGGGCGCTGGTTTACGCGCTGGATGAGGATCCCACGGTCAAGAGCCGAAGTCTCCAGTTGATAGGACACATCATCGTCAAGCTACACGACCACGAGGCTTGGCGCCAGCGGTACTTGGCCCTCAAGGACGACTATAACGCCTCGATCCGAGAAAACCGGGGGCAATTAACCGTGGATGCGGATGTCGAGAAGATGGAGCGGGACGAGAAACGGCTCGCCGACAAGATCCAGGTGGTCTTGAAAAAAACGGGCCGGCAAAAACTCACCGTCCGGCAAATTCACAACTTGGCGCGGAAGATCGGGATTGCCGGGACGAACCAATACGTGAGCGATGTAATTGGCGGGGCAGAACTCAGGCTGGCGCTCGAGGACATCGAGGATGACGATCCCGGGGAAGAAGAACCCGCGGTTCCCGAGTTCGCGGGGGACGGGTGGGGCGAGTATGCCGGGAGATATCTCCGGGAGCGCGGGGTGCCGGGGTGGCAATGCTTGGTCGCCCAGTACACGATCGAGGGGCTGGGGATCCGGAAGGTACGCGAGGAACTCCAGAACGAACTCGACGTGGGGAAGAGTCCGAACACGATCGCCGCGGCGTACCGGGACCTGAGCGCGCGGGAACTCGGGTACGCGTTCGAGTATTACTACCCGCTATCCAAGGGGGCAAAGCTCGAGGGCTTGGATCTGGGGGGAAACGAGGGAGGCAAGCCCGACTGGATCGACGGCCCGCGGGTGTACTCGATCAAGCACCGGCACAATACCGACGCGAAGATCTGGTTTTCCCAGAGTGACGATTGCAGTCCCGAGCAGAATTACGTGCGCGACGTGGCGCGATTGCTGGAGGACGTGACGACCCGCGGGCTCTCGGACGAAGTAACGATCAAGCAGGTCGTGACCGACGACCTGCGCGCGAAAGGGCGGGTTCCCTATTTCATCGAGCACGCGCGGGAGGAGGTCTGGGCGGAGGTCTGTGACGAAACTCGCCGGATCACGCATTATATTCTCGTTCTTAATAACTCCGCGTGGAAGAAGCGCGGGCACGCCCCCAAGATCTACGAGATCCCGATCGACCCGTGGGGGCAGGACGGGTTCCAGGTCATTTTCGAGAAAAAAACCGGAAAAGTGAGGGTTCGACGTGAGAGTTGAGACGCTACAGGAAGTTTCAGGCGACCTGCGAGATCGCCCCCGACCGGCCAGAGGCGACTCTGGAGAATGTTACGGTGCCGCTGGAGGCGGTCAGAATCAAGGGAACCAACAAAAGCTAGTGCCCGCTGGCGGCCCCCACGTGCGTACGGCCGAGATCAAAGTTCCCCTCACGAATCCCCACGCGAGTAGTGGCGATTTCCCGGGGCGCCGGGGGGGGGGGCGGCGGGATCCAATCCAACC
>Ga0180432_10001036_pt1 | contig 44284 bp, 42 predicted proteins | sample SS_ome_10_FD_132414 | JGI IMG/M metagenome (GOLD analysis project Ga0180432, IMG submission 132414) | Hypersaline lake sediment archaeal communities from the Salton Sea, California, USA - SS_1_MS_2 metaG | ecosystem: Environmental > Aquatic > Non-marine Saline and Alkaline > Hypersaline >...
CCGACGGCGTGCGCATCCAGGCCGAAGACGTCATCGTGCGCCACCTCCGCTTTCGGTTGGCGCCCGGCGATCGCACCGACGACGCCACCGACGCCCTCACGATCCGCGGGCCGTCGCGCACCGTCATCGTCGACCGGTGCTCGGTGAGCTGGGGCACCGACGAGACGCTGTCGGTGAACGCCAGCGGCTCGAAGACGAAGCCGGCGGACGTCAATCACGTGCGCGCCGTGACCGTGCAACGGTGCATCGTCGCCGAACCCTTCGGCCACCGCGACGGCGGGCATCGCTTCGGCAGCATCTTCACGGGCGCCAACGGCGATCGCATCAGCGTCCTGCGGTGCCTGTTCGTGCACTGCGACAGCCGCGTCCCGCGCACCGGGCACTTCATGGACAACGAGGCGATGATGGCGTGCACGCTCGACTTCGGCTCGAACGTCGTCTACGACTGGGGCAAGCGTCCGGGCTACAACGGCGAGGAGCACGACGTCCCGAGCCTCATGAACTTCGTCGGCAACTGGTACGCGCCGGGCCCGGCGACCCAGGACCGCGACCGCATTTTCCTCGAAGTCGGATCGCGCCGTTCGCGCGGGTACTTCCGCGACAACGCGCTCGGCGGCGTCGTGCCGAGCGACCCGTACTCGCTCGTGAAGTTCGACGACGCGTGGACAGCCGCGGAGAAATACGCCTACAGGCACACGGCGGCGATGCCGACGGTGAACACGACGCGCGTGCCCGTGGCGCGCATGCCCGACGACGTGCTCGACGACGTCGGATGCGTGCTGCCCGAGCGCGATTCCGCCGATCGACGCGTCGTCGACGAAGTTTACGCGCACGGCGGCGCGCTCGTGGCGCCCGATCGCTGGGACGACCCGATTTACGATTTGCCGCGCCTCCGCCGCGTGCGCCGCGCCGCGTTCTGCTACGCGGTCGACGACAAGTCGCTCCGGAACGACGTGGCGGCGATCCGGCAGATTCTGCTGACGCAAGGGTACGCGTCGACGGACTTTCGCGTGTGGCCCGAGGCGACGCTCGCCGACTACAAGGCGGCGATGAAGTGGCTCGTCGGCGACGGCGATCTCGTCGCCGGCGACCGCTTGTTCTTCTACTCGGGCTCGCACGGCACCCAAACGGCGGATTCCGACGACAGCGAGGACGACGGCGAGGACGAAGCCATCGTCACGTCCGACCACCGGAAGCTCCTCGACGACAAAGTGCGCAACCGGCTCGTCAAGAAGATACCGCGCGGTGTATTGCTCAACGCCGTGATCATGGCGTGCCACTCGGGCACGATGGCCGACATGGAGCACAACTACCGATACGTCGCCGGCGCCGACGGCGAGCCGCAGCTGCAGCACCGCGACGACGACTACAAGGACGTCGACGGCACTGTGTGCGTGCTGACGGCGTGCGCCGACGACAAGTCGACGTGGAGCCACAAGTACGGCGACGTCGCGTACACGGCGCTCGGCGGCGCGTTCGTGCTGTGCGCGCCGATGCTCCTGCAGACGAGCGGCACGTACAAGGATTTGCTGCGCGGCGTCTGGCAGAAGCACGTCGACGAGGACATCCCAACGACGCCGCAGCTCGCGTGCCAACCGGCGCGCCGCATCGACGACCTCTTCGAGCTCTAATAAAGCGCAGCGACCCTGCGGATGCCGTCAACGATGTACTTTTTGACGTCGTCGCCGACCTCGAATATGCCCGTTCCCAATCCGCCGTCCCTTTTGGCGCTGTAGTAGATGCGGTCGACATCGCCTCGCTCCTCGATAACGCGGCCCAGCTCGGTGAGCGCACGATCGATGACCGTCTTGACCTTGGGCGTTAGCGTGGTGTATCCTCCGCCGTGGATGCTGCCGGTCGGAATCCCGGCGGCGAGGCGCGGCGTTTCGCATTGGTACGGACGGATCGCGGCGTTGCCTCCGCCTGGATTACATCCGGATTGCATGTCGCCCGCGAGAAAGCGCTCGAACTGGCTTTCGTTGTCGTTGAAAACGAACAGAGCGCGTTGGTATTCCGGCTGCCGGATCATCCACACGAAATCGCCCGCGGTTTCGTGTTTCGTGAACATGCTCGGCACAACCTGGATTCCCGTTCGTCGAGCGGGCGCCACCGCCGGTGCGACGACTCGGATTCCCGTTCGCCGAGCGACGGCACGGATCCGCTCGCGAACGGCGTTCGCGTCGACGTGGGGTTCGGCGAACACGCGCACCCGGTTGGCGTCCGCGAGCGCGTCGGGAGCCGTTCGAGCGACGCTTTCGAGCCGAAGGTCCGCGAACCTGCTCAGCATCTCGCGCGGCGTCGGAAGCCACGCGTCGACGTCCGAGTTCCGTCGACCGCAGGCGACGTTGGTCATCAGGTTCCGCTCTTCCAGGTGACGATGGTACGTGTCTTCCGCCGCTTCGACGTCTCTCAATTGGTCATTGTTCAAAAAGCGCAATGCAGCGTCGTACCCGGCGGATCCGACACCGCAGTGCAACATGTTGCACAGTAACGTATAGAGATCGTAGCGGTCGTCGCGGCGCGCGCACTGGCCGTAGTCTTCGCAGAATCGGCCGTCGAGCATGGGATTCCTTTTGCCGTCGAAGAACGACGAGTCGTCGACCGAGGCGTGGTTCCAGTCGAAGATGACGGCCTGGCGCGGCATCCACTCGCGCGGAACGACGTAGATTTCGTCGGCGGCGGGTGCGTACGCGAACGTCGGTCGGTCGGGGTCGGGGTCTCGAAGGAGCACGTTGGCGCTGTGGAGGTCGTTGTGCTGCACCCCCGCGTACTTTTGCATTACGTGCAGCGCCCACACGAGCGTGAAAAAGATGCACGTGACGTTGAGCCGAGCGGGCTGCGTCGTCTGCTGCCTGAGCAGGTTGAAGAGCGGCGTGCAATTTCCCGCGTCGCACGCGGATTGCGTGACGAGGAATCGAGCCTTGTTCGGAACATCGGTGTCGCACACGGTTGCGTATTTCTCGGCGAGCTTCGCGAACGCGCTGGCGAACGGAGACGTCGTGCGGCCGAATAGATCGCGGGTCGCGGTGGTTTGCAAGACGCGATCGCGATTGCAGCTGGCGTACGCGATGAATGGAACGAAATTGGTCGAAAGCCCGGGTCCCAGGACACGCTTGAGAATCCGTTTGTACACGAACGTTTCGTAGACGAGCGCGTCGACCTCGAAGCATGGATGCTTTTTGCGATTCTCCGGGCCGAGCCACATTTTAACGACGACGCGCCCGCGCGGAGTCGGTGCGGCGCCGGGGGCGAACGGTCGCGCAAGAATGCGCGCGAACGCGATCACCGACGCCGACGACGACGCCGACGGTTTCGGAACCGGTGATTCCGCGGCGTACAAGCCGCCGCCGTCGGCTTCGAGCGCCGTGTTCGCGAGACACTCGCTGATTTCGAGGCGGCCTTCGAGCGCCGCTTTCGCCAGCGCGAAGAACGCGCCGCGGAGTTTGTTTGACGACCGTCGGGCCATTTTTTTCTTGGCGGTGCCGCGACGTCAGACAACCATTTCCGCCGCCGGCCGGGCCAAGCCGCCGCCGCCTAGACCTCGGAAGAATCTACCTATGAGTCCAACCGGTTCCGCGGGTTTTGGCGCGAACGAGGCACCGGTTGGTGTTTGGCGCATGAACCGTCGCGCCGGTGCTTGCCGCGGTCGCTCGCGTTCGGGTGTCTCAAGACCGCCGGCCGGCGCCATCACGAAGCCGCCGGGCGGAACGACGGCAATCTTTTCGGGCGCGGCCGCTTGTCGCGTTATCGGTTGCTCGACAGCAACGGTAGTAATCGTTTGACGGGCGCGCGCCGGCGGTGGTGCAGCGGCGACGGCGCGGATCTGCTCGCGGACGGCGTTTGCGTCGACGCCCGGTTCGGCGAACACGCGGACGTTGTTCGCGATCGCCTCGGGTGCCGCTCGAGCGACGGCTTCAAGCCGAAGGTTTGCGAAACTGCGCAGCATTTCCCGCGGCGTCGGCAGCCACCCGCTTACGTTTTGATCTTTTTGCAGGCAGGGCATGTACTTCCGTCGACGACGCTGCTGGTTTTCCGTCGTGTCGATTTTGGCGATGTCGCGGTCCAGCAACTTGCTTACGACGATGGCGCCCGCGGTGTTGCTGCCGTGCAAGCGCGCGCGGCACAGCAGGGTGTAGAGATCGTAGCGGTCGTTGCGACGCGCGCATCGACCGTAATGCAAGCATTCTTCCCGGGAAAGCTGCGGGTTCGGCGGCTGGTGAAAATCGCGAGCGTTTACCGTCGCGTGGTCCCAGTCGAAAATGACGGCCTGGCGCGGCATCCACTCGCGTGGAACGACGTAGATTTCGTCGGCGGCGGGCGCGTACGCGAACGTCGGCCGGTCGGGATCGACGTCCCGCATCATCACGTTGTGGCCGTGGAGATCGTTGTGCTGCACCCCCGCGTACTTTTGCATCACGTGCAGCGCCCACACGAGCGTGAACAGGATGCAGTAAACGTTTCTTTCGTTCGACCTCGCGCTCGCACCGGTCTCGTCGGCGAGGGTGCGACACGCTCCTGCGTTGCACGCCGCTTGCGTGATGAGCATCCGAACGATGTCGGGTTGAGGCCCCCACGTAGTTACGAGGTTCGCGAACTGCGCGCCGAAAGTTCGCGCGTGTTCCGATCCGCGCATCGCGCGCAGCATTTCCCGGCGCGAGCAGCGCCCGTCGGCGATGTACGGAACGAAGTTCGTCGAAAGCCCTGGCGCCAGGACCTTCTTGAGGATTCGTCGGTACACGGCGATCTCGTATTCGAGCCCTTTGATGCCACGGTAAACGGATCCGTCCTTATGCTCGAGCCATATTTTGATGGCGACGCGTCCGCGCCGTTCGGTGCCGCTCGCCGTTTGCGCCACGATCTGCGCGAACGCGAGCATCGTCGCTGACGCCGACCGTTTTTCGGCGACCTCGGGTCGTTCGGCGTAGAATTCGGTTTGCGAGGGATCGAACGACTCGGCGACGAAGCAGTCGTCGAACTCGAGGCGGCCTTCGAACGTCGCCTTCGCCAGCGCGAAGAACGCGCCGCGCAGTTCGTTCGACGCCGACCGAGCCATTTTAATGCTTGAAAAGCTTGAAAATATACTCGGCGATCGCCAGTTTCGGCGGAACGTCGCCGCGGATCGACGCGAAAAACACGGTGGCGCCGCACGCGTGCAGCTTGTCGCGGATCGTGCGTGCGTACAGTTCGCCCCGCGCCGCCGCCGTGCTCGCGCGGAACGCGTCGAAGGCGGGCGACGCCAGAAATTGCCCTGGCGTGGGAAACCGGCTCGGCGGAAGATCGCGCGACCGCTTTGCGTGGACATCGTACGCCAAACACGAGTGTCCTCGGTTGCCGCGAGCCTTTTCTGCGTCCGCGATCGATTGCACGAGCGTCGGCGCGAGCGTTTGCACCGCCTTGAGTCCGGTCGCGCCCTTCATCGTGTTGCACAGGAGCGTGTAGAGGTCGAAGCGCTCGTTCGGACGGTTGCACTGGCCGAACGAGCGGCAGTACTCGAGTTCGTCCAGGCTCTCGTTTCGTGCGGCCCCTCGGAACCGGCGCGGATCGTCCTTGGCCAAACCAACGTTCGCTTGCGCCGCGTCAACGTACGCGCGGTCCCAGTCGTAGATTACGGGTTCGCGAAGCAAGGGGGTGCTCGTGAACAGGTACACGTCGCGATCCAGGTCCGGGCCGACGGCGTAGACGCGCACCGGTCGCTTCGTGTCGATGTCGCGCAGAATCACGTTGCCCGTGTGAAGGTCGTTGTGCTGCGCGTGCGCGCTTTCCCAAAGCACGTGCAGCGCGTACGCCAGCATGAATAGGATCGCCATGCATTCGTATTGGTTTAGGGGGGCGGCCGGCAGGCGGGTGAACTTCGCCAGCGTGATGCACGCGTAGGCGTCGCACGCCGACTGCGTGACGAGCACGTGCAGCATGGAGTAATTGTTGGGGTCGCTACGGCTGTCGCAGTGCTTGGACAGAATGAGGGCGAGCTTTTCGAGAGGGCTTCGCAGCGTCGGCGCGGCCGCTTCGACCGCTCGCCGGTTGCAAACGCCGTACGCGATCGCCGGCACGAAGTTCGGCGCGAGCATGGGTAGCACAATCCGCTGCGTCAGGTATCGATAGACTTCCGCCTCGTAGGCGGTGCCTTTCGTTTCGCCGCACGGCGGGCGTCCAGGCGCCGTCAGCCATATCTTGAGCACGACGCGACCGAGCTCACGGTTGGTGGCCGCGGCGACGATTTTGCCGAACGCGACGGTCGTCGACGACGCCGACTTTTCGTGCGGCTCGGTGGGCGGACGGGCGCTCGAAAACTCGAAGCGCGTTTCGGCGCCCGCGTCGTTGGCGAAGCACGGATCGAACGCGACGCGGCCTTCGGCCGCCGCCTTCGCCAGCGCGAAGAAGTGTTCTTCGTTCATCCGCGCGCGCTTTGTTCTTCGACAAAAAGCAACGATGCAGTGGCCTGACGACCTTCCGGAGGTGCCGTGGTTCGGTCTCGACGGGTGCGCGTTCGAGGCGAAGTGCTACCGCGTGTACGACGGCGACACCGTCGAGATCGCGTTCGACGCTCGCTGCGCGGTTACGGTTGCGGCGGGTTCGAACCCGAACCCGAACGAAGACGATCCGGCGTGGCGGCGGGCGCGGTGTAGATTACGCGGCATCGACACGGCCGAGATCCGCGGGGCGTCGTCCGACGCGGAACGCGCGTGGGGCGAACGCGCGCGCGACGCGCTTCGCGAAAAGCTCGCGCGCAAACGGTTCGTGTGGGTGCGGTGCTGCGGCGCGGGTAAGTACGGGCGCTGGCTCGTCGACCTGTACGCGACGCGACGCGCGTGGCTCGCCGGCGACTTCGCGGAGACGATCAACGCATGGATGATCGCGCGCGGGTACGCGTACGCCTACGACGGGAAATCGGCGCGCACGCCGTTCGATCGATGGTACAAAGGCCGCGACCGCGGCTGCGGCGTTTATTTGGACGGCGACCACGCTTCCGCGAACGACAGCGGCGACGCGCATCGACGGAGCGCGGAATCGCGCGGCGACACGCGCGGGGCGTCCATGTCCATGGCGAGTTGCAGCGCAGCGGCGAATCCCGACGTGACGGTCGGCGATTGCCGCGGCGACGGCGTCCACGCGCCGCCGGCCGGGCGCGGCGAGTAGCCGAATTTGACGTCGCCGCCCAGCAAGAGGCGCGGAAAGCGCTTGCGCAGGCGCACGGGCGACCGCGCGGGTGACGCCGACGCGACGGCCAGCTTCGTGAAATCGGGCGACGTCTGAGGCGTTCGCGGGCTTTTTCGGTCGCGGTCGCGGTCGCGCGGGCTCGGGTCCTCGGCGGCGCGCGGCGATTTGCGAAGCACGGAGTCGTCGACGTTCACGACGAAATCCTGCCACGGTGCTGGCGGCTGGGCGTCGTCGTCGCTGTCGCTGTCCGAAAGCGCCGGCCAGTAGTGTTCGCGCGCGAACGATTCGATCGCGCGATGCACGCCGTCGTGCGACGAGAACCGCAGCCATTTCTGCGGGTCGGCGAGGCCGGTGCAGTCGAGCGCCGACCACGTCGGGAACGCGCAGACGCGAAACGCCGTGTACAGGCCGGCGTCCTCGAACCGGTATTCGAGCGGCGGTGATGCCGCCGCCGCCGTCGTGTCGAACCGCAGCGCGTCGCCGATCGTTTCGGCGTCGGCGGTCGGCGATGCGTGCAACGGCACCAGATACGTTTCGACGAGCTCGCGCAGCGTTTCGACGTCGCGCGCGCGGACGTGCCGCGCAAGGTCGGCCGCGAACGCCAGCGCCGCGCGATCGTGGCGCAGCATCAGCGTCATCGCCCAGAGATCGTTGCGGAGGATCCGTTCTTCGGCGCCGTGGCGCGGAAGCCGGTCGAGCGTCTCGCGCAGGACTTCGTCGAACGAAACGTCGAGCGGTTCGTCATCGGCGTCTTCTTCGAACGCTCGCAGCGCATCGCGGATCGCGCGATGCGTAGCGGTGCACGCTCGGCGCACGCGGATGAAGTTCGGGTTCATGCACCACCAACGAGTTTCGTTTGTGTTTTCGTTCCGTCCGCGCCGCCGTCGCTTCGCTTCGTCGTCTGCGCAGCGAAAAAATGGACGGCCGCGACGATGACGACGGCACCACCAAAGAACCGAGCGCCGCGTCCGCGGCGCCGGCGCCCGACCCCAGTAACTGGTACGCGCGGGCGCTTTTCGAGCGAGCGTACGGCTGGGAACCGGCGACGCTCGTGTGCTCGCCGCCGCACGCGGTGTTTCTCGGCGGCGTCGACCCGTTCACGGAAACGCCGGTGGACGTCGCGCCGCGCGCGCCGACGCTCGTCGTGAGTTTCGGCGACCCGGCGCACGTCGAGCTTTTGCGACGGTCGCGGTCGGAGTGGCCCGACGGCGTCGAGTGGTACGCGGCGGAGATCTTCGACCATCCGTCGTACGCGTCGCGGTTTCGCGCGCTGGCGCTCGAAGCCGTCGAAACGATGGAGCGGCATCGGCGCTCGCGCCGAACGTCGTGTATTTTCGTTCACTGCTACATGGGCATTTCGCGTAGCGCGGCGGTCGTCGCGCTGTTTTTCATGCGCGTCGCGCGCATGACGCTTCGCGAAGCGCTCACGGCGTTGCGCTGGTGCCGGCCGTGCGTTTGCCCGAACGTCGGGTTCCTGAGCGAACTCGTCGCGCTCGAAATCGAGCGCGGCGTCGGCGTTCCGTCCGACGCATCGAAAAAGGCGAAATGATGTCGACGCGCGCGGCGATCTTCTGGGCGGTCGTTCTTTTCGTGGTTCTGTCGGTGGTAGCGAGCGCGGCGGTCGCGCTCGCCGCTCGCCTCGCCAAGAACAACAAACGCAAGGCAACGTCGCGGCTCGGCGCGACGGTCGCCGACGACAAGATGGCGCCGCGCATGAACGCGCAAGCGCCGTATTCGACGCCGAGCGTCGGTGTGTGGCACGAATGAAATCCGTTTCAACCGTCGATGTAACCGCCGTCGGCTGCTTTCACGTAGTGCGCGCCGAGGTTGATCAGGGCGCAGTCTGCGCCCGATTGATTCGGGCGCTCGAAGCAAAGCCAGATCGTGTCGCCGGTGGCTTTCGTGCCGAACACGGTGTCGCCTTCGCGCTCGGCGATCATGTCGAACACGTCGAGGTCGACGCTCGAATTGATCTGCTCGCCCGCTTGCGGCTCGCCGGCACCGCCCGCCGGGACCGTGATCGTCGTCGATTGTTCGTTCGGGCCCGTCGTCGGCGCCGCCGCCGAGCTCGTGTAAATCTGACTCTCGGGGCCGTCGCCCATGTACGTGTAGCCCCAGCGCACGACCCACGTCACGGAGTCGTTCGAGTCGCGTCGCCACGACCACCACGCTCGGATCGGAAAGCTCGTGTCGATTTCGGGCGGCAGCAGCGAGTTCATGCCGCATCGGTCGGTCGTGTTCGCCGCGAACAGGTTCTCGCGCCGCCCGACGTTCAACCGGTCGCTCACGTACACGTCCTGGTTCGAGGGACTCGAGTTGGCCGGCTCGAGGAGTCCCGCGTCCCACCATATGGGGGCGCGTGGTCGCGCTCGCCCGAAGTACTGACCGTAGCCGGCTTCGCTCACGTAGCGCGTGTCGGCGTGCAGCTTGATCTGGTCGGCGACCGGCGCCGTCGCGAGCGCGCCGGTCGTCACGGTCACGCGAAGCCACCACCCGGCGACGCCGTTCACGGTCGTCGTCGCTTCGTTTTCCTTGCGGCCGAACCGCACGTGCTGCGACTCGACGTACGCGAACGCGCCGACGCGCGCGCGCGACCAGAAATCGGGCGTCGCCTTCGCCGCCATGTACTGGAACTCGGTCCACGACGCCGTCGTGCCGTTCCAGTACTCCCACGCGAGCGCGCTCGTGCCGCCGTGCACGAGCGCCGTCGAAATGTCGACGACCTCGATCCCCGGGAAGCCGCGCGCCGCTGCGATGTCTGTGAAGCCGACCCAGAAGCGATTGCCGACGGCCGTGCCGTCGAACATGGGAAACGTCGTGCCGTCGTTGAGGAGCGCCGCCGCCGTTCGATCCGTGAAGACGGCGGCCGGCGTTTCGGTGAAGACGCGCACGTTATGCGTGTGCGGGCCGCCGGCGCCCATCGCCGTCGGCGCCGGTATGTCGTGCGTGCCGACCGAAAACCCGCCGTCGCCGATGACGTAGCTGCGCTCGAACTCGGGTTCCGTGCTCACGCCGAGCATCGACAGCGACGCCCCGAAAACGCGGACGATTTTGTCGGCGCGCACGCGGTTGCCCGTGCCGAACACGCGCGACGTCGACGCCGTCAAACTCAGCTCGTTGCCCGACGTCGACTCGACGTCGGTCGCCAGCATGTACACGTCGCTGTAGGCACCGATCTCGATGGCGTCGGACGTCGTCAACCGAACGATCGCCGACGCCATCCTGAGGACGGCCCGGTTACCCGACGCTCCGTTTTCCACGAGCGCTCCCTCCGTGCAGTTGCGCATCTGGATGTCGTTGGCGTTCAGAAGCGATCCGGCGCCCGTGATGTGCACGCCGCGCGCGATGGGGATCAGCGGGCTCGCCGAAAACACGCGCGCCGTGCAAACGACGAACTGCGCCCCGCTGCTCACGCGGATGAACTCGTTCATCGACGTTCCCGCCGACATGCGCGTGCCGCAGATCTGCGTGCCGAGGGCGACCGTTCCCGGGCCGATGACGTCAAACGCCGTTTCGCAGTCCTCGACGCGCACGAGTTGACACATGGGCAACACGCTGCCCGCTAGGAATCGCACCGCGCACCCGCCGCTTCCGTTGGCGCCGAGGATCCACAGGTACGCCAGGAACGTGTTCGATTGCATCTGGAACACGGGTTGCGTCGTCGTCGTCGGCGTTATTTGCACGGTCGGAAACCCGGCCTGCCCGCGCACGCACGTGCCGACCGGGATCGTGAGCGGGTTCGCTTCGGTGTACGTGCCGGCGGCGACCATGATCGTTACGGGATCCGTGACGGACGGTGGCGGGACGAGCGCGTTGGCCGCGGCGATGGCTGCCGCGATCGTCGTGTGCGATCCGCCCGACGGCGAAACGACGAACGTACGATCCGGATGCACGGGGGGCAGCGAGTCGGCGTACAGTTTCGTGACGGCGTCGTGGCTCGCGAGGGGCGTCGCGACGTTCGTCACGCGCTCGCTGCCGGCGTCGGCGCCGACGCTGCGGTTCGAGCCCGAGCTCACCGTCGTGCCGTCGGCCAAACTGGTGATGTGGTCGACGTCGCCGAAAACGCTCGGCATCGTCGCGCTGTTCCAGACGTTCGTCGCGCAGTGAATGCTGCCCGTGCCGCTCTCGTACGCCAGGTACTCGTCGGCGACGTTCGTCGGAAACACGACGTTGTTCGTGAAGAACGTCACGGAGCTCGCGGCGGAGTGAAACGCCGTGTAGCAGTGACCCGTCGAGTCCATCGTCACGACGTTGCCGTCGATGCGCGCGTCGGCCGCGCTGTTGAACATGTAGAAGGGCGCCGCGTAGTTCAGCGGGTTGGCGACGCCCGTCAGCGTGCACCAGCCGTTCTTGATCATGACGAACGTCGACGCGTTCGTGTTGTTGCAGAACATCACCTCGAGGTTCTGGTTCGTGTCGGTCGTGTTCGCGACGTCGTGCTCGCAGCTGAAGCTTTCGAGTCGAACGGCGGCGCTGCCGCTGACCCAGTACGCCGACGTGTTGTGCTCGGCCGTGTCGTCGCCGGCCGCGTCGACGACGAGCTGCGTCGAATCGCCGACGCTCACGGTGCCGGCCGTGATCTTCACGAGGCTCTTGCTCGTCGACGTCGTTTGGCCGGCGCCGCTCGTCCACGTGCCGTCGAGCCGGCACTGCGAAATCCGAAGCGTGCCGGTGCCGGTCATCTCGACGCATTCGGCGTTCGTCGCTTCGACACCGAGCGACAGCAACGACACCGTGTTCGGCGCCGCCGCCGAGACCGTAATCTTGCCGGCGACGACGGCACGGCATCCGCAGGCGCCTCGCAGCGCCACGGCGCCGGTGATCGTCACGTTCTCGGTGTACGTGCCCGGCGCGATCTCGACGATGTCGTCGGCGCCGGCGGCGTTCACGGCCGTCTGCACCGACGTGTAGTCGCCGCCGCTCACGGCGACCGTCAGGACGTTTTCGAGTTTTTTGGCGACGCTCGACGGCAATCGCGCTTCGTCGAGCGTGCCGCTCGCGATGTTCGAGGCGTCGGTGCAGTCGACGTCGGGCACGTTGCCGAGGCCGACCTGCGCTTTCGTCACGGCGTGCGGGTTCGCCGTCGACCCGACGTGCGTGTCGAGCTGCGCGTGCGTGTTCGTGCCGATGTCGTCGAGGCTGACGTGCGACAGGCCCGTTATTGTTGCGCCCGTCACGTCCAGGAGATCGTCGGCCGCGATCTGGTTGGCGGTCACGCGAGACGTCATGTCCGATTATGTCATTTCAAAGAACCGATCGGCCGATTTTTTGTGTTTGAATTTGCGCGCGCCCGTCGGCGCGTTGACGCTTTAGTCGCTCGCGGCGACTCCCGGGCGCGCTCGGCCGAACAAAAAGAACGACGACGATGGCTTCGGGCGGCGCGTGGCAGTGCGTGTTCGAAATGGATTCGTCATCGTCGTCGATACCGGCCGCGGCCACGGCGCCGTTTCTGTGCTTGTCGATCGGCGGCAACATCGGCGCCGGGAAGAGCACGGCCATCGAAGCCGTGCGTCGCCGGTTCGCCGACAGACTGCTCGTGTTGGAACCCGACGCCACGGTCCCGTACGGCGACGCGCCGATCGTCGCGTGCGCTTCGGAAGCCAGCGGCGGGACGTGGGGAGGGTACCTGGCGAAATTCTATCGCAACCCGCGGAAGTACGCGTTCCGCATGCACGCGGAGATCGTGCGCCACTTCCACGACGTCACCGAAGCGGCGCGGATGGCGCGCCGCGTCGCTCGCCTCGGCACGCCGGTCGCGTTTCTCGTCGAGCGGTGCCCGGCCGAAGTCTGGTCGGTCTTCGTCGCGCAGAACCGCCACCATTTTTCGCCGACGCAGCTCGACATGATCCGATCGTGGGCCGACGCGTACCAGCGCGACCTCGAACCGTGGCGCTCGGCGACGTACGTCCACGTGACGACGCCGCCGGACGTTTGCGCCGCGCGCGTCGACGCCCGCGGGCGCGACGGCGAAGTCGGCGCCGTCGACCTCGATTATTTACGCGCCCTCGACACCTGGCTGCGAGGGCTGTACGCCGACGCCGACGCGTTCGCGCCGACGTCGCGTCGCGTGGCGATCGACAGCCAGCGCGTTGCCGACCGTTTGTGCGACGAGATCGACTGGCTAGCGGGTGCGGGCGCGTTGCCGCTGCGCGAACGCTTCGAGATCCGGTAACAGGTCGTTGAGTTCTTCGCGGAGCACGGCGCCGGGGTCGTCGCGGTCGGTGCTGTCGTCGAAATACACTTTGGCCGCTTGCGCGAACGACAGCGCCAGCGCCGCGTTCGGTTCGATCCCCACAAACCGGTCGCCCCGGAAATGCAAGCACGCCAGCTGCAAGCAGGCTCGCGCGCACCCCAGGTCGGCGGCGTGCCGCCACAATTCGTACCACCGCGCGACGAAAACGTGCCCAAGATGTACATCGCCGTCGGGTCGTTCTCGTCGCGCTCGAACCGGTCGCGGGCGCGATCGAGCCACTCGCGCGACCACGCCACGGCGTTGCGGGCGACGCACCGCCGCGACGTCTAGAGATCGAGCGCGTCGATCGCATGAGTACGCGCCGGAACGGAAACGACGACGGCGTCGACGCCCATTTTTCAAAGATGGCGTCGCTTCCCTTTCGTTGCGTCTCGTGCGAACGCGAGTGGCCGCCGACCGTTCGCATGGGCAACGACGAATGCTGCGTCGCGTGCTGGCACACGCTCCGTCCGATTTTGCCGCCGTCGGACGAGCAAGTGACCGCATTCAATTTCATGCTCGTGCATCCGCGCGCGGACGTGCTGTACCTGGCACCGAGGCCTTTCTGCGAGCTCAACGCAACGCACGACGCCTGGACGCGGCCCAGCAATCCGTACGACGACAAGTTGCCGTACGAGGCATTTCGTCCGTACGCGCCCTACTGTTGGTGTCCGTCTCTATCGATTCGAAATGTCGTCGTGACGCCGGTGATGTTTCGCACGGAAGCGCGCGACGTCGCTTTCGCGTTGCGCGAGCCGTTCGTCGTGCGCGCCGACGGCACGGTGCGCGTGTGCGGCGAGACCGAGCCGCGCGCGAACGTCCGGTTCGAATCGCTCGTCGGGCGCTTCCGCGACAAATGAACTACACAACGTCGTCCGTCGCGATAACCTGCGGCGCGGTCGCGGTGCTTGCTGCGTTCGCGCCGCTGTCGGCGGCTTTCCGCTTGAGCGACGGCTGCGGCAGCCAGTAGCCGACGATGCCCGACACCAGCGGTAAATACACTTCGGTCGAGCCGCCGCCGCTCGCCAGCATGGACATGCAGAACGCGAGCACCGACAGCGACACCAACGCTTGCAGGGCGAACTTGGCGATCGCGAACGTGTCGCGCGTGTGGTGCGCCATGCGTTTTATTTCGTTGCTCCGTAGCCGTATCCGTCGGAACACCGGTCCGTCGGCAGCGAGCACGCGCGACAGAGATCGTAGCGGGCGCCGCATCGTTGACACCGGTGCGCGAGGTCGGAATCACGGCCGTTCGGCACGCGTCGCACACGCGCCGGAAATCGAGGAACCGCGCGGCGTCGTCATCGAAGGTCGATCGGAGTTGATGCATCAGCGCCGAGTAGCTGGCGTGGTCCAGCGTGGCGGGCGTCGGCAAGCCCGTGATCGCGACGCGGACGAGCGGGTCCGACGACATGGCGTTTTGTTTGCATCGCCGCGGTGACGAACCGACGTTTCGCTCCGCGCGCGAGCCGCCCGCCCGGTGCCAGCGAACGCCGGTAAAGCAACCGGGCGCGCGGGACGGCGCGCCGCAAAAATCGCGCCACGACGATCCACTCGCGGACCCATCGTCGCCATCGCCGCCGGCGATCGCGAACGCGCCGCAGAAAATCGAGCGCCATCGTCTCGGGCGACGCGAACGCGCAGGCGTGCCGCACGCCCCAGTCCTTGTGGTTCATGACGGCCGCCATGAGCTCGCCGTTCGTTTGCCGCCGCGCGAACTCCACGAGCCGCGCGGCGCGCACGAGATCGAACTCGTGGTGCGCGTAATCGTACACGGCGCCCGCGTCGTCGCAGTGCCAGATCGTGTGCGGAATCGCGGCGGCTTTCGGCGACAGCGGCTTGTGGTCGTGGTCGGCGTCGGGCGCCAGCGTCGACGACAGCCCGGCGGTGCGAACGTGAAACTCGACGTGGAAAAGGTCCGTCGACGACGGTACGGCGATCAGGATTCGCGTTTCGCGCACGGTGCGCTCGGCGATTCCGTCGAGAAACCGCGCGACGGCGTGCGTGATCTCGTTCGTGCCGGCTCGAGGCGACGGTGGCGCCAGCGAAAAGGCCATTGTGGGGCGGTTCGCGCCGGTTTCGGCGTGGATCGTGCGGAACATCCACTCGTGATTCTGCATCAAACACACGGCGTTCGCCGCGCACCGACGCGCGCGATCGCTCGCGACCGCAACGTTTCGAACGTGGCGGGCGTGCGGAACGAGCCACCGATAGACGTTCGTGTTCGGGCCGACGAACAGATGGATGCCGGGGCGCACGAACGCCTCCATCGTTTGACGCCGACCGGACGGCACCGTTTTTGGATACTGCGGTACCCAAGCGCCGGCCCGGCGACCGGCGAGCGCGCTGGCGCCCATAAATCCCGTCCGAGCGCGCGCGACCGACCGAAAAAATGGCGACGACTCGTAAAGCGGCGGAGTGGGTTCCGCGACGGCCGCGTCGGGCTCTCGACGCCTGGCACGAGCTCACGAAAAACTTCCGTCGCCCGGCGGCGTTGCGCGGCGGACTCGCCGACGGCGCGCATCCGGACGACGTCTACTTCGCGCCGTTGCGCGGCGAGCTCGAGCGCGGCCTCGCCGTCGAGCACGAGCACACGACCGATCCGCGCGTTGCGCTGTGCATCGCGATGGATCATCTCGCCGAAGACCCGCGCTATTACGCGGCCCTAGATGAGATGGAGCGCGAGCTCGAGCGCTCGCGCGTTCGTCCGGCGACGAAGCGTCGCCGGCGCGCGTAACGCTCAAGCAATAAATGACCGATTCCGACACCGACGCCGAGTCCGATTTCGACTTCGACGACGCTTGCGTCTGGAACAGCGACGACGACCACGACGTCGCTGCCGAGCTGACCCGCTTCGCGGCCGTCGTCGATCGCCGGGCGTCAGAACCCATTGTAATGTCGCCCCCGTCGGTCGAGCAGCGATGCGCGCACTGCGACCGCGCGGTTCCGCCAACGCACGGATCGTCGAGCGCTCCCGGCGCCCCGCGGACGTACGTTCCGGCGTGGCGCAGCAAGCACGCGCCGCATCGATTTTACGTGTGTCGGCCGTGCCGCCGTCGGGCTTGCGCCGCGGCCGAAGCGTCGGCGACGCGAACGACGTTCCTGTGCGACGAGTGCTTCGAAGAGCATGTATTTGCCGGGTGCATCGGACTGCGACCCGAAAACGCCTAGTACACGACTACTTCTTGACGTACTTCTTGCCGTCCCACTTGTACTTGTTGCCGATTGACTTGAGGAATTCCTTGCGCGTTCGCGTGCCGCCGTGCGCGGCGTATTCGTTGCGCACGAACTTCGACCAGGCGGCGAGAGCGGGAGGCAGCTTCGACTTGCCCTTTCGTCGGCAGTAGGGTTTCACCTTCTTGGCGTTTTTCGCGAACAAGCATCCGGGGCGGCGCTTGCAGGCGCTCTGGCCGATTCCGCGGCACGGCAGCTTCTTCTTCGTTCGGCGAGCGCCGGACTTCTTTTTTCGTGGAGCTTTGCTTACCATCGTTGTTGCTGTTTGTTACTAGGCCGCGATCGACCGCGGTCGTCGGTGCGACCCGGCGACGCCGCGGCGACGCTAACGCACCCGGTGGCGATCGTGCGATCGAGCTCGGATTCGACGGGCGGCGGCGTCCGGCGCGCCATATCCCGAACGAATTCAAAATAGCGGGGTTCCCGTCGCGACAACTCTTGCACGATGCCGGGCAGCGACTGCGATCCGTGAACGTGGACGCGCGCCAACGCGGATTCGTACGTCGGACGGAGGCGCGGGAACGCGGTCGGAAGGTCGCGGTGCAAGTACGTGGAGACGAGCCACGCGCGATGCTCGTCGAGACGGCTGCGAAGCGCGCGCGGCGAATTCCTGGGGCTGCGACGCGGCGATCCGGCGGGCGAACCCGCCGGTGACGCAGGCGGCGTCGCGCGGAACCAACGCACGTCGAGCGTTTGCGAGTCGTCGGTGCTCGAGATCGTCTTGGCGGAGGGCGGCGGTTTGTTTTGAACCGCGTGCCGTGTATTCAAGTCACGAACTCACGGGGCCGGCGGGTGCTGCGACGGGGGTGGGTGCCGGTGCCACCGCTGGTTTCGGAGGCGTGGGAGCAGGCGCCGGCACAGCCGCGCGAGTTGGCGTTGATGCTGGAGCGGGTGCGGGTGCGGGGGCGCGGAACCGCCACCAGATCGCCAGCACGAGCACGAGCGCCGCGGCGGCGACCGCGTACCATCGCAGAGCGTACGCCGTCGAATCTTTCACGGTAATGGTCATCGTCGAGGCGTCGAACGAGGCTGTCGCGAGGTACCACTTGTTGCCCTGCGCGACGACGCTCGTGCCGTCGCCTTTGATGGCTAGGTACGCCACGGGCGTCTGTATGCCCGTGGTTCGCCAGACGTAGACGTAGTTGGCGTCGTCGCCCAGGTCGAACCCGCGCGTCGACGTTTCTTTGGGCGCGATCGATTTGGCGGCGACGGCCGCCGCCGTGCGTTTTTCGTTCGGATCGATGTCCGACGCCGCGCCGTCGCCCATCGCCACGACGAGCGCCTGCGTGCTTTCGTTCGAGATCGTGATGTGCGACCGATCGACGCCATCGTCGTCGTCGGTGGCAACGCCGCGCACGATCGGACCCGGGCCCGCGCTCATCTGAACCGCCGTGCCCGGCGATGAAGCTCCTCCAACGCCCATCATTTTTTATTCGAGGGTTCGTCGTCGCCGGTGGATCAACCGTCGCACGCAAAACCGAATGCACGGTCGACGCCGCAGTCGCACGCGGGCTTCGACGGCGTGCGTGCGCGGTTTGCGGCGTCGAAACCAAAGCCGAAGCGGCGTGCGCGGGCGCCCGTGCATCTCTTTTCTTCAGCGGGCGCCGAACGCGTTCTCCGCGCAGTAATAAACGTACAGCAGGCCGTCGTCGGGCGAGCGGAACTCGGCGTCGAGCTGGCCCATCGTCGTCGTCATCGGCGGAACGACCCAGCCGCGACCGCGCGACCACACGCAAAACAGGAGCGCCGACGTCGGTGACGATTTGTCGCCGTAGTGGTTGCGCACGATCGCGACGAACCGGCCGAACGTCTGGTCGTCGGGCGCGATGTACTTATCGCGCGAAAACGGCGCTGCCCACGTTGGTTCGCCGGCGGGCGGCGCGTAATCGGGATGCGCCGTCAGAACGACCGGCACGCGATCCTTGCACGCGCGACGAACACGCTGGGCGTTCGCGCGTCGCTCGCGAAGGTCGGTTCCGCGAACGAACGGCGTTCGCTCGTGCACGGACTCTCGCTCAAACATTTTTTACTGCTGCGCACCGCGCCGCGCCAGCGCGTCGGCCCGCTCGTTGCCTGCGACGTTCGCGTGCCCGGGGACGTGCATGAACCGCGGCCGGTGCGTTTCGACGAGCTCCCAGAGCCGCCGGAAGAGATCGGCGTTCGCGACGCCTTCGAAGTCGCGCTCGAGCCACCCGCCGGCGCGCGGGATCCATTCGGTGGCGGCTCGCACGACGTAGCGGCTGTCGGTGCGGATCTCCAGGTTGCACCCACCGACTTCGAGCGCGCGGATCGCCGCCTGGATTTCGGCGCGCTGGTTCGTCTGCCGATCGCCCGCCAACGGTTCGCACACGTTGCGCGCGTCGTTCTCGCCGAACCACACGCCGACGCCGGCGCGCGCCGTCGGCGTGCCGTTGCCGATCGAGCTTCCGTCCGAATAGCACACGGTGCGGTCGGACTCTTCGGGCGTCATCGCGTCGCCCGCGAGCCAGGCGTCGGCGTCTTCGCGGCGCGCGAACTTTTTGTACTCGGCGCGCGAATACTTGCGCGTTTGCCGCAAGCACTCGCCCCACGTGCGAAACACGCCGCGCCGACGGCCGCGGCGAACGGCGTAAAACGGTCGCTTGTCGATGGCCGGTCCGACCATTTTGAGCGGCGACCCGTGTTACCCCGTCGAACTCGTGCGGACGTCGCGCTCGGCGCCTCCTGGGATTTCGCGCCGCGCACCGACGGGCTTTTTGACGCAGCGACGCCGGCGATCGCCCCGCAAAAATGAATTCGTTTTACGCGCACGCGCTCGTGGGATCATCGATTTCACCGACGGCAGCGCCAGCCGGTGCGATCGACGACGACCGCCTTGCGGAATTGCAAGCCGCCGCGGGACGATGGCGCGCCGCCGACGAGCGGCGGTACCGAGCGGCCGTTGCGACCGTGTGCGACGCCGACGCCGACGCGCATTGCATACGTCCGTGGAACCGGCGTCCGGCGTCACGGGCGTACGCCAAACTGTGCGAAATTCTCGCCGAGATGCCGATCAAGTGCCGCGTGCGCCTGAGCGTGCATCTCGGCGAAGCGCCTGGCGGGTTCGTGCAGGCGCTGGCGGACGTCGGCGCCGCCGCGAAAGCGACCGCGCGCGCGAGGGTGTCGCTGGCCGACGATTGGCGGTACGTCGCCGTTTCGCTGCCGCCGGCGCGCGGCGGTCTTGAGTGGCGCCTGACGGACCGCGACCTTCGCTGGTGCGCGACGGGCGACCCGATCGACGGCGACCTGCTGGACAACGACCTCCGCGATCGCCTGCTGGAAGATTACGCCGCGCGATGCCAGCTGGTGACGGCCGACGGCGGGTTCGAGGTCGATTACGCCGCGCAGACGCAGGAACGCGCCGCGTTCGACCTCGTGCGTCGCGAATTCGAGATCGCGCTCGCGCTGCTCGATCCGCGGTGCCTGGGGGCCACGTGCGTCGTTAAGCTGTTCGACACGCGCGACGCCGACACCCGGTCGCTCGTGGCCGCCACGGCGTCGTGCTTCGACCGCGCGTGGATCGTCAAGCCGAGTTCGTCGCGCGCCGTCAACGCCGAGCGCTATTTCGTCGGCGTCGGGCTGCGCGAACCATCGGCGATCGAGCGCCGCCTCGAAACGGCGCGCGCGGCGCTCGGAGCGCGCCAGGGCTACGCGTTGCGTCGCGTCGGTGATTTAATGCAGTGATTTTCGACGTTGCGCAAAAATGGATTTTGTCGCCGATTTGATCGGGCGCGGGTTCGCCGGCGCCATCCGCCACCTGGTTTCGGACAAGGTCGTCATTCCCGAGGGGGGGGGGGATCGCGGCATGTATCGACTCCGCAAGGCTCTCAAGTATTCGACATTTTCCTGCGATTCCGTCGAGGATCCCGCCGTCGCCGAAAAGCGGTTGAACGAGTCGATTCGCCGCATCCGGGAAACCGGCAGCGTTCCGCGAAGCGCGTTGCAGGACGACGATCTTCGCCGCTGGAATCCGTGCTCGACGGCGGGCTGACGGAAGCGGACGTGCGGTACGCGCGCGGCGTCGCCGACGACGAAATGCGGGCGGGGTCCCGGTGGCACGCGAGGGATTTCTGCGATTTCGTCGACCACCCATCGCCGAGCGCGCGCCGGATTCGGCGTCGCGATCAAAAAGCGACGCCCGCCGCGCGCTTTGCATTCGGCACGATGCATCCTTTGATTTCGCTCGTTTTTCTCGCCGTCGCTGCGACCGCCGCCGTCGCCGGCTACATCGACGTCGGCGCCGAAGAGTCGACGGACCCGCTTTTCCGATGCGACGGCGTCACGTGGCTTCGGCCCGGCGACAGCGATGCCGATTTCGAATTGTCGCCGAACAGCACGGCCTGCTTCGAACTGGGCGGCGACGTCTCGTTTCGGATGGCCGCCCCGAACGGCACGGCGTACGACACGGACGCGCTTCGCTTGGATCTTTACGCCAACGCGCCTCACTTCGACACGCTGCTGTGCCGCACGCGGTTCGCGTCGCCTCCTTGCTTGATTTACGACTGGTATCGCACGGGCACCGACGCCTATCTGGCGATCGTCGAGTGCGACAACGGCCAAGGGGGATTTCCGGCGCAGCCGTGCCACGTGGCGTACGCCTGCGAAGCGATCGCGTCTAACGCCACGGAATGCTATTGTTGCGGTGGCTGTCCTGGGTTCGACCGCCCGAATCACGTGCGCACTAATACAACGCTTTAATGCTCGAGCATCCGTTGCGTTCGCAACCGAAAACAGCGCGACGCGCGCAACGCGTCGGCGAACCACCGATCGAAATCCGCGACGTCGGCGTTGGCCCGCCGCGCGGCGACGTCTCGCTGCATCCGCTCGATGCGCGCGCACGCTTCGTCTATGCGGTTCGCGGTGGCGCCGGGCGTCGTTCGCCAGAAGTACGCGCGATGCGGCGCGACGACGCATTGCCACCGGTGGCGCTTTTCCGGCGACGCGAAGGACAGCCGGAGATCGTGCCTCGACGGAGGCCAGAACGCGCACCGGCCACCCGCGCGATCGCGCGGCGAACACCCGACTACGTGCGTGTGAAACGGGACGTCGTTCGCGCGTTCCGGACTCGCGACGGGACTCGACGTGGCGTCGTTGCCGGTCGCCACCGTCGACGGAACGATCGCCAGCGTGCCTCTCTGATTAGCGCGAAGAAGCCCGCTCGACTCCCGTGGCGGTCGTAGGCGCATCGAATCCTGAAACGCTCGTCGCGTCGCCGGTGAGAGCCGCGGCCACCAGCTCGTTTTCGTAGCGCCGCTCGACGTTGACGTCGACGGGGCGCGGGCCCTCCGGAAGCGTCGCCGGTGCTGGCGGCATGTATCGCACGGTGCGGTCCTTCCGGTGCTTGGGGACGAGCGCGGCGTCGAGCGGCGGCGGCGATGCTTGGTCCTGGTCATCGTTGGCGTCGTCGTTTCTGTGAACGGCGGGGGCGGACGCTGCCGTCGGCGGCGGTGTTTGTTGGAAGCCGGTCGGCGCGCGGTCGTCGGCGTTGGCGGTGGCAGCGTCCGCGTCGTCGGGTGTCCAATGCCGAAGTCGCGCTTCGCCGTACTTCGCCACGGCTTCGCTTTCGCTCGCCAGCCACGAAACGCCGCAGCTCAGATCGATCCACCGTTCGCGCGCGCTTTTCGGAGATTTCGCGATCGCTTCGCGCCAGTCGGCGAGCGTTCCGACCACGGACGCGTCCGCCGCGAACCCGGCCCGCGGCGACTGTCCGAGGGCGCGCGTCGGACAGTGCGGAACGACGCGTTGCTTCAGCGCGACGCTCGTGATGTCGGCGTGCGTCGCGCGGTTTGGTCCGCGGCGCGTGCGACGCACGACGCCGTCGAGCAGGCGCGCGATCGTCCGCGTTCGCCCGAAAACGTCGTCGTAATGCGCGACGGCCGACGGTTGCGGCTCGGCGACTTGCGCGGCGAACGGCGCGCGCCGGAGATGCACGCCACGCGAATCGCCGCGATCGCACACGCGCGGGAACGTCATGCGCCAGTTGGCGGCGCTCGCTGGATCGAGACGTTCGCGAACGGTCAGCGTCGGCGACAACACGGCGTTACCGCTGGGCTGCGCCCGCTCGGCGTCGTCAAGCATCGCGACGGCCGCGACGTCCCAGTCGCGCCCGGGATCCGTCGACGGGTGCACGGCGTACGCGTACGTTTCGTCGGCGGTCGCCCACCACGGACCCGTTCCGCGGAATCGCTTTTCCGTCGCCGCCGCCGTGTACGACCAGACGTCCCGCGAACGCTCGAACCGCACGTTGCGATGCAAAAAGACCGGTGTTGGCGTCGGCGTCGGTTGGTCACGGAGCCGACGCCGGTAGTCGCATTCGGCGTCGATCGCCGCCCGCACCCGCGTTTCCCACGCGCACACGACGTCGTGGTCGGCGTTCCACAGCGCCACCGGGTACGGCACGCGAACGAACACGCGGTCGGGGTGCCGCGCGCGCGTCAGCATCAGCGCCGCGCATTGCGCGATCTCGGTGACGGTGGTCGGCGCGCGCCGATCGTGCGTCAGGACGACCACGATTGCCGCGTCGTCGCGTTCGTCGGCGTCGCTCGGGTCGAACGTTCGCGATCGCGGCGTCGGCGTCGGTTTCGCTCGCAGACGCGCCGCGACGGCCATGCCCAGCCGCACGACGACGAGCGCCGCGAGCGCGCCCCCGGCGATCAGGACCGGTGTTTTCCACCGACCCCGACCGCCGCCGCCGTTTCGTTCGCCGTCGTCGTTGGTGTCGTCGCCGCCCATGGCGTTCTTTTTTTCCGAACCCGCGGTCGCCGCGAACGTCCGCGTTTGCGTCGGGCGCGACGAAACGCGACGCACCCGCGATGCCATCAACAAAGACGCACCAACGCCGACGATGTCCGACCCAGACCCAGACCCCGCTCTCGAACCCGGAACCGAGGCCAAGTCCGGACGCCAGCGCAAGCGCTACGTTCTCGTCGACGCCGACGGCAAGCGCGTGCAGAAGGCGAACGTCTACACCGGAAACGGCCCGTACCAGGCGGCCGCGAAAGCCGCGCGCCGCCTCATCGAAAAGCGGTCCAAGTCCGACCCCGCTGCCGACGGCGAGGCCGCCGACGCCGAAGTTCGGTTTCACGTGCGCGCCGTGAACGACCGGTCGGTGTGGACGTACGTGGCGTCGGGCGTCGAGCTCGCGCCCGAAAAGGCCACGTACATGCGCATCGAAACCGATCCCGAAACGAACAAGCGCAAGCGCAAGCGCATTTCGTACGAGGACTACCGAGCGCTCGGCGACGACGAGCGGCGCAAGGTCGCGTGCCATCGCCGGAAAATCATGCTGAAGCGCGTCGACAAACCCGTGCCGAAGCGGCAACGCGCGGCCGCGGCCGCCAAGCGCGCGTCGAGCGCGCCCGCCGAATAAAATCGTCGGAAGCTCGTTTGTCGGGGCGTACTTGGGAATGCATTCGCGTTTGGCGCGTCGGCTCGTCGACGCCGTTGTCGGCGGCAAGGGCGTCGCCGACCGGCACGTCGGCAGCTTCGACGTGTTCGTTCGCGAAATCCTGCCGCTCGTCGTCCAGGAGCACGGCGACATCGTCGTGCAGTCGCGCGTTCTGCCGCACCGTCACGTCGTGCGCTTCGGCTGCGTGCGCGTCGGCGAACCGTCGACCGTCGAAGCGTCCGGACTCCGGCACGCCGTCGATCCGACCGAAGCGCGCAAGCGCCAGATCACGTACGCGGCGCCCGTGTTCGTCGACGTCGCGCACGAAACCTTCGACACCACCGTCCCGGATCGCCCGCGCCGGCTGGCGCACGTCGACCACGTCGAGGTGCCGCTTTTCGAACTGCCGGTCATGGTCGGCAGCGAGTGCTGCGCGTGGCGCGATCGCGGCCTGCCCGAAAGCGACGTTCCGGGCGGCGGCTACTTCATCGTCAACGGGCTCGAGAAGGTCGTCGTCATGCAGGAGACCCGCCGCGTCAACTACCCCATTGTCCGCGCGACGGCCAAGGCCAAGGCGACCGCTGGCGCCGGACCCGGGACCGCGTGGACGTGCGAACTTCGCGCGCTCAACCGCCGCAAGCCGCGGTCGACGTCGACGCTTTTCGTCAACGTCAAGCGCGTCGCCGGCGTCGACCGCGTCTCGGCGCAGATCCCGTTCGTCACGACGACGCTCGACGTTCGATCGTTGTTCCTTATGATGGGGCTCGCGGACGTCGACGAGATGCGCGCGCTGCTCCGCGCCGCGTTTCCGGGCCGACCGACGGCCGCGGCGCGCGATCTCCTTGACCGGTGCGTCGATCCCGCGTCGATATCACGAACGAAACGCGACCTGCGCACGCGCGAGGACGTGCTGGCGTTCGTCGGCACGCACATCCAGAACGCGCCGCCGAGCGCCGAGCGACCGCGCCAGGTCGCCGCGGGACGCAGCCTCGCCGCCAACGAATTCTTGCCGCACCTGGGGTTGCGCGACACGGCGCCGACGTGGCGCCGCAAGGCCGAGTACTTCGCGTACCTCGTCGGCCGGCTCGTTTGCGTCGCCGTCGGGCAGCGACCGCCCGACGACCGCGACGACTACACGCTGCAGATGTTCGAGACGGCCGGCGTGCTCATCGCGACGCTCGTGCGCGCCAATTTCCGCGGGTTCGTCAAAACGCTCACGACGGCGCTGCTCGGCGTCGTCGAAAGCCGCCGCCCGGTCGACCTCGCCACGCTGCTGGTGGGCGGCGCCAAGCGCATCACCGTCGGCTTGCAGTACGGCCTGCGCACTGGGAACTGGGGACCGAAGCGCGGCGGAAGCCCGCACACGGGCGTCGCGCAGCAGCTCGCGGCCGAGAACCCGGTCGCGCGCTGGTCGCACATGTGCCGCGCCATGATCCAGTACAATCGCGCCGGCAAGAGCACGCAGAAGCGCCATCTCCACGCGAGCGCCTACGGCCTGCTGGACCCGCACGAGACGCCCGACGGCGAACGGTGCCTCGCCGTCGACACGCGCGTTTGGACGCCCACCGGATGGCGCGCGATCGGCGACTTTTGCGACGGCGACGTCGTCGTCACCGTCGACCCCGAGACGCATCGAACGTTCCCTACCGCGATCCACGGATACTTTCGCGACGTTCGCGAAGTGATGGTCGTGTCGGTCGGGGATTGGTCGATCCGCGCGACTCTCGATCACCGGTTCCTGTGCCCCGACGGCAGCTTCAAATGCGCCGCCGATTTTCGACCGAGGGACAAGATCGTGATGCGATTCGGCGGAATGAGCATTCCCAGAACCGTGAAATCGATTCGGTTCGACGGCGAATACGTCGACGTGGCCGATTTCACGACCGACGCCGACACGCACACGTTTATCGCCGAGAGGTTCGTGACGCACAACTGCGGAACGATCAAGACGCTCGCGCACGGCTGCGTCGTGCGCCACATCGACGTCGAAGGCGATCCGCACCTGCGCCGATTTTTGCGCGCGTCCGACCGCGTGCGAAAAGCGCCGCTGCGCCTGGGCGTCCGGCCGGCGAACGAATTCCTTGTCGTGTTCAACGGCGAGCTCGTCGGCACGACCGCGGAACCGGGACGATTCGCCGCTGAGCTTCGCGCGGCGCGGCGCGCCGGATCCGTTTCGCGGCTGGCGTCTGTCGCCGTGTCGAACGCGGCTCGCGAGGTCGTCGTCGACACCGAAGCGGGCATGTGCCTGCGCCCGTTGTTCGTCGCGCGCGCCGCCGCGCCGGAAACCGTGCGTCGCGTGCTCGAAAGCGGCGCCGGGTTCCTCGGCGGCTCGGCGCTCTGGAACGAGTGCTTGGCGCTCGGACTCGTCGAGTACGTGTCGAAAATGGAGGAGCGAACGCTGCGCGTCGCCGACGACCTCGCGTCGGCGTGGCGCCACGACATCTCGCACGCCGAAATCCATCCGGCGCTCCTGCTCGGTCCGGCCGCGAGCTTCATGGTGTTTCCCGATCACGACCAGTCGCCGCGCATCGCCTACGAGGGCCCGCTGTCGAAGGCCGCGCTCGCGCCGCCGCCGCTCGAGGACCGGATGGATTCGTCGGCGTTGTACTTGGACTACGCGCAGCAGCCGCTCGTGTCGTCGGTGGCGGCGCGCGCTTACACGCCGCTCGCGCTGCTTCCGCCGGGCATCAACGTGATCGTCGCCGTCCTGTCGGCCGGCTGGAACCAGGAGGACGCGCTCGTGTGGAACCGCCGCTTCTTCGACCTGGGCGGGTTCGCGTCGCACGCCAAAACGACCATCAGCGAACGCGTGGCGCTGCGCGCCGCCGACGTCGATCTCGCGCCGACGGGGACGGGGGTGCTGCGGCGAGCGCACCCTGCGCGCGGCGCCGGCCCGATGAGCATCGCGGAAGTTGCCGCGGGCGTCCCGCCCGCGCTCCAGTCGAAGCTCGACGCCGGCGGACCGCGCAACATGTTCGCGAAGCCGATTGCCACCGTGACGCGCACGATCCGCCGCGCCAACTACGACCACGTCGACGAGAGCGACGGCATGCCGTTCGTCGGCGACACGATCCGCCAGGACGACGTCGTCATCGGTAAAGTCGCCGTGTCGGTCGATCCGCGCACCGACCGGCCGTGCGAGCGCGACGCCTCGATCCAGTACCGCGGCCTACATCCGGCGCGCGTCACCCGCGTCATGCGCACGAATCTCGTCGACGGTACCGAGTTCGCCAAGGTCGAGCTGCTGCAGACGCGCCGGCCGATGGTCGGCGACAAGTTCTCGAGCCGGCACGCGCAGAAGGGAACGATCGGGCGCATCGTGCCGCCCGAAGACATGCCGTGGGTCGCGCGCGACGGTACGATCCCCGACGTCATCATGAACCCACACGCCTTTCCGAGCCGGATGACCCTCGGACACGTGCTCGAGATGCTCGTCGGCAAGGTCGGCGCGTTGCGCGGCGATCTCATGGACGGCACAGCGTTCGAGCGGCGGCTGCGCACCACAAAGGCGTACGACGACGACGACGCCGACGCCGACGCCGACGGCGAAAGCGAAGCTGGCGACGGCGACGACGAATCGGAGCCGACCCTGTTCGAGCTGGCCGGGCGCGAACTGCGGCGGCTCGGTTACGACGCGTACGGCTGCGAGCGCATGATGTGCGGCACGACCGGCGAGATGCTCGACGCCTCCGTGTTCGTCGGCCCGATTTATTACCAGCGCCTGCGCCACATCGCCCTCGACAAGATCCAGGCGCGTCTCCGCGGCCCGTACGACCATCTCACGCACCAGCCCGTCGGCGGCCGCGGCAACATGGGCGGCCAGCGCGCGGGCGAGATGGAAGTGTGGACGTTCCAGGCGCACGGGGCCGCCGGGTTCCTGCGCGACCGCCTCGTCAAGAACTCGGACGGCGCGGCGTTTGCCGTCTGCCAGCGATGCCAGACGTTCGCGACGTGGCCGCGAACGCCGGGCAAGCGGCTCCAGCCCGAATGCCCGTCGTGCGAACTTTCGGAGACCGTGCGCAGCGTGCAGATGTCGCACGCCGCCTACTTGATGCTGCGCGAGTTCGAGGCCATGAACGTCGGCGTGAAATTACGCATCCGCGACGACGTCGCCGCGCCGCTCGACGTCTCGGACCTCGCGCCCTCGATTTGAATTTTTGAATTCGAAATTCATCGTGCGTTCTCCCGCGGCAACGCGAGCTCGACCGAGCGCAGCCTCCAAAAAAAATGACGTGCGAACCCAACGCGTTCGCGCCCGATTGGGCTGCGGCGTTCGCGCACGCGGTAAGCGCCTCGGCGCTCAAATCGGTCCGGATGTGTATCAACGGCACGCCCGTCGAAGAGCAATGGCGTTGCGACCGCTGCGGACGCACGAATGCGACGCCTTTGACGCCGATCGAGTTTTGTCACGTTCCGTCGCCGAACGTCGATTTCGATCCCGGCTCGCGCACGTGTATGTCGTGCGTCTACGCCGACATGTCGCAACGGTACCGGACCGTGTCCTGCGACAAATGACGACCCCGGCCGTCGGGAACATCGGCGACGAACCGCTCGCGTTTTCGGCTCCGCTGCGCTAGGTGCTGGGTTGGATCGCCAAGGCATCGCACGGTGTGATTGATCGCGTGCGCGAATCACCTCAAGAAACGCCACGCGCTGTAAGGGGTCGGCGGATCGTGCCGGTCGACGATGGGAACGCGCAACGCATCGCGAGTGCCAATCCCGTGCACACGCGTTTCGTCGTAGCACGGCACGTTGGTTGTAGGGCCGACGCACGCGTACAGTCGAACGGGCTCGTACCGCGGCGGGTTCAGCATCGTCGAGACGTCGATCGCGCCGACCCGTGCCGGATCGATCGCGCGCACACGATCGACCATGTCCGCGTCGGATTTCGTCGACCATTCGTTCGCGGATCGGCCGGCCGTTCTTGCGTACCACAACCCGTCGCGCTCTTTCGAAATCGTCAGCGTGTCGACGCGCGGATTACCCGGTTGGCGTCGCATAGTTATTGTGACGTGCGGAACGGCGCCCGGTTCCGTCGGCGGCGTGCATAGAGGCGCAAACTCGGCGTTCGGCAGCAACCCCATCGCCGCGACGATCATGTCGCGTGGGTCCATCGGTTTTTAGTCCTTGGACGGAAAGGAAATGAAATCGGTTTTGTTGCAGCGCGTTTGAGTTTAACCGCGCGCGCTGCGGGGTGCTTTTGGGGTCAAAATTGCAAGCTGGTGCACCAGGGAAGGCACGGGCTCGGTGAACATCGAAAGAGCGTCTGCGCTTTCCTCGGCGTCATGCCGTTGCGCACGACGACGTCGTGCACGTCGGCGTCGAGGTCGAACACGAACCGTTCGACGGTCGACTTCGGGAACGGACCGACGTTTCTCCAGCCATCGTCCCCCGCGTTGCTTGGGATTCCGACGCTTTGCACGTGCCAGGCGTCGGCGGCCTGGCGGTACACCACGAAGGTTTTGCTTGCCGTGCGGAAGCGAACGTACGGATACTTTCGAGCGAACGTTCGCTCGAAAAGAAACGCGGGATCCGGAAGCGTACCGAGCGCGTTGACGATCAATTGGCGCACGTCGAGGACCTGCTCGTTTGGCGTCACCGGCGGCAGCGCACGCCCCCACGTCGTTCCCATTTCGTGTTTTAGTCCCCGTTGGCGCTCGGTCGCTCGTCATACCCTGAAAGTGAATTGATTGTCGGTGGAATCGGTCGCGACGCCAACATGCGCGCGACGGACGCGCGGAACGCCTCGGCGGGATCGCTTGCGAGGGCGCGCAGCGAGAACCCGCATTCGTTCGATTCGACGACGCGCCCCGTGCGGTCGACGAGGTCGTAGCGGCCGTATAGGTCCGTGCGATCGCCCACCCGATGGCAATCGGCGAGCTCGGTGCGAAGCAACAACGGCGACGACATCGCGCGACGGTTTAGTGTGAGGCGGCGCGGTGTGACGCAAACGGTCGCGATCGCCGAACGCGATCGCATCAAAATAAATGACCGGCGCGTTGCAGAATTCGCCCGAGTACGTGGCGTTCGTCGCCGCGACGATCGACACGTTGCGCGTGACGCCCAAGGAGCGCGCGCAGATCCGCAACGCCGAGCAGGGCAGCGATGCCTGGCTTGGGTACCGCCGCGGCCGGCTGACGGCGAGCAACTTCGGTGCCGCCGCTGGCCACAACAAGTTTTGCTCGGTGCGCGAGCTTCTCAAGCGCATGCTGTGGCCGCCGGCGAAGTTCGAGCGCAACGCCGCGATGCTGCACGGCACGCGTCACGAACCCGTCGCGCGCGAAACGTACCAGGCGTGGATGTTCGAGATGACCGACGACGACGCGCTCGTCGAGCGGATCGAGTTCGCGCAGCCGGGCCTTACGGTGTCGCTCGAGGTGCCGTGGCTCGCCATGTCGCCCGACGGCGAGATCGCGGTTTATCTGCGCGAGCAGCCGGCGTGGGCGCCGTCGGTCGCGCGCGGCCTCATCGAGTACAAGTGCCCGTTCCGCGATCGGCCCTACATGAACCCGTCGATCCCCGACTACTACTTCGACCAGATGCAGGGACAGATGGCCATCGACGGCCGGGCGACGTTCTGCGATTTCGCCGTGTGGACGTCGAAGGAAATCAGCGTGCGTCGCGTCGGCTTCGACGCCGACTACTGGACGAACGACCTGTTCCCGGCGCTGCGCCGCTTTTACCACGACGAATACTTACCCAGGTTGTTCCTGAAGTCGCGCCGCAAGCTCCGCGAAGGCGAAATCGACGCCGCCGAACCGGTGCCGGGGCTTTTGGCCGCCGGGGCCGCGTACTCCGTCGGGCCGTCGCCGGCGTCGGCGACGGCGGGATCCGAGCCGGCCGCCGGCGACGACGCTTTCGACGTCGACGCCGTGCATCGGCGACTGGCCGCCACGCACGGCGACGACTTCTCGCACTACCCGGCGTCGATCGTTTCTTCGGGCGTCGCGTTCGACGCCGACGGACGCGTCGCGGTTTAATCGGAGCGCGTTCGCGCGCCGACCGACGACGGGCGCGATCGCGATGTCGTCGACCCTAATAAAATCGCCGATGGCCGACGGAAACGATCTCTTCAAGCGCCACCTGGAAGCGCGACGGTCCGCGAAACGCAAGGCCGACGACGCGCCGGCTTCCGCGCCGGCGGAAAAGCGCCCGGCGACGGCCATCGCTACCGCTACCGCCGACGTTCGCGTCGCGGTCGGAAGCGGCCGGTCCGCGCCCGCCGGTCGGAAGGCGCCGTTCTACTCCGACGTCGACGTCGAGTCGTGCGCGATCGACGAGCCGGTGCTGAACGTCGGCAAGACGATCTCGATGTACGCGCATCCGCCCGACAGCGAGCGCGGCGACATCGAGTTCCAGCTGGCGCGCCTCGACGATCGCGACGACGACGGCAACGTCGCGCTGCCGACGTCCGTGTGGTACTACCCGCCGATGGGCGGCAACGCCGGCCGGGGCACCATCGAGCTCGAGATCCCGCGGCCGGAGCAGCAGCGGTTTTACGAGCGCGCCGACGAGTTCGCCAAGCGCGAGATCCTCGCCGCCGAAAAGCTCCTGCGCAAGCTCAAGATGCCGGCGGCGCGCAGCATCGTCGACGCCTGGTACACCCCGATCCTGCGACCGGCGCAGGACGCGGGCGCGCCGCCGACGGCGCGCGTCGGTCTCGCCGACAACTGCGTGATCAAGGTCACCGAGAACGAGCCGAGCGACAAGCACCTGCGCTTCCGCGACGGAACCGTCGAGGACCTCAAGGGAAAGCCGCGCGTCGTTCCCGTGCTGGCGTTCAAGAGCATTTCGATCCGGAGCAACGCGAGCAAGGCGAACCTCGTGCAGCGCGCCAAAACGCTCATGGTGTTTCCGCCCGACCCGGATCGGCCGGTCGCGGCGCCGGGCGGCGCCGTCGATCTCGGCGACGGTGTGAGCGTCGAGCACGTTCAGGACGAAACGGGCGGCGGCGAAAGCGGGATCGCGTACGACGGAACCCTGGATCAGTAGGCCTCGTCGAAGGGCGAACGACCGACGCGCGCGACCCGCCCAATAAAACTTCGAGCTCAAGATGCCTCCGCGCGAATTGATCGGGCTCCTTTTGGCCGCCCTCGCGATCGCGGCCGCTATCGCCGTCGCCGTCTATTTGTGGCAGCAGCGTCAGAAGAAATCGACTGCGAAACGCGGGGCCGCGACGGCCAAAACGAAGCCGAAAGCGAATTCGGGCGGCGCGTCGGTCGACCCCGACTCGTGCTGCTACCGCGCCAAGACCGCCGACGACCCGGCGAGCGCCGCCGCCACCATGGTCGCCGGCGACGACGACGACATGGCCTATCAAGCCGCCGACTCGCCGCCCGGCATGTCGAGTTCCGGTCCGGCGCCGCCCGAACGTTGCCCCGACGACGCCGCGATCCGCATGCCCAAGACCGCCAAGCTCGAAAACTTGCTGCCGAACTCGCTGCGTACCGCCAAGGACCGCGTCCGCGAGCGCGCCGCCGCCGGATCCAATTCCGCGCCGAAGCACTGGAGCGCGCTCGCGCCGACGAAGGACGGTTTTCGCAAGTTCGTCAAGAGCGGCGCGCAGGCGTACCCGGGCGCCAGCGACCAGGTCAAGGATCCGACGGGCCGCGTGACGTCGGCCGAGCCGTGGTTCCGCATGCCGACGACGGCCATGTCGAAGAAGATCCATCCGTTCAACGAGAGCTCGACGCGCGTCGACATCCTCCACGACGCGCTGCCGGACGACGTCGAGGACCCGTTCGCGTGTTCGATGGGCGCCGTGCGACGGGTCTAACCAATAAAATGGCGAGCGACGTGAACGCGTTTCGCACGTTCGTGGAGACGACGGCGCGCAAGCGGACGCTGAACGAGCGCTGCCGCGAGGAGCGCCGCGCCGTCAAGGACCGGCTCGACGCCGTCGCGAACGCGTTGCGGCAAGCGCGCTCGCTTCCCGTAACGGACGTCGCCGCGCAAAACGCTTCGGCGTCGTGCACACTCTACGCGTACCGCATGCCCGACGAATCGTACGTGTCGTACCGGCGCATGCCGGCGCGCGCGCGGTTCCACACGCTGGCCGAGATCGAGCGGTGCCTCGACGACGTCGACACCATCGCCGCCGCGTTGCGTCGCCCGACGCAGACGCCGGCGCCAGCGCCAGCGAAAGCGAAAGCGACGGCAGCGCCGCCGCCGGCGAAGTCGCTGTCCGACCGCATCGCCGACGCCATGATCGAGGCGTCGCGCGACCGATCGTCGACGGCGACCCGGTTCGCGCGCACCGTCAAGCGGCCGCGCGGCAAGCAGCTCGCGGTCTACGAGCCGACGCCGAACGAAAACGCGCTGCTGACGTCGTTCTGCGCCCTCGACGACCAGCTGGTCGACCTCCGGCGCAAGCGGAAACGCGTCGTCGATCGCATCGAGCGCGCGCTGGAGGCCGTCGAAGAGGGTGCCGTGCGGTACGTCGAAGCGACCGCCGACGCCGACGCCGACGCCGATCCGGCGGCGGCCGAAAAGGCGAAGTCGCGGACGGCGCGCATCGACGATCCGGACGCGCCGGGCGAACGCGTTCGGTACAAGGTCGCGATCGTCGACCCGCCGGCGCCAACGCCGCCGACGCCGTCCCCGGCGAAAGCGGCGTCGCCCAAGTTCGCGTCCATGTGGATGTCGCGGCCGGCGCTTTCGGGTCCGGCACCGCCTGGATCGCCGGCGCCCGCGTCGAAAGAACCCGACGTCGCGCGCGCGCTCCGCGTTCGCATCGGCGACATGCGCTCGGTCGTCGTCGAAACGCTCGAGCGCATGATTCCGGCGACGGTGCGCGCCCGCGACGATCATACCGCCGTGCTCTGGCTCCGCCAAAACCGCGATCGCGTCGTCGAAGCCGTGGCCGTCGGAATGCGAGCGCTCGGCGCCGCGAACCGCGCCGTCGCGCGGCCGGACGTTCGCCCCGCCAAACGGTTGCGGATCTGCAAGCTCCGCAGCAAGTCGAGCGCGAACCCGGCGCCCCGCGCGCACTAAAACCGTCGAACGGCACTCGGCTCGCATTCGAAATGAACGACGCGGTCGCGACCGTGTCCCCGTTGGAAGCGACGCGCCGCATCGAACGAGCCGACGCCGGCACCGCCCGTTGCGACGCGATCGAGCAATACTTGGCGTCGAGCTTTCCGAGCCGAACACAGTGGATCCGATGGATGAAAGAAGCCGCCGAATACAAGACCGATCGGCGCGCCGAGGCGATCGCGCGGTTGCGCGAGTTCGGTCGCGCGCGTTGTTTACGAATCGACCTGGGTATTTTGCGCGACATCGCCGTTTCGTCGGGCGTGCCGGCGTTCGTTCGCGAAACGTTCGCGGACGGGCCGTTCAACAAGGCGCGACTCCAAGCGCTCGCGCGGTCGCGCGTCGACGACGAAACGTTCGCGTGGTACCTTTCGCGGTGCACGTGGGACGACCTCGACGGTGACGGCGGCGGCGGCAGCGGCGCCGTCGCCATGGTCGACGATTTCGCGCTCGAAGGCGAACCGGGCGTGCGGAAGCGCGACGCGCTTTTCGCTGCGCGCATTCGCACCGTCGCGGCGACGCTGACGACCGCGATGACGCCGTCGACGGAAGAGGAGCGAGCGCGGCGATGGTTGGCGACGTTCGCGCGAAACGGCGCCGTTTCGTGCGCGATCGAGATCGCCGTCCGGTTTGCGCCGGTGATCGGCGCCGCGGATCTCGTCGAAGCCGTCGACCGGCTCGTCGAATCGTCGTCGGTCGCCGCGCAATCGATCCGTCGGTACGTCGACGAGGCGCTCGCGACCACCGCGCCGCCCATCGGACCGGCCGACTGGATCCCGAGAGCGTGGCCCAACGCTCGACCGCGATGGACGCACGACGCCCTCGACGCCCTGTTTCACGACGCCACGAAAGAGATCCTGGCGCCGATGCGCGCGCATTACCTTTCGCAGCGTGCGGTCGAGCGGTTGCTCTGGATCGTCCGCCAAACCGACGATCCGCTGACGAACGACGAACTCGTCGAACTGGTGGCGACGGAGTGGATCAAGAACGGACGCTCGGCGACGTTCGAGCGCTTCTGGAACGAAGCCGTCGCGCGCGACACACTTCCGGAATCGAACCGCGTCGGCGGGTGGCCGGTTTCCGTTGCGGCCGACGTGTTGTCGGCGGAATCCGCGCGGAAAACGCAGCGGTGCATGTGGCTCGCGTCGACGACGTGGCGAGCGGGGCTGCCGGCCGATGCTCGTGTGTCTCCGGCCTGCATCGCGATCGCCGACCGGATCCTTCGCGAGAAGTACGCGGCGGAGTTCGTTCCGCTCGCGAGCGCCTCCGTCGCTCGCAAAACGTTGATCGATCGACTTCGCCGCGCGAACGACGGAAGCGTGCGCGATTTGATTTCGGCGTGGACCGCGGCCGAACTCGAGCCGATCGGTCACGATCATCCGGATCACTTCACGATATGCACGGTGCTTTCGCGCGCGGAATTGCCGGCGGAGCAAACCACGAAGGTGGTTCGCGGGATGTACTTTTGGTTCGACAGCGACAGCGACAGCGACAGCGACAGCGTCATCGACAGCGACATCGGCAGCGACATCGATAGCGTCATCGACAGGCGACGGCGACAGCGCAGCGACTCCGTGGATTCGTCCGAGCTCATCAGCGACTACGAAAGCGACAGCGACAGCGACGACGACTGACGTTCGTCGCGCGCGCGGCTCGTGTCAAAAGAAAAATGGCGTTTCTTTTTGATCCCGTCCGAAGGTACTTCCAGCCGATTCCGGATGCGACCGCTGCTGCTGCGCCCGTTCCCGCCGCTACCGCAGGCGCACGGGCCAAGACGGCCCGCCCTAACTCCGCGCCCGTCGTGACGCGCCTCGACCCGCGCCTCCGAGCCTTCGAGCGCCGCGTCCGGAGTCTCGTGACGCGCGATCGCATCGCGATCGCGGTGCTCGTGCTCGTCGTCATCTTGCTTTCGTGGTCGACGATCGCGTTGCTCGTCAAGAGCCGCAAGAAGTGAAGAGCCGCCGACGCCGATCGCGCCAGCGCATTCCATTAAACGACGCCGCGATGGGCGGGCAGTTATCGAAAAACGCGTTCTTCGATCTCGCGCGGATCGCGCAGGATTATCCCAAAAAAAACCTTTTTCGCAAATGGACGGTCGTCAGCGACGATCAGATCGACGTGGAAAACGATAGCGCGGCACGCGTGTTCGCGACGTTTCCGTTTTCCACGCACCGCCTCCTTGTTACCATGTGGCTTTGGCCGGACGACGACGCTATCGACCTCAAAACGTTCGAACGCAATTGCAGCGAGATCGTCAGGCTAAAACAGATGGTTGACGCCATGCGAACGATCAACGACAAAATCCTTCGGCCGGGCGTGTCGCCGAACTTCTTACCGTTCCTGGCGTACGGCGAGGCGACCGATTTAACTCGGTTCAAAGAATACGCGGCGCTCGAAAAAGCTATCGACGTGATGGAGAAAGATCTCGTCCGGAAGAGTTGCGTTCCGTTGCCGAAGCGTGGGTGGTTTGGCGCACGCGCCGATCCCGCGAAGCTGCGATTGTGCACAGCCGTTGTGGGGTTGAGGCGCAAAGGAAGGTGCCTGACGCTGTTGAAGGTGCGCGAAGCGATTGCTAATCCGAAATCGACCAAGTGCGTTGCCACTCGGACCCAGTACGAAGCGATGGTGCTGGCGACGGTGTATTCGATCGGCGTCGCGAACGATGCCGGGGTTTTCCACAACGCGCTCACCGACAGGTGCGCGGCCCTGCACGCGCCCGACCCCGACGATCCGCGCCCGATCGTCGCGTACGTCGTCGGCAATCGGATGCGCGTTCCGGAAGACATGCGCGTGTTCACGAGCGAAACGCTTCCCTACCAACCAGCCATCAGCGATTGGCGGCGTGGAACCGTAACACAACCGGTTCCGCCGCCGCAGGCCGATCTTTTTACGTTCGTGTGCTCGGTGCTCATCGAAGGCCCTCTCAACTCCTTCGCGATGAACATGATGTCGCCCTACGTCGGGTCGGAGGGGATGACGACGCTCGGCACCGTCCAGCGCCCGCGCTCGGACGAGGATCTCGTGTCGGTGTGCGCGTACAAGCGAGCTTCGAAATGGCTGACGGCCAAGGAGGCGCCGTTTCCGACGCCCGCCGAGTTCCTGACGAACCACGCGCCGCCGCATTTCGCTCCCGATAGCGTCATGGCGCAACCGCGCGCGCGCCGCCAGTTCGAAGAACACGGGGCCGTCGTGTACGTCAAGGGCGGCACCGCGAACCAGGACGTCATCGATCGCGCGAAGAGGTATCTTCACGAGGCGTACTGCCGGAACGCGCCTGCGCAACCGCAACCGCTGGCTTCGCCCGCGCAACCGCAACCGGTGACACCTCCGCATCTGTGGGCCGAGCGCATGGCCGCCGGCGCTCCGCAACCGTTGCCGCAACCGTTGCCGCAGCCGCAGCCGCAACCGGTGACGCCTCCGGCCGAGCGCATGGCCGCCGGCGCTTCGCAACCGCTGGCGCTTCCTGCGCAATCGACGCCTCCGCATCTATGGGCCGAGCGCATGGCCGCCGGCGCTCCGCAACCGTTGCCGCAGCCGCAGTGGGCCGAGCGCATGGCCGCCGGCGCTCCGCAACCGTTGCCGCAGCCGCATCTGTGGGCCGAGCGCATGGCCGCCGGCGCCCCGCTTGCGCAACCGGCGACGGCCCCGTTGGCAGAGGACCCGCAAGCACGTCGGCCTCGTCGACGACAGGCGCCAGCGGAGCCAGCGCCGCCAGCGAAACCGTTTCGCGCTGCCTTGGGACCGGATTCGCTCGAAGAATCGGAACGCGAACGGGCGCTGAACGAACGGGAACGAAAGCTCGAAAGACGCGAACGCGAAGTCGAACGGGAACGAAAGCTCGAAAGACGCGAACGCGAAGTCGAACGCGAACGCGAACGCGAAGTCGAACGCGAACGCGAACGGCGAAAGCAAGATCCCCGCGAACGCTACAGACCGGGAGGGGCGCGCGTCGCGCTACCGCGTGAGCAGTACGCGTGGCGACTGCGCAAGTAGCGAAGCCAACGCTATCGCGTTTGCGCGCTGTGTTGAACCAGTAAAACAAAAGACGGCGATGGCGACGAAAGGGCGCGCGCCGCTGCCGTTTCACTACTTCGATAACAACGCCACGACGTTCATGTCGCCGGCGGTCGTTGCCGAGCTCGATCGGTGGGCGAGCTGCGCCAACCCGTCGAGCACGAACTACGAGGTCGGCGAACGGGCGCACCGCGCCGTCGAGGCCGCGCGCGAGATCGTCGCGTCGGTCATGAGCGTCGCGGCTTCCGAAATCTACTTCGCGTCGGGCGCCACCGAAGCCAACAATATCGCCTTGCAGGGGTTCGTGCGCTGCTACCGGCGACGAACGGGCGGAAAGCGGCCGCACGTCGTCACGACGGCGTTCGAGCACAAGAGCGTGCTGCGCGTCGTGCAGGAACTCGAAGCGCGCGGCGAAGTCGCAGCGACGTATGTGCGCCCCGACGCGTACGGCATCGTCGACCCGGCCCACGTCGCCGCCGCCGTCTCGCCAACGACGGCCGTCGTCAGCGTCATGCACGCCAACAACGAACTCGGGACCGTGCAAAACATTGCGGAGATCGGACGTTTCGTGGCGAAACGCGCCGCCGCGCTTCGCAAGCGCCGCCCGCGCAACGCCCCGTCGCTTCGCTTCCACGTCGACTGCGCGCAAACGTTTGGCAAAATCGCCGTGCGCCCGCGGTGCGATTTCGGCGCCGACGCCGCGACGTTTTCGGCGCACAAGTTCCACGGTCCCAAAGGCGTCGGCGGCCTGTATCTGCGCGCCGGCGCCGAATGCGACTCGCTGACGTTCGGCGGGCCGCAGGAATCCAGTTTGCGTCCGGGAACGGAAAACGTCGCCGGGATCCGCGCCGCGGCGCTTGCGCTTCGATCGACGGCCGCCGACCGTCCGGCGCGCAACGAACGCCTGCGGTTTCTGACGACGCGGCTCGTCGACGACCTGCGTCGCGCGGGCGTCGACGCCCGCGTCGTGTCGCACCCGACGCAGCGGTTGCCGCATTCGCTCATGCTGACGTTCGTCGAGCCGCGGTTTCGGTTTTGCAACACGCGCCTCGTCCGGTTCTGCGGCGACCGCGGATGCTACGTGAGCGTTGGGTCGGCGTGCGAGACGCAGGCCAAGAAGTCGTACGTCATGCACGCCATCGGCGCGCCGCCGATCGTGCGCCGCGGAGCCGTGCGGATCGGCATGTCGGACGAAACCACCGACGCCGACGTTCGCGCTCTCGAGCGCGCGTTGGTCGAGGGCGTTCGCGACCAGCGCGCGCGGCCGTCGCCGCCGCCGTAAGAAAATGGTTTCCGACGCGCACCCGACGCATCGGCGAAACGGTTTCGGCGGTCGCCGTCGCCGACGACCGAGTGGTGGCGGAACCGACGTTCCCGAAAAAGTCGACGGACGACGTTGACGCTTGTCGTCGACCTCAACAAAGAACATCCGTCGACACCATGCCAGCCAAGCGTACCTGCAAGTCCATGGGCGCCGCCTGCCCGAAGAGGCGATGCAAAAGGTGCACGCACAAGGGAAAGTTCCTGTGCCGTAAGAAGAAGACCTCCAGGCAAGCCATGCGGATGAAGGCCGGCGTCAAGGCGTGGAAGGCGCACAAGGAGGCGATGAAGGGCGATCCCCCCAAGGGCGCCTACCAGAAGTTCCTGGTGCCGTACCTGCGCGGCATCAAGAAGTAGAGCGAAGCGAAGCGGCGCGGTGCGCCGTCTGCACGAATAAAATGCTGCTCGACGCCATCGTCGATCGCCAGCTCGACGTCTTTCCGACGATCGTCGAATATTTGCACCCGCGCGACCTTGGCTCGCTCGCGTGCGTTTCGCGCCGGTACCGCGACCTCGTGCGCGATTCCACCGCCGCGTGGCGCTGGATGTTCGCGCGGTTCCGCGACACTGTAAACTTACGCGACGCCGTCGCGGCCGTTCGCCGTCTCGCTATGCTCGGCGGCGGCCAGGACGATTCTGAAGACGTCGCGCGCGTCCTGAAGCGCTTGATCGAGGCGATGGGCGGTCGTTGCGACGCGGGGTTTGTGCGCGAAACCGTTCGCGAAACCGCGTGGCCGCCGTCGACGCCCGAACTCGCCCGACTGACGTTTCGCGAACTGGCGTGGCCGTGCCACGACCGATACCGCCGCGCGCTCCTGTACCTGTTCGACCGCTTGCACGGACGATGCGAGCGGTGGCGGCACGGCGATCCGCGGTGCGAGTTCCAGTTCGAGCGCGACGTTGAGGCGCTCGGCGCCGGCCGTTTCGACGCCGTCGCGCGCTCGCCCGAACTGTATTTCTCGAACGCGCCGTTTCGCGCGTCGAAAATTGCGTGGCGCGAACTCGTTCGCTTCCGGTACACGCGCGCGGTCCTTCGCGCGATGGTCGCTGGTGAAGCCAGCGGGGACGCCGGCGAAAGCGAAGCGAGCGAAGCCGGCGAAGCGAGCAAAGCAAGCAAGGCGAGCGAAGCCGGCAAGGCAAGCAAGGCGAGCGAAGCCGGCAAGGCAAGCGAAGCCGGCGCCGGCGGCGGGCGGTGGCGGGACTTGCGCCGGTTCGCGCTCGACGTGCTGCAGCTCGACCGCCGAACGAACGGCGTCGTGCACGACGGCGACCTGTGGCTGCGCATCGAAAACGTACCGCCGACGATGCTCGACGCCGACGCGACCGACGCTCGAGCGCTCGTCGTGCGCGTGCGTGCGCCGACGGTCGTCGTGCGCTGGTTCGTCGCGGCGGTCGTCGCCGACCGAACGTGGACGACGACGCTGGCGACCGCCGCCGTTCGCGAACGGCTCGACGCGCTCGACGCCGATCCGGCCGCGGCGTTCGCTCGCGCCGGCGCCGAAAACGCGTGCTGGGCGTGCGGCGGATCGATGCGCAAGCGAGCGCGCGACGGTCGATGGCTCGGCAAGAAATGCGTCGATCGCGCGTGGCGGTTCGAGCTCGACCGCCGAAAACGGCGGCGCACCGCCGTCGAATAAAACTTTATGACGCCGCCCCAAATCATCCATCAAACGTGGAAATCGCGCGACGTGCCCGAGTGGGCGCGCGCGTACCACGCGAGCTGGCGTTGCTGGCACCCGTCGCCGCCGTGGGAGCACCGCCTGTGGACCGACGACGAGTGCCGGGCGTTCGTCGCCGAACGCGAACCCGCGGCGCTGGCCATGTACGACGCGTTCCCGAAGCACATCATGCGCGTCGACTTCGTGCGCTACGCGTGGCTCTACCACTTGGGGGGGTTGTACGTCGACCTCGATTTCGAATGCTTCGCGTCGTTCGAGCCGCTGCGCGCGCGGTGCCGCCTCATGATCGGGCGCTCGGTGCACGGCGTGCTTTCGAACTCGATCATGATGTCCGTACCGAAACATCCGTTCTGGCGCCGCGTCATGGACGAGATCTCCGTCCGCGCCGCCAAGCTCACGGGCGTGCGGTGGTCGCCCAGCCTCGACGTGCTGAACACGACGGGGCCGAACGTCGTACACGCCGTCGCCAAGCGCGACGGCTACCTCGACGAGCGCACGCGCCCCGCCGACGTCCTGATTCCGCCGTCGCGCCTCTTTTTTCCGTACTCGTGCTTCGAGTTCTGGAAGAAGAAGCGCGCGACGTTTCCGGGCGCCATGGCCTGCCATCGCCACCAAACGACGTGGGCGCCGCACGTCAAGTACGCGCGCATCGCCGGCGCCTACGCGTTGCTTTTGGCACTGCTGGCAATAATCGTGGCGTCTGTATTCGCAAAACAACGTCGGCGGCGTAACGGCTAGTCGCTGTCCATGGCGGCGGCGATCGCCGCGGCGACGGTGGTCACGTGCGCGGCCGTCATGTGGTACCCGGCTCGCATCAGCGCGTCGTAGCGCGCCATTCGGTCGACGCCGCTGCTTTTAGTCTTGTCGACGAGCCGGCGCGCACGCTTCAAATGAAATCGCCGGTCGCATCCTTTCGCGAGGCGATCGCCGCCGATCGGCGGCGCGTTGATCTTCGCCTGAACGTACTTTTTCTCGAACAGCGCCGTCTGTTCGTTCACGAACGCGTCGTCGAAGGTCGATTCCCACTTCGCGCGCCCGACGTCGTCGACGGCGAGCGCTTTGTGCGCGCGGTGGAGCGCCTTCGAAGCGTGGTCGACGCGCCGAATCGATCGCAGCGGGTCGAACTTCTCGAGTCGCGCGACGTCGACCTGGCGGGCGTCCGTCATCGCGCGCCGAAACGTTTCGAGCGCCCGAATGAACTCGCGCCAAGCGACGGTGAGCGATTCGTCGTCGAGCGACGATCGCGGGTATTTGACGTCGTGGAGAATCAGATTGGCTTTCGCCGACACGCACATGCCGTGGATCCACGCGTATTGGCCCCGCAACGGGTCCGTCGCCGACGTCAGGTACGACGCGTAGTTGTCCGCTTGCTCCAGGAACTCGTCGAACGCGCGCCGTCGGTCGGGCGGTATCCTTTTCCAAGCGTCGGCTTCTTTTCGCGCCTTTTCGATTTCCCGGCGCATTTCCGCGACCGCGGGGGCCATCTCCGTCGCGAACGCGTGGCTTTTTCCGAGCGCGCCGCCGCTCGCTTTCATGACATCGCTGTACGCTCGTTCGAAGGCGTTCGTCGCGTCGTCGATTTTCTCGAAGCGGGCTTCGACGTCGATCGGCTGCGCCGGGTACTGCAAAGCGCGCGCCGTGTTGATGCGCGCCTCCGTCGATTGAATCGTGCTGATGTACGTCGTCAAGCGTCCCATCGTTGTCGACGGCGTCGGCAGCGAGCATTTTGTGCAAAATTCGTCGCCGCGAGCGTGCTGAGCACGCGCCGCTCCAACCAAAAACATGCTTGCGATCCCGCCGCCGCCCGAGTTCGCGCCGCCGTCGCCGTTTCGCGGCGCCGAGGGCTACTGGGCGCCGCTGACGCAACGCCAGTCGCCGACGGAACGCTCGCCCGGCTGGTACGCGCCGCAATTCGCGTCGCGGCCGTGGGGCGGCAAGCGCGCGTTCGCCGCCGCCGTCCGCAAGCTCGAAGCCCGGTGCGTGGGGCGCGTCGACGGCATGCGCGTGCGCACGTTCCCCGGCTGGGCGCCGTCGCGCATCCCGCGCGATCTTCTGGCGGCGCGCGGCTACAAGGACGGCCGGCATCTGGTGGGTCGGCGCGAATTTTACGATGACCGCGAGGGCGTCCGGTGGCCCGAGAACTACGTCCGCCACTACGTCGTCGAGTTCGACGTCGTGCCGACGCGCCGCTTCTTTGAGTACGTGTGCCGGCGCGCCGCCGAACCGCCGAAACAAAATGGATAGCGTTCCCTTTTTGCTGCTGTACGCGTTCGAGAAATCGCGCCGCCACCACCGCAAGAAGGCTGCGGTGGTCGCGTGCGACGGCGGCCGCGAGCACGCGGTCGTGGTGTGCGACGAACCCTCCGTATTGCTCGGATGCCTGGGATCGTTCCGCGGCGGCCGGCTCGTGTACACTCGCGAACGCGCCGGCACGCTCCTCGAGGCGCCGCGGCGGTACGGCGACGAGCGCGTCGTCGCCATGATCGACGCCGACCCCGCCGCCACGTCGTGTTTGCACGCGTCCGACGTCGAGCGGCGCGAACGCCGGTTCGATTTCGTCAAGCCGTCGTGGTGGCGCGTCGCCGTCGACGCGCTGTGCCGATGCGACCGGTGGCGACCGGACCCGGACTCGCCACTGCCGCGACGGTGCCGATATGGCGACGGCGAAGAAGCGGCGCTCGCCGCCGCGTACCGCGACGCGCGCTTCCGCGACAACTCGTACGCGCGGCGCGGGTTCATGGATCGCGGAAAGCGCCCGGCGTTTTCGTAGTGCTTGTAGTCGCGAAGCCGTCGCCGTCGCCGATCAAAAATGGATCCTCGCGCGATCCGCGACCTCTTGGCGCGCATGCAGGCGACCCAAGACCGAGTTCGGTTTCCCGTCGCGTACCCGAATCCCTTTCCCGGCGGCAGCGTTGCCAACGCCATCGACGAAGCGGCGGTGGCGAAACGAGCCGTCGAATTGTTTTGCGAGCGCCGGCCCGACTACAACGTTCGGAACCTGGCCGTGACGCTGCTGGTACCGCGCGCGCTCGACGAACTGCGCCGCGCCGATCTTTCGGCGCCCACCGTCGTTCTGACGAACGGCTGCTGCACGCTCCCCGCGTGCCCGACGACGGTGTTTCTGGGCTGCGTCCTCGACGCCGTCGCCCACCAATAAACCCGCTTTTCGCACGCTCTGTCGTTTTTCGTCGTTCGCTGGACGGCCGCGCG
>Ga0180432_10001037_pt1 | contig 44254 bp, 44 predicted proteins | sample SS_ome_10_FD_132414 | JGI IMG/M metagenome (GOLD analysis project Ga0180432, IMG submission 132414) | Hypersaline lake sediment archaeal communities from the Salton Sea, California, USA - SS_1_MS_2 metaG | ecosystem: Environmental > Aquatic > Non-marine Saline and Alkaline > Hypersaline >...
CCCAGGCCGTGCCCACCAGCGGGTGCCCGGCAAGGGGGAGCTCGTCCGCGGGGGTGAAGATCCGCAGTGCCGGCGTGGATCCGGGGCAGGCGAACACCGTCTCCGACAGACCCAGCTCGGCCGCCATGCGCTGCATGACGGTGGCGGGCGGGAAGGTCCCGCCCGTGACGACCGCCAGGGGGTTGCCCGCGAGCGGGCCCGGTGCGAACACATCCACCCAGTCCATGCGCATGGCGGTAGTGTCCCAGCCCGTGAGCTGGATCGGATGGACCGTCTCCGGGGCCGCAATCGCCCTTGCCGTGCTCGTGATCGCGGGCCTGGCCGTTGCGATCGTGCGCGCCGTCAGGCTGAAGCGCCGCATCGGCGCGAGCGGCCGGGCCATTGGCCAACTGGCCGACGGCATCAGCCGGGGCCTGTCCGACATCGAGGCGGGCATCGCGCGGGCCGAGGGGGGCGCGCAGGAGCTCGCGCGCGAGGTGGAGCGGCTCCGCCTGCCGGTTGCCGAACTGCAGGTGATCGGCCGGCATGCGGCGCTGGCCTTCGGCGAGATCCGCGGCCCGCTCGGGTGGGTTGCCGGCATCCGCGCGCTCATCCGCCACCGCGCACGCTAGGTGGCCACCGCCGCCGTCATCGACGTCGGCTCCAACTCCGTGCGGTTGCTGCTGGCGCACTCGGTGGATGCCCGCGGGGCGGACGGCCCCCGTATCGTCACCGTCACGGGATTGCGTCGCGGCGCATCGGGGGACGGCACGGTCACCGCCACGGCCCTGGAGAGGCTCGACGCCTGCCTGGCGGACTACGCCGGAATGATCCGCGACGCCGGCATGCCGCCCGTGGTCGCCGTGGGAACCGCGGCGGTGCGCGAGGCCCCCAACCGCGACGCCATCCAGGCCATCGCCGCGCGCCGCCTCGGCACGCCGTTGCACGTGGTGAGCGGGCGCCGGGAGGCGGAGTTGTCGTTCGCGGGGGCCCGGCTGGTGCTGCCCCCGGGGGCAGGGAACTGTCGCGTCATCGACATCGGCGGCGGCAGCACCGAGGTGGTGGAGGGCGATGCCGGGGGGCCGGCCCGCTCCGTGAGCCTCGCGCTGGGGGTGAATCGCCAGGGCGACCTGATCACCGCGGACCCCCCGCCACCGCACCAGGTGGATGCCATCCGCGACGAGGCCGCCCGCATGGTGGGCGCGGGCATCGCGGGGTTCCGGTGCGATGGTCCCCTGATCGGCGTGGCCGGCACGGTCACGACCGTGGCGGCGGTCATGGCCGGGCGGTACGACCCCGACGAGATCCACGGCATGGTCATCACGGCCGCCGACGTGGCCGGAGTGCGCGCGCGGCTCGCCCGATTGGATGACGTGGAACGGGCGCGCGTGCCCGGGCTGCATCCCGATCGCGCGCCGGTCATCGTGCCCGGGCTGGCGATCCTGGCGGGGGCGCTCGAGGCGCTCGAGGCCGGAGGCCTGATGGTGTCGGAGCGCGACATCCTGGACGGCATCGCCATGGAAGCCGCCGACGCCGGCGGCTTGCGCGCGGAATAGACTGCGTCCGATGGGCACCGGCGCCACACGGGACACGGACGACGCAATCCATGCGGTGGATGGGCTGGCGGACGCGCTCGCTCGCACCGAGGACCCCGCGGACGACCGCCGGATGATCTTCTCGAAGGGCGAGAATACCCGGCACATCCGGCACGAACAGGTGCTGGACCGCTGGCCGATCCTCGCCGAGGAGTGGTGCCGCCGCATTGAGGACACCCGCCTGGCGGCCGTCGACCGCACTCCCGGCGCCGCCACGTTCGGGCGCTAGGGATGGTTCGCGTGCCCTCCGGCCGGAGTGGCGGAACTGGTAGACGCGGGGGACTTAAAATCCCCGGCCCCTCGGGGCGTGCGGGTTCGAATCCCGCCTCCGGCTCTCGCGCCGCGTGCAGGGCGATCCCGGGGTGGGACCGCCCTGCAGCGACGGATGGTCGCTATCCGGCGACCGAGCGCTTCAACTGGGCGCCCGCCTGGAAGCGGGGCACCTTGCGGGCCGGGATCTGGATCTTGTTGCCCGGGTTGCGCGGGTCGACGCCCTCGCGCGCCGCGCGGTGCGACACCGAGAACTTGCCGAAGCCGGAGAACTGCACCTCGTCTCCGGCCTTGAGGGCGAGCTCCAGCTCGTCCAGGACGGCCTGCACTGCACGGGTGGCCTGGTCGTTGGTGAGGTCGGCTGCACGCGCGACGCGCTTGACGAAGTCGGCCTTGGTCATGGGTCTCCTCGCTTCGGTGACCTCCGGACGGAGGCTGCAGCATTCGCTGCGAACTGGACGCGACGCTACCAACGCACCCGGACGGATCGCGCCCGGAAATGCCGAAAAACGGCTTATGGAAGGGGTTTTTGGATGATCCGCCGTCGCCCGCCCGCCCGCCTCGAGGTGCAGTTCCCGGAGCCCGGCGTGGCGGCGGTCCGCGCGTCGTTCCCCGGTGGCGGCACGGGCCGGCCGGCGTCGGCGGACGTTCTCGACATGGCGCTCGGCATGCTGGCCTGGGGAATGCACGGCACCGAGGAGGCCGCGGTGCGCGGCGTGGCCGATCGCATCCGGTCGGTGGCCACGGCCATCGCGGCCAGCACGGATGGCCGCGTTCCCGCCGACGCCATCACCGTCGCCACCCGCTCGCGCGGGCTGGTACCGGTGGAGCTGGCGGGGTGGCGCGATGCGCGCGGGGCCACGGTGGTCACCGTGCAGCTGGTCCACTCCGCCGTGGGCCCGGTTCCGGTGCGAAAGGGGTCGGCATCGGCGCCATCCCTCGTGCTCGGCGGCCTCGTGGCCGCGGCATGGGATGCCGGCGGCGCCGATGGCAACGGCCGCCTGGCACTGGCGCTGGCCCTCGAGGGCCTTACCGCGTGGTACGCGGAGGCGCACCGGCTCACGCCCGCGCGCGACGCCGTGGCCTCGGCGCGCCTGCACGCCGCCGATCGCCTGCGCGCCGCCGGGCGCGCGCTGCCCCCGGCGCTGGCCGACCTTCCCGCCTAGTCCTCCTCCCGGCGCGCCGACTCGGCCCGGGTGGCGATGTCCGCCACGATCTCCTCGTTGGCCAGCGTCGTCACGTCGCCGAGCTGGCGGTGCTCCGACACGTCGCGCAGCAGCCGGCGCATGATCTTCCCGGATCGCGTCTTGGGAAGGTCGGGCGTGAGCACGATGGACGCGGGCTTGGCGATGGGCCCGATCTGCCGCGCCACGTGGTCTCGCAGCTCGGCGATGAGGCCCTCGTCCCCCGGCACGCCGTCGCGCAGGATCACGAAGGCCGCAATGGCCTCCCCGGTGATGGCGTCCGCGCGACCGACCACCGCGGCCTCGGCCACCGACGGGTGATCCACGAGCGCGCTCTCCACCTCGATGGTCGAGAGCCGGTGCCCTGACACGTTCATGACGTCGTCGATGCGCCCCAGTAGCCAGAAGTCGCCGTCGTCGTCCACCCTGCAGCCGTCGCCTGCCAGGTACACGCCCGGGAACCTGCTCCAGTAGGTGTCCACGAAGCGCTCGTCGTCGCCCAGGATGGTGCGCAGCATCGATGGCCACGGCCGGTCGATCACCAGGTAGCCGCCCTGCCCGCGGGGCACCTCGCGGCCGTCCTCGCCCACCACCCGCGCCGAGACCCCGGGCAGCGGGCGCGAGGCCGATCCGGGCTTGAGCGTGCTCAGGCCCGGGAGCGGGCTGATCATGATGCTGCCGGTCTCGGTCTGCCACCAGGTGTCCATCACGGGCGCGACCCCGCCGCCGATGTGCGCCCGGTACCACTCCCACGCCTCGGGGTTGATGGGCTCGCCCACGCTCCCCAGCAGGCGGATCGACGACAGGTCGTGCCGCGCCGGGTACTGGTCGCCCCACTTCATGAACATGCGGATGGCCGTGGGTGCCATGTAGAGGATGCTCACCCGGTGCCGGGCGGCGATCTCCCACAGGCGGTCGGGCTCGGGGAAGCCCGGGGCGCCCTCGTACATCACGCTCGTGGCGCCGTTGGCGAGCGGCCCGTACACGATGTACGAGTGCCCGGTGACCCACCCGATGTCGGCGGCGCACCAGTAGACGTCGTCGTCATGCAGGTCGAAGACCATGCGGTGCGTGGCGGCGACGCCGGTGAGGTAGCCGCCGCTCGTGTGGACGATTCCCTTGGGCTTGCCCGTGGTCCCCGAGGTGTAGAGGGCGTAGAGCATCTGCTCGGCGTCCATCGGATCCGCCGGGCAGTCGGCTGCGGCCGCGGCCTCCAGGTCGTGGAACCACCGGTCGCGCCCGTCGCGCCACGCGACGTCCCCGCCCGTGCGGCGGCACACCACCACGTGCGCCACGCCCGGCGCGCCGTCCACGGCCTCGTCGGCGTTGGCCTTGAGGGGCACGCGCTTGCCGGCGCGCCAGCCCTCGTCCTGCGTCACCAGCACCGTGGCGCCGAAGTCCACCATGCGGTCCCGCAGTGCCTCGGCCGAGAAGCCGCCGAACACCACGGTGTGCGCGGCGCCGATGCGCGCGCACGCGAGCATGGCGATGGGGAGCTCCGGCACCATGCCCATGTAGATGGCCACGCGCCCGCCCCGGGTCACGCCCATGTCGCGCAGGGCGTTGGCGAACCTGCTCACCCGCGCGTGCAGTGCGGCGTACGTGATGGACTCACGGTCGCCGGGCTCGCCCTCCCAGTGGAACGCCACGCGGTCCCCCCGCTCCGCGAGGTGCCGGTCCAGGCAGTTGGCGGCGACGTTCAGCTGCCCCCCGGAGAACCACCGGAAGAATGGCGGGGTGTCGTCGTCCAGGGCGCGGGTCCAGGGCGTGGCCCACTCGAGGTGCCGAGCCTGCTCCTCCCACCAGCCGAGGGGATCGGCAGCGGCGCGGTCCCACGTGCCGGGGTCGGACACCACGGCATCGGCGGCGAGGGCCGGGGGCGGGGGATACTCCGCGCCGCGCTGCTGGAGCGCCTCGATGGCCGGATCGTCAACGCCCATTGGGGCCTCCCTCGTGGTGCCGTATCGTTCCCCCATGAGTGTACGCGGGCTCCAGCGGCGGCCGTAGGCGTGGCGGAGTACACGCCGGGCGGCTCGCGACCGCAGGGCGCGGGGGGGCGCGATGCCCGCCACAGCGCCGTGCTCTCGCGCTGGCCCGTCCTGGGGGAGCCCTGGGCGCAGCAGCTGGAGCGTCGCCGCACGCAGGCGTCCCAGCCCGCCGAGGTGTCGCCGGCCGCGCGCACGGGCGCCAATGCCGCGGAGCAGGGCATCACCCCGCTCCAGGCCATCAATCGTGCCCTCGGCCTGCCTGACGACCACGGCATCGACGAGGTGCAGCGGCGCCGGGGCGACGCCTGACGTCGGCTACTCGGCGGCGTAGGGCGTCTCGGCGCCCGGCGTCCCCTCGGGCACCAGGATCACCTTCGGCGGCGCCAGGTACACGGTCTCGAAGGCATCCTCCTCCTTCAGGCGATTGCCCTCGAAAACCGTGCGGGTGACCCGCACGCTGAATCCCTGCGATCCGGCGGACTGCAGGACCTCCTGCCCCTCGGGCACCCATTCCGCGGTGACGCGGCGCTCCTTGGGCTCGGTGGGGTCGTAGCGCTCGCTGGTCTCGGTCTCCACCTTGCGGTCGAACGACGTCGAGTAGATGGCCACCGTCACCCCGGAGGACCCGTTGAACACCCTCACCAGCGCCGAGGCCTTCCAGTCGTTGGTGACCTTCAGGTCGGGGCGGGGCCATGAGATCGTCGCCTCGCGCCCCTCGGGGTAGCGCGAGAAGTAGAGCTGGTGCGCCGTGTGCGCGTCCAGGCGGAAGCCCGCGAAGAACGCCGCGTTGAACAACGTGGTGGCCAGCTGCGACACGCCGCCGCCCACGGCGTCCACCAGCAGGCCGTCGGCAACCATGGGCGCGCGGACGAACCCCCGATCGGCGGTGCGCTTGCCCAGCACGGCATTGAGCGACAGCGTGCCGCCGGGCGGGATGATGGTGCCGTTCAGGATCCGCGAGGCCCGGCGGATGTTGGTGACGCGCGGCTGCCCGGCCTCGTACGGCGTGGTGAACGACCCGACCTCCTCCTTGATCCCCAGCTTCGCGGCCTTCTCGGTGGTGAAGACCGGCGTCACCGGCACGAACGTCGACTCGACGGGGCGGTCCTCGCCCAGCAGTCCCTCGGCCACGCGGCGCCCGTCCACCAGGCGACCGTCCCGCGACGGCACGAGGACGGCCCGCGTTCCCCGGATGTCGAAGCGCGCCGGGCGCGGGATGACCGATCCCTGCGGGTAGGCCGCGATGAGGGGGCGTCGCAGCTCCGATGCGGCGATGCGCAGCCCCTCCGGCGTGAAGCGCATGGCCGCCGCCACCGCCCCGGGGGGCAGCGTGGCGGGCACGCCGTCCACCACCACCGCGCCACCGCGCCGCAGCACCTCCACGGCCTGTGTTACCTGCTGCTTGGCGGCCTGGGTGGTGAGCGCCGGCTGCGGCGCGCCGAGAGGCAGGTTCACCGTCGAGGGGAAGGCCGACAGGTCGCCCGTGAGGCGCTCGCGCAGTGCCGCGCGGTCCACCACGCGCCCCGCACGCGCGGGCCGGACGTCGAACCGGGTGCCGTCCACGGTGACCACGGCGCTCTCCTCCGCGCGGTCGACCTTGGCGGCGACCTCGGCGATCCACGCGTCGAGCGCCCCCTTGCGATAGGTGATGGGCAAGGGCACCTCGGTGGGGCCCTGCCCGGTGACCGCCTTGATGCCCCGCACGATGCGGCTGGGGGAGGCCTCCTGCGCGGCCCGGATCGCCGCCTGCACGTCGACGGTGCCGCCCACCTGCGCCGGGCTGACCTCGGCCAGCGTGCCCCCCGCCACGCGCAGCGCCACGGGCCGGCGCACCAGCTCGGCCGCCCGTGTCCTGAGGGCGGCCTGGACGGCGGCCTCGTCGTCGCCCATGTCGACCCCCGCCACGGTGGTCCCCGGTGCGGTGCCCCCCCCGCCGCCGGCGATCAGCAGCACGAGCACCACCAGCATCAGCGCCGCGCCGCCCAGCACGAGGGCGCGCGCCCGCCGGCCCGGCGGACGCGATGGCCGGCGTCGCGCAGCGCGGTCGGGTGGCGTGGCGGAGGAGCTCATGGAATGCGTCTCAGGTGCTGCGTGCCCCGGGTCGGGTGATGCGCCGGGCGATGGCCCAGGCCGGCAGGACAACCGCGATGCCCCCTGCGATGTCGGCGACGAAGTGCTGGCCCGTGGCCACCACCGTGGCCGCGACGGCGGGAGGATAGGCCACTGCGGCGGCGCGCACGACCGGGTTGGTCGTGCTCGCCCACATCGTCCACGCCACGACGGGGGACATCCCCACGTGCAGCGAGGGCATGGCGGCGTACGGGTTGTAGAGGTGACGCATCAGGGGGCTGTCCATGGGCAGCACTCCCCGCGACACCGTGTCGTCGATGCCGAGCTCGGGGAGCATGCGGGGCGGTGCCACCGGGCGAAGGGCGTACCACGCCACCCCTGCGGCCCACGAGACGAGGGCCATGGTGCGGAGCGCGGGATACGAGGGGTGGGATCGGTTGAAGGCCGTGCGGAGCGCCCATGGCAGGGCCACTACCTGCGTGGCCAGGTAGGCGGCGCCCAGCAGGCGGCCCACGGCGGGTCCCCGCACCACGGCGCGCTGCACGCGCTGCTCCACCAGCAGGCCCCGCCGGCGCTCCCATCGGGCGATACGCCGGGCATTGCGCACCGCCACCGCGCGGTCGGCCCGGTGCCGGGCGCGGACCAGGTTGTACGCGGCCAGCCCGCCCACGGCGACCCCGGCCTCCACCGCGCGGCCATGCCGCGTGGACAGGAAGTGCCGGGCCGCGCGGATCATCCCCCGTGCCCGTCCATCTGGAGCGCGGCCTCGTCGATCGCCGAGAGCCCGCTGCGCACGGCGCCCTCCATGGTGGCCGGCCATCCCGTGGCGGTCCACGTGCCGGCCAGCACCACGCCGGGCACGGGCGTGCGCGCACCGGGGCGGCGCGACGCCTGGCCCGGGGCGGGGGCGAACGTGGCGCGGGCGTCCTTGGTCACCGCCCAGGCGTCGAGCGACGCCCTGCGCGCCGGGGGCAGGATGTCGCGCACCTCGCGGTCCATCGCATGGGCGAGTTCGGCACGCGGCACGCCCATCTCGGCGCGCGCGGCCGACAGCGACAGCACCACGTGCTGGCCGGGCCCGCCCTCGCCGGTGATGGCCGTGCGGTCGAACATCCACTGCACGGGACTGTCCACCACCGCGAGCATGGCGTGGCCGAGCACGGGCCGGTCGTACCACAGGTGCACGTTGACGATGGGCGACTCGCCCAGGCCCGGGTCGCGCGGCAGGGCTCCCGGGCATGCCGCGCGCGCGCGGCCCGGGGGCAGCGCCAGCACCACCGCGTCCGCCTCGAGCCGCGTGCCGTCGTCGAGGTCCACGGCCCCGGGCGCGACGGCCGCGACGGCCCGGCCGGTCACCACTGTTCCCCCGGCGCGCACGACCACGCGTCGCGTCGGCCCGTCCACCAGGTGCGACAACCCCGACAGCGCCCAGCCGATCGCCGATCCGCCGCGCGTGCGCATGAGCCCCTCGGTGATGACGAACATCGCGAGCGCCGTGGACACGCGATCGGACCTGTCGTTGCACGTGGGCAGGATGACCACGTCCCAGAACCGCTCGATGGCGGCATCGCGCTGGCCGTGCGCGCGCAGCCAGTCGCCGAAGGCCACGTCGTCGAGGGCGGCCCGCCCCGTCCCGCCCAGTGCCGCGATGGCCCCGAGGGCGCGGAGGGCGCGCACGCGCTCGCCCCGTGACAGCAGGCCGTAGCGCGCGAACGACGGCCCCATGTGCAGGGGCGGGGGCAGGCGACGCGCGGCCAGCACGCCATGTGCCCCCGCGCGGTCGCGCACGTCCACCCGCAGCGCGGGCTGGATGGCGGTGAGCCCCAGGGATCCCAGCCGCTGCAGCAGCGCCATGTAGGCCGTGCAGCACCCCAGGTGCACGTGCTGGCCGTTGTCGAGCTCCACGCCGGTACGGGGATCCGTGAACGAGAACGCCTTGCCCCCCAGGAAGGGGCGCCGCTCCACCAGGGTCACGCGCGCCCCCCGCGATGCGGCCTCCACCGCGGCCGCGATGCCCGCCAGGCCGCCCCCGGCCACCACCACCCGGGCGCCCCGCATGCTCAGCGCGCCCTCGTGGCCACCGCGCGCGCCACCGACCGCGCCATGAGCAGCGCCTTGCGGGGGCCGGGCACCGACACGCGGCCCCGCGTGTAGTCGAAGCCGCGATCCTCAATGCGCGCGAGGATGTCCTCGTACAGCGCCGCCATCATCTGCACGCACATCCGCGCCCGCAGGTCGAGCAGCGGCAGCAACTCGCGCCCGCTCGCGAAGTACCGGCGGGCGCGCACCGCCTGGTCGCCCATCAACGCCGCCACCCCGGGGGTCATCGAGTTGCCGAGGATGTCGGCCTCGGTCACTCCGTGCGCCGCCATGTCGTCGGCGGGGAGGTAGATGCGCCCGCGCGCGGCATCTTCCTGGACGTCGCGCATGATGTTCACCACCTGCATGGCCACCCCCAGGTCGCCGGCGTGGCCCACCGCGGCAGGGTCCCGGAACCCGAAGACGTGCAGTGACAGCACGCCCACCGCGCCGGCCACGCGGTCGCAGTAGCGCTCGAGCGCGCGCCAGTCGGCGTAGCGATCGGCGTGAAGGTCCATCTCCACGCCATCGACCAGGGCGTCCATCGGCCCGCGCGGAATGCCGAACCGCCTGATGGCGTCGGCCAGCGCCACCAGCACGGGGTCGTCGGCAGGCACGCCGCCCGCGTAGGCACGCTCCACGTCGCGGCGACGCGCCCGCACGGCGGCCGCCTTGCGCTCGGGCCCGTCCGCGCCATCCACCGAGTCGTCGCACAGGCGGCTGAAGGCGTAGAGGGCGTGGATGCCGCGCCGGCGCTCACGCGGCAGCAGGACGAAGCCGAAGTAGAAGTTGCGCGCCTCCGCCCGGGTGATGGCCGAGCAGCGGTCGTAGGCCTCATCGACGGTCATCCGCGTATCCCCGGCAGCATGCGCCACGCCACCCCCGCGGCCATGGCCGCGCGTCCCCGCGCCCCGGGGGACGGCCGGCGCGCGATGGTGTCGTAGCCCTGGCGTGCGATGTGGTCGCACACCCACAGGCCACCCGCCGTGAACATGCCGATGTCCACGCGCACCCTCCGGGGCACCATGCCGCGCAGCGGTGCGCCCGCCACCAGCCGGGCCCGGGCACGCCCCACCTCCATGCGGATGAGTTCGCGCAGGGCGGGGGAGGCCGAGGCGGCGCGCAGGTCGTCCACCTCGACGCCGAACAGCGCCATGTCCTCGACCGGCAGGTACACGCGGTCGCGCTCGTCGAGGTCCCGCCGGATGTCCTGCCAGAAGTTGACCAACTGCAGGCCCTCGCAGGTGGCATCCGACAGCGCGCCCCGCGCGGCGTCATCGATTCCGAGCACGCCCAGCACCATCCGCCCCACCGGCGTCGCCGAATGCGCGCAGTAGTGCAGCAGGTCCTCGTGCGACTGCCAGCGCGAGATGCGCTGGTCCATCCGGTTGGCCTCCACCAACCGGGCGAACAGGTCCATCGGCAATCCCCGGCGCCGGATGACGTCGGCCACCGCGACCAGCACGGGGTCATCACCGTGCCCGTCGACGGCCCGGCCGAGCGCCGCCTCCCAGGCATCGAGGGCCTGCAGGCGCTCGTCCGGCGAGGCGATGCCGGCATCGCCGATGTCGTCGGTCACCCTGCACCAGGCGTACACGGCCCGCATGTCCGCACGCACGGGGGCGGGCGCCAGCAGGAACGCCACGGGGAAGTTCTCGTCGTGGTCCCGGGCGATGCGCTCCGCCTGCGCCCGGGCGCCGGCGGTGCTCACCGCGCGTACCGGCCCAGCGCCATCACCGGGAAGTAGAGGCGGTAGTAGTGGTACTTGATCATGAAGTCGAGCGGGAACCCGGTTCCGGTGAAGGCGTCCTCGTCCCAGCCGCCGTCGGGCTCCTGGCGGTCCAGCAGCCACGTGATCCCGCCGGCCAGCGCCGGGTGCTCGCCATCCGCCGCCATCAGCCCGATCAGCGCCCAGGCCGTCTGTGACGCCGTGGACGGGCCGACCCCGGCCAGCGAGGGATCGCGGTAGCTCTCGATGCACTCGCCCCATCCGCCGTCGTGGTTCTGCCGCGCGGCCAGCCAGTCCACTGCGCGGCGCACCCACGGGGCCCGCATGTCCACGCCGCATGCCGCGAGGGCGGGCAGCACCGCGCCCGTGCCGTACACGTGGTTGACGCCCCAGCGACCCCACCACGAGCCGTCGTCGCGCTGGGTGGCGCGCAGGTACGCGATGCCCCGGCGGATGGCGGGATGACCGGCGGGCACCCCGCAGGTGATGAGGGCCTCGAGGACGTGCGCCGTGACGTCCTCGGTGGGCGGGTCGATCACCTCCCCGAAGTCGCATACCGGGAACTGGCCCACGAGGCGACTGGTGTTGTCGACGTCGAACGCCCCCCAGCCACCGCCCTTGCTCTGCATGGCCAGCAGCCAGTCGACGGCACGCCGCACCGCGCCGTCGTCCGGCGACATCCCGGCCCTCATCAGGGCGATCAGGACCTCGGCGGTGTCGTCGGTGTCCGGATACCAGTCGTTGTGGAACTCGAAGGCCCATCCACCGGCCTCGCCGCGCCGCGGGATGCGCCGCCAGTCGCCCTCGTGCGTGATCTCGCGCGCGGCCAGCCAGGCCCGTGCCCGCTCCACGGCGTCGTCATCGCCGGCGGTGCCGGAGTCGTCGATGGCGATGGCCGCCAGGCAGGTGTCCCATACCGGCGAGATGCACGACTGGATCCGCAGCCGTCCGTCACGCCGCAGCGCGAAGGTGCGGAAGCCGTCGAGCGCGCGCTCGATCACCGGATGATCCAGCGGCATGCCGAGGGCGTGCAGGGCGATGATCGAATAGACCCATGGTGGCTGGATGCCCGCCCACGACCCGTCGACCTCCTGGCGGTCCAGGATCCACTCGCGGATGCGCCGCTCGGCGCGACGGCGGAGCGGCCCCACCGGGTACTTGTTGTAGACCCGCGCGAGGGGCATGAGCCGCCCCATGGCGCCGGTGAGCGGTCCCGGTTGCCGCGGTGCAGGGCCCTCGACGGCCCCGGGTGCCTCGGCGAAGATCTCCTCCACCGAGGGGTCCTGCGGGAACGTGGGGTTGCGCGACAGCACCACGAGCATGGGGACGAAGGTGCCGCGGGCCCACGACGCGAACCGGTACACCGACATGGGCGCCCGCGGCGGCATGAGCATCAGCTCCGATGGGGCGGCCGGCAGCGACGCCCAGGGGTACTTGCCCAGCACCGCCAGCCATAGGCGCGTGAAGAAGCGCGCCTGGTTCGCGCCGCCAAGCTCCATGATGCGCGCCGCCGCGCGCTGCAGCGGGGGGGCATCGGCCGGCAGGCCGGCCAGCCGTAGCGCGTACCATGCCTCGACGGTGACGCTCAGGTCGCCCGGGCCCCCATGCCACACGGCCCAGCCGCCGTCGTCGCACTGGGTGGCCAGTAGTTCCGCGGCGATCTCGCGCCGGTCGTCGTCGGTGGACCGCCCGAGGGCCTCGAGCAGGAACAGCTGCTCGGCGGTGATCGACGCGTTCGACTCGAGCTCGCCCCACCAGAACCCCTCAGGGGCCTGCAGCTCGCGCAGGTGCTGGGCGCCGCGGTCGGCCGCAAGGCGCGCGGCGGCGCGCAGTCCGTCACGCGTGAGGCTGCTGGTCATGCGGGCACCGCGCCGGCGACCCCATGCGACCGGAACCACTCCACCGCATCCGCCATGGCGGATGCCACGTCGGACTGGGGCAGCCCGAGTTCGCGCACCGCGCGCTGGGGGGAGAAGAACATGCGCTTGCGCGCGAGCAGAGCGCCGTCGAGCGGCGCGCGCGGCTCGCGTCGCAGGATCGCGCCCTCCACCAGCTCGTCGGCCGCGGCCGCGGCGATGGCCACCGCGTGGGGGATGCGGCGCGATGGGGGAGGGGGGCCGCCGGCGCGGTGCACCATCCGGAGGATCTGCAGCAGGGTGAGGTTGCCCCAGGCGTTGCCCAGGATGTAGCGGCGGCCGGGCTCCCCGCGCTCCAGCGCCAGCAGGTGGCCGGCCGCCACATCGCGCACGTCCACCAGGTTGAGGCCGGTGTCCACGTACGCGGGCATGCGCCCCGCGAGCGCATCGGCCACCAGCCGCCCGGTCGGCGTGGGCCGGCGGTCACCGGGGCCGATCGGCGCGCTGGGATTGACCACGTAGGCGTCGAGGCCCGTTGCGGCCGCCCGGCGCACCAGGGCCTCGGCCTCCACCTTCGACCGCTTGTACGCGCCGATCACCTGCGACATCGGCTGCGGGGTCTCCTCGTCGCCGTGCGTGCCGTCCCCGGGGATGCCCACGGTGGCCACTGACGACGTGTGCACCAGGCGTGCATCCCGTTGGCGCGCCGCATCGATGATGACCCGCGTGCCCTGCACGTTCACCTGGCTCACCCGCTCGGCAGCGCGGCGGCCCAGCGAGTACATGGCCGCCACGTGGAAGATCGCATCCACGCCGCGCGCCGCGCGCGCAATGGCAGCGGGGTCGCGCACGTCGCCCGGCACGGCCTCGATGCCGTCCGGCAGGACGTCCGGCGGCGTGCCACCGGGGCGCACCAGGCCCCGCACCCGCCAGCCGGCGTCCCGCAGGTGCCGCGCCACGTGCCAGCCGATGAACCCGGTTGCACCGGTGACGAGCGCGGTGCTCATGCCGTGGGCCCCAGGGCCGCTGCCACGGCGGGCACCAGCGCGCGCCGCGCCGCGCGCGCGCCGCGGGCCAGCCCCACCCACCGGCGAAGGTCCGACGGCCGGGCGACAAGGCGGCGGATGGCGGACCAGGGGCGCACGGCGCCATGGGGATCCACCACCCCGCGCATGTCGGGCAGCGCGTCGTGTGCCCGGTCGGTGACGGCGCGGATGGCGGCGAACGGGATGCCCGCGCGGGCGCAGGCGCGTGCCGTGCCCGCGCTCTCCATGTCCACCGCGGTGCCCGCCAGGCGGCTCCGCTCCTCCGGGGTGCCCACCACCGCGGCCGTGGTCACCAGCACTCCGGTGGCCATTCCCGCACCGATGGAGAGCAGTGGATCGCATGCGAAGGCGTCCCCGGTCTCGGCGTCGCGCACCTCGGCCGGCACCACCACGTCGCCGCGCTGCAGCGACGGATCGAGCGCACCGCAGAAGCCCACCGATATCGCGGCAGTGGCTCCCGCGGCGATGGCGTCACGGGCCGCGCGCTCGGCCGGGCCCGACCCCATGCCCGACACGATCACGCGCACGCCGGGGCCCTCGAGGCGGCGCAGCATGCGCTCCTCGGCGCGGACCGCGCACACCAGGGCGACCACCCGCGCGCCCATCGGCTCCGTGACCCCCGGGTCACCCGCGCGCGAGGGCGAGGAGGTCCCTGGGGCTGGACATGGCATCGAGGATCGTGGAGGCCTCGTACCCGCAATGCATGAGGCAGTTGGCGCACCGCGGATCGCGGTCAGTGCCGTACTTGTCCCAGTCGGTGTCCTCGAAGAGCTCGCGCATGCTCTGCACGTGCGTGTCGGCGAGCAGGTAGCAGGGGGACCGCCATCCCTCCACGGTGTACGTGGGCATGCTCCACGCCGAGCACCGGTAGTGGCGCTTGCCCTGCAGGAACTCGTGGAACAGCGGGTTGTTGTAGAACGGGATACCGAGTCCCGCACAGCGCTCGTGCACCTCGGTGTAGAGCGCCTGGGCCTCCGTGCGGGCGAGGAACTGCTCGCGGTCGTGGGTGACCGACTGGTAGTCGTACCCCGGTGAGGTGATGCATCCCTCCACGCCCATGTCCTTCAGGTAGGCGAAGAGCTCCACGTATTCGTCGGCGGGGGTGCCGCGGAAGATCGTGGTGTTGGTGCACACGCGGTACCCGCGCGCGATGGCCTCGCGCATGTGGGCGGTGGCCTTCCGGAACACACCCTGGCGGTCGACCGCGTGGTCGTGCACGGACTCCATGCCGTCGATGTGCACCACGAACGCGAACCGCGTGTCGGGCTCGATGCGCCCGAAGGCCTTGTTCATGAGGATGCCGTTGGTGCACAGGTACACGAACCGGCCCTGGTCGATGATGCCGTGCACGATCTGGTCGATCTGCTTGTGGATGAGCGGCTCGCCGCCGGGGATGTTCACGATCGGCGCGCCGCACTCGTCGGCCACCCGCAGGCACTCCTCCACGGTGAGCCGCTTGTGGAAGACGTCCTTGTACTCCTGGATGCGCCCGCATCCCGTGCACGCGAGGTTGCACAACTCGAGCGGCTCCAGCATGAGCGTGAAGGGGAAGCGCTCCTCGCGCTGCAGCAGCTTCTTCTTCGCGATGTACGTGGCCATGCCGAGCTCGAGGCTGATCGGGCGTCGTGGCACTGCGTGACCTCCGGTGGACGAAAAACGGACCCCGCAACGCTAACCAACGCCCCGGCGCCCCGCCGTGGCGGCGTGCGGGGCTAGCTCTGCCGCGCGAAGGCGGTGTCGGCCACGGCGGCCAGGCCGTCCGCGTCGCCGGGCAGCTGCGCCAGCAGCGCCATCGCGCGCGCGTGCGACTCGGCCGCCAGCTCGCGCGCCCGGTCCATCCCGTGCAGGCTGGTGTAGGTGACCTTGCCCAGGCGCTCGTCGGCGCCCACGGCCTTGCCGAGCTCCTCCTCGGACCCGGCCACGTCGAGGATGTCGTCCACGATCTGGAACAGCAGCCCCAGCTCGCGCGCGAACGCGCGGTAGACGGCGTCCTCCGCGGGGGGCGGGGGCGCCAGCACGAGCGCGATGTGCACCGACACCGCCATCAGCCGGCCGGTCTTCAGCGCGTGCATGGCGGCGAGCGCGCCGGCGCCGCCCGCGCCCGCGCCCTTGAGATCGAGGTACTGGCCGCCCACCATCCCGGCCACCCCGGTGGCGCGGCTGATCTCGCGCAGGATCCCCGCCTGCACCGCGGGGCCGCCGCCCTGCTCCTCGCACACCAGCCTCACCGCCTCGGCGAACAGCGCGTCGCCGGCGAGGATGGCCACGTCCTCGCCGAAGCGCACATGGCACGTGGGCATGCCGCGCCGCAGGTCGTCGTCGTCCATCGCCGGCAGGTCGTCGTGGATCAGCGAGTAGGTGTGCACCAGCTCGACGGCCGCGGCCGCGGGCATGAGGTCCACGGGCTCGCGTCCCAGCGACTGCGCGGTGGCCAGCGCCAGCACCGGACGGATGCGCTTGCCACCGGCCAGCAGCGAGTACCGCATGGCCTGCACCAGGCCTTCGGTGCCGGTGGCCTCGGCCGCCTCCCTGCCGTCGTCCACGGTGAACCACAGCCCGTCGAGGTAGTCGTCCACCTGCTGCCGCAGGTGCTCCGGGTACCGGGCGTGCACGGCGCGTGCGGGAGCGTCGCTCATGGGGGCGCAGGCTACCCGGCTGGTACCGTCGCCCGCCATGCGCGCCCTGGTGCTCCACGGACCCGATGACCTGCGCCTCGAGGACGTCCCCGTCCCCGATCCCGCGCCCGGCGAGGTGGTGCTGCAGGTGACCCGCGCGCTCACCTGCGCGACCGACGCCAAGATGCTGCGCCAGGGGCGCCATCCGGCGCTGCCCGCGCCCCCGGCGCCCTTCGGCCACGAGGCCTGCGGAGTGGTGTGGGCGGTAGGCGAGGGGGTCGACGGCGTGCGCCCCGGCGATGCCGTGGTGGTGGCCAACTCCGCGCCCTGCGGGGAGTGCCCCCCGTGTCGCCGCGGCCGGCCATCGCTGTGCGAGGACATCGTGTACCTGTCCGGCGCCTACGCGGAATATCTCCGCGTGCCGGCGCGCATCGTGGAGCGCAACATGCTCCCGCTGCCCGCGGGGCTCGCCCCCGAGCGCGCGGCCATGGTGGAGCCCCTTGCCTGCGCGGTGCGCGGCGTGGAGAGGGTGGAGGCCGGCCCCGGGGACGAGGTGGTGGTGCTCGGCGGCGGGGTGCAGGGCACCCTCATCGCCGGGCTGCTCGCCGCCCGGGGGTGCGCGGTGACCCTGTGCGATCCGCACGCGGGGCGCCGCGAGCGCGCGCTGCGGTTCGGCGCGTCACGGGCCATGGAGCCGCCCCGCGATGATGCCTCGATTGCCGCGGTGCGGGGTGCCCACGGCGAGGGCCGCGGGCCCGACGCCGTGGTGGAGGCCGCGGGCCGGCCCGACGCGTGGGAGGCCGCCGTGGCGCTGGCGCGCCCGGGTGGGGAGGTCCTCCTCTATGGGGGGTGCGCCCCCGGCACCACCGTGACCCTTCCCACGCACCCCCTCCACTATGGCGAGCTCTCGGTGCGGGGCAGCTACCACCACACCCCGGGCGCCGTGCGCGCCGCTCTGCAGCACCTGGCCGCGGGCGACGCGCCCTACGACGAGCTCCTCGGGTCGGAGATCGCCCTCGAGGAGGTGGGTGACGTCCTGCGCGGCGGCTCCGGCCCCAAGCGCCCGGTGCGCCCCGCCTGACCCCGGTCAGGTCTTGGCGATGAGCGCCTTGAGCTGCTCGAACTGATCGGCCTGCTCGCGCAGGCGGCCGAGTTCGGACTCCTGCGCGCGCACCAGGCCGGCCAGGTCGCGCACGGCCTCCTCGAGGCGCGCGATCACCGCGTCGGCATCGCCCGTGGCCCGGCGGGCGGATCCCTTGGGCCGTCCCGGGCCGCGGCGCACGCGTGGCTCCAGGGCCACGCCGCGCTTGCGGGCGATGCGGTAGTAGTTGGCCGCCACCGTGCCGGCGCGGCGGCCTGTACGGGACGAGATGGCCTCGAATGCGTCGCTCTTCGACATCGCCCCGCCGGCCGTCATCTGCTCCACCTCGGCGAAGATGGCCTCGGCGATGCCGCCGCGGGGGGCGTCGGTCGATGCGGGGACGGGCTCGCCCCCGGGGGCGGGACTGGAGGTGGCCGGCACCCCGGCGGACTCGTTCATCATGTGCTCCTGCTCGTTGACCCCGTGCTTATCTCACATGTAAATGAGCGATGTCAAACGATGTAAATGAACATGTAAGTGACGGATATTCACTCCAACTAGAATATGGCCATCGTGGCGGTGAACCCGTGAGGGTGCACCCGGCCACCCACCGGTCCGATCTCGCCGTTGCAGAACATGCCCGCCAGCGGCACCGGCCCCAGCACCTGCGCGGCCAGCGCGGCGTCATGGTCGGGCTCCGGGAACATGCGTGTTCCGCGTCCGTTGCACGTGAACATCAGCGCACCGCGCGCGGTGCCGGCCGGTACGTCCGCCAGGGCCCTCTGCAGGTCGTCGTGCGCCGATGCGTGGTCGCGCACCTGCAGGCGCATCACCTGCCCCACCCGTACGTCCTCGCCCACCGCCATGGCCCCGGTGTCGGGGTCGCCGCCAAGGATTCCCCTGACCAGGAAGTCGCCCTGCTCGAGCTGCGGCTTGTTGCCGTCGACCACGAGCCCCGCCAGCACGCCCTGCTCCACGAGCGCCCGCTCGTCGTCGGGCAGCGACTGCACCACCTCGCGCACGCGCTGCAGGGCGGGCTTGCCCGCAAGCTCGACGATGATGCCATCGCCGCCCTCGGTGATGGTCATCTCCGGGCCGACGGGGCGGCAACCCTGTGACACCACGGCCCGGGCCCCCGGCACCAGCACGCCCACGGCTCCACCGGAGCGCACCACCCCGTCGACCAGCAGGCGGTGGTCCCCCGGCTGCCGGCCGCCCGAGGCCATGCCTCCCACCACCACCCCCGGCATCGCGGTGCCGTCCGGCTCGCGCAGCGCCTCCGGGGGAAAGCTGAATGGGTCGGCCAGCAGGATGACGGCGCCCTCCCCCCGGGGCACGGCATCCCGCGCGGGGTCCAGCGCGAAGGCCCCGACGGGCCCACCCGGGAGAACGGCCGCCCACAGCGCGAGCGCAGGCGGGCGCTCCACCTCGCGCCCGGTTGCGATGACGCCCTCGGCCGTGCAGCCGATGAGTGCGCCGGGCCCGAGGGATCCCTCGATGATCGCCGCGATTCCCGGCGCGTTGGCCATCAGGTCGGGCGTGGCGAACACCACGGCGAGATCGGGGGCGGCACCGCCCAGTGACGTCCGCACCGCGTCGCAGGCCTCGCGCGCCGCCACGCCGGCATCGGGGTTGGTGCTCACTGCCGAGGCGAACGCGTCCATGCACCAAGTGTACGGTCAGCCCGACGCCTGCCCCGGCAGGCTTGACACCCCGCCGGGGGACTGGTCAGGTTCGATGGGATGCGAAGCCACGTGAATCGTTCGTCCGGGGCGCGCCGCGCCGCGGTCGCCGTCGCCGCGGTCCTCGCCCTGGTCGCGTGGCTGGCGACGGTGGTCACGTGGACGGCATCCGCGCGCGTCACGTCGGCCGACGGGTTCTCGGACGTTGCGGTCGAGACCATCCAGAGCCCCCCGGGCTCGCAGGCCGTCACGGATGCCCTGGTGGAGCGGGTCGACGCGTTCGCCTCGGCACGGGGATTCGACCTGACATCGGTCGGTCGCGGCCAGGTGGCCGGCCAGGTACAGCAGGTGGTGGAGGATCCCGGGTTCCCCGGCCTCATGGCCCCGGCGTTGGAGCGTGCCCGCGACGCCTATGCGGCCGCGCCCGGCGGACCCATCACCATCGACTTCTCGGCGCTGCGCCCCCTGGCGGAGGAGCGCGTGAGCAGGGTCGACCCCGCTCTCGTGGCGGCCATCCCGCCGGCGGACGAACTGGTGGTGACCGTGCAGGGGGAGGACCTCCCGGCGGCGGCCGCGGACATCGCCGGGGCGCAGTCCACGCTGCGGTGGCTGCCCCTGTGGCTGCTGATCGCCGCGGTGGCGCTGGCTGCGCTGGCGGTGGGCCTGTCCGGGAACCGCCCCGGGGTGCTGCGGCGCCTTGGCCTGGCGTCGATCGTGGTGGCCATCGTGCCGCTGGGAATGCGCCTGGGCGTGCCCCCCGCCGTGGCGTCGTTCCTCGAGGCCGGCACGCCCGCCGACGTCGGATCCACGGCTGCCGGCGCGATCCTCGCGCACTGGTGGATCGCCATGGTGGCCTGCCTGGCGCTGGGCATCGCCCTGATCGGCCTGTCGGTCTACGCGGATCGCGCTCCGCGCCAGCGGCGCCCTCCGGTGGTGCTGGGCCGCTAGGCCTCGAGCGGGTCGATGACCGCATGCGCCTCGAGCGCGCGGTCGCCGGGCACCATGATGTCGCGCGGCCCGCCCGCGAGGTAGTCGGGCACATCGAACCCGGCCATCCGGCGCACGTAGGCGGGGATGCCCGCATCGGCGAGCATGCCCTGGATCATCTCGGCCTCGGGCTGGTTGCGCGCGATGGCCACGCGCACCCACGGAACCTCGGGGGCGGCGGCGTCCGCGGCCGCGGGGGGCCGCCGCCGCGCCGCCGCCGGCCGCGCCAGCAGCGCCCCCAGGGCGAACCCGGCCACATGCACCCAGTGCGCGGTGTCCTGCCCTGCGCCGGAGACGGCGGCGATGGTCTCGAATGCGATCCATGCCGCGATGGGGATCCACGCCGGCAGCCCGCCGCCACGCGCACCGCCCGGCGCCACCAGGTGGAGGCGCGCACGGGGCAGCAGCACCAGGTACGCGCCGAGCACCGCGGCGACCACGCCGGATCCGCCGAGCACCGGCTGCGCCGATGATGCGTCCAGCAGGGCCTCCATCAGGAACGCCGCGTACCCGGCGCCCAGCACGAAGGGCAGGAACCTGACCCGGCCCAGGCGCTCCTCCACCGAGGGCGCGAACACCCAGAGGAACACGAGGTTCCCCAGCAGGTGCCACCACGACGCATGGAGGAACTGGGCCGTGAGCACCTCGAGCCACGGCGAGTGCTCGGCCGACAGCGCCACGCAGGGGTCGGCGGCACCCGGCCCGCTGCCCGTGAGGTGCGCGGGCACCATGCCCCAGCGGCACGCCAGCGCCTGCGACGAATCCTCGAGGTTGCCGTCGTCGGGGCGCACCGACTGCACCACCCACATCACGGCCCATGCGGCCATGAGGGCATACGTCTGCACGGGGGTGCGGGCGCGCGGCTGGTCGTCCGACAGGATCCGCGCCATCGGGCCCGGCTACCCCAGGATGTTCATGAGCAGCGCGGCCTGCACGTGCATGCGGTTCTCCGCCTCGTCCCACACCGCCGATCGCGGCCCGTGGTACACGGCCCGCGTGATCTCCAGGCCGTCATGCGCGGGCAGCGGGTGCATGGCGATGGCGTCCGGCGCGGCCGCGTCCATGAGCGCCTCGTCCACCCTGTACGGGGCGAACACCCGAAGCCGCTCGGCCTCCTCGTCCTCGTCGCCCATCGACACCCATACGTCCGTGTAGACGGCCCGTGCGCCGTCGACGGCCTCGCGGGCATCGGTGACCACGCGCACCGCACCGCCGCGCTCGCGGGCGATGGCATCTGCCTGCTCCACCACCGCCGGGTCGGGCAGGTATCCCGCGGGGCAGCCGGCCACCACCTCCATGCCCATCAGGGCACCGGTGACCATGAGGGAGTGGCAGCAGTTGTTCCCGTCGCCCACGTAGGCCGCCCGCAGCCCGGCCGGGTCGCCGAAGGCCTCGCGGATGGTCATGACGTCGGCCAGGCCCTGGCATGGATGGTGGTCGTGGGTGAGCGCGTTGATCACCGGCACGTCCGCATGCTCGGCCAGCGTGACCACCTTGCCATGGTCCACGGTGCGGATGACGATGGCGTCCACGAACCGCGAGAGCACCTTCGCCGTGTCCTCGATGCTCTCGCCGCGCCCCAGCTGCATGTCGCGTCCCGCGAGTACCACGGGGTGGCCGCCCAGGCGGGCGATCCCGACCTCGAACGACACCCGCGTGCGGGTGGATGGCTGCTCGAATATCAGGGCCACCGCGCGCCCGGCGAGGGCCGCCGGCCAGTCGCGGTCGGCCTTGAGCGCATCGGCCAGGTCGAGCACCTCGCGCACGGCGTCCGCGGGGTGGTTCAGGAGGCTCAGCACGGAGCGCCCCCGCAGGGCGGCGATGGGTTCATGCCGTATCACCCGCTCAGCCTATCGCGGGTTCGCAGGGCGTCCCGTCCGGCGCATGCGGCACGATCAGCCCCGCTGGCGACCGCGGGAGGCGTGCATGTCCACATGGGTATGGGTGCTCATCGGCATCGCCGCCTTCCTCGTGCTCCTGGCGCTGTACGACATGCTGCAGCGACGGCACTCGATCCTCCGGGTGTTCCCCGTGGTGGGCCACCTGAGGTTCATCCTCGAGGCCTTCGGTCCCGAATTGCGCCAGTACATCGTCACCAGCAACGACGATGAGCGACCCTTCAGCCGCAACCAGCGCCGTTGGATCTACGCCACCAGCAAGGGGCAGAACGCGGCATTCGGCTTCGGCACCGACGCCGAGTTCGAGCGGACCCCCGGGTACCCCATCATCAGCCCCGCCGCATTCCCCGCGCCCCCCCCGGACGGCGGCGACCCCGACGACTGGCCGCTGCCCTCGGCGAAGGTGCTCGGCGGCCCCCGTGACCGTCCCCGCGCATTCCGCCCCCCGTCGCTGGTGAACATCTCCGGCATGTCGTTCGGGGCGCTCTCGGCGCGGGCCGTGGAATCCCTCAATGCCGGCGCCGCACTGGCGGGGTGCATGCAGACCACGGGGGAGGGTGGCCTCACGCCGTACCACCTGCAGGGAGGCGACCTGGTCATGCAGTTCGGCACGGGGTGGTACGGCGCCCGGGATTCCCGCGGCCGCCTGGACCTTCCGCGCCTCGTGGAGCTGGTCGAGCAGAACCCGATCCGGGCGATCGAGCTGAAGCTGAGCCAGGGGGCCAAGCCCGGCGTCGGCGGCATGCTCCCGGCCTCGAAGGTGACGCCCGAGATCGCGCGCATCCGCGGGGTGGAGCCCGGGGTGGCGTGCGTGAGCCCCCCCTGCAACCCCGAGTTCTCCACGCCGGATGAGTTGCTCGACGTGGTGGAGCGCATCGCCGAGGCCACGGGCGTGCCGGTGGGGATCAAGAGCGCCGTCGGCCAGGCGGGCTTCTGGAACGACCTGGCCCGCCTGATGGAGGACGGCGCGCGTGGCGTGGACTTCATCACCATCGACGGCGGCGAGGGCGGCACCGGCTCGGGCCCGCTGTCGTTCGTCGACCACGTGGGCCTGCCGTACCGCCTCGCCCAGGCCCGGGCGCTGAGGGCATTCGCCGAGCGCGGCATCCAGCACCGGGTCACCTGGATCGGCAGCGGGCGCCTGGGCCTGCCCGAGGAGTCGATCATGGCCTTCGCCCTGGGCGCCGACATGGTCAACGTCGGGCGCGAGGCCATGCTGTCGATCGGCTGCATCCAGGCGCAGCGCTGCCATACCGGTCACTGCCCCAGCGGCGTGGCCACGCAGTCGCGGTGGCGGCAGCGCGGCATCGACCCCGCGCTGAAGTCGGCGCGGGCGGCGTCGTACGTGATCGGCCTGCGGCGCGAGATCACCCGCATGGCCAGGACCACCGGCGTGGAGCACCCGTCGCAGGTGTCCCTCGATCACGTCGAGGTGCTCGAGGGGGACGTGCTCACGCCCGTGGCCCAGCGGTTCGGGCTGTCCCCGGGCTGGGCCGTGCCCGTGGACATCTAGGTCCGGCGGATCACCCCGCGGCCAGCGGCCCGCTGCTCCATCCGGCGCCGAGGCGGACGGCCAGGTCGATGTCCGCCGGCGATGCCACGCCCTCGTCGGCGAGCCGTCGGGCCTCGTCCATGGCGGCGGCGTAGTACACGGCCGCCACCACGGGTTCGGTCCCCGCGGCTGGGCCCTCCTCGGCGGGCACCAGGCCGCCCCCGGTCTTCCGCCCGAGCATCCCCTGCGCCACCAGCGGGGCGAGCGTGCCGGCATCGTCGAACCGGTCGCCGTACGCGGCCTCGAGATCGGCCCGCAGGCTCTCCAGCACGTCCAGCCCCACCAAGTCGGCCAGGGCGAACGGTCCCATGGGCGCGGGGCCGCCCTCCACCACCACGCGGTCGGCCGCACGAAGGTCCACCGGGGCGCCCGCCGCCGCGCGAAAGGCCTCTGCCATCGCACGCACCAGGACACGGTTCACCACGAATCCCGGGCATTCGCGCACCCGGACCGGGGTCTTCCCCAGGGCCGTGGCGAGTTCCATCGCGCGCTCCACGGTCTCCTCCGAGGTGGCCGCGCCCGCGATCACCTCCACCAGCCGCATGGTGGCGGCCGGGTTGAAGAAGTGCAGTCCCACGAGCCGCTCCGGGTGGGCCGTGGCATCGGCGAGGGCCGTCACCGAGAGGCCGGATGTGTTGGTGGCCACGAGGGCCCCGGGCCGCAGCGCGGAGTCGAGCTGGCCGTGCACCCGGGCCTTGAGCGCGAGGTCCTCGGGGACGGCCTCGATGACGACGTCGGCCGGCCCCAGTCCCGCGATGCCGTCGACCGCGCGGATGCGCGCGCCGCACGCCGTCACGTCGCCGGCGTCGAGGCGTCCGCGCCCCGCCAGCCGCTCGCCGATCTCCAGCGCGCGCGCACGGCCGTCATCGGCGCGGGCCCGATCGGCGTCGGCCAGGAGCACGTCCATGCCGGCCAGGGCGGCGACCAGGGCGATCTCCGCGCCCATCGTCCCGGCCCCTGCGATGCCCATGGTGTCCATCGGGCGAGCCTAGCCGGGCCGGGCACGCCGGGAACGTCCGGGGCCGCCTCTAGTTTTCCGGAAACCGGGAATGCCGAGACCCCGGTTCACCGATCACGGTGAATCACGACATCGACCACACCACTGTCCCGGATGCCGCCCTGGCCGCGCGGTACCGGCAGCGTCGGGTAGCACTCCTGGTGGTCCTCCTCGGGGTGACGGTCGTGCCGGTCGTCGCACTGGGCGGGTGGTGGATGTGGCCGCTGCTGGTCGTGCCCGCCGCCCTGGCGGCGCCCCTCGCCGGTGGCACGGGCCTCATCGCCGCGCTCCTGGCGTCGGCCATCGCGCTGGCGGCAGCCTCGTCGGGCGACGTGGCCACCGCCGAGGCCTTCACGGGGTTCATGGCCATCGTGGTGGTCGCGGCGCTGGGCGCCGCCCACGCGGGCATGGCCCACGGGGTGCTCCACGGCCTCGCGCGCAGGAGGGGTGCGACTGCCGGAGGCGGCGCTGCGCCGCGCGAGGTGTTCGACCTCATCGCCGATCGCGACTGCCGGCGCGCCATCGAGACCGGGAGCCCCGTCTCGATGGCCGTCGTGGCCATCCCGGGGGTGGAGTCACTCGAGGCCCGGCACGGCCCCGCGGCACTCCACGATCTCCTGGACGCCTGCTCGGCCGCCGCCGCCGCCGTGCCCGGTCGCTCCGACCTGGTCATGGAGGATGCCGACGGCCGCTACGTGGCGCTGGTGGCGGGTGACGCCGAGGCGGCGCGCGACCTGGGCGACCGCATCGCCGGCGCGCTCGAGGGCGTGGCGGTGCGCGATCGCGACGGCCTGCGCCTCACCGCCGGCGCGGTCGCGGTGGGAGTGGCGCAGTGGTCGGCTGACGACACCGGCCCCGACTCGCTGCTGGAGCGCGCCTCGGCCGCCCTGCGCGACGACATGCTCCGGTCCGCTCGCGACGGCGCCGCGGACGATCAGGTCACCGGCGAGTTCCGGAGCGTCGCCGTGCCCGACGCCGCATGATCCGCGCCACGGCCACCCCCAGCCCGGCACCCGCCACCACGTCGAGCGGGTCGTGATCGGCGGCGGCCACCCGCGCCGCCATGCCGCCGATCGCAATACCCCGCGCCGCCGCTCCCAGCACCGGCCGCTCGCGGGCCACGACCATCGCGATGGCGGTGGACGATGCCGCATGGCGCGACGGGAATCCTCCCTCCACGCGCTCGCCGGGCCGGGGGCGGTCGATGGCATCGCGGGCCACCCGGGCCAGCAACCCTGCGAGCGCACCGGCGGTGGCGGCCCGCAGCGCCAGCACCCGCGACCCGCGCATCGCCAGGAGGGCGATCACCAGTGCATGGAAGGTGGGCGCCATGGCGTCGGCCACGAGCCGCGCGGATTCGTGTCCGGCCGGCATCGACGCCACGCGCGCGCGCACCTCACGGCCGGCGCGTCGGTCGGCGGCCAGGACGGCGGATGCGATCTCGGGCGACGACATCGCAGTGACGCTACGGCACGCCCGGCCGGCGGCGCCCGGCTAGGCTCGCCCGCGTGAGCGCCCGGACCACCATCGCCGCACTCGTGGGCAGCGCGCTCGTCGCGGCGGCCGCGACGGGGCTGGCGGCGTGCGGTTCGGCGACCGTGCGCGCGGTGCCGGAGGTAGTCCCCGCCGATGAGCGCCCGGCGGCCCAGCCCGTGGCCGTTCCCCGGCTGTCAGGTGGCGGCGACCTCCGCATCGGCGACCCTGGCGCGCGCCCGACCGTGGTGAACCTGTGGGCCTCGTGGTGCGGACCATGCCGCGAGGAGATGCCGGCGGTGCAGCGCTTCGCCCGCACCAACCCGCAGGTGCGGGTGGTGGGCGTGGCCATCGACGACGCGCCCGACGCCGCCCGCGGGTTCGCGCGCGAGGTGGGGGTGACGTTCCCGCTGGGCGTGGACGAGGATGACCGCATGGGTGACGCCTATGGGGTGACGGGGCTGCCCACCACGTTGTTCCTCGACCAGCAGGGGCGGCTGGCCGCGACGTGGGCGGGTCCGGTCACCGAGGCCGAGCTCGAGCGCATCAGCGCGGGGCTCGCCGAGCCCTCGTGAATACTTCCGGCGTGGACCTCGTCGACCGCGTGCGCGCCCACTGCCGGCGCCATGATCTCCTGCCGGCACGTTCCGGCGTGCTGGCGCTCGTGTCCGGCGGCGCCGACTCGATGTGCCTGATGCACGTGCTGGCGCACATCCATGACGGCCCGGTGCACGTGCTGGCGTTCGACCACGGCCTGCGGGAGGCATCCGCCGCGGAGGCGGACCAGGTGGTGCGCGCGGCGCGGTCGATGGGCCTGCCCGCGCACTCCGAGTGCCTGGGCCTCGCCCCCGGCGCGGGCGCTCCCGAGCGGGCACGGGACGCCCGCCGAGCCGCAGCCGAGGATGCCCGCGTGCGCCTGGGCCTCGACCTGGTGGCCACGGGGCACACGCGTTCCGACCACGTCGAGACCCTGCTGTTCCGCGCGGCGCGTGGCACCGGGCGCACCGGGGCCCTGGGCATCGTGCCCCGGCGCGACCGCCGGGTGCGCCCCCTGCTCGTCGTGTCGCGCGCCGACACGCGTGCCTGGTGCGCGCGCAGCGGCGTGCCGTTCGTGGACGACCCCACCAACGACGACCCGTCGCTCGCGCGCACGCGCGTGCGGCACGGGCTTCTGCCTGCGCTGGCCGCGGTGCATCCCGCCGCCGAGCGCAACGTGGCCCGGCTGGCCGACTTGCTGGCCGACGAGGCCGCGGTGCTCGACGCCGTGGTGGCCGATGCCCGGGGCCGCGTGGCGCGTGATGGGGGGATGGATGCAGCAGCGCTCCGGAGGGAGCCCGTGGCCGTGGCCCGCCTGCTGGTGCGGGGCCTGCTGCACGACGCCGGGCTTCCCGGCGACGCCGCCGCCGCGGGGGTGGTGGACGCCGTGCTGGCGCGCGCGTCCACGGGCCGCGGCAGCACCCAGGTGCCCGGCGGGGTGGTCGCCGTGGATCGCGGCGTGCTGGTGGCCGAGGCCCGCGGGATGACCGCGGCGGCGATTCCCCCGATGCCCCTGGCCGTGCCCGGCCGGGTGAGGCTTCCCGGTGGGGACGCGATCTCGGCTCGCCCGGGACGCGCGGGCGATTCACCGGACGGGGGCGCATGGGTGCGCGCCGACGGGCCACTGGTGGTGCGCTCCCCGGCGCCCGGCGATGCGGTGGCGCTCGCGGGCGGTGGCCACCAGGCCGTGGGTCGCCTGCTGCAGGCGGCCGGGGTGCCCGCGCGCCACCGGCCGGGCGTGCCCGTGGTGGCCAGCGGCACGCACGTGCTCTGGGTGGCCGGGCATCGTGCCTGCGCCGCCGCCGTGGCCCGTCCCGGGGAGACGGCGGTGCGACTGGCGGTGCAGCCCGCATGACCCCCGAGCCCCCAGGCGAGGTGCTGGTCACGCGCGACCAGCTCGACGCCCGCGTGCGCGAGATGGCCCGGGAGATATCGGCCGACTACGCCGGCCGCGACCCGCTGGTCATCGGCATCCTCAAGGGCGCCGTGTTCTTCACGGCCGACCTGGTGCGCGAGCTCGACATCCCATGCGAGCTCGACTTCATGGCGGTGTCGTCGTACGGATCGGCCACGCACTCGTCGGGCGTGGTGCGCATCACGAAGGACCTCGACGTGAGCATCGAGGGCCGTCACGTGCTGCTGGTGGAGGACGTCATCGACTCGGGCCGCACCCTCCGCTACCTCATGCGCAACCTCGCGGCCCGCGACCCCGCGTCGGTGGAGATCGCCGCGCTGCTCAGCAAGCCGGCCGCCGATCGCCTGGACCTCGGGGCCCGCTACGTGGGCTTCCGGCTGCCCGATGTGTTCGTGGTGGGCTACGGCCTGGATGCCGGCGAGCGCTACCGCGAACTGCCCTTCATCAGCGCGCTGGGGTAGGGGGCGGGTCGCGCGGACCGGCACCCTGCCGGTCCTGCGCCCATACGCTGCTACCCTCGTGGCCTGTCGTCGAGCGGGAGTCGTCCGCTGAGCCGCTTCTTCAAGAGCGCTGCATTTCCGATCCTCATCGTGATCCTGCTGGCCTTCGTGGCGCAGCGCCTGGTCACGTCGTCGTCGGAGCCGGCCACGCCACCTACGTTCACGGCCTACCAGCAGGAGCTTGCCGCGGGCAAGGTGTCGGCCGTCACCATGCAGACCAAGAGCCAGGAACTCGAGGTCACGCGCAAGGACGGCACGACCTACGTCACCGGCTACCCCGACAACTACGGGGCCGAGGTCACCACGGCCATCGACGAGGCCAAGGTGCCCATGGTGGTCGAGGGCAAGGGCGGCTCCGCATGGTGGGGCTTCCTGCTCACCCTGGCGCCCTTCCTCCTGTTCTTCCTCTTCTGGATCTTCCTGATGAACCAGATGCAGGGCGGCGGGTCGAAGGTGATGAGCTTCGGCAAGAGCAAGGCCAAGCGCATGTCGGTGGACCAGCCGAAGATCACCTTCCGCGACGTCGCCGGCGCCGAGGAGGCCGTGGAGGAGCTCGAGGAGATCAAGGAGTTCCTCGAGAACCCCAAGCGGTTCCAGGCCCTGGGCGCGCGCATTCCCAAGGGCGTGCTGCTGTTCGGGCCCCCCGGCACCGGCAAGACGCTGCTCGCCCGCGCCGTGGCCGGCGAGGCCGGCGTTCCCTTCTTCTCCATCTCGGGCTCCGACTTCGTGGAGATGTTCGTGGGCGTGGGCGCCAGTCGCGTGCGCGACCTGTTCGAGCAGGCCAAGCAGAACTCGCCCTGCATCATCTTCATGGATGAGATCGACGCCGTGGGCCGCCACCGCGGCGCCGGGCTGGGCGGTGGCCACGACGAGCGCGAGCAGACGCTGAACCAGCTCCTGGTCGAGATGGACGGCTTCGAGGCCAAGGACAACATCATCCTGATCGCGGCCACCAACCGGCCGGACATCCTCGACCCCGCGCTTCTTCGTCCGGGCCGCTTCGACCGGCAGATCATGGTGGACCGCCCCGACCGCGCGGGCCGCGCGGAGATCCTGCGCGTGCACACCCGCGGCAAGCCCATCGCGAAGGACATCGACCTCGACACGTTGGCCGGCCAGACCCCGGGGTTCACCGGTGCCGACCTGGCCAACCTGGTCAACGAGTCGGCCCTGCTCGCCGCCCGCAAGGGCAGGAAGGTCATCGACGCCCAGGAGCTCGAGGAGGGCATCCTGCGGGTCATCGCCGGGCCCGAGAAGAAGACCCGCCTGCTCTCCGACAAGGAGCGCGTGGTCACCGCGTACCACGAGATGGGGCACGCTCTGGTGGGGCACTTCCTTCCCAACGCCGACCCGGTGCACAAGATCTCCATCGTCAGCCGCGGGCAGGCCCTCGGCTACACCATCTCCATGCCGGCCGAGGACAAGTTCCTCACCACGCGCGCCCAGCTCGAGGACACCATGGCCATGACGCTGGGCGGCAGGGCGGCCGAGGAGATCGTGTTCGGCGAGATCACCACGGGCGCGGCCAGCGACCTCGAGAAGGTCACGGCCACCGCCAAGCAGATGACCATGCGGTTCGGCATGAGCGAGAAGCTCGGCCCCCGCGTGCTGGGCCACAGCCAGGGCGCGCCGTTCCTGGGTCGCGACATGCACTCCGAGCCCGATTACTCCGACGACATCGCCCGGCAGATCGACGGCGAGATCCGTCGCATCATCGAGGACGCCTACCAGCGCGCCAAGGACATCCTGTCCGAGCATCGCATGGACCTCGAGAACATCACGCAGATCCTCCTGCGCCGCGAGACCATCGAGCGCGATGAGTTCCTGCGCCTGCTCGAGGGCGAGAGCGAGGCGGACGTCTTCCGCGCCAAGGACGAGCGGGCCCGGCAGAAGGCGGCAGAGGCCGAGCGCCAGGCCGACGAGGCCGAGGCCGAGAAGCGGCGCTCGCCGCTTCCGCCCCCCGCGCCGGGCCCCGAGCCCGGCACCGCCGGGGCCTAGCGCCCCGCAGCCGCGCCGCACCCGTCCACGGGTAGCCTGCGCGCATCGCATCGCCGCTGACATGGCTGGATCCGCCCTGCGTGATGGGCATCCTGAACGCCACCCCCGATTCGTTCTCGGATGGCGGGCTGCACCTCGATGCGCGCGCGGCGCTGGGGCGTGCCCGGACGATGGCCGCGGAGGGCGCGGCCATCGTCGACGTGGGCGGCGAGAGCACGCGACCGGGCGCCGCGCCCGTGCACCCCGACGAGGAGATCCGGCGCGTGGCGCCGGTGCTCGATGCCCTGCGCACTGGACTGCCGGGCGTGCCGGTGTCCATCGACACGCGCCACGCCGCGGTGGCGCGGATGGCGCTGGACGCCGGCGCGGTGCTGGTGAACGACGTCTCCGCGGGCGCCGACCCGGAGATGCTGCCGCTGGTGGCGGAGCGCGGCGCGGGGGTGTGCCTGATGCACATGCAGGGGGAGCCCGCCACGATGCAGGACCGTCCCCGCTACGCCGACGTGGTGCGGGAGGTCACGGACTTCCTCGAGGCGCGCATGCGCGCCGCGGTGGATGCCGGGGTGCCCGAGCAGGCGATCATCCTCGACCCGGGCATCGGATTCGGCAAGGCTCCCGAGCACAACGTGGCGCTCCTCGCGGGACTCGGGGCGATCGTGGCGCTGGGTCGCCCGGTGCTGGTGGGGGTGTCGCGCAAGGGGATCATCGGCGCCTTGACCGGGCGCGCGACGGGCGATCGCCGTGCCGGCTCCATCGGGGCAGGGCTTGCCGCCGTGCAGTCGGGCGCGGCGGTGCTGAGGGTGCATGATGTGGCCGACACCGTGGATGCCATGAGGGCGTTCACGCGCATCCGCGGGAGTGGCGAATGAGCGATGTCGTGGTGAGGATCCGGGGGCTCGAGGTGTACGGCCGCCACGGCGTGCACGACGCCGAGCGGGTGCTGGGGCAGCGTTTCGTGGTGGACATCGACATGGTGCTCGCGCACGACCGCCCGGCGACCACCGACGACCTGGCCGACACCGTCGACTACGCGCTGATCGCGGAGGACGTCGCGGGCATCGTGGGCGGCGAGCCGGTGGCGCTGCTCGAGCGCCTGTGCCGGCTCATCGCGGACCGCGCCCTGCGCGAGCCCGCGGTGCGGTCGGTCACCGTCACCGTGGCCAAGCCGCAGGTGGCCATCCGCCACGTGCTCGACGACGTGTCGGTGACCCTCCACGCGGACCGCGACGAGCCGTGAGCGTGATGTGGCTCGGCCTCGGGTCGAACCTGGGCGATCGGGCCGACGCCCTGCGGTGGGCCCTTGGCGCCCTGCCTCACCATGAGGTCGAGGTGCAGGCCGTGAGCGGCGCGTACGCCACGGCACCCCAGGGGGTGGAGGACCAGCCGGAGTTCCTGAATGCCGCCTGCCGCGTGGCGACCGGCCTCGATCCGCCGGGGATGCTGGCCCTCGCCAAGCGCCTCGAGGCCGAGGCCGGCCGCGTGGAGGGCCCCCGCTGGGGCCCGCGCCCCCTGGACATCGACATCCTCGTATGGGACGGCGGCGCGTGGGCCACCACGCAGCCCGACCTGACGATCCCGCACCCCCGCCTGCACGAGCGCCGCTTCGCCCTTCAGCCTCTCGTCGAGATCGACCCCGACCTGGTACTGCCCGAGGGCGACCGCATCGCCGCCCTGCTCGAGCACCCGTCCGTCCAGGCGCAGCAGGTGACCCGAGTCGGAACGCTGTAGCCCCGGGAGCGGGCGGCAGGCGGGGGATGACGGCGGCACGGCCATCGCAGCCGGGGATCCTGCATTTGCGGCCCCCGCAAATGCCGATCCCGTTTCGCCGAGTGGCCGCGCCGCCGTCATCCCCCGCCTGCCGCGCCCCACGGCGCCCACGGCACCGGTACGGGTCTATGCTTCCCGGCCCATGTCGCAGATCGACGAACTGGACGAGTACGACGCCGAGCTGGAGCTGCGGCTGAAGCGCGAGTACGCGGATGTGTTCCCGCTGTTCCGCTACTGCGTGCTGACGCAGGAGGCCACGTACCTCTGCAACCACCTCGAGCGCCAGTACGAGCCGCAGGCGGCGTATCCGTTCTTCCACCTGGTCATGGAGGACGTCTGGGTGTGGGACAAGAACCGGCCTACGCGCATCATCCCGAGGGTGGAGATCCACACCACGCAGGACATCACGGTGGAGGTCCTGCGCACCGAGGGCGCCGGCGAGGACGCCTTCGACCTCGAGGCAGGGGACTGACCGGTGCTGCTCGCCGTTGACGTGGGCAACTCGCAGACGGTCGCCGGCCTGTTCTCGGACGAGCAGCTGCTGCACGACTGGCGGGTGTCCACCATCCGGCGCACGACGGTGGACGAGCTCGCCGCAAGCCACGACAACATCCTGCAGCTGCGCGGCGGCAGCCTGACCGAGGTCCACCACGTGGTGGTGGCCTCGGTGGTACCCGAGCTCACCGTCGCCTACCAGGCGCTGGCCGACCGCTACCTCGATCGGCCGGCGGTGGTGGTGGGGCCCGGCGTGCGCACCGGCATGCCGCTGCTGGTGGACAATCCGCAGGAGGTGGGCGCCGACCGCATCGCCAACGCGGTGGCGGCATTCGCCCTGCATGGAGGACCATGCGTGGTGGTGGACTTCGGCACGGCCACCACGCTCGATGTGGTGTCGGCCGAGGGGGAGTTCCTGGGCGGCGTGATCGCCCCCGGCGTGGACAGCGGGCTCGATGCCCTGTCGCAGCGCGCGGCGCGCCTGATGCGCGTGGAGCTGGCCACCCCGCCGACCGCCATCGGCCGCAACACCGTGGAGAGCATGCAATCGGGCCTGGTGCTGGGGGCCGCCGCGATGGTCGACGGCATGGTCAGCCGAATCGCCGTGGAGCTCGGCGCGCAGCCGGTGGTGGTGGCCACGGGCGGCCTCGCGCCCCTGGTCATCCCGCAGTCGGTGCTCATCGAGGAGCACGAGCCGATGCTCACCCTCGAGGGCCTGCGGCTGGTGCACGAGCGCACCGTGGGTGCCTCGGCGCGGGGGCGCCGGCGGTGAAGAAGCGCATGCGCGCCCTGGTGGCGGCGCGCGCGGAGCAGCCGGTCGCCCCGCCGCGCGGCGATGGGCCCTGGCCGCTGGGCGAGCCGTTCGTCGTGGGCGGCATCGAGATGCCCAACCGCGTGGTGCAGGCACCGCTGGCGGGCATCGGCAACCGTGTGTTCCGCGAGCAGTCGCGTCGACACGGGGCAGGGCTCGTGGTGTCGGAGATGGTGGCCGCGCATGGCATCCGGCACGGCAACCGCCGCACCCGCGACATGCTCAGGCTCGGACATGGCGAGAGCCCCGTGGCCATCCAGGTGTTCGGCGGCGACCCCGACGTGATGGCCGAGGCCGCGCGGGTGGTGGCCGATGCCGGGGCCGACATGGTGGACATCAACATGGGCTGCCCGGTGCCCAAGATCATGAAGACGGGCGCCGGCGCGTCGCTGCTGGCCGACCCCGCGCGCGGCGCGGCGGTAGTGCGCGCCATGGTAGATGCGGTGGACATCCCGGTGACGGTGAAGATGCGCCGCGGCCTGACGCCCGGCGACATGGACCCCGCCGACAACGCCCGGCGGTTCGCCGACGCCGGTGCCGCGATGATCACCATCCACCCCCGGGCGGCAGCCGAGGAGTACTCGGGAACGGCCGACCATTCGATCAGCGCCGCGGTGGTGGCCGCGGTGGACATCCCCGTGGTGATCAGCGGCGACATCAGCGACGCCGCCGGTGCCCGTGAGGCGCTGGAGATGACCGGCGCGGCCGGGGTGATGATCGGCCGGGCCGCGCTCGGCAACCCGTGGGTGCTGGGGGCGATCGCGCGCGGCGAGGCCGACCCGCGGCCCGATCCCGTCGTGGTGCTGGATGAGCTCATGGCGTTCTGCACCGGTATCGCGGACCTGCTGGGGCCCGACCGGTCGTGCCACTACCTGCGCAAGTTCCACGCGTGGTACCTGTCGGGGCGCGGCATCCCGGCCGACGACGTGCAGGCGCTGATGGAGGACCCCACGTTCGACGACGCCATGGCGCGGCTCGCGGCCATGCGCGCGCGCGTGGCGCCCGCGGGCGGCGCGGCGGCGTAGGCCGGGTCGCGGCGCCACACGCCGCTTGCATGGCCCCGATGCGCTCGGTTATCGTGCGCGGCCGTCAATTCCGGCCGATTGCGTCGAGGGGAGTCGAAGTGGAGCGCGAGGTCATCCTCACCCAGGAGGGGTACGACAAGCTACAGGAGGAAATCGAGTACCTCACCACGCACAAGCGGCGCGAGGTGGCCGAGCGCATCAAGACCGCGCGCGAGTTCGGCGACATCTCGGAGAACTCCGAGTACGACGACGCCAAGAACGAGCAGGCGCACATCGAGTCGCGCATCCTCCAGTTGGAGCACCAGCTCCGCAACGCCCGCATCGTGGACAGCCACGACGTGGACACCGGCGTGGTGTCCATCGGCACCAAGGTGACGGTGCGGACCCCGGCCGACAAGAAGACCAAGGTGTTCGCGCTGGTGGGCTCGGCGGAGGCCGATCCGCTGCAGGACCGGCTGTCGAACGAGAGCCCCTTGGGCAAGGCCCTGCTGGGCTGCAAGAAGGGCGACAAGGTCACCGTGTCCACGCCCCGCGGCCAGGTGGAGTACCAGGTCGTGAAGATCGAGGCAGGGGACTGAGCACTCCCGATGACCTCGCGGCCGACGAGGCCGATGGGGGCATCGATCGCCTGATCGCGGACCGGCGCCAGAAGGCGGCGGACCTGCGCGCGCAGGGCATCAACCCCTACCCCGCGCGGTTCGCCGGCCGCGTGCCGGTCGCGGACGCCCGTGCCCTGGGCGACCCGCTGGAGCCCGGCGATGAGGCCGAGGGGAAGGTGGCCGTGGCCGGGCGGCTGGTGGCGCGTCGCGGCCAGGGCAGGACCGTGTTCGCCGACATCGCCGACCGCACCGGCCAGGTGCAGGCATGGGCCACGCTCGATCGCCTGGGCCCCGAGGGCCTCGCGGTGCTGGCCGAGGCCCACCTGGGCGACATCGTGGGCGTGCGCGGCTCGGTGGTGCGCACCCGCCGCGGCGAGGTGTCGGTGGCGGCCGACTCGGTGGAGATGCTCGCCAAGTCGCTGCGTCCGCCTCCCGACCGCCACGCGGGCCTGAAGGACCCCGAGACGCGCTACCGGCAGCGCTACCTCGACCTGATGGCGTCGGAGGACGTGCGCGAGCAGTTCGCGGTGCGCGCCCGCGCCATCGCGGGCGTGCGGAGGTTCCTCGACGACCGGGGCTTCATCGAGGTCGAGACCCCGGCCCTCCAGCCCATCTACGGCGGTGCGGCGGCGCGGCCGTTCGTCACGCACCACAACGCGCTGGGGCGCGACCTGTACCTGCGCATCGCCACCGAGCTGTACCTCAAGCGCTGCATCGTCGGCGGGCTCGAGAGGGTGTACGAGATCGGCAAGGACTTCCGCAACGAAGGGGTGTCGTTCAAGCACAACCCCGAGTTCACGATGCTCGAGACCTACGAGGCCTACGCCGACTACGAGGACGTGGCCCGCATGCTGGAGGAGATGGTGGCCGCAGCAGCGGTGCAGGCCACCGGCGGCACGGTCATCCCCTGGAAGGACGGCCAGATCGACCTCACCCCCCCGTGGCGGCGGGTGCGCCTGGTGGATGCCCTGCGCGACGCCAGCGGCATCGACGTGATGGACCACCCGGACGCCGCCGACCTGCGGGCGCGCATGCGCGAGGCCGGGCTGGATGCGCCCGATGCCGCGCCGTGGCCCAAGCTGGTGGACGGCATCCTGTCGCAGGCGCTCGAGCCCACCCTCGTGCAGCCCACGATCCTCCTCGACTACCCGCTCGAGCTCTCTCCCTTCGCCAAGCGGCGCGAGGACGACCCCCGGCTGGTGGAGAGGTTCGAGGCATTCTGCGGGGGCATGGAGATCGCCAATGCGTTCTCGGAGCTCAACGATCCCGATGACCAGCGCGAGCGGTTCGCCATGCTCCAGGCCGACCGGGCGGCAGGCGACGACGAGGCGCAGCCGGCCGACGAGGACTTCCTCACTGCACTCGAGCACGGCATGCCGCCGACGGGCGGGCTGGGGCTGGGCATCGACCGGCTGGTGATGCTGCTGACCAACCGGCATTCGATCCGCGAGGTCATCCTGTTCCCCGCGATGCGCTCGTAGGGCGGCGCGCCGTCCGGGGTGGCGGGGAAGCGCGCCGAGGTGATAGCGTCCCCCGCCGTTTCGTAGAGAAGTCCCAACCTGGAAGGTCACATGGCGAAGCCGCGCGGTCGCGGACGGGTCAAGAAGAAGAAGGGCGGAGCTCCCGCACCGCGGAAGCGACGCCCGCTGCTGACCCCCGAGGAGCTCGACTGGAAGAACTTCCCGTCGCTCCGGCGCTTCCTCTCCGAGAGGGGCAAGCTCCGCTCCCGTCGCATCACGGGGCTCTCGCGCCGCCAGCAGACGCAGCTGGCGCAGGCGGTGAAGCGCGCCCGCACCATGGGCCTGCTGCCGTACCCCGACCAGGATCGCTCGGTCAAGGCGCACCGTGCCGGTGCGCCGGTGCCGTCGCCCGCCCCCGAGGGGGCCACGGAGGACGCGGTGTCGGAGGAGATCGCGGCGGTCGACGCCGAGGGTGCCGAGGTGGTGCAGGCCGAGGTGGCCGAGGCCGTCGAGGAGCCGGTCGCCGTGGGCGCCGCCGACGACGCGGAGTCCGAGGCCTAGCACGCCCTTCGCACGCGGGCGTCGGGGCCCGCTGCCATCATCCCGCCATGGAGATGGGAGCATGCCCGGCCTGCGATGCGTCGCTCACGTGGCGCCATAACGGCCTCTGGTGCGATCGGTGCCACCGCAAGGTGGAGACCTGCTGCGAGGGGGCGCCCCAGGCGTGCGCCGATCCCCCGTCGGTCACCGACCGAACCCCCGCGGTCGGGGAGTGAACGGGTGCTACCGTCGCCGGACATTCCATCTGCCGCGAACGGTCCCCATCCGGGACCTCTGGAGGATTGAGGCACGATGTTCGAACGCTTCACCGAGCGCGCCCGCCAAGTGGTCGTCCTGGCCCAGGAAGAGGCGCGGACCCTCAAGCACAACTACATCGGCACCGAGCACATCCTGCTCGGCCTGCTGCGCGAGGAGGAGGGCCTGGCCGCCCGCGTGCTGGAGGGCCTCGAGATCACGGTGGAGGAGGTGCGCGCCCAGGTCATCCGCATCGTCGGGTCGGGCGAGGAGGTCACCTCGGGCCAGATCCCATTCACCCCCCGTGCCAAGAAGGTGCTCGAGCTCGCGCTGCGCGAGGCGTTGTCGTTGGGCCACAACTACATCGGCACCGAGCACATCCTCCTGGGGCTCGTCCGCGAGAACGAGGGCGTGGCGGCGCGCATCCTGGCCGACTTCGACGCCGACTCCGAGAAGATCCGCAACGAGATCATCCGCATGCTGTCGGGTCCGGGCCGCAGGCAGGGGCAGGGCAGTGGCGGGGGCTCCGGCGCGCAGCCGGGCGACAAGAAGAACAGCAAGCTGCTCGACCAGTTCGGTCGCAACCTCACCAAGCTGGCCGCCGACGGCAAGCTCGACCCCGTGGTGGGGCGCCAGCGCGAGATCGAGCGCGTCATGCAGATCCTCGCGCGCCGCACCAAGAACAACCCGGTGCTCATCGGCGAGCCCGGCGTGGGCAAGACCGCCGTGGTGGAGGGCCTGGCCCAGCGCATCTCGTCGGGGCAGGTGCCGGAGCTCCTGCGCGGCAAGCAGATCTACACGCTCGACCTGGCTGCCCTGGTGGCCGGCTCGAAGTACCGCGGTGAGTTCGAGGAGCGCCTGAAGAAGGTGATGAAGGAGATCGCCCAGCGCGGCGACATCATCCTGTTCATCGATGAGATCCACAACCTCGTGGGCGCCGGCGCCGCCGAGGGGGCCATCGACGCCGCGAGCATCCTCAAGCCCGCCCTGGCGCGTGGCGAGCTGCAGACCGTGGGCGCCACCACGCTCGACGAGTACCGCAAGTACCTCGAGCGCGATTCCGCCCTGGAGCGTCGCTTCCAGCAGGTGAAGGTGGACCAGCCATCCATCGAGGAGACCGAGCAGATCCTGCGCGGCCTGCGCGATCGCTACGAGGAGCATCACAAGGTCAACATCACCGACGAGGCCCTCGAGGCCGCCTCGGTGCTGTCCGACCGGTACATCTCGGAGCGCTTCCTGCCCGACAAGGCCATCGACCTCATCGACGAGGCCGCCAGCCGCATGCGCATCCGCACCATGACCGCCCCGCCGAGCTTCCGCGAGCTCGAGGATGAGATCGAGACGGTGCGCAAGGACAAGGAAGCCGCCATCGAGGCCCAGGAGTTCGAGAAGGCCGCGAACCTCCGCGACACCGAGCGCCGCCTCACCAACAAGAAGCGCGACCTCGAGGAGGAATGGAAGGCCGAGGATGCCCCGCGCCCGAGCATCGGCGAGGAGGAGATCGCCGACATCGTCTCGATGTGGACCGGCATCCCGGTGTTCAAGCTCACCGAGGCCGAGACGCAGAAGCTGCTGCGCATGGAGGACGAGCTGCACAAGCGCGTCATCGGGCAGGAGGCCGCCATCACGGCCGCGAGCCGCGCCATCCGCCGCGCGCGCGCCGGCATCAAGGACCCCAAGCGGCCCGCCGGTTCGTTCATCTTCCTGGGCCCGTCCGGCGTGGGCAAGACCGAGCTCGCCCGCACCCTGGCGGAGTTCCTGTTCGGCGACGAGCAGGCGCTCATCCAGGTGGACATGTCCGAGTACATGGAGAAGCACGCCGTGTCGCGCCTGGTGGGCTCCCCGCCCGGGTACGTGGGGTACGACGAGGGTGGCCAGCTCACCGAGCAGGTGCGCCGCAAGCCGTACTCGGTGATCCTCCTCGACGAGATCGAGAAGGCGCACCCGGAGGTGTTCAACATCCTCCTGCAGATCCTCGAGGACGGACGCCTCACCGACGCCCAGGGGCGCCAGGTGGACTTCCGCCACGCCATCGTGATCATGACGTCGAACATCGGCGCCGCCACCATCACCCGCTCCACGCCGCTGGGCTTCAGCGTGGCGGAGGAGGGCGGCGGAATGGACTACGACGACATGAAGAGCCGCATCATGGGCGAGCTCAAGAAGGTCTTCCGCCCGGAGCTCATCAACCGCATCGACGAGATCATCGTCTTCCACCAGCTCTCGAAGGACGAGATCAAGCAGATCATCGACCTGATGCTGGTGCGCCTGCAGCAGCAGCTGGCCGACCAGGGCGTGTCGATCCAGCTCACCGACGCCGCGAAGGACCTGCTGGTGGAGGAGGGCTACGATCCCGCCATGGGCGCCCGCCCGCTGCGCCGCGCCATCCAGCGCCTGCTGGAGGACCCGCTCGCCGATGAGCTGCTGCACGGCACGCTGTCGGAGGGGCTCGTCATCGTGGTGGACCGCGATGGGGACAAGATGAAGATGGAGCGCCGCGAGGCCCCTGCCACCCCGGCCGCGCCCGAGGCCGTGGCCGTGGGCGCCGACGCCGAGGCCGACGCCGAGTAGCGGGAATCCCACGGCGCGCCCCCGGGGCGCGCCGTGGGGGTTTCCCCTCGCCAACCGTGCTCCCCGCGTGCAATCCTCGGGGATGTTCGCAACGCGCGGCCGCAGGATTAACGCCGTGCATGGGTGAATCTACGTTGATGGCGAGGGGGTGATGACGACGTCCACCGAGGGGGACCGGTCGAAGCAGGCCGAGCGCGCTGCGCCTCCCCGGGCGCGTCCGCAGCCCCTGCCGTACCCCGGCCCGCCGCTGCAGCCGCGCGAGCCCCGCGGCACGGTGGCGCTGGTCACCCAGGGCGTGCTGATGCTGCTGGGGGCGCTGGGCGCGTACCAGGTGGGCCGCACCATCAACTTCGGCCGCGAGCTCGGCGACCCATGGCAGTACCTGGCCTACGTCGGGGCCATCGTGCTCGGCGGCCTCGTGGGATGGGTGCTCGGCGGGGTGATCGCCCGGTGGCTGCCGTCGCGCATGCGCGCCATCGATCGCGCCGCCGACAAGCGCTCGGCCGGCGAGCTGATCGTGGGCGCGCTCGGCCTGGTGGTGGGGCTGCTGGCGGCGGCGCTCGCCGGGGTTGCCGTGGCCCGCCTGCCGGTGGTGGGCCCGTACCTGCTGCTTCCCGTGGTGCTGCTGGTGGCGTATGTGTTCGCCCGCATCGCGGCCCGCAAGCATGCCGACATCCTGCGGCTGGTCGGCATCCGGTCGCGCAGCGCATCCACGGTGCCGCCGCGCCTCATCGACACGAGCGCCATCATCGATGGGCGCATGATCGACGTGATGAAGGCGCGCTTCCTGCCCGGGCAGATCGTCATCCCGGCATTCGTGGTGGACGAGCTCCACCGCGTGGCCGACTCCACCGACCCCGAGAAGCGCCAGCGCGGGCGCCGGGGGCTGGACCTGCTCGAGGAGATCACCTCGCAGGGCGAGCAGCGCGTCGTGGTGCGCAGCGGCGACGTGCCGGGCGAGGGCGTCGACGCCAAGCTGGTCAACCTGGCCCGTGACCTGCACGCAACCATCGTCACCACCGACTACGCACTGAACAAGGTGGCGCGCATCCAGGGCATCGAGGTGCTCAACATCAACGAGCTGGCCAATGCGCTCAAGCCCGCGGTGCTGCCCGGCGAGCACCTGAGCGTGAGGGTCATCCGCGAGGGGCGCGAGTACGACCAGGGCGTGGGGTACCTCGATGACGGCACCATGGTGGTGGTGGAGGGCGGTCGCGCGCTGGTGGGTGGCGACGCGGCCGATGTCGAGGTGACCTCTGCCATCCAGAACCCCTCCGGCAAGATGATCTTCGCCCGCATCGCGGCGCCCGGGCGATGAGGACCGGGGCGGTCATCGTGGCCGCGGGGTCCGGCGAGCGCCTCGGCGCCGATGTCCCCAAGGCCCTGGTGCGCGTGGCGGGCCTTCCCATGGTCACGTGGTCGGCCCGCGCGCTCGATGAGTCCCCCGACATCACCGCGATCGTCATCACGTGCCCGCCGGGCATGGAGGACGACATGGACGAGGCCGTGGCGGGGCATGCCCGGGTCGACGCCATCGTTCCGGGCGGCGCCACGAGGCAGCGCTCGGTGGCCGCCGGCATCGCGGCCCTGCCCGCCGACATCGACGCGATCCTCGTGCACGATGCCGCCCGCCCCCTGCTGTCGCCCGGCCTGGTGTCGCTGCTGGTGTCGCGGCTCGCCGCGGCCGATGCCGTGATCGCGGCGTCGCCGGTGCCCGACACCCTCAAGCGCTCCGACGACCAGGGCCACGTCACGGCCACCGTCGACCGCTCGGGCCTGTGGGGCGCCCAGACACCCCAGGTGTTCCGCGCCGATGCCCTGCGCGACGTGTTCGCCGGCGCCGGTGATGACGAGCTCGACTCGTCCACCGACTGCGCGGGCATGGCCGAGCGACGGGGGATCTCCGTGCTCATGATCGACCCCGGGGTGCCCAACCCCAAGGTCACCACCCAGGCCGACCTGCGCCTGGTGGAGGTGCTGCTGGGCTCAGGGCGCATCGCGTAACCTCCCGCGCCGGTGCTGACCGACTACCACCTCCACCTGCAGCCCGATGGCCCCGAGGCGCGCGCGGCCGACGCCGCGCGCTGGGATGCCGTGGGGGGATTCCGCTCGCCCGCATGGATCGCCGGGTACGTGAGCGCGGCACGGTCCCGGGCGGTGGGCGAGATCGCCATCACCGAGCACGTCCACCGCTTCCGCGACGTGCGCGACTGGCACCCCAACCCGTGGTGGCAGGGCGAGGCCACCGAGGACCTGTCGGAGCACTGCGCGGCGCTCGCGCATGCACGCGACGAGGGCCTGCCGGTGCTCATCGGCATCGAGATGGACTGGATCCCCGGCCGCGAGGGCGACGTCCGGGCGCTCCTCGCGGCGCACCCCTTCGACATCGTGCTGGGGTCGGTGCACTGGCTGGGCGACCTGGCGGTGGACCACCCGGACTACCCGTGCTGGGACTCCCTCGGCGCCCACGACACGTGGTCGCGCTATCTCGACGAACTCGCCGCCGCCGCCGGCAGCGGCCTGTTCGACGTGCTCGCGCACCCCGACCTGCCGAAGGTATTCGGCACCCCGATGCCGGACTCGCTGCGGGGGCGCCGCGACCAGGCCATCGCCGCGATCGCGGAATCCGGCGTGGCGGTGGAGTGCTCGTCGGCGGGGCTGCGCAAGCCGTGCGCCGCGCTCTATCCGGACCCCGACTGGCTTGCGGCGTTCCGGCGCGCCGGCGTGCCGGTGACCCTCGCCAGCGACGCCCACCGGCCTGAGGATGTCGCGCGCGGATACGCCACGGCGGTCGCCGCCCTGCGCGGCGCCGGCTATGAGACCATCACGCGGTTCCGTTCGCGCGAGCCCGGGCAGGTGGCGATCCGATGGGCATGAGGGTTGGCCTGGGCGTGGATGCCCATGCGCTGGAGGAGGGCGTTCCGCTGGTGCTGGGCCTCGTGCCCATCGAGCACCCGCGGGGCCTGGCAGGGCACTCGGACGGCGACGTGGTGGCCCATGCCGTGTGCGATGCCCTGCTTGCCGCATCGGGTGGCCCCGACATCGGGGTGCTGTTCCCCTCGGGCGCCGAGGAGTGGCGCGGCGTCACCGGGGCCGCGATGCTTGCGCACGTGCTCGAGTGGATGCGGGGCGAGGGGGCCGAGCCCGTCAACGTGCATGCGGTGATCGTGTGCGAGCAGCCGCGCATCGGGCCGCACCGCGCGGCCATGCAGGAGGCCCTCACGCGGGTCGTCGGCGCGCCGGTGTCGGTGCACGCCACCACCACCGACTCCATGGGCTTCACGGGTCGCGGCGAGGGCATTGCCTGCCAGGCCGTGGCCCTCGTCGAGGTGGCCGCATGAGCCTCAGGCTCCACTCCACCTTGACGGGTCGCGCCGAGCCCGTGCAGCCCGACGACGACGGGGTCATCGGCATCTACGCCTGCGGTCCCACGGTGTACTCGCGCATCCACATCGGCAATGCCCGGCCGTTCGTGGTGTTCTCGGTGCTCAAGCGGTATCTCGAGCGCCGCGGGCAGCGGGCGCGCCTGGTCATCAACGTCACCGACGTCAACGACAAGATCTATGACGCCGCGCGTGCCGAGGGCATCCCCTCCACGGAGCTCGCCGCGCGATGCACCCGCCAGTACATCGAGGACACCGACCTGCTGGGCCTGGGCAGGCCCGACGCCGAGCCGCTCGTCACCGGCTGCATGGACGACATCGTCGCCCTCATCGCCGACCTCGTGGACAAGGACCTCGCATACGCGGCGGGCGGCGACGTGTACTTCCGGGTACGCGGGTTCCCCGGCTACGGGAAGCTCTCGGGGCGCGACCCCGACGACATGGCCGACACCGACCCGGGCGAGCGCAAGGAGGACCCGCTCGACTTCGCGTTGTGGAAGGGGGCGAAGGAGGGCGAGGACGCCAGCTGGGACTCCCCGTGGGGTCCCGGGCGCCCGGGCTGGCACATCGAGTGCTCCGCCATGGCCGAGCGCGAGCTGGGCATGGGGTTCTCGGTGCATGGGGGCGGCATCGACCTGGTGTTCCCGCATCACGAGAACGAGATCGCGCAGAGCGAGGGCGCGCATGGCGCGCCATTCGCGCGCGTGTGGATGCACAACGAGATGCTCGAGCTCAGCGACAGCAAGATGAGCAAGAGCATCGGCAACATCGCGCTGCTCGCCGATGTGGTGCAGCGCTGGGGCGCCGACGTGGTCATC
>Ga0180432_10001038_pt1 | contig 44246 bp, 34 predicted proteins | sample SS_ome_10_FD_132414 | JGI IMG/M metagenome (GOLD analysis project Ga0180432, IMG submission 132414) | Hypersaline lake sediment archaeal communities from the Salton Sea, California, USA - SS_1_MS_2 metaG | ecosystem: Environmental > Aquatic > Non-marine Saline and Alkaline > Hypersaline >...
CCCTCGTTGAGACAGCGCCCAAGTCGTTACACCATTCGTGCGGGTCGGAACTTACCCGACAAGGGATTTCGCTACCTTAGGACCGTTATAGTTACGGCCGCCGTTCACTGGGGCTTCGGTTCAGTGCTGCCGACTCCGAAGAGTCATGACACATCCCCTTAACCTTCCAGCACTGGGCAGGTGTCAGCCCCTATACTTTGGCTTACGCCTTTGCAGAGACCTGTGTTTTTGTTAAACAGTCGCCTGGGCCTGTTCACTGCGACCTCAAGACGCTCTGGGAGCCAGTCCCTTCACGACCCGAGGCACCCCTTCTCCCGAAGTTACGGGGCTAGATTGCCGAGTTCCTTAACGAGGGTTCTCTCGATCACCTTGGGGCACTTACCCCCGCCTACCAGAGTCGGTTTGCGGTACGGGCGCTCACTTTTCAGCTACGAGGCTTTTCTTGACAGTGTGGGCTCAGCCGAGTCGCCTCGGGTTGCCCCTCAACTTCCCCCTCTCCTCAGCTTAACGAGCCGGTGGATTTGCCTGCCGGCTCACGCCTACGATCAGGGACGCACCATGTCCAATGGGCACGCTCGACCTACCCTCCTGTGTCCCCCCTTAGGTTTGACGAAAAGCAAGCGGTACTGGAATGTTGACCAGTTGTCCATCGCCTACGCCTCTCGGCCTCGGCTTAGGCCCGACTAACCCTACGCGGATTAACCTTCCGTAGGAAACCTTAGGCATACGGTGGGCGTGTTTCTCACACGCCTTGCGCTACTCATGCCGACATTCTCACTTCTCTACACTCGACTGTGTCTCGCAACACAGCTTCAACGCGTAGACAACGCTCCCCTACCGATCAGCTCCGAAGAGCTAATCCCATAGCTTCGGTGGTAGACTTGAGCCCCGCTGGATTTTCGGCGCAGTGCCACTCGACCAGTGAGCTGTTACGCACTCTTTAAATGGTGGCTGCCTCTAAGCCAACATCCTGGCTGTCTGAGCAACTCTACATCCTTTACCACTTAGCCTACACTTAGGGACCTTAGCTGATGGTCTGGGCTGTTTCCCTCTCGGCAATGAAGCTTATCCCCCACTGCCTCACTCCCGGGCTCTGAAGTTACGCCATTCGTGGTTTGGTTGAGTTTGGTAAGCTCGCGCCCCCTAGCCCATCCAGTGCCCTACCTGCGCAACTAAACACCCGAGGCTGCACCTCAATGCATTTCGGGGAGAACCAGCTATCTCCGGGTTCGGTTGGCATTTCACCTCTACCCACAGCTCATCCCCCAATTTTGCCTCATTGGTGGGTTCGGGCCTCCAGTCGCGGTTAGGCGACCTTCACCCTGGCCATGGGTAGCTCACCCGGCTTCGGGTCTAATCCCTGCGACTAATCGCCCTATTCGGACTCGCTTTCGCTACGGCTCCGTCGCTTAACGACTTAACCTTGCCACAGAGATTAACTCGTCGGCTCATTCTTCAATAGGCACGCCATTATCCCTCCGAAGAGGGACTCTGACTGCTTGTAGGCACACGGTTTCAGGTCTATTTCACTCCCCTCCCGGGGTTCTTTTCACCTTTCCCTCACGGTACTTGTTCACTATCGGTCGCCAAGAGTATTTAGCCTTGGAGGGTGGTCCCCCCTGCTTCCCACAGGATTCCACGTGTCCCGCGGTACTCAGGATCATGACCGGGAGCCTCACCCTTTCGCCTACGGGGCCATCACCCTCTGCGGCGGCTCGTTCCAGAGACCTTCGGCTAGGGATATGGTTTGTAACTCCCTGAGAGGCCTCGAGCCCTCTCCGGTCAGTCCTGCAACCCCCTGATGACATAGGCCTCGAGACCACTGAGTCATCAAGGTTTGGGCTGTTCCCTTTTCGTTCGCCACTACTAGGGGAATCTCGGTTGATTTCTATTCCTCGGGGTACTTAGATGTTTCAGTTCCCCCGCTTACCTCTTCATAGCCTATGTGTTCAGCTATGAGTACTCAGGTTTTGCCTGAGTGAGTTGCCTCATTCGGGAATCCCCGGCTCAGCTTGCCCGACAGCTAACCGAGGCTTATCGCAGTCTCGCCACGCCCTTCATCGGCTCTTGGCGCCAAGGCATCCCCCGTGCGCCCTTAGTAGCTTGACCTACACTAGACTGCAGACAGAACTTCTCTCTATTCGGTTGTTAAGGTGCTTCAGTTCTTCTCGCATTAAAGAGTGCGGCTCGATGTCCCTCAAGCCGCACTGCTCTTCGACATCAGCCCTGGTTACCCTGTCAAGTTGTGTCTCTTAGTAGCCTCATTTACACCCGCGTCTTCGAAGTATACAGACCGCCAAAGACCTTGTCAAGTGCCCAATAGTGTGACTACCTAGGCATACCGGACAGTTTCCACTAAGCTACGACAGGACGTTCGCCCCGATCAGCTCGGCGAACTCCGCGTCACCCATCCCCAGTATCTTTTTGCACACGAACTCCGTGTGCTCTCCGAAGCCTGGGAACGGCCTCGATGGCTGTGACGGCGTCTTGGAGAGACGGTAGGGCGATGCTCAGACGATTCCCATCACCCTCCGGATTGTGCAGACGAGCCCTTGCCGCTGCAGCTCATTCGCGATGAACGGGGCTTTACGTTGCAGGAACGCGAAGGTGATCTCTCCACGGCAGAAGTCGAGTACCCAACTCTGCCGTGATTCGATGCATGCCTCATCATCGTTCAGCTTCAGTATTCCTATGGCCTGGCGTATCTCAGTCTGCAAGTTATGTGGCAGTCCTGGGTCTGGTTTGACCAATAGAGATGGAAAACCCAGTGTGAACCATCCGAATTGCACTCGGAAGGGGTCGAGTATCAAGTGGTGTCCCTTGCGACTGTTGAGCTTCAGGGACGAGTACCTGTAGTTGGACCATTCGTAGGCCAAGATCGGGCATTGTGACTTGGGCAAGAAATGATCAATGGTGTCAGAACCGGTCACAGATGGTATCCACTGCGCGGAATACGCGCAAATGCCACCGTAAACCTGTCGCGCATACTTGAGAACCCGCCGCCAGTAATCTCTTCCTCTCCACTCGTCTCCTGTTGGGGATGGCAGCGTAGCCAGGAACGCGCAACCGGGCTGCCTGACATCCGCGTCGAAGTTGGGCGGCTCGGGCTGCGGATTGACTGGGATCAAAAGTTAACCCCGTGTTTCTCGGCGTAGAAGCTCCATCGGGGCCAGAACTTGTCATCAGCTGCAAGATACCTGACGAGGCGATCGTTGACCTCTTGTACTTCCTGCTGTGTGACATCGTCCCTCATTTGAAGCCTTTTTGCCTCCTCGATAGCTTCTTCGGCTTCCACTGTGCGAGCTTGCCGCATCTCGAATACATCTGAAGTCAGCCAAGCGTCCACAGTACCATGCCTTATGAAAGGCAAGTCTTCCAAGACGACCTCTCTGTCCATGAGCGTGTGCCTCTTCAAGTCGAAGTGGAAGATTCTATCCTTATCACTCTCGAATCTGGGCTCAACTGAAGCCATCACAAGGGGAGAATGGGTGCTTATGAAGAGCTGCAGCCCTACACTGCTCCGCAAATCGTCATGTATATCGAGGAGGGCTGGAAGTATCCTTCTCTGCCATTGTGGATGTAGGTGAGCCTCAACCTCGTCGATGAGGATTACCATCTTGTCCAACGGAGGTCTGCGACTGAGCTGGCGCTGAGCCTCGTGCTCTTCCCAAGCCCAGACAATAAGATAGCTGAGAGCTACTATGCGCCGTACTCCGGCGGAGGCATGCGTCAGTGGCTCCTCGCCATATGCATGTCTAACCGAAGGTATCATTCTGCTGTCGCCGGGTATTCTTACCGGCTTGCCTGGCTCCAAGGGGCCGAGATCACCCTTTTCGAGATCGGGGGGCGACAGCCTGTGTAGGACCCTTCTGAGTGTGTCGAAGGCTGGTGATTCGGTAGTCTGCCAGGCGACCCAATCATTGATGAGCCCATTGCAGAGGTAGCGTGTTCTATCCCCCAAGTTCGTCCTGAGCCCATCCCACACGTTGTCTCGCGAGAAGACAAGGGGGCTCCCTTCGGTTAGCTTGTCTATCGGAGAAGGCGCCTCAGTTGGTCTGCTCGGGTCCCAGACCGCGAAACCACCATCAACACGCGCGTAGAGTAGAAGACCCGGAAGAGTCGGTCGACCTCGTGGCACTGGCCAGTCATGCTGCTCCCAGTTGTAAGAGGACGCGGCCTCTAGAGAGATAGAGATCCCTGTTGGTCCGGCCATTCGCCAAGCAATCCTGGGCTCACGCTTTCTGGCATCCCTCCTGGGCAGAGCAGGAGACGACGCCCAGTGCCCACTGAGGACCCACCATATGCACTCTAGGAGGAAGCTCTTGCCCAAACCATTGTCACCGGTGAACAGGTTGACCCTTCCGCCAGGTGTCAGCGTCAATTCCTTAGCCGGGCCAACGCCGGTGATTCTAAGGAAGGACAATGCTCCCCCTTCTTCAGCGGCTGCATCAGGGGGTGGTGGTATGTTCAGCTGTGTTCGGAGATCTTCCCAGCGAGTCGGCTGCGCCTGAAACAGGTTCTCGGAGCATCTGTCAAGTGTCGCGTTGCCATTGAACAGACGTGCCTGTTCCTCCTCTGTAATCTGGAATTCCCGAAAGAACGTTGTGAGTATATCTTCGGCTGTGGTGCCAGATGCCCACGCTCTCTCCCGATAGAGCCATGTCGCAAGAAAGAACGCAGGTATGGGGCGCCCCTGGTAGAGATGGCGCGCAAGATGGTCCACGTAGTCTTTGGCCCATCCCCAGGCGCTGGTGTTCCTTTGGTGGATGAATGCCCTCTCGAACTTGCGGGTCCTTGTGCTTTGCGAACCAGATGATGGGTAGTCCGGTTCCAACCAGAACTTGGACTTGTCTGATACGCGGAACACACGGAAGAAGTATGAAGATGTTCGGTCGGGTTGATAGTGCTTCTTGAGGAACTCCTCCTCCTTGTGGTTGATGGGAAATTCGATCGACTTACCGACTGGCAGTCTGCCTTGCTTGAACACGAGGAAGGTAATGCCGTAGAACGGGTGCACCGATTCCAGGTTCTTCAACGCTTCTACTATTGTCCACTGGCTAAGGTACATGCGTTGCCCTAGATCTTCTGAAGCTCTTCTACAGCGTAGCGGAAGAACTCTGGGTTAAGGTCAATACCGGTCGCGGGTCGGCCGGATTCGACCGCCACCCGTACAGTGGTTCCACCTCCTGCGAACGGGTCGAGGACAGAGCCTCCGGCCGGACAGCCAATGTCAAGGCATCGCTGTACTAGGTCGTCGGGGAAGGGCGCTGTATTCAGTCCGTTCGTGCGAGTACCCCGCGCCGTGATTGACCACATGTCTTCCTGCTCCGCAGACTCAAGTGTATGCCTATCGAAGTAGTAGGATCGACTCTTCACGAACATGAAGACGTGTTCATAGCTGCGTCGCGGCCTATCTTGTACCGACTCCGGGAGCGCATGCTTGCGGTGCCACACAATGGAGCTTCTGAGTATCCAGGAACTCGTGCTCATCCGAATAGCGACTCTCCACGGAATACCTATCAAGGACTTAGGCTTGATGCCTATGTCCAAGCCGCCACTCTTGTCCACTGCTCTCAATCCAAACCTTCGCTTGCTGCTCTTCCTATCAACGCCATGCGACTTGCCTTTTCCAGAGTAGTACGTATCACCTAGATTCAAGAAAAGCACGCCATCGTGTCGCAAAACCCTGCGCACTTCGTCCATAACCGACACGATTGCCGTGACGTAGTCCTCTACGGTCTCCTCTTGCCCGATCTGCCCCGAGATATGGTAGTCACGCAGCCAGAAATACGGGGGTGATGTCACCACACAGTTGTAGCACGAACTTGGGAGAGTTCGCAGCAATGCAAGAGCATCTCCTAGAAGCATGTTCCATTCCACGCCAACCCTAGTCACCCCGCTGGCCTTCCTGTCGAAATCGTCTTGCACTTCTCCCTCGAGATGGAGGCGCTCGTCGATTGCATACAAGACTTCGAAGGGTCTCCCGAATACGTCCGGGGACCTAAGCTGCTTGAGAGGTGCAGCATCCTGCGAGAACATGTACAAAGCTCCCTGCCGTGGTAAGTATCCTTGGCAGATACATTACATCATAATCTCGCAGGTGGTCAATGCTGGGTGTGCAACCTTCTTCCCTTCAAGCGACTCCTTTCCTGCGGTTCATTCGCAATGATGCTCACAATTGGCAGAGAGAGCAATTCAGTTGGCAGCGCAGAAGAGGGGTATGACCACTACTGGAGATGCGGACCCCCCAAGCCAGTGAAGTGGCCGATCCCTGCCGATTCCGGCGGACAAGGACAAGACCGTGAGAGTCGCATAGAATATCCGCTTGCGCAAGGCTGTATGGGCGAGAAGATACAGATCCCCAGGTGTCGCTGGTTCCCCGATACTACGACAGCACATTCGCCCCGATCAGCTCGGCGAACTCCGCGTCGCCCATCCCCAGTATCTTTTTGCACACGAACTCTGTGTGCTCTCCGAAGCCGGGGAACGGCCTCGATGGCTGCGACGGCGTCTTGGAGAGGCGGTACGGCGGCCTCTCCGTCAGGTGCTTGCCCGCCTCGGCATGGTTCATCTCGACGAAGTGTTTGCGATGCCGCAATTGCAGGTCGTTGTCCACGAGGTCCTGTCCGGTCTGGACAATGCCCGCCGCCACGCCCACCTTCTGCAGCATGCCCATCAGCTCCTCGGGGGTGTAGCCCTTTGTCCACTGCCCCATGTGCTTGTCCAGCTCGGGGATGTGCTGTGTACGGTTGAACTGTGTGCTGAACTCCGGCTGCTTCGTCCAGGCCGGGTTGCCCATTACCTTGCACAAGGCATCCCACTCGGCGTCGGTGAACACGGAGATCGCGACCCACCGCTCTTCGCCCTTACACGGGTAGACGCCGTGCGGGGCGGCGCCGGGGCTGTCGTTACCCTGCCGGCTCTGGATCCTGTTGTTCACGGTGTAGTCCATCACGACGGGCGCGGCCAGGTGGACGCTCGCCTCCTGCATCGCGAGGTCTATGTACTGCCCCTTGCCGGTGCGCCTCCTGTAGTCCAGTGCGCCCATCAGCGCGATCATCACGTACCACGGCGCGATGTAGTCGGTGTAGGCTGCGACCGGCAGGCTGGGCCCCCTGTCGGGCCAGCCCAGCAGGTTCACGAAACCGTTGGTGGCCTGCAGCAGCTGTCCGAACGTGGGCTGGTTCGCGTACGGCCCGTACTGCCCGAACATGCTCATGCTGAGCATGATGATGTCCGGCTTGACTGCCTTGAGCTCGTCATAGTGCAGGTTGAGCTTCTTCATCACGCCGGGCCCGAACGTCTCCAGTACGATATCCGCTCTCTTGACCAGCTTGTGCACGACCTCGACGCCGCGCGGCTCGCGCAGGTTGATGTTCATGCTGTACTTGCTCGAGTTGTAGTTGGCATACACGCCGCTGCGGTTCAGGCTCATCTCTCCGCCGATGAACGGCGTCATCAGCCTGGTACCGTCTGGACGAGCGGCGGACTCGATCTTGATAATCTCAGCGCCGTGGTCTCCCAGGTATTTGGTGACCATGGGCCCTGTGAAGACCCATGAGAAGTCCACGACCTTCAGTCCTTCAAGAGCCATCTTCTTCTTAGCCATGTCAGCCTTCCTCTCTCGCTGTAGGATCAGATGACGTTGTCGCGCTTCAGGGTCATCAGCTCCTCTTCCGAGAAGCCGAGCTCCTTGAGATATATCTCGCCGTTGTGCTCGCCTATCAGAGGAGCCCGCTCTCCCTTGAACCACGCCGTCTCTGTGGACTTGAAGTAGGGGCCGGGATAGGTGATGGACTCGCCCAACTCGGGGTGCTCGACCTCCACCCAGAAGTCCCTGGCCGCGAGCTGCGGCGACTCGTAGATGTCCTTGGCGTCGTTGACGGGCTGCAGCACATTCCGCTGCCGGACCGCCTCCTCGTGCAGCTCGCGCTTGGTATGGTTCATGAAGTACTTCCCGAGTTCGCCCTCCCAGTAGTTGATCTTGTCCTGGGATACCTCGGTGAAGTTCATGGTGCTCCAGTCGATGCCCTTCATGTCGAGGCCGAAGCCCTCCTTGTTCATCGACTCGATGAGATCGTTCATGACATTGGCGCCGGGCTGGGCCATGAGCAGCCTGTAGCACACGTAGCCGTCCTTGCATGGAAAGATGAGGCGATAGGTGACGCCGAAGCGTCTCCAGAGGCCGTTCTCCCGGGTGTGGTGCAGGGCTTTGAGCAGGTACCAGTCGTGTGGGGCGTAGCACAGGGTCCACACCATGGCCTCTTGCATGGAGACGTCGACCTGCTGGCCTTCGCCGGTCATCTCCCTGTGGTAGTGGGCCATGAGCGCACCGCCGACTGCCTGGATCGACCCCTGCATGTAGGACTGGTCGCTGGTGAAGCGCACCGGCGGGCGGTCTGAGTCGCCGCAGATGAACACGTAGCCGGACATGGCCATGGTAACCAGGTCGGGCGATTTGAACTTGGAGTAAGGGCCCGTCTGGCCGTACGGCGTTATCGATATCATTACCAGTCTGGGGTTGATCTTGTTGAGTGCTGCATAGTCCAGGTCCAGCTTCTTGAGATATCCCGGCGTGAACGACTCGACGACGAAATCGGCGTCCTTGACCAGACTCTTGAATATCTCCTGGCCGTCCTTCGTCTCGATGTCCAGGGTAATGCCGCGCTTGCCCTGGTTGAAGGCGAACCAGTTGAGGCTCTTCTCAGGATGGGGGGTGTCCTTGTAGAAGGGGCCCACACTGCGTGCGGGATCGCCTCCCGGCTTCTCCACCTTCACTACATCGGCACCGAGTTCGGCGAGAATCTTGCCGCAGAGCGCGCCCCTGTCGTCGGTCAGATCGAGAACCCTGTATCTATCGAGCATGGGAGGCTTCTCTTTTTCGTCAGCCATAGGGGAACTCCTTTCGAGGATGGTGGGGGTGGTGTCTCGAACGTGAGACAAACCCTGTCCATTTTCACATAACGCCCATTCGTTGTCAAAACGCACACGTAGGGGCGTGGTTACCACGCCCCTACGCAATGTTCGCGGGGTTGTCTGCGTCCGAATCCCAGTTCAGGGGGTTGTTCTCGATGTATTGTCGTATGTGTCCCAGTTCGTTCTCGTCTCGAATCACACGTTCATAATAATTGCGTTGCCAGAACGGCGCACCGGGGGTGCCACGCAGTTCGTTGATGCGTTTCGTTGTCTGGTACTTGAAATAGGCCAACACCCGTCCTAGTAGGGGCGTGGTTTCCGCGCTCGGCCTACCACAGGGCGGGGTGACCCCGCCCCTACGGTCGGGATCGACCATGTCGACGATGCAATGCATGTGGTTCGGCATGATGACCCAGACATCTGATTTAACATTTGGGAAATGGTTGATCGTCTGCCGCCAGCATTCGTCTGCGAGACTGCCAAATTCCTTAAGGCGCATCTCGCCATCCACGATGTCGCCCAGAATGCATTCATGGTTCTTGGTGCAGATCGTGACGAAATAGGCACCAGGCTGGCTGTAGTCGTAGTGTGGTAGTCGGATCGAGCGCCGGTGGTGTTTGTCGGGGTCGTAGCGCATGACATCGTGTTGTTGTAGGGGCGTGGTTACCACGCCCCTACGTTAATGGCGATATGTGTGTGCCTACCGGCCTACGATGACTATGCTGACCACGCTCCTGTACGGGATTCCGCCCAGGTTGTGCGTCAGGCCCAGTTTGGGGTCCTTGAGCTGCCTCTTGTCCGCCTTGCCTCGAAGCTGAAGGTACATCTCGTAGATCATGCGTATCCCCGATGCCCCGATGGGATGGCCGAAGCACTTGAGGCCGCCGTCGGGCTGGCACGGCTGCGCCCCGTCGAGGTTGAAGCGCCCGCCCATGATGTCCTCCATCACCTTGCCCCTGGAACTGAACTGCAGGTCCTCCATGGTCACAGCCTCGGTGATAGAGAAACAGTCGTGGACCTCGGACATGCTGATCTCTTCACGCGCGTTCTTGACTCCTGCCTCCTCGTATGCCCTTACGGCGGCGCGGGTGGTTGTCTCGATATGCGTGTAGTCGTAGTTCGTGTACATCTCCTCCTCGCCGGAACAGGCCGCGATCTGGAGGGACTTGACGTAGACGGGGTCCTTCTTGAAGTTCTTGGCCATGTCCGCGCGGCAGACGATGGCTGCGGCGGAGCCGTCGCTCACCCCGCAACAGTCGAACAACCCGAGAGGCCAGGCGACGATCGGCGCGTTCATGATCTGCTCGACGGTGACTTCACGGCGCAGGTGGGCCTTGGGGTTCATCGAGCCGTTGTGATGGCTCTTGGCCGATACCATCGCCAGCATCCGCTTGCCATCCTCCGGGCTTATCTTGTACTGGTTGAAGTAGCGGGTCGCCAGCATGGCGAACATGCCCGGAGCGGTCTGATTCGCACCGATAATGCGGTGCTTCGTGCCAATGGCTGCCCAGTGCGTAAACTCGGGAAGGCCGCCATACCCGGTGTCCTTGAGCTTTTCGAGACCCAGTGCCATGGCGATGTCACATGATCCCGAGGCGACAGCATAGCAGGCACCACGGAAGGCCTCCGTGCCGCTGGCGCACATGTTCTCGACCTTGGTCACAGGGATGAATGGCAGCTTGAGGGCCTGGGCCAGGGGCAGAGCGCTGTCACCGACATTCACCGAAGTGAACTCGGGACCGCCCTGCCAGGCGGCCTGAAGGTCTTTCTTCTCGATCCCGGCGTCCTCGATAGCCTCTTTGAAAGCGTCAATCATCAAGTCCTCGGGGCCCTTGTCCCAGAGTTCCCCGAAGCGCGTGCAGCCCATCCCGATAACCGCTACCTTGTCTCTAATACCCTCTGGCACTTTCGCCTCCTTCCGAATACCTGATTCTCGGTCCGCCGCTATACTCTCGGCGGCATCGCTTTCCAGAAGTAGCCGTGGATGCCCCGCACTTGGTCGAGGTACTTCTTGCGGAAGGTCATCTCCACGGGCATGTCCACGCTGAGCTGGTCCAGCTCGCAGTCGGTGAGGTTGAAAGCGAACCTGCCGCCGCCTTCGAATTCCACGATTCCGTAGAACTCGGGTGGACTGACGCTGTAGGCGAGACTGTCGCCGGTGTAGCTGAACAGCTTCCCATTCTTGTCCGAGAAGCGGTAGTATTCCATCTCGTCTATGGCCCCGCAACTGGGATTCACACAGACGCGCTGATAAGGGTACTGCGGGGTACCGCACTTCTTGCACTTGGCCCCGCAGAGACCGAGTATGGTCTTGCGATCTCGCCACATCATCGACACCATGGTCGGGCCGACCTCGCCGCGCACCCCCATCTCCATAGGGATGACGTTGCGGAACGCCGAGTATTTCTCGTAGCTGGTCAGGTCCTTTCTGGACTCCGCGTGCTTCTTGATGGCTCGCCTGTCCCTGACCTTCTCGATCTGGTCCGTCACCTGGAAGTACATTGCGTCGCTGCCGTTTCCGTAGCTGGCGACCAGTATCTTGTCGCCCGGCTTCGCGTCCTCCAGAGCAGCGACGAGCATCATCAGCGAGTTGGCTGTTCCAGTGTCGCCCAGGGTGGTCAGCATTTCCTGCTGCACCTGTTCGGGCTCGAGCTGAAGACGCCTGGCTATTGCCGCGTGCTCCCTCAGGTAGATGCAGGGGAATATGACCTTGGCGAAGTCCTTCGCCTCCAGCCCGCACTTCTTGAGGAGACCGGTTATGGCCTGAGGGATGAACTTCGTGTACGCTTCATCTCTGGTCCACCGATCCTCCCAGCTCCGGTTGAACCTGTCGCCGTCCATCCTCCACTGGTCCATGAAGTCCAGCGTAAGCGAGTACCGGCCTTCGAGGCTGGCGATAACGTTCTCCGTTCCGACCTGGAACGCCGCCGCACCCTCCCCGAAGATGACCTCCTGAGGGCTGCCGCCCATACCGAGGCGGCAATCGGAGGCACAGACGAGCACGTTCTTGTCGCTCCCTGCCGTGACCGCATCGATCGCGGCGAGAAGGGCTCCCGTTCCGGCCTTGAGTGAATCGGAGAAATCGCAGCTCCTGATTTCGGGACGCAGGTCCAGAGCGGTGGCTATTATGCCAGCGTTCTGTCGCTCTCGATATGGAGGGGTAGTCGTGGCGAAGTAGAGGCCGTCCACTGCTTCACGACTTCCGCCGTTCAGGCAGTCGATGGCAGCGGCTGTGGCCATGGTCAGGCTGTCCTCGTCGTAGTTCGCCACTGCCTTCTCGCCGGGCAGCGACATAGCCGAACTCGACCATCCTGTGGCGGCTGACATCACCTTTCGGCTCATTCTCAGGAGTGGGACATAGGCGCCATATGATGTAATCCCAGCCATTTGCCCTCCTTTCAACCTTTGGAATTATAGCATTCGGCCCGTTCGGCCGCAACTGAGGGCACGGTCGTACACGAGGAGGGCAGCGCCGGGGGTATCGTGTAGAGGGGGCCTAAGTCGCTCGGAAGTCCAGGAAGGGGTAGCCGGTATAGTGGCCTAGCGCTTGGCGAGAGCCTGGATGTTGATGATCCTGTGGCAAGCGGGACAGCATAGTATGATCAGGCGAATTCCCGCCAGGTCCTGTACGTTGGCGGCGAGCTTCTTGATCATTTCGTTGCAAAGGGGGCATCTCACGAGCTAGCCTCCCAGTCCCTTGCTCCAAAGTTAGCATGGCTGCTCTTGAGTGCACAATGGATATATGCGGTGCTCTACAGGGGGAAAATAGTACGGCGGCTGTTTCGACGCGGCGCTCCTGTCATGTGCGAGGAGGCTGCCCCGACCGCAGGTCGGGGCAGCCTCGGTGAGCTCAGCCCGATGGGGGCGTCGGTCTGGTGCCGTTTAGTTAAGCCATACCCACTCGCCAGCCACTATCTGGATCAAGGCCATTGAGTCATTGGCCAGGCCGTTGTGGTCATCGCGGGACATAGTGAACACTCCGCTGATGCCAGGCCATACAACGATGTTGTTTTCGACGTATTGCCTTATTGATGATCTGTTGGGGCCGACGACCGCGAGGGTATCGACCACCATTCCCAGGGCGTCGTACGCATGGCCCCCGAACATGCTCGCGGTGCCTTCGCCGTAGATCGCCTCGTAGTCCTCGACATATGCCAGGATAACGTCTTTCTGTGGGTCCTCTTCTGGAAGCTGATCGGCTATCTGGAGCTTGCAGGACGGGAAGATGACCCCATTGGCGGCCGTCCCGGCGACTTGAATGAACTCGGCGTAGGCAATCGCATGGCTGCAGTACAGCGGCATCGACATTCCCAGCGACTCCGCGCACGTCACCACCGTAACCGAGTCGTCGCTACCTGCCCAGGAGACGACCGCCTCCGCGGTTGTGCCCATGATGGCAGACACCTCCGAACAGACAACAGCGGCACTAGCACCCGAATTGAATGTGCGGTCAGCGACCACGGTGAGACCGTAATCGGCTGCGTTAGAGAGCAGGCCTTCCCTGCCGGCTGTACCAAAGACGTCGGTCGTGGTTATGATACCGACTTCAGTGATACCCTCAGTCTGCAGATGATCGTAGACCTTGTGTATGGCTTGGACCTCAGTGGGTGGTGTCTTGAAGACCCAGTGTCGCTCTTCTATAGGCTCGACGATCTGTCTTGCGGAACCGCAGGAGACCACCGTGATGTTGGCAGTGTTCACGGTGCCGATAAGGGCAAGGCTGTTTCCGCTGGTGGTGGGTCCGACTATGGCGCATACATTGTCTTCATCAATGAGTACGTTGCCCATGTTCACAGTCGTCGTGGAATCCGTTTGGGTGTCGTACAGTACGATCTTCAGCGGGAATCCGTTGATTCCTCCGTTATCGTTGATCTGTTCGACAAGCATTTGCACCGTCTGGGCTTCCGGCGCGCCCATATTCGAAGCACCTCCTGTGACCGCGAAGAGCGCACCCACTCTGTACGGGGTGTGATAGCCCAGTATCATGAGCTCGATCGTTGTCACATCACCCATGTTGACGCAGCCATCCAGGTTCGCATCGGCGCCTGTGGTGGCGTCTATGAAGCCCAGTATCATGAGCTCCACGTATGTAACGTCCTGCATGTTCACGTTACCGTCCCTGTTCGCATCGCCCGGTATGGCGGGCACAGCACTTGCCGTAAGGTCCAGCACCCTGTTGGCCCCTGCCTCCCATGCCCCACTCTGGTCTGAGGGGTAGCCGTCTATGGCGAACTCGACGGTCGATCCCTCGGGGAACACGGTACCTTCCGGCGGCACGATCTGGATGGCGTATGTGGAGTCTCCGTATACCGATGGTGTGGTTGTGCGGTAGGTCTCACCCTCAACAGTGGCGGTCACCACCGTGCCGTTGGGGGCGCCTGATCCGTCAATCACTACGGTGCCATGGAAGCGGCAAGGTAGTCCCGGCGCTTGCGCTGCCATGTTGCCATCCTGGGCTGGTGGAGTTTGGCCGTCCCCGGCCCAGCCTATCAGGTTCCAACCGGCTGCAAGCTCGTACCAGTGGCCATCGTAGACAAGGGTGCAGTCATCTGTGACCTTGACCCAGTAGCCCCTCCCCTCAACCAGGCAGGCGAGATCGCTTCCTATGGGGTCTGCGGGGTCATACATCTGCCACCCGTTGGCTGCTGTGTAGCCCCATACTATGACCAGGTATTCGCTTATGCTGGCGAGTTGAGTACTCGTGCTCGGCGCCAACGGCTCGATGATGAAGAAAGTGGTCGCTGCGCGGCTACCAACCACGGCGGTCACCGTGCGCCCCCCTTCGGCCAAACCCGGCACGGTGAAGACGACGCTGAAGCCGCCGGTGTCATCGGTGACTACGGCGGGACATCGAGGTGTGATGGGCACTCCTCCAATGGCGAGGGTTGTCAATCCGCTGAGCGCTGGGAAGGCTGACCCAGTCAGCGTGACAGCGGTGCCGACAGGCCCTGACGAGGGACTGGCTGTGATGGTGGCAGGGTCAGTGGGCGGTGGTGGCTGTGGAGGTCCGGGGTCGATAGTGAATTCGCTGTTGACCGTGGTTGCTGCAACTGTGGCGGAGACCGTCTTGACACCCTGCGAGAGTGCCGGGGCCTCGAAGGTGACCTCGAAGTCGCCGTTCTCGTCGGTGACAATGGGCGTGCAGCAGGGCGCGACCTGTACACCGCCGATCGTCACCGTCGTCAGACCGCTCAGAGGCGGGAAGTCTGTGCCGGTTACGGTCACCGGTGTGCCTGCCGGCCCTGACGATGGCGCAACCGCGAGCGCGGCGGGGTCGGTGGGTGGTGGTGGTTCTGGGGGTCCGGCGTCGACAAGGAATGAGGTGGAGGCGAATGAAGTCCCTGCGTTCGCCGATACCGTCTTTCCACCCTGTGAGAGCGCCGGCACTGTGACGTCGACGCTGAAGCTGCCTATCGCGTCGGTCATGACAGGGTCGCACGGCAGCATGTTCACACCGCCTAACGTCAGCGAGTGGACCCCAGTCTGAGGCGGATAACCTTGTCCGACGATATTCGCTGGTGTGCCCGCAGGCCCCGTGGTGGGGTCTACCGTGAGATATGCTGGCAGCAACGTGAAAACCAGCGGTGTCGCGCTGTTGTTGTACCCGTCTGAGGCGGCGATCGTGTTCGTTGCGTGGGCCGTGAGCGGAACCTCGAACTGCGCAATCCAGTTGCCGTTGGAGTCAGGACTCGCCCTAAGCATGGTCTGACATGCCCCGCCGACCGGCGTGAAGGTAACCGTCACGAGGCCCGGCGACCCAGGTACCCAGCCACTGCCCGTGATCGTCAGTTGTTGTCCTTTGTAGCCGCTCGTTTCGCTGATCTGCATGGCAGGCTGCGTGATCGTGAACGTGCCGTTGGCTGTGGCACCTGCGTTGTCTTTCAAGAAGATTTCGTTCGGGCCGATGACACCGCCGGACGTTGGTACCCTCAGAGTCGTGGGCACCATGATGCCATCAGTCGTCACGGTTATCGGTGACCCGCCGCCGTTGGCGGTTGTGTTCCAGTTGCTCATCGCGAAGTAGAGGCCCGCGGCCGGGTAGCTGCCACCGACCGGGATCGTGCTGCCGCCGATGGTCAGGTTCTCGGCTGTCAGCGTCACCCAAGTGCCCCTGGGGCCGGACGACGGAGTAGCCGTGATCGCCGACGTGTCGACAGTCGGCGCGGTGGTCGCCGTCGTTGAATGGAATGTGACAGCGGCTGCACTGGCAGGCAGCACCGTGGCCGCCAACAGGCTGCATACCAGGATCATGGTGATGAGCAGGGCGATCGGGGGCTTTCTCATGACTGGACCTCCGGCTTGGATTTGGATACGCGTTGCCTGGCGCAAGGCATTGGTGCCTACATAAAGCAGCTATCGGCTCCCGGTCTATGAGACCAAAGCGCGGACTAGAACAAATGTTGTGGAGGAAGATCGCTGCCTACGATGTTTTAGCACGAAACCGCGCCGGAGTCAAGATGGCAAGGGATGCTGTGTGGGGTGGTGGGGTACTGTGATGAACCGATTCTGGAATCCGATGCTTGATGGTGTGGGGTGAAGGCTGTGTTGAGGGTGGTGGTGGCTGGGGTTGCTGCTCGGGAGTTTCTAGCCGCCGAAGCTCTGGACAAAGATGATCAGGTTGGAGGTGACGATACCCGCCATCGCGAGGTTGAGCCACTTCAGAGCGCCGGGCTTTCCGACCTTCCAGATCAGAGCCGCGGCGATCATGACGACGCCGAGCTTGATGAGGTAAGCGCTGCTCTCTCCCAGGCCCCCCATCAGACCGGAGACGACGGGGTTGGCTTCGACAGCGCCCATCTGGAGACCGATGTGAGTGGTCAGGACATCGAGTGCGTTGAGGCCCAGCAGAACGTAGACTGGAGCTAGGCTTCTGTGGGTTCGGGTATTGCCGAGGGTTTTGGTTGCTGCTGCCGCTGTTGCTACTGCTGCTGTCCTCATTGTCCCGGTCTCCTCTGTGTCTTTCTGATTCTGATTCTACGTGGGAGATGGGACAATCGTTATCAAGCGGGTTACACCAGGAATGTAAACTGGATTACATTTCTCGCTGGTTGAGGCTACGGGCCACGTATATCATTGTGAGCCGAAACCGTTACAGAGTCATGTCGAAGGGGCAGCGGATGTTGAGGAGTTGTTACATATTTTGGGTGGCCGTACGTTTGAGGTTGGGTGAACGAGTGTGGCCTATGGAGAGTGCTTGAGCAGGAACTCGCGGATTGTGGAGAAGTACTTGTCCATTCCCCGCAGGAGTATGTCGTTGTGTCCTGCCCAGGGAATGGTCAGCAGGGTCTTGTCGGCCGATCCCACGTTTTCGTAGAAGACCTGAGCCTGTTCCGCGGGTATGATCTCGTCGTATTCGCCGTGGATCAGGAGCACGGGCATGGTGATGGAGCGGAGCCGGGCCAGGCTGGCCCTTTCGAACTCCGTCAGGCCGGCGGATGTCATGATCGGGATCAGATAGAGCAGCAGCTTGGAGACACTGGCAAAACCACTCTCGATGATGAGTCCTCGCAGTTCGTCGCCGTAGTTCGACGCTATCTCGACAGCGGAGAGGCTGCCCAGAGACCTCCCCATTATGAACGAGGGGCCGGTGTAGCCGTCCGCCTTCAGCGTGTCACGGAAGTACTCGAACGCTGTACGGGCGTCCGAGACCGTGTTCGAGAACGTGGGTGAGCCGCCGCTCTGGCCATATCCACGGTAATCTACCACGAAGAGGTTGGCGCCGATGCTATTGTAGATCGGGGCAATGTCATCGTAGTCGTAGACTACCTCGCCGTTGCCGTGGAAGTACAGTATGGACGGGGCATCAAGGCTGGTTGCATAGAAGCGCCCTGATATGGAGACGCCGTCCGCTACGGGAATCGAATGGTCGCTGGTGCCCGGAGGCGTGGGGGTCCAGTCCTCCCTGGGGTGGAAGACGAACATCAGAATCTGTGGCTGATCGAGCTTGGACCAGTCGGCGACTTCGCTCATTACCGGCGTCTATTCTAACAGCATGCATAGGGGCGTCAACAGTGCGCTGGTGAGGGTTGGGCCCGGAATGCTCGGGGAGGACTAAGCAGATGCCCGTCGAGTTCTGTCAGTCTGCTGAGCTGAGTCCTGTTTCTCGGAGATGACGGGAATCTCGACCACGATCGTGGTGCCCTTGCCGGGACTGCTCCCGGCGCGAATATGGCCGCCGTGTTGCTCGATCAGACCGTAGCAGATGCTGAGGCCGAGTCCCGTTCCCTTGCCGACATCCTTGGTCGTAAAGAAGGGGTCGAATGCCCGGCTCATGACCTCTTCGGGCATACCGGGGCCGTCGTCAGAGAAATGGACTTGGATCATGTCGCCCGAGAGCCGTGAGGTGACCTCGAGCTTGCCGCGCCCGTTGGACTCGGTGATGGCCTGTTCCGCGTTCGTGATGATATTGACGAATACCTGCTGCAATTGGTAGAAGTCAGCCATTGTCATCGGCAGATTGGCCTGGAGTTCTGTCGATATCTCGATGTTATTCACCTTCATACGGTATGCGTGCAGCTCCAGACTCTTCTCAATACAGTCGTTGACTGAGATAGGCTTCCTCTCCGGTTCGTGCCTTCGAGAGAACGACAGCAGATTGGCGGTTATCCGGCTCGCCCGCTGTGCTTCTCTGTAGATGGTCTCTACGTCCTGCCTGATGGTCTCGTCCAGGTCCTGCTTCGTCGTGAGGAATTGCGCGTAGCCCTGTACGGCGGCAAGCGGATTATTCAGTTCATGCGCCACACCTGCAGCCAGTTCGCCCACCGCGGCCAGCCGCCCGCTTTGCAGGAGTTGCTGCTCCATCCGCTGCCTCTCCTCCTCTACTCGTTTGCGCTCCGTGATGTTGCGGGAGACACCCAGCATGCCAATGGCTTGGCCATTCTCATCATGAAGGAAGCGCGCCGAGGTCTCGGTCCAGACCGTTGAGCCGTCCTTGCAGTACAGTTCCACCTCGGTGGTTAGTACTTCCGATGGGTCCAGCTCCCCGGATTGCTCTTGGGCAAATACATCGAGGATTCGGCTGGTAATCGATTCGATTGATGGTGGCGTCAGTATCTGTCCAATCGTGAGGTCCTGCACTTCCTCCAACGTGTATCCGGTCAGCTTCGTGAAGGCCGGGCTGCTGTAGGTGAGGTGCAGGTCCATGTCCATCGTCCAGATGGAATCCGTGACGTTGTCGGCAAGCATCCGGTACCTTGCCTCGCTGTCGCGCAAGGCCTGTTCAGCCTCTTTGCGGTCCGTGATGTCGCTGAATATCCCCATGAGGTAGGTCTTGCCGAGCACGGTGATTGAGGCGGAGGTTATGTCAGCGTAGAAAACGCTCCCGTCCTTTCGCTTCACGGGCAGACTCCTGGCGGTTGTTATCTCACCACGCGTCTGCTTCTCGAACTGCTCCAGAACGAACGGCAGGGCTTCTTCGGGGTGGATGGAAGCGACGTCGAGTTGGTAAAGCTCGTCCCTATCGTAACCGATCATTTCGGAGATAGTCCGATTGGCCATATGGAATCGCCTTGTATCCATGTCTGCGAGGAGAATCCCGTACGCGGCGCTGTCGAAGATCGTCCTGAAGCTCTCTTCCGACTCCTGTAGTTGCCTCTCAGACTCCTTGCGCTCGGTCACATCGCGGAAGTTGGCGACGATGCCGCCCACCGCCGGGTTATCCAGCATGTTCTTCCCGATCACTTCAAAGTGCCGCCATGAGCCATCCCGGTGCTGGCCCCGTATCTCCATGCGTACAGAGCCGCCAGGGTTCTTCATCAGGTTGGCAAAGGCCTTCGTCGCCTTCGACGTGTCGCTGGGGTGGACGAACTCCAGCGGGCTTCTCCCTGACCGCTTCCGGCCTGCCATGCGCTCGAAGGAGTCGCTCTTGTAGCGGATGGTGCCGTCTCCGTTGAGCACCACGATTACGTCTACGATGTTTTCCGTGAGGGCCTTGAAGTACTCCTCGCTGCGCCGTAACGCCTCCTCGGCGGCCTTGCGCTCGGTCACATCACGGGTGACCCCCTGCACTGAGATCGGCTTGCCGTCCTGGTCACGAATGACTGCAACCTTCACCTCGGCCCATCCCACAGTCCCGTCCTTGCGCTTCTGCTCCAGTTCTAGGGTGACCGGCCGAGGGCCCTCTTCTCGCGAATCGACCGCTCTCGTCAAGCCATTTTGGAACGCCTTCTTCGCGAGCTCGAATGACTCGTCGGTAGCGAGCACGCGAAGGCCCAACTCCATGGCCTCCTCGGGCGTGTAGCCTGACACCTGCTGGATGGATGGGCTGATATAGGTGAAATTGGCGTCGGGGTCCATGGTCCAGATGACGTCGGACGCGTTCTCGGCTATGAGTCTGAACCGTTCTTCGCTGGCCTGCAGCTCCTCCTGTGCCCGTTTGCGCTCGAGGGCGTTGCCGACCATCTCGGATACGACGCGCAGGAGCGCCAGGTCGTCGTGTTCCCAGAGAGCCGTCTCTGTGGGGTCGTGAAGCCCGAGGAACCCCGCCAATTCGCCCTTCACCTTCACCGGGAGCGCAACAAGCGACTTGACGTCAAGTGCCTCGAGCCCTCTCTTCTCGACGATCGCCGTCTTGGGCAGCTTAGATCGGTCTCTCACGACAACGACCTTGCTCTTGCTCAGCTTCTTGGTCCACCAGGAAAGCAGATGGCTTGGGAGCCTCCTCGCTTGCGCAATGTGGGGGTCGATACCCTCAGCGCACCACTCATGAAGGAGTTTCCAGGCCCCACCGTCATCCAGAAGCTGGTAGAAGAACGCGCGACTGGCGCCCGTCAACCTTCCGAAGTCGGCGAGAGAATGCTCGATGGCCTCATCGACGTCCAGGACCCCGACGAAGTGGGCCGAAATCTGCGAGATCGCCTGCTCCACAGCCAGCTTGCGTTGTATAGCCTCCTCTGCCCTCTTGCGCTCTGTGATGTCCCTCATACTGACCACAAGTCCGGCAACCGCGGGGTCGTCCATCAAATTGTGGCCCAGCACCTCGAGATAGCGCCATGAGCCGTCCGTACGTCTGCCGCGCACCTCGGTGTGGAGAGTTCCTCCCGGCTCCGCAAGCAGCTTGGCGAAAGATTCTGCTGAGTGGGCCGCATCCTCCGGATGGACGAATTCAAAGGGGTCCTTGCCCTCACGGCTTTCCCCGGTTAGCTGCCGGAAGTTCGGGCTCTCGTAGAGAATGGTGCCATCGCCACCCAGCACGACCGTGGAGTCGAGAGCATTATCGATCAGCGCACGGTAGTACTTCTCGCTCCGCTCAAGCTCCTCTTCCGCCCGCTTGCGCTCGGTGATGTCACGGAACATTATCATGTCGGCTGGCCTGCCTTCGTACGTGACCACACCTGCGTTGGCCTCCACTTCGACTCCGTGGCCGTCCTTGTGGAGGAGAACGGACTCGTATACAGGCGCCACGTTCTCGCCAGCCATCCGTCGCTTGTAACGGTCTATGACGATGGGGAGTTCATCGGGATGGGCGTAGTTGGCCATCGACGTCCCAATCGCCTCTTCGAGCGAGTATCCTAACATGGCAACGAGCGCTGGGTTGGCGTAGGCTACAAGGCCATCTTGGATGATCGCGATGCCGTCGTTCGCCCGCTCTACGAGGTCGCGGTAATTCTCTTCGCTTTCCTTGATTGATTCTTCGGCCTGAAGGCGCTCGGTGATATCTCTGAGGTGGTTGAGCACAGCCGGTCGCCCTTCCCAGTCGGCTCGAACCGCGTACAGCTCAATCCATCGCACAGCTCCATCCTTGTTGATCACTCTGAAGCGATAGGAGTTAGGAACATCCTCACCTGCCAGCCTCATCAGGTGACGTTCGACGACCATCTGGCGGTCTTCGGGGTGAATGAAGTCGGCAAACGTTGCGGATTCGATTTCTTGGCTGGAGTAGCCGGTTACCTCCGTCAACCTGGAGTTGTGGAACTTGATCTCGCCATCCTGGGCAACCAGTATGGCCTCACTTGCGTTCTCGATGAGGGCACGGTACCGCTCCTCTGATTCCTTCAACGCCCAATCAGCGAGCACACGGTGCGTCACGTCACGGTAGTTTACGACGATGCCTTTCACAGCCGGGTCGTCGAGCAGGTTCACTCCTGTGCCCTCGACCACAATCCACGAGCCGTTCTTATGGAGGAAGCGAATCGTTGCGGACGCTGTTGCGCCGTACCCGCTGGAGGCCGCTTCGACGAACGTCTCTGCAACCACCTGGAGGTCGTCGGGGTGGACGAGTTCGGCCATGTTTCTGCCGACCATCTCGTCCGGTGTGTACCCCAGGACACCCTCGATGGATGGGCTTTCATAGAGGAATGTACCGTCTACGCTGACTATGGACACGGCGTCGGAGAAGTGCCGTATCAGCGTCTCGAAGAGCTCCCCTGTGAGACGCACGCCGTTAGGGGAGCCGTGGCGCTTGGTAGTACCTGACGCCTGCCGGCTTCTAGTTTTGCCTGTCTTCGACATGGGTTGGCAACCCTCTCGGAGCGCTTGGTACTGGGGGTTTCCTGTGTTTCGGCACGCCGAAGCACGGCGTGTGCCTGTGTGGACGCTTTCTGCTTCCGTCCAGCAGACGAAGTACAGCCTCGCCGTGATGCCTGCCACCATATGCGGAGTCGATTCGGCTGAACCTGAGCATCCTATTCTGCCTCCCCAGCCACATCGTCGACTGAATGGTCTCGACTGCTCTCACTCGGCTGTGGCGAAGCGCGTCCACCATGCGAGCTTAGCTCAAGTGGATACGCTTTCCTCACGCTAAACGCACCGTAGCACACCTGTTGACAATGTAAAATGGTCATTTATGGGGGGCATCGGGTGGGAAAATGGTACTGAGTCCGCCGGGGGTGGACAGTGGCTATTCCTGTGCGAATTGACGTAATGTGGACCCTCTGCCTATAATTACCACCCTGGTGTGACGAGTGATCTGCACCGAACGCGCAGCGTCGCTCGCAGGTTGACCGCTGACGGTTCAAGACTTAACCGGGAGGGAGAACTCGAATGACGACCGAGGAACAGCAGGACCTGATTGTAGAGAAGAAAGAAGATGGCAAGATTTGGATTATCACACTCAATCGCCCCGACAAGAGGAACGCCCTGACGCTCGACATGATGTTGGACCTGGAAGACACCTGGAAGGAATATCAAAGTGACGAGAATTCGCGTGTGGCGATAATCACAGGGGCCGGTGAGAAGGCTTTCTGTGCCGGCGCTGACCTGCTCACGCCGCCCAAGAGACAGATTGTCGGCCCGTTCAGGATCCCGGCCTTCGGGCCCGAGGATGTCTGGAAGCCGGTGATCGCTGCCATCAACGGTCACTGCATCGCTGGCGGCGCGCTCATCGCCCATGATTGCGACGTCCGCATAGCGGCCGACCACGCGGAGTTCGGCATCGCCGAGGCCATGAGGAATATGCCTGCGAGCTGGGTTCGCGACCTTACTCTCCACATGCATATCGGCCATTGTATGGAGCTGGTGCTGTGGGGCGACAAGCGAGTGAGCGCCCAGCGCGCCTACGAGATGGGCTTCTTCAACAGAGTGGTCCCCGCCGATAAGCTAATGGATGAGGCTATGGAGTGGGCGGATCGCATGCTCAATCTCGCCCCCCGGGCGGTATGGAACTTCAAGGAGATCATCAAGCGCGGCGCCTACATGGAGCCGAAGCTGGCTCGAATCTTCGGACAGGCCCTGGAGCAGAACCTGAAGGGTATGGAGGACACAGCGGAGGGGGCCGCCGCGCTCAGGGAGAAGAGGCGGCCTAACTTCCAGAACAAGTAGCATCGCTCTGACATTTGGGGCAATAGTAAGTGCCCCGGTTTCGCACGGGGATTCGTACAATAGGGGTGGCGCAGACACTGCAGGTCTCGCCACCCCTGTGTGCTACCTGGAAGGCGTTCTGCTGGCTGCCCCTGTTGCCGCTGGGGCGACGGTAGTCGCTGAAGCTGGCCCCGGCGTTGCGAATACCCTTCCTGAGCACCACGATGATAGCATTACGGAGCTTGTCGATCTCGTTATGTGAAAGGCTGTTGGCCGGACGCAGGGGATGGATGCGAGCCGAGAACAGCGCCTCGTCCGCGTACATGTTGCCGATTCCAGCGATTACGTCCTGATCGCACAGGATAGCCTTTATCGGGGCCTTTCGCTTCGCCAGCAGCCCCTGGAGCTTCTGGGTTGTGAACGCCCTGTCGAGTGGCTCCGGCCCCAGCTTCCTGTCCAGCCCGGCCTCGCTATCGACGAGGGCAACCGTTCCCAGCTTCCTCCTGTCGCAGAAGAGAAGCTCCTGCCCGCTATCCAGCCCGAATACGGCCGTAACGTAGCGTCTCTCGTCAGGACTCGACTCGCTCGCACTCCTCAGCAGCAATGAGCCGGTCATCCTCATGTGGAGCACGAGCGCCTGGCCGCTAGCCAGGCGAAAGACGAGATACTTGCCCCTCCTGGCAACCTCCCGGATATGCTGTCCGATGAGCTGCTCACCGAGCAGCTCCGGCGATCCAGAGAGTACCATTCTTGGCCACAGGATAGACACGGACGTGAATCGACGGCCCTTCAGTTCGGGACGGAGGTCGTTCTTGATTGTCTCTACTTCGGGGAGTTCTGGCACGGTGTCTCCTGCTATCCAGCGTCTGCTCTCTTGTATTCCATCTCGTCCCAGTTTCGGCCTGTCTTGACGTCGATCTTGAGTGGGACGCTGAGCTTCAGGGCTGTAGGCATGATCTTCGAGGCGAGCTGCTCCACTTCGCGTAGCTCCGCGAGCGGCACCTCGAACAGCAGTTCGTCATGCACCTGGAGGATCATCTCGGCTCTCAAGCCCTCCCTGTCCATCTCCCGTTGAAGCTCTATCATGGCTACCTTGATGATGTCGGCGGAAGTACCTTGGACCGGCATGTTGATGGCCATCCTCTCCGCCGCCATTCTGACTTGGGCGTTGGGTGACTTGATCTCCGGGATGTAGCGCCGTCTGCCCAGGATTGTCTGCACGAATCCTGCTTCTGCAGCTTCCCGCTTCGTCGCATCCAGGTAGGCCTTGACCCCCTTGTACTTCTCGAAGTAGGCCTTGATGAACTGCCCGGCCTCCTGACGTGATAGGTCGGTCGCCTGCTCCAGGCCGAACTCGCTCATGCCGTAGATCACGCCGAAGTTGATGGTCTTGGCGAAGCGCCGCATGTCGGTCGAGACATCGGCGGGAGCGACACCGAATACCTGCGATGCAGTTATCGCGTGGATGTCCTCGTCGTGCTCGAACGCTGACATGAGGATAGGGTCTTGTGACAGGTGAGCGAGCGCCCTGAGGTCGATCTGGGAGTAGTCGGCGGATAGCAGCAGGGAGTCCCTCTCTCCCGCCACGAAGGCCCGTCGCACATTCCGGCCTTCCTCCGTACGGACAGGTATATTCTGCAGGTTCGGGTCGCTTGACGAAAGTCGGCCCGTGCTCGTGCCCGTCTGGTTGAAAGTCGTATGTATTCGGCCCGTGTCTGGATCGACAAGCGCAGGCAAGGAATCGACATAGGTGGACTTCAGCTTGGTCAGTTGCCGGTACTCGAGCAGGAGCTCTATGATGGGGTGGACGCCTTTGAGCCCTTCGAGGACCGGGGCGCTCGTTGAGTAGCCGCTCTTGGTCTTCTTACCCGCCGGCAGCCTGATTTCCTCGAACAGCACGGAGCCGAGCTGCTGTGATGAGTTGATGTTGAAGGCATGGCCAACCGACTTGTATATCTCGCTCTCCAGCCCTGCCAGTCTCTCGCTCATGCCCCACGACATTTCACGCAGCATGGCGGTGTCCACCGCAACTCCGTTCGTCTCCATACGCAGCAGCACCGGCAGCAACGGCATTTCGACCTCGGCGAGGAGCTTCCAGAGCCCCTGCTCCCGCAGGTCCGACTCCAGTATGTGACTGAGCCTGCACGTCATGTCGGCATCGGCGCAGGCGTACTGCGATGCTCTCTGGATGTCCACCCAGGCCATTGATATCTGTTTGGCACCCGTGCCAATAAGCTCGGTGATGGGCGTCATCTCTATTCCCAGCTTGGCAAACGCTAGGTTCTTCAGGCCGAGCGTCTGTTCGCCGAGCAGATACGCCGCGACCATGGTGTCGACGGCCATGCCTCGCACAGCCAGGCCGTAATTCTGGAGCACCGTCATGTCGAACTTGGCGTTATGGGCCTTCTTTGGTATGTCCTGGTCCTCCAGGACCGGCTTCAGCTCGGCTACCACCTGCTCCATGGGCAGTTGCTGGCCTGACGAGTGGCCGATTGGCACGTACCACGCCTCCCCAGGGGAAATGGAGAACGACATGCCGACGAGGGTTGTCTGCCTGGGGTTCAGGCTGGAGGTCTCGGTGTCGAACGCGAACGATTCGGCATTGGAGAGCGCGTTCTTCAAGTCCACCAGTGCGTCAGTCGTATCAACCACTTTGTATTCGGTGGTCGTAGCGGCGGTGGAGGCCCCTGTCTGGATTGGGGCCTGCTGCTCCTGCAGGTCACCCGGCAGCTTTGGCAGGAGGCTGGTGAACGCCAGCTCGCGGAAGAGGCCGGCCACACTGGCGCGATCGTAGGAGCTCACACAGCACGAGTCGAGGTCGAAGTCTATGGGCATATCCGTGACAATCGTCGCCAGCGCCTTGCTCTGCTTCGCTTTCTCCGCGCCGTCCACCAGCAGCGTACGAACGCGATCCGGGGTCACCTCGTCGATGTGGTCGTAGATGTTTTCGATGCTGCCGAACTGCTGGATGAGCTTGGTGGCCGTCTTCTCGCCGATGCCTGTTACCCCGGGTATATTGTCCGACGGGTCTCCCTTGAGCCCCTTGAGATCGACGAGCTGGTCAGGGGCAAGCCCGTATCGCTCGTGTACCGCCTCCTCGTCGTAGGTAATCGTATCGCTGAAGGTCTTCCCCGGCTTCGGCGTCAACACACTCACGTACGGTGAGACCAACTGCAGGGTGTCTGTGTCACCCGTAACGATCACTGTTTGAGTGTGCTGGCCGTCCGCCTTGTGTGATAGCGTACCGAGTATGTCGTCGGCCTCGTAGCCCGGGACCTCGAAACTGGGCATGTTGAATGCCCGGACCAGCTCTCGTACCCTGGTGAACTGCTGCTTCAGCTCGTCCGGAGCCGGGGGCCGGTGGGCCTTATACTCCTCGTATTGCTCGTGGCGGAATGTGGGGGCGTGACTGTCGAAGGCAATCGCCCAGTGGGTTGGCTTGAGCTCGGCCAGCACCTTCAGCAGCATGCTGGCGAAGCCGTACACGGCGCCTGTGGGCTCCCCCGTCTTGGCGAGGGTAAACGGCGGCAGGGCGTGATATGCCCTGTGCACGAGGGCATGACCGTCGAAGAGGACCAGCAATCGTTCTTGGGCTGACATCTTGTCTCGGGGGCAGGTGGTGCCTCTCTGGTGAAGCGCAGGCGTATTATATTCAGGCCTGCGCCGGAATGCAAAGGCCTGCGCATCTGTCGGAATGACAGGTGGTGGAATTACAGAATACAGCCCGTTGCCCTCTACCGCCAAAGTCATGCAGAGAACAACGGGCATCTGGTCAGATTACCGCATGTTCCGGCTGGAGATCATCCAGCCTACCGGCCTTGTGCGGCCATTAGACTGCTCGTACCGTCCCACTTTGGGACTGAAGACGTCCTGTCCGGTCGGCCTCTAGTAGGTTCCTGACGCCGGTTCCTCGCCGGGGTGCAGACTGCGCCACTTGGCCAGCAGCTGCTCCTTGCTCTCCTCCTGGTCCGGGTCCTTCACGCAGGCGTCAACGGGGCACACGTCGACACAGCGTGAGGTCTCGTGGGCACCGACGCACTCAGTGCATCTGCTGGCGTCAATCACGTAGATCGTGTCGCCCTCACTTATGGCCTGGTTGGGGCACTCGGGCTCACACGCACCGCAGCTTATGCACTCATCGGTGATCTTGAAGGCCATCTTCTTCCCTCCTCGCAGCTGTCTTGGCCATGCTGCTTCTCTTTGTTCTATGCTTCAACGCGGTTGGGCTAACTACTTGTTAGCCAAGCCGTACTTGCTTGCCAATGCGGCGGCAACGTGCTCCGGCACGAGGCTGGTGATGTCGCCGCCCAACTGGCATGCTTCCTTGAGCAGACTCGAGCTGAGGAACTGGTAATCCAGGCTGGACATCAGACAAACGAGCTCTATGTCCGCGGCCAGCTTCTTGTTCATAAGGGCCATCTCGAACTCACGTTCGAAGTCGGAGCTCATCCTCAGCCCCCGGACAACGACCTGTGCGTTCATGTTGCGTGCAAACTCTACGGTGAGACCAGTGTAGCGCTCGACCTTCACGTTGGGCAGGTGGGCGACTGATCTTCTCATCAGGTCGAATCGCTCGTCGGCGTTGAAAAGAAGAGACTTCTGAGGAACGTCATATACTCCGATGATCAGCTGATCGAACAGTGCGGCGGCTCGATTCGCGATATCCAGATGTCCGTTCGTCACGGGGTCGAAGCTTCCCACATAGACGGCGATTGTCAAGATGCGACCTCCACATGTTGATAGAAGGACACACAGCTATCCCCGTGACGGATACTCCTTATCTCCAGGAAATCGCCGTACCGGGGGCTCAGGGGCGTTCGCCGGGAGTACTCGATCACGATGGTGGACTCCGCTCCGACCAGAGGCGAACAGGCCAGCCTTTCCGCAATCGTGGGGACGGACGTGTCGTCATATGGGGGATCGACGAGGAGCAATCCGTATTCCTGGGTGAACACGGAGAGGGCCTTACCGGCAGTCATGCAGTGCACCGCCGCGAGGTCTTTGAGATGTGTGCGTTCCAAGTTCTCTTTGATCAGAGCGCAGAGCCTCGGCCTACGTTCCACGAAGTCCGCCCAACCTGCTCCCCGGCTCAGAGCTTCTATGCCCAGGGCGCCGGTGCCCGCGTAGAGGTCAATCACTCTTGACCAGTCAGTAGCCACAGACTCCAACACAGAGAAAACAGCCCCTCTGAGCTTATCAGATGTGGGGCGTACCGAAGAACCTCGTATACACTTGAGGGGATGCCCTTTGGCTCTGCCTGCTATCACCCTCATCGCAGTGCGAAAATGCCTACGAGACATTATAACAACGTACACCCTTTCGTCAAGGCCGATCGAATACGGGTCACCGGCTGCCTGATTGTCGCGTCGAACGGGCCTATGATATACTCATCCAAGCACGGTTCTCTCGTGTGACGGAGGAGATGGATTGGAGGTTGCACTCTACGATACCACGCTGCGGGATGGCGCACAGAGGGCCGGGGTCTCGTTCTCAGTCGATGACAAGCTCAAGATCGCTCGGCGGCTCGACGAGCTGGGCGTTCACTACATCGAAGGAGGATGGCCCGGGTCGAATCCCAAGGATGTCGAGTTCTTCCAGCGGGCGCGCGTCTTGGAGCTGGGGGTGGCCTCGGTGGTGGCCTTCGGCAGTACGCGGCGGGTTGGGATCGATGCTGACAAGGACCCCAACCTGTCGGCTCTGTTGGAGAGCGGGGCGAGGACGTGCACCATCGTCGGCAAGTGCTGGGACCTGCACGTGACCGAGGTCCTGGGGGCGGCTCTGGACGAGAACCTGCGCATGGTCGCGGACTCGGTCCGGTATCTCAAGTCCAAGGGTCTCACGGTCTTCTTCGATGCCGAGCACTTCTTCGATGGCTTCAAGAGGAATGGAGAGTACGCCTTGAAGGTCCTGGAAGCGGCTGCTGAGGCGGGCTCCGATTGTCTCGTCCTCTGCGACACGAACGGTGGTGCGCTCCCGGAGGAGGTGACTGTAGCCGTCGAGCAGGCGAAGGGCATCGGGGTGCCGCTGGGTATACATGCGCACGATGACGGGGGTCTTGCTTTGGCGAATACGCTGGCGGCGGTTCGGGCGGGCGCGACGCAGGCCCAGGGGACCATAAACGGGTATGGTGAACGCTGCGGCAACGCCAATCTGTGCTCGATTATTGCCACCCTCAAGCTGAAGCTGGGAATAGACTGCGTTCGTGATGACCAGTTGGGCAAGCTGACCGAGATATCGCACTACGTCAGCGAGCTCGCCAACCTGAGCCCTGATCCCCAGCTGCCGTACGTGGGCGCCAGCGCATTCACCCACAAGGGCGGCCTGCACGTGTCCGGCCTGATGAAGCAGGACGAGAGCTACCAGCATATCGATCCTGACCTTGTGGGAAACCGGAGCCAGGTCCTGGTGTCGGAGCTGTCGGGCACCAGCAACATACGATACAAGGCGCAGGAGTTGGGACTCGAAGTGCCCGAGACCGAGCAGGCTCGCGCCGTCCTCGATCAGATCAAGGACCTGGAGAATCAGGGGTTCCAGTTCGAAGGAGCGGAAGCGTCTTTCGAGCTCATGCTCAGGCGTATACAGCCCGGCTACAAGCCGCCGTTCGAGCTCGTGGATTTCCTGGTGGTGGTCGAGAGACAGCGGCGCGCGCCGGTCGCATCTCCTACGGAGGAGCTGCTCTGCGAGGCGATCGTGAAGGTCATGGTTGGCGGCAGGCTGCAGCACACAGCCGCCGAAGGCAACGGCCCGGTGAATGCTCTGGACGCGGCACTGCGCAAGGCCCTCCTCGAGCACTATCCGAGTCTGACGGCCGTCGAGCTGACTGACTACAAGGTCCGCATCCTCGAAGAGAGCCAGGGGACGGAATCGCGCGTCAGGGTCCTTGTCGAGTCCAGCGACGGTGAACACGAATGGCGTACCGTGGGCAGCTCGACGAATATAATCGAGGCGAGCTGGACAGCGCTGACCGACAGCATGGAGTACTGGCTGGCCCGCTGGGGCCCGTCGGGGGTCGGCGGCTGACCGTCAGGAGGTCGAACTGGCGAAGTTCATTCTGGTGAGGCACGGGCAGACCGAGTGGAACCGGGAAGAGAGGTTCCGTGGCAGGGCTGACCTTGCCTTGACCGAGTTGGGGCACAGGCAGGCCGAGGCCGCAGCTCGCAGCCTCAACGGAAGGCGCATCACGGCGATCTACTGCAGTCCACTGAGGCGGGCTGTCCAGACGGCGGACGCGCTCTCCGGGGAGTTGGGACTACCGGTCGAGCCCCTGGACGGTCTCATAGACATGGACTTCGGCGAGTTCCAGGGTCTCTCGGCGGAGGAGGCCGGGGCAAGAGACGCCGATCTCCTCCACAAGTGGATTCATGCTCCGCATGAGGCCCAGTTCCCAAACGGCGATAGCCTCGAAGACGTTCGTGAGAGGGCGGCCGGTGCTGTTCACGAGCTGGCCGCGAAGCACGGCGATGAGACCGTCGTGCTGGTCGCGCACAAGGTGGTCTGCCAGGTCCTCCTGTGCGCCATGCTGGGGCTGGACAACTCTCACTTCTGGCAGGTCGGGCAGGATGTGTGCGCCATCAACGCCTTCGAGGTTGTCGGTGGTGCGACCTCGGTCAGCAAGGTCAACGACACGTGCCACCTGCGCGATCTGGACCAATGACGGGCTCGACCAGGGTCTCACAGGTGGCGGGCCTGTTGGCCAAGGAGTACGGCGAGCTGGCCTGGAGCCGGCACCGCGACCCGCTCTCCGAGCTGGTCCTGACCATCCTCTCCCAGAACACGTCGGACCACAACTCGCGGCGCGCGTTCGAAGCGCTGACGAACAGGTTCGGGGACTGGCGGGCGGTGGCCGGGGCTGACGTTGGCGAGATCGCCGGTGCGATCAGGAGCGGAGGGCTGGAGCACGTCAAGGCCCCGCGAATCAGGCAGATACTGGGCCGCATCATGGAGGAGCGTGGTTCCTTTGATCTCACATTCCTGGAGGACATGCCTCTCGAAGAGGCGAGGGACTGGCTGCTGGCTCTGCCGGGCGTCGGGCCCAAGACCGCTGCCTGCGTGCTTCTGTTTTCGCTGGGCAAACCTGCCTTGCCGGTCGACACCCATGTCCATCGCGTGGCGAAGAGGCTGGGTCTGATCAGCTCGAAGGACTCGGCGGAGAGAGCGCATGAGGTGTTGGGTGCCCTGGTACCCCCGGACCAGGTCTACCAGTTCCACATACACATGATCGAGCACGGCCGGCGGGTATGCAAGTCGCAGCGTCCCCGCTGCAGTTCTTGCGTGTTGCTGCAGGTGTGTCCTGCGGGTGGGCTGCTGGTGGAGAGCGCCCTGGGGAACAAGGTCAAGGCATGAGCGTGGCCGAAGACATCATCGAGAAGGCGCGTACCCTGTTCGACGAGGTGGGCGTGGCGCGCGACCCTGACACGGGCGATACCACCATCGTGCTCGGGCTGGTTACGACGCCTGAGCGGGACCTCGACGACTTCGTCAACGACGGCGTTCATTCGATCATGAGGGGCTTCGAGCGGCACGCCAGGCACAGGGAGGACGCGCTGCTCGACTTCGTCAGGGGCAGGGGGTATGAGGCTGAGCTGGTGGGTGAGCTGGGTTACTCGCCGTCGGGCAGGCCGAACCTCAAGCACCTCGCAGTGGCGGCTGGGCTGGGCAAGCAGGGCAAGAACACGGTCGTCATCAGCCCCGACCATGGCCCGTGGCTGAGATTCATGGCGATCAGGACGAATGCCCCCTTGACTCTCACGGGCCCGGGCGAGTACTCCAGGGGGGAAAACCCCTACTGCGCCGATTGTCAAAGGTGCGTAGACGCCTGCCCGGTTGGGATAATCCTCCCCTATCGTGTCGTGGACACGGGCAAGTGTCTCGCCGCGATCACCGAGGACCGCAGGGGCGAGTTGGCAATCTGCGAGGACTGTGTGGTAGCATGTCCTGTAGGTCAACGCAAGCCGCGTGTACCCTGAGCAACGGGTAGGCTGGAGCAGCTGCTCCAGCCGATGCCTGGGGGCGGAGGATGTATGTCTAAGACCAGAGTCGCGATCATAAACGTTACGGGATACATAGGCATGGACCTGGCACGCCTGCTGCACACCCACCCGGAGGTGGATGTCGTCTCCGTCACGGGTCGCAGCGCCGCCGGCCAGAGGCTTGGCGATGTTATCCCGCACCTCGCCGATCTGGGTCTGGACGTGGAGCCTGAGCCGGGTGACGCGGATTTCGTCTTTTGTGCGCTGCCGCACGGGGAGAGCGCGAACACGGTGGCCGGTCTCGCGGAGGGGGGGAAGAAGGTCGTGGATGTGGGGGCCGACTTCCGGCTGAAGGACGCGGCCGAGTACAAAAAGTGGTACAAGCTGGAGCACCCCTGCCCACAGCGCCTGGACGAGGCGGTCTACGGTCTGGTGGAGCTCCATCGCGAGGAGATCAAGGCGGCACAGCTCGTTGCCAACCCCGGCTGCTATCCCACGGGCGCAATCCTGGCACTGGCCCCGGCTGTGAAGTCGGGCCTTATCGAGCCCGACGTCATTGTGGACAGCAAGTCAGGTGCCTCCGGTGCGGGCCGGACGCTGACCCTGCATACCCATTTCGCGGAGCTAAACGAGAACGTCTCGGCCTACGCGCTGGATGGGCACCGCCACCTGCCCGAGATCAGACAGGAGCTTCAGGCGCTCGGCCCGGATGCGCCGCTCTCCATTACGTTCCTGCCTCACCTGATACCGATGAACCGGGGCATCCTCAGCTCCTGCTACGCCAGGCTGAAGCCCGGCGGACCGGCTGAGGGAGAGAAGGCCAGGGCCAGAGTCATGGAGCTCTACAGGGAGTTCTACCGGGACGAGCCGTTCGTCAAGGTGGTGACTGCACCGCCCCAGACGAAGCAGACGCTCGGGACAAACCTCTGTCTGGTCCATCCCACGGTCGATGTCAGGACGGGGCGTCTGATCGTGGTGAGCTGCATCGATAACCTGGTCAAGGGGGGCGCGGGGCAGGCGGTCCAGAACATGAACCTCATGCTGGGCCTGCCGGAGACGACGGGTCTGGAATCTCTGGCGCTCTATCCGTAGCCAGACGATCCCCTTTTCTGCTATAATCCACCCTGGTCTGCCCACGAGTGCCTCCATCGTCTAGGGGTCTAGGACACCGCCCTTTCAAGGCGGAGACAGGGATTCAAATTCCCTTGGAGGCACCAGCCTTCAAGAGCAGACACCTTAGCATGAACGTGGCTAGCTGTCAATTAGCAGGAGTTCACCGTACCTCCCCATTATCAGAGACAAGAAGAAGGGGGAAGGTGACAGGGTTGCCTTCCCCCTATGGAGTGATATCGAAGAAGCTAGACCTTATGACTCCCTGATTCGCCTCCTAAGCCAGAATAGGCCGAGTCCTGAGATCAACGGCGCAGACATAGCGACTCCCACCTTACTGGCTAGGCCCATCCCAACAGCCACCTCACTCACACCAACGGCTGGCATGAGAGCAGCCCTTACTGCTGGCTTGAAAGCTGGATGAGCATCGATGAAGTCTGCTATTGGGGGGCTGACCTTGTAGTAGGCTGAAACAAACTCGTTCTCCAAGAAGCCATCGCGGAAGCTCCTCAGTGTGTCCACGTGGTTATCCAGGTACGAGCCATAGGCCGCAGTGGCAATGAAGCAGCCACCACCGTTGTCCTCCTGCGCGGGGGTCATGGTCACATGATAGGTATCGCCGCCCAAGTCCTCCACCTGTATGTCGAACCCAGGGTACTGAAGGGGTACTACCTCAATGCCCCAGAACCAGTCGGCATCCCAAGCCCGAGCCCCGCCTCCATGTGCAGAACTGCCACCGTGCCCACCGAACTGTGTTCCAAGGTCGGTCTCCTTCGCATATCCTGTGCCGTCGCCGTTCCAGGTTAGCGAACCCGACATGGGGGATTGATTTGCTGTATCGTGGCGAAGGTACCAGTGGCCAGAAGTTAACTCCAAGGAGTAACTGCACCAATCGGCCACATCAGGGTCGTGCGACTCTGAGATAGGGCTGTAAGTGTCATAGGGGTCGTGGTCACTGCCCACATCATATTGCTGGGCAGGGGGGTCAGCCTCGCGGTAGTGGTAGACTTGCTTGGTGGAGTCCGCATAGATATCCCAACCGCCCTTGTCGTTGTCGGTTGCGCCACACGGTTCCGATGTCACCCGACGGCTAGCATACCCAGGACCACCTACGGCCCAGTAGGTGCCTTTTGTGGCCTCTATTGTGCCTGTGTATACTCCATCACCATTGTCAGTGAGAGTACCTTCGAAATGCATTGTAGCCGATGCGGGACTATTGTCATAAGCCATGGCTGGAGTCACTGCCATCAAGCTCAGACAGAACGCAATCATCAACGCCATAGCCAACCTTCCCACTTCGGGTCGCATGTTTCGCACCTCCTCTGAGTAACTTGCTGTTTTCGAAAGCAATATGGATATACCGTGGAGAGCTCGGGCGGCGGGACATTCGCGGACGCTTATCATAGCCTGCCCAAGGCACTTTGTCAATGGAACCTCGATTTCTCCAGCCGAGTATTTGCGCGAGAGCCGATAAAACGGTATTGCTCTCACCAAACATAGTCATGGGGGTGGTCGCTATACTAAGTGTGGACACGAGACCGTTGGGCCACATAGCCCAACTTCTTTTGGTTATTCTCCACCCCACTCCCCCCCGATTGCCTCAATCGTGGCGCTGTGCTATCGTAGAAGTTGGTATCCCGCTATGAACACGATGCACGAGTACGTGGCCGCCACGGAGGTCATCGACAGCGACGAGCCGAGCATCCGGGAGAAGGCGCTGGAGATTACCCGGGGGTTGGACAGCGCGAAGGAGAAGGCCATTGCCATCTTCTACGCGGTGAGGGACGAGATCAGGCACAACCCGTATGCCCCGGCCCAGGCCCTGGAGGACCACAAGGCCAGTGTTACCCTGGCCAGAGGCAGCGGCCAGTGCCAGCACAAGTCGGCGCTGCTCGTCGCCCTGTGCCGTGCCGCCGGCATCCCCGCGCGCGTGGGCTACGTCGATGTCCGTGACCATCAGCTTTCGGACAAGTTCCGCAACATGATCGGGGGCGACAACCTGCTCATCCAGCACGGCTACGCCGAGGTGTACGTGGATGGCAAGTGGCTGCACGTGAGCCCCGCCTATGGCCGGGAAACGTGCGAGAAGAGCGGGTTCGTTCCCGTGGAGTTCGACGGCGAACATGACGCCAAGGACTCGCTCCTGGACGTTGAGGGCAGGCCCCACATGGAGCACGTGAAGGACCACGGCACCTTCGCGGACTTCCCCTGGGACTTCATAGTCGAGTACCGCAAGCAGTGGGTGGCCGGCATCGGCCGTGGCTGGGACGAGTACCGGCAGAATGTCCGGGAGCACAACGCTGAGTAGGACACCGGCGCTCTCGTTCCTGCGCGATTATCCTTGACAAATTGCGTCGCATATGGTAAAAGTGCGCGCACAGGCCGGGTGGTCTGGTGATGTGAGTTAGGGGTTGTGCCGGCCTGGGGGCCCGCCACTTGGCGGGCTCCTTTACGTTCTCCCCCTCGGCCTTCTTGACCGGTGGACAGGGCCGTCTTATACTTGCCCTCGTATGAGCTACGACCGTGGTATGTGGGATTCCCAGCAATTGAGTGCCTTCCAGCGCTGTTCCAGGCGGTGCGGCGTGGAGCTGGGCCAAGCTCTGGACGACGTCATCGACTCGATGGACGAGGCCGAGGAGGCCACGGCCAGGCCGGACCCCGGCAGGTCGGAGCAGGACTTCTGGGATGCCATGGCGGGGCGGTGGTCGAGGTGGTGGGGCGTCTTCCTGCGCCAGTATGGCAACAGGTGCTTCGAGAGGTGGCGCGACGTTGTTTTGAAAGAGACCGACCCGGAGTGGATGGACAGGCTCTGGAGCGAGCGGTATGTTCCGCTGCAGACGGCTGGCTGTGACATAGTAAAGGAAGTACGGCTCAAGCAGGTCAAGCAGGCCGTGGCTGCGCTCCCGCAAAACCCTGACGTAGGTGATGCTGAAAGCAAGGCGTTGGTCAAGTGGGCAGCGGGACTGGACAAGACGCTGTCCAAGCTGATCGGGTCGCACACCGAGATGCAGAAGCAGTCTATTGCCCGCACGGTGCGCGGGCTGACAATCCCCGTCGAGGAGCCGGCCTTCGGCAAGCTCAGGAAAAGGATATTGGGAAAAGACCGCTGATCAGCGGCACACGAGGTCTTGATGTCAGAGGACGAGAAGGAGAAGAAGAAGAAGCCCGAACCCACGAAGGAGTTTCTGAAGAAGATAGAGTATATCTGCAGCGTCAAGGGCAAGCTGCCCAGGCCCAAGCGGGCCAAGCTGAAAGTGGGTGGGGTGCGTTTTCGCCGACGCGAATTGAAGGGCGGCGATGTTCAGTTCATCATCGGAGGCCTGTTCTTCCCCAAACTCCTGTACACGATGACCGCAAAGGGGAAGCGGGTCGTCCACAGGTACAAGCCCGGGGCGTGGGAGGAATCGGTGGAAGAGGCCTTCAAGCTCGCACCGCAGCTTCGCAAGCAAGCGAAGAAGGGCGAGGAATAGGCGCTCGCGCTTCCCGGAGACGTCAAAGCCTGTCGGCTTCTATGCCGTTTTGCGTGTTCTTCTGGTCATCCAGAGCAAGACCATAGCTGTCAGGAGACCCATCAGCCCAGCCACTGCTATCTTAACAGCCGTACTCGTGCCAACAGCGGTCGTACCAGCATAAACGGCAGGCACGAGCGCGGCCCTCACGATTGACTTACAGACCGGGTGATGGTCGATGAACTCTGCGACAGGCGGGCTGAGCCTGTAGTAGGTAGAAACCATTCTCCGGCCCACGGCGTCGTCCTGCATGACGTTGTCCCTGAAAGACCTCAATGCCTGAACGCTTCCCTCCAGGTACGACCCGTAAGCGGCGGTGGCCACGAAGCAGCCGCCCCCGGACGGGGCGACCGCCCCAGCCACGTTGGAGTAATCTGAGAACGTCTCCTGTGGCCCTAGCGGCCCCTGCGTGTAGTTCCACGCTTTCACCATATACCAGCACCCCTTACCTGCCACGACATCGGTGTCAGAGTACGTGGTGACGTTGGCGCCAACTGCGTCAATCTCGTAGAAGAAACCCAATGGCCTGTTCTTGCGCCAGATCCTGAATCCGAGTTCGTTGTTGGAGTTGTCGTGCCAGCTCAGATCGATCCGCGGGTCGCTGAAGCCTGTGGCTACGAGGTTGGTAGGTGGTTCCGGCGGATAGTCGGAAATCGGCGCTTCGCCGATGGTGACAATCTTGGCGCTTGACCACCCCGAGACGACGTCTGTGTGCAGTTCGCACCTCGCGCGGGCCCTTACGTAGTACGTATCCTCGGTCGACCAGGAGTTCTGCTCGCAGGTTGAGGACGACCAGGATGAGTAGGTGCCGTCGCCCCAGTCGAACTGGTACTCTACTGGATGTCCCATGCTCGAAACAGACCCGCCGGTGCAGTAGGTGAGCATCTCGTCTGGATCGCCTGAAGATAGGCCGGTGGGCGTATCGGGTGTGCTTACGGTCTCTGCCTCACCGTTGGGCCCCAGCCACCATGAGCAGTAGTCCACGCAGTGGTCATAGTCATCCTGAACGCCGTTGGTGGTGGGCGAGACGTCCGTTTCATTCTTCGATTCGTTGGGGACGGTTGCGCACGGAGGCACCTCTTCGGTCTCGCGCCCTCCAGCATCATCCGCCTCGTCGGGAGGACCTCCGGAGTGCCCCCAGTAGTTGTAAACCGCGTCTATTATGCCTACGAAGCCCTGGTTGGCCACGCCGTACGTACCATTGTCGTAGATGTTGTTCTCATTGATGAAGATTGCGCTGGCCTGGACGTTGGGTGCGATCTTTACTCCCACCTGGTCGTTGTTATAGATATCGTTTCCGCTGACGGTCAGCGTGCCGAACTGAGAGTTGTACGTGAACATGCCGTCACTGCCGTTGTCCCGCATCTCGTTGTTCGTTACTGTGATAGTCGCCGCGGGGTCGCTGGCATAGACACCCAGCCCGGCCCCTCTGACTGTCGCACTGTAGTGCGAGGCATTGCGCAGCAGGTTGCTGTCCACCGTTATCGAGCCGGCACCAGTCACCGCAATTCGCAGGGCATTCAAGCCGGATGGCCACATGTTGTCATCGGCCTCGGGCGAGATGTCGTTCTGCCTTACGGTAACATTGGTCGCGTTGCCGTTGATATAGACGAGACCCTGGGGGTTCCCTGCAACCCTCTCCACCGGGTACACAATGTTGTTGAGGAACTCTGACGTAGGAGACTCGATAGTCACCGCACCCCTGCGGCCCTTGAAGGTGAATCCATCGATCTTCACCTGAGTGGCATACTCTGTGGCGTGAAGGGCGACCCATCCTGATCCGGGGTCCACGATCGTCTCAGCACCGCGCGGATCACGGGCGTCAACGCCTGCCTGGGCACCCTCAAGGGTGAGGGACTTGTCTACAGTGACACTCTCGTCGTACTGCCCTGCCGCCACGACGATCGTGTCACCGCTGGACGACTGGTCTACGGCGTACTGGATCGTCCTCCAGGGGTTGCCAAAACTGCCGTCACCTGTGGTATCGCTCCCGGTGGTCGCGACATACCAAGTCGTCTGTGCAAGCGCTACTCCCGGGGCCACGACCGGCACCATAGCCAAAACCAGCATGATTGCTAATGCGAGATAGACCATTCTGTTCTTCATCTGACACTTCCTTCTGGAGCGGCGACCCTTGGGTGCGCAAACGTATGTTCAGGTACTACCTAGCGGTCCCCGGTGGGCTTGCTCGATCATTGACTCCGTTTACCTCTGACCACAGTCAACCACTGGAGCAACAAGGCGCGCCACGTACGTTCGATGCCTTGAGTGGCAAGCCGACACTGACACCTAGTGGCCAAGCGCACGTACAGCAAGCTTGAAGATGGATAACGCGGAAGACACCACCCAACAAGCCAATGGCCCCAATAGACCAAGGCCCAGCGCGGCGCGGAGGAAGACTCACCCCCTTCGGGGGGCTGCCGTGACCAGAAGTTAACATTCTTACACTGGTTTGTCAACATGTTCCTAACGCCGTCTGAGACCGAGCATGTTTGACGGCTGTGTGGGGCGGTGCTAACATCGAGCCCACAGTGCGGCCCGAGCAGTGGCCGGAGTGATCAGTATGCCGAGGACTCCGACAGCGTTGCCGGGGTGCTACGGGAGGTGATAACAGTGGCTGCGAGGTGCGAGACCTGCCCCATGCGGCTTCGTGCCGAGAAGAACCCCAAGTCCTTGATCGCCAGAATCTGGCGGTTCCACACCAAGTTCTGCCCGGGCTGGAAAGCGTATCAGAGGGATCTGGCGCGGCAAGGACAGCAATAGTTGCCGCCCCGGCCCCCACAGAAGGTTCCCTGTAGCCGCGTCTGGTAGGGGCGGCACACGTGCCTCGGGCGCGGTCGACTCCTGTGCGAACGTGTCGTCACCATAACCAAAGTTGGAGAAACAACAGTACCTTATCCCTATTGCCTCCTGTCGTGCTCGAATGGCATACTCTAGTTGGCTCTTGATGAGCGTTGCTGAGCTTCAGCCCATGTCAAATGCGCGAGGCTACAGCTTGTGAGTAGGAACGCGACGTTGCGTTCCGTTCTGCTGAGAAAGGCTAACGAGGGTATGACTCAGGGAACTGCACTTAACCAGGTTGAGATGACGGCTTGGGCGGGCCTCGTGAACAAGGCGGTTGGCAATGCAATCAATGGGCTCTCTGGTATGGTTGGCCGGCAAATGAAGGCTACAGCCCTGAAAGTCGGCCAGATACCAGCGAAGACGGTTGCCCACTTGATCGGAGGCCCGGAGGCGATAATGGTTGGTGTGTATCTCGGGTTCAGCGGTAGCGCCACCGGCCATATGGTCCTCGCCTATCATCCTCAGACGGCGCTGGGGTTCGCCGACATGCTGATGGGCATGCCGCCGGGGTCGACGCAGGAGATGGGAGACATAGAGAAGTCGGCCCTACAGGAGATGGGAAATGTCATGGGGGGCTGTTCCTGAACACGATTGCGGACGACAATGGCCTGAGGCTTTGTCCAACACCCCCTGTGACAATGGTCGACAAGGCCAATGTGATAATCAATGTTGCCCTCTCGGGCACGGTCGACAAGGATGACAATGTCCTGGTGGTCGATGCCGTCTTGGGAACGGACGATCAGCAGAGCGCCGGGACTTTCATGGTCTTGCCCGGACCGGGCCTTATGAGCGTGTTGAGGGAGCGCTGGGGGGCTGCCTAGTCCCCTCGGACATGGTGCTTGGACAAATGAAGGTGGAGTGGGCATTGGAGGTCGCCACTTGGCGAGGATAATGTTGGTGGACGACTCTGCCTTCATGCGCGTTAAGTGCGTGAAACTGCTGACCAAGAACGGCTACGAGGTGGTGGAGGCGACCAACGGTGCTGAGGCTATCGAGCAGTACAAGGTGCAGAGACCGGACGTTGTTCTGCTCGACATAACCATGCCAGACATGGATGGGTTGACGGCCTTGAAAGAGTTGATCAAGCTCGACCCCGACGCCAGTGTGGCGATGGTGACCGCCCTGGACCAGAGAGGGATTACCGCCGAGGCCATCATGGCGGGGGCAAAGGCTTTCGTAGTCAAGCCCTTCAAGCCCGACAAAGTGCTAGCGGCAATCGATAGTCTGCTTGCTTAGTGCCGGGAAGCAGACCCCCGGAGAGCATCCCTCCTCGCCGGTAAGACCCGGCTCCTCCGCCCTTCACCGCTCGATCTCATCGAGCGATCTTATTCGTACACGATCACACAACAGATAGAAAGCCCCAAGGCTCTTTCCCTTGCAGAAAGGACCTTGGGGCTCAACGGGAGCCTTACCCAGAAGCAAGGCTCATGCGAAACTTAGCACAAATGTACACTTTTGTCAACAGTTCTTTACAAAACCTCACTTATCCTCTCACCACTGGGGTCTTTGTGAGGTTCCGGGCGTACGTCGGCTCGAGGGCTTTGAGTCTCAACATGAGGGGTTGGACGTTCAACGTGAGCCGGTGGTACTTCTGTACGCATGCTTGGATGGGACTAGGCACGACTAAAGTCATACCACGGGGTGACGGAAAGAACCATTGTGTCGCGCTGCGATGTCGTGCTAACTTTGATTTAGTTTCGTCGAACACGAGTATTGTCGGTCCACTGTGGGATGGCCCCAGGGCCGACTTCTGCGTGTGCACATCACAGGAGATGTAGGCAGAGGTGTAGGGGAAATGGGTTCACATAGCAGAGAGGACACATGCAAGGCCGGCGACCTGATGCCAAATGGGGAGCGTGGCCTGTCCGCGAATTCCGACACTAGAACAGACTCGTCGATAGAAGGATTCCTGCTCTTTGACGAGAACTTGAACTGCGTGAGTGTCAACTCGGCGGTACAGCGCATGTTCCACGTCACAGAAGAGGAAGTGCTCGGGAAGAACATCCTCGAGGTGGTACCCAACGTTGGGGGTGAGGCGACTTACGAAAAGTATCGGAGCGTAATGAGTGGGGAGGAGGCCGCCATAGGGCAATCTGCCCTGGGTGACCTGCGCCTGAGTATCAAGGCCTTCAAGGTTGGGAAGGGCCTGGGCGTAATTCTCAGTGATGCCTCCGAGAGGTCGCAGGAGAGGGGAGATGAGTGCTCAACAGATCAGAGGCTCGATCTCGCAGGCAGGCTGGCTGCGCTCGGTGAACTGGTGGGGAGCGTAGGGCGGGAGTTGGGAGTTCTGGCGGGAGAGCAGGTGGCTCTCGAGGAGCTCAAAGCTGGCTACGACGCGGGGGACATCGGGCCCAAGGCAAGTGTGCATACGCGTGAGTTGACCAGCTACCTCAAGGAGTTCAATCGGGCGATGTCGCAGTTCGTGGGGGCCAGGGAGATCGCCGATTTGGAGGAGGCATACCTCCAAATGGCGCGGACTCTCGCTCTGATGGCCGAGATGCGTGAACCGTACGCCCGGGGGCATTCGGAGCGCGTGAGCCTTCTGTGCAATGACATCGCCGTCTGGCTCGGCTGCACCCCGAGCCAGATTCGAGAGATCCAGATAGCTGCTATTCTGCATGATATCGGCAAGATCGCCGTGCCTGACCATATCCTATTCAAGCCGGGGCAGCTGACCGTTGCCGAGTACAACGAGGTCAAGAGACACCCCATTGCCTCGGTGGAGATACTCAGCAACCTGAATTGTTTTGGCAGCATTCTACCGATTATCGAAGGTCATCATGAGTGGTACAACGGCATGGGCTACCCCAACAGGCTCAAGGCGGACGGCATCCAGTTGGAAGCGCGCATTCTGTCCGTGGCTGACGCATATGATGCCATGACCAGCCCTCGGCCCCATCGGCCCCGTCTCTCGAACAGAGATGCAATCGAGATCATAAGGAACGGTGCCGGCACACAGTGGGACCCCATGGTGGTCTACACCTTCCTCGAGGTCGTTGGACAGGAGGCCACAACGGAGGCAAGCGATGGGGATGGTGGTGGGAATAGTGGCGAATCACTGCAGCTGAGTCGGAGCGTCGCTGTTGAAACGGAGGGGCAGGGCGGTGGCCAAGCTGTCAAAGAGAAGGAAGGTGTAGTCACAAGAGCCGAGGAGGCTCTTGAACGCGCTAAACACTGGGCCCACTGGATGGAGTCGATGCAGAAGCCGCAGAATGAGGGTCGCAAGCAGGAGTCATAGGCCCCCCGGTGTGTTCAACGACCTCTGACCCCCCACGGGCGTTACCGGCCTTCCCGGACTACAGCCTCGCCGCTACTCTGGCCAGGTCCCATGTATAGTCATACAGGTGCAGCCCTTTGCTCAATGCCATGAGTTCCCCATCCTCCACACCGATCTCACTAGCGACGTACTCCTTCAGGAGCTGCAGTCCTGCCAAGTTCGAAGGGAATCCGGCCCACAGGTCCCACGAACGGAAATAGACAATGAAGTGCAGACGCCCATCGAGTACCCGGGTGTCTATACCTCTGAGGCAGGGCGGGTCGGTCAGCCCGATGGACTCCTTGCTGCCAATCGCGATGTACCCCTGATTCGTGTTGTGGCCCCACTCTGTGTACATCCTGATGATGTCGGGTATTTGGGGCTCTATGTCCTCCCCGTAGGTGTACTGCTCGTTGTCGGCCTTCATCGAAGTGACCAGATACTGTACGTAGTTCTCGACGTAGTCCATGCAGGTTGGCGCGGGAACGCCCTGGGGCACATCCGGGACGAGGGGCCTGTTGCAGGGATGCTCCACTTTGAGGACTATGAAGTCCAGCTCCCGCCTGCTGTGACCGACGTTGCTCCCCCTGTCGATGACGTACTCTCGACCTTCGCCTATGGTCTTGCGCAGGCACAAGAACCATGCTTCCGGCAAGTCTCTGGCTGTGATGAAGGAGATGTTCACAGGAGAAATGCTCCTGAGCCTTCGCGTCCGGTTCCCCGGCGCGCCTACCCGATTATAGTCAGCCGACTCCTCCCTGTCTATCGAGCGTATTCACTCACCTAAAATGTTACCGGGCGGGTATGGTTCACTCAACTAAGAATGTTACCGAGGGGGACCATGCCGAGCGATGACAAGATGAGTGTGGACGAACGGCGCAAGTACCTCAGACTGGTGGCGCCCCG
>Ga0180432_10001039_pt1 | contig 44241 bp, 35 predicted proteins | sample SS_ome_10_FD_132414 | JGI IMG/M metagenome (GOLD analysis project Ga0180432, IMG submission 132414) | Hypersaline lake sediment archaeal communities from the Salton Sea, California, USA - SS_1_MS_2 metaG | ecosystem: Environmental > Aquatic > Non-marine Saline and Alkaline > Hypersaline >...
AACCCCACGTCAACTCTGAGGGTGACGTCGCTCTCGGAGAGAACGTCCTTGACTTGATCCTCGTCCATGGGCAGGGGTTGCCCGTCTTCCACGAGCTGCTGATCTCCGAACCAGAGGGAAGTGCCCTCGGGATTGACCTCCGCGCCGCTGTACCCCACAGCGGCCAGAACGCGACCCCAGTTGGCGTCTTCCCCAAACAGGGCAGTCTTCACCAGACTGGAATCCGCAACCGATCTTGCGGCCAGCAGGGCTTCGTGCTGAGAGGCCGCACCCCGGACATTGACTTCCACGAACTTGGTGGCTCCCTCACCATCGCGTACCATGGCTTGAGCCAGGGCGGTGGAGACCTGGGTCAGTGCCTGTACGAAACCCTGGTATTCTGGCGAGCCCGGGTCATCGAGCCTGGCGTTGCCGGCCAGGCCGTTTGCCATCAGGAGCACCGTGTCGTTTGTGCTCATGTCCCCATCTACGGTGATGCGGTTGAAGCTGTGCGCCGCTGCATGATGGAGCGCCGACTGCAGCAGAGCCGGCTCGATGGCAGCGTCGGTCGCGATGACAGAGAGCATGGTGGCCATGTTGGGACAGATCATGCCCGATCCCTTGGCCATGCCTGCAATCGTGACCGGATGCCTGCCCAGGTTGACGCGAACGGCTGTCTCCTTTGGTCGCGTATCCGTGGTCATGATGGCAAGGGCTGCCTCGTGTCCTCCCGTGCGGGAGAGAGCCTGCACTGCCGCCGAGATGCCTCCACTGAGCTTCTCCATGGGGAGCTGGACACCGATAACGCCGGTGGACATAACGAGGACCGATTGGAGAGGTACACCCAGAGCTGCTGCAGTCTTTGCCGCTGAGGCCCCGGCGTTCTGCATGCCCCGGTCTCCCGTGCAGGCGTTGGCACAGCCGCTATTGATCACCACGGCCCGGAGTCCGTCTGCGTTCTGAGCAAGGATCTTCCGATCATAGTGGACGGGAGCTGCCGCGAAGCGGTTGGTGGTGAATACCGCGGCTCCGCAGCAAGGAGTCCTGGAGTAGATCAGGGCCAGGTCGGGCTGACAACCGTTCTTCAGGCCGCAGGCTACTCCGGCGGCTTCGAAGCCGGGCACCGAGGTGATCGAGGCATCGCGGATGATCTCTGTCATCGGAGGTCTAGTCTCCTAGCTCGAGCAGCATTGCCTCTTCATCGCAATCTGGGAACTTGGGGCAGTTGATGCAATCGAGCCAGATCTTCTGAGGCAGTGTGTCTCGATCTATGTGGTGGAAGCCCAGATGCTGGAAGAAGTCTGCCACGTACGTCAGCGCGAAGACACGGCGCAGCCCCAGGAACTGGGCTTCGTCCAACAGACGTGCCACCAACCGTGATCCTAGTCCTTCGCGCTGGAATCGGGGCAGGACCGCCAGGGAGCGAATCTCGGCCAGGTCTTCCCACAGGACTTGCAGCACACCGCAGCCTGCTAGTTCGCCGTCGACTTCTGCTACCACGAAACTGGCGATGTGCTGATAGATCTGATGCTTGGACCTGGGCAGCATCTCTCCCTGCCTGGCGAAGAAGTTCACCAGGCTTGCGATCTGTCCGGCGTCAGCCGCTGTCGCCCGCCGAACGATGGCCTGTCTGCTTTCTGTCTCGAGTATCCTATCGACTACCGATTCCACTACCATCTACGCTTTCAACTCCTTCAAGATCTGACCCAGCTTGTCGGCGAGCTCGCCGACGTGCTCGGATTCTATCGTGAGCGGAGGAAGGAGCCGAAGGACGTGCTCGCCGGCGTTGCCCATGAGCATGCCCAGTTCCCGGCCCCTCTCGAGTACCTGCTGCACGTCGGCATCGATTTCGATGCCCCACATGAGTCCCCGACCCCGGATCTCCCGCACTACGCCATAGCTCTTCTGCAGGCCTAGCAGCGCCGAAAGGAGTTCTGCTCCCCTGGCCCGAACCGAGGCCAGGAACGTCGGGTGACTCACCCGTCGAAAGATGACTTGCGCCACACTGCAAACGACCGGATTCGCAGCGAACGTGCTGCCGTGATCGCCCGGCTCGATGGTCTGGGCCACCCTGTCCGTCATCAACGTGGCTCCGATGGGTAGACCGCCACCCAACGGCTTGGCCAGGCACATGATGTCTGGCTGGACCTCGTAGGGCTCGTGGGCCCACAGATTCCCGGTCCTCCCGAGGCCGCACTGCACCTCGTCGAAGATCAGAAGCGCTCCTCGCTCATCACAGAGCTGTCTCAGACCGGCCAGGAAACCCTCGTCGGCCAGGTTAATTCCCCCCTCGCCCTGGATCGGTTCGACGATGACCGCGCAGGTCTTGTCGGTCACGGCTTCGGCTGCGGAATCCAGATCGTTGAAAGCAGCGAAGTGCACGCCTGGCACGAGTGGTTCGAAGGGCGCGCGGTATCTCTCTTTCCAGGTCGTGGAGAGAGCGCCGAAAGTGCGGCCGTGGAATGATCCGGTGAAGGCCACGAACTCGTTCTTCCCCGAGATATCGCCGGACTGGCCCCACTTTCGGGCGAACTTCAGGGCAGCCTCGATGGACTCGGTCCCCGAATTGCAGAAGAAGACCCTCTGGGCAAACGAGTGCTCTACCAGGAGTTGCGCCAGCAGGGCTTGGGGCTCCGTATGATAGAGGTTGGAAACGTGGAGAAGCCTGTTGGCCTGCCGCCCGATGGCTTCCAGTACCTGGCTGTCCCCGTAGCCCAAGGCGTTGACGGCGATGCCCCCGATGAGGTCCAGGTATCGATTGCCTTCCAGATCATAGACGTAGACTCCCTCTCCTCGGTCGAGGACGAGGTTCGGCCGGCGGTAGGTCTGCAGAACGTACTGCTTCTCCAGGGCGATGATCTCCTCAGTTCCTAGCACCATGATGTGACTTCCTTCCTCAGCCGTATGGGTTCACTGGCCTGGGTACCGGGGGTGGGCGCCCGTGCACCGGTGACTCGGGTGCCTCCGCCATCCAGGAGACCCCTCAGATCGGTGATGCGCACCTCGGGCACACCTGCGGACACTGCCTTCAGTGCAGACCGGATCTTGGGAGTCATTCCGCCGTTGATGGTTCCGCTCGCAACGAGGTTCTCAGCCTGCCCAGGGTCCAGAAGGGGCACGGTGCGATTCCCGACCACGACCCCGGGTACGTTGGTGACGAAGACCAGAGCGGACGCGTGCATTGCGGGGGCTATCGCCGTCGCGGCGTGATCCGCATTCACGTTGTAGGTCTTGCCGTCCAGCCCCAGCGAGATAGGCGAGATGACCGGTACCAGCCCGTTACGCAGGATGGTTTCCAGTCCCTGAGCATTGACCGAGACGATTCGGCCCACCATGCCTAGATCGCCGGCCGGGTGGATCAGGCGCTCGGCGCGAAGCAAACCCCAATCGACCCCGCTCAAGCCCATGGCAGGGATGCCGGCTGCTACCAGACGGGCGGTGAGCCTCTTGTTCGTGGTGCCTGACAAGACCATCTCAGCTACTTGAAGGGACTCCTCATCGGTGACCCTGAGGCCGTCGATGAAGCGCGCCTCCAAGCCCAACAGGCCCTGTATCTGGGCGATCTTGCTTCCCCCTCCGTGCACGATGATGGGCTGTGCCTTAGCTCGAAGCGCTCCCACCGTCCTGGTGAGTCCTTCCAGGAATTCCTCGCTCTCCAGTTCGTTACCGCCGATCTTCAGGACCCACCGCTGCATGTCAGGCCTCCAGTCCGGTCTGCTCATCCAGGCCGAACATCACGTTCATGTTCTGCACCGCTTGCCCGGAAGCGCCCTTGATGAGGTTGTCGATAGCTGAGATGATGATGAAGTGCCCTTCGTCGTCTACCTGCGTGATGGAGATTACGCAGCGATTGGTGCCCACGGCGTGTCTCAGACTCGGCAGCCGATCATCTTCCAGAACGCGCACGAACGGCGCGTCGGCATAGGTCTGGGAATAGAGATCGAGGAGCTCGTCTCGATCGACACTCGCTGTGACATAGATGGTTGAAAGGATGCCGTTGTTGACCGGGACGAGGTGGGGCGAGAAGGTTATCTGGTAGTCCTGCCCGGAGAACCCCTCCAGCTCCTGTTCCATCTCGGAGATGTGGCGGTGGGCGTGTCCGACAGAGTACGGGGAGAAGTTGTCGTTGGCCTCAACGAAGTGAGTGGTCAACTTCAGAGAGCGGCCGGCGCCGGAGACGCCGGACTTGGCGTCTACGATGATGTGCTTCTCGGAAAGCAAGCCCTGGGAAGCCGCAGGGTAGAGGGCCAGCAGGACTCCTGTCGGATAGCAGCCAGGGTTGGCGACCAGTTGAGCTCTCTCGATCTGATCACGGTACACTTCCGTCAGACCGTACACCGATTTGGAGAGTAGAGCGGGTGCGGTATGTTCCTTCTTGTACCAGTGCTGGTAATTGACCGCGCTGCGAAGACGAAAGTCGGCCGAGAGATCGATACCCTTGACTCCAGCTTCCCACACTTTGCTGACGGTCTCCATTGAGGCTCCGTGAGGCAGGCACAGAAAGGCCACGTCGATATCCCGCAAGGGAGCGTCTTCCGCCGCGATGAGCGCAAGGTCACAGAAGCAGGGGTACACGTCCGAGAGGCGGCGTCCAGCATAGCTCCTGGAGGTGATGAATTTGAGGTTGACGTCCGGGTGCGCGAGCAGAATCTGGACAAGCTGGTGACCCGCGTAACCCGTTGCTCCGTAGACGCCGACTGCGATCATGATCCGTATCTCCTATCACATAAACGAAAAACGCCAGCTCTACCGCAAGCTGGCGTGTAATCCTCTTCGATTGTTGCCAAGCGACGAACCGACCTACCCTTACTTCTGGTAGGACCTACCTGGAAGGGCAGCCTCGAGGGCTGCTGCTAGGCCTAGGGCGTCGAACGCGACAACATAGCATGATAGGCATTTCCTCGCTTGATAGGCATAATCTATCACAGAAATCGCGGGTTGTCAAGTCCTGACTGGGGTTCGTGACCTGGCTTGGTTGACCGCGGCTGCCCGGCGTGGTATAATCGGTGTGAATCGAGCAGGCAAAGACGTTGACGGAGAAGAGTAGGCCGTGGCTGCGTCCACAGAGAGTCGCCGGTGGTGGAAGGCGGCGGCGCAAGGCGGTTGAATTCCGCTCCTGAGTCGGCAGCGAAAGGGTTCTCGTCTGGGGAACAGTCAAGTTGCTCGGGTGCTCCCGTTACAGAGCAGGGTGATTCCCTACCCAACGAGGTCGATGGCCGCGAGGCCTCGACGAAGAAAGGTGGCACCACGGGCCGGCGCTTCTCGTCCTTTCACGGACTTGAGGCGCTGTTTGCTGTCAGGATACCTGGTGCTGAAGTGAGGAGAGGAGTGCCATGATTGACGTCAAGTTGCTGAGAGAGAAGCCTGAGGTTATCCGGGAGGCGCTACAGAAGCGCCACGCTGTTGCCCCTGTGGACGAGATTGCCGGCCTGGATGCACAGCGGCGGAAGCTTCTGAGCGAAAGCGAGGAGCTACGTGCGCGCCGCAACACCGTGTCCAAACGGATCTCCAGAATGAAGAACGCGGAGGAGCGACAGCCTCTCATCGAGCAGATGCGCGAGGTGGGAGATCGCATCAAGGCCCTGGAGGGAGACTTGCACAGGATCGAGGCTGATCTCAAGGCCGCACTCCTGCAGGTTCCCAACCTGGTGCACCCGGATACTCCGGTAGGTGCCGACGAGAGCGAGAACGTGGTCGTGCGCACCGAGGGAGTCCCGAGAGAGTTGGGTTTCGAGCCGCTGCCCCACTGGGACCTGGGTCCAGCGCTGGGAATCATCGACTTCGAACGCGGGGTCAAGCTTTCGGGGACGCGCTTCTATGCCTTGAAGGGAGCGGGCGCCAGACTGCAGCGAGCGCTGATAACCTGGATGCTGGAGCTTCACATCGATGGGCACGACTACACAGAAGTCTATCCTCCCTTCATAGTCAAGGAAGCCTGCATGTGGGCGGCCGGTCAGCTTCCCAAGTTTCGGGACAATCTGTATCACGATGTGGAGGATGACGTCTGGTTGGTACCCACGGCCGAGATCCCTCTGACCAACCTGCATCGCGATGAGATCCTTTCGGCCGACGATCTGCCGGTGAAGTACGTGGCCTACACGGCATGCTTCCGTCGAGAGAAGATGTCGGCGGGCAAGGATACTCGGGGCATCAAGAGGGGGCACCAGTTCGATAAGGTCGAGATGTACAAGTTTACTCGGCCGGAGAGATCGGACGCCGAGCTGTACGCGATGCTGGATGACGCAGAGGAGGTCTGCCGGCGACTCGAGATCCCCTACCGGATACTTCAATTGTGTAGCGGAGATCTGGGTTTCAGTGCCGCGCTGTCGTTCGACGTCGAGATGTGGGCCCCCGGGTGCGGGGAGTGGCTGGAGGTCTCGTCGTGCAGCACCTGCACGGATTTCCAGGCGCGGCGGGCAAACATCCGCTATCGCCCGCGACCGGGAGCGCGTCCTGAGCTGGTGCACACTCTCAATGGCTCGGGCCTGGCTCTTCCCAGGGTGATGATCTCCGTCATGGAGAACTACCAGCAAGAAGACGGCACGATCGTGGTGCCGGAGGTGCTTAGGCCCTACATGGGCGGGATGGAAGTGATTGGGTGAGCGCTTGCGCCGATCAGGCCGTTGCCGGGAGGCCCAGGCGAAACGCGGGTCTGGCGCCGTCCAAGGCTTTCCCTGTAAGCTAGCCCTGTGTGGGAGCTCGAGTGCCGAAGGCGCGTGCCGAGGGTACGTACCGCGCCCCGGGGAGCCATTGCCGGTGACGAGCCAAGAGCCACGACGCAGTGGCACGCACCGTCGCTCGGCTTCGCGGCCGAGCGCGCTTGGCACGAGACGCCATCCGTTCCTGGCGTCCAGGCGATTTCGGCGCGCTGTGCGGTGACTCTGCAGACTGTCATCACTGCTTCGGTGCCTTGCGCCTGCCCTATGCTGGTGGTATAATGCGATGGTCAGCGGCGGCCCGGTCGATTACGGCCTGGTGTGCCTGCTGTCAGAAGGAGCACGATGGGTATATGCTGAAAGGCATACTGAGGAAGATCATAGGCGACGCCAACCAGAAGGAGCTGGACAGACTTCGTCCTGCCGTGGATGAGATTCTTGGCCTCGAGCCCGAGCTCGACAGCCTCTCTGATGAGACTCTGCGTGGGTTCACCGATGAGTTCCGGCGATTGCTGGGCGTCGAGACGGCCGGTCTTCGATCGCGCCTGGGCAGACTGCGGCGCGAGTTCTCAAGCGAGAGGGACTCCGGTTCGCGTGAACGGCTGGGTGTTGAGATTCTGCGTGCGCGAGAGGCCTTGGATGAACAGCAGGAGAAGGTGCTGGATGGTCTCCTGCCCAAGGCTTTTGCGGTTGTCAATCAGGCGGCCAGACGCACCATCGGTGAATCCCACTTCGTAGAGCAATTCCTCGGTGGTAGCATCATCCACCAGGGCAAGGTAGCAGAGATGAAGACCGGTGAGGGCAAGACACTGGTCGCTACGCTGCCCGTGTACCTCAACGCGCTGACCGGTCGTGGTGTCCACGTGGTTACGGTCAATGATTACCTGGCCCGGCGAGATGCCGTCTGGATGGGGCCGATCTACCATTTGCTCGGGCTCAGCGTTGGTGTGCTTCTGGAGGGAGAGAACAGGGCGGCTCTCTATGCGCCCGACTACGACAAAGGGGAGCATGCGAGCCTGAGGGAGGTGGATCGGAAGGAAGCCTATGCGGCGGACGTTACCTACGGGACCAACCATCAGTTTGGCTTCGACTACCTGCGGGACAATCTGGTCCTCGACCCGTCGAGAGTGGTGCAGCGCGAGCTGAACTACGCCATCGTGGATGAGGTGGACAACATCTTCATCGACGAGGCCCGCACCCCGCTCATTATCTCAGGACCATCCAGTGAGCCTCTGGACGAATACAAGAGATTCGCTACTGCTGTGAGGAAGCTGCGCCCAGGCATCGACTTCGAGGTGGATGCCAAGGAGCGCTCCGTTGTGTTGACCGAGGAAGGCCTGACCCGGATCGAGCACGAGACCGGCATACTGGATATGTACGATGAAGCAAACTTCCAGTATGTGCACTTCATGCAGCAGGCTCTGAATGCACTCGCGTTGTACAGGCGCGACCGGGACTACATCGTGAGGGGACGCAGGGTGGTCCTGGTTGATCATTTCACCGGGCGTCTGATGCCAGATCGAAAGCTCAGCGAGGGGCTGCATCAGGCTATCGAGGCCAAGGAAGGAGTACCCATTACCCCTCGCAACGTCGTTCACGCCACGATCACGATTCAGAACTACTTCCGCATGTACCGCAAGCTGTCCGGCATGACGGGAACGGCGGTCAGCGAGGCCGAGGAGTTCGACAAGATCTACGGGCTCGAAGTCGTCGTGGTTCCCACACACAAGCCCATGATTCGCGAGGATCACGCCGACGTGATCTACAAGAACGAGAAGGCGAAATGGGACGCCATCGTCGAAGAGATCCAGGAGTGCCACAGCACCGGACGGCCGGTCCTGGTGGGTACGACGTCGGTGGAGAAATCGGAGAGGCTGTCGCGGAGGCTTGGGAAGCAGAGCATCAAATGCAGTGTCTTGAACGCGAAGCGTCACGCGGAGGAGGCCAAGATCATAGCCAGGGCCGGAGAACCAGGCCGCGTGACTATCGCCACCAGTATGGCAGGCCGAGGCGTGGACATCAAGCTGGGAGGAGAGCTTCTCGAAGACACTATCGCGAGCGCCCACAGGGTACTCAGGCAGAGGGGCGTCGATCCTTTCGGCGCTACACCGGATCAACTGGACAGTGCTATCGCCGAGGTGGCACCGGAGTACGCGCAGCATCGCCAGCAAGTGTTGAGTATCGGCGGACTTCATGTACTGGGCACCGAGCGACACGAGGCCCGGAGAATCGACAATCAGCTCCGGGGTCGAGCCGGACGCCAGGGCGAACCGGGATCATCCCGCTTCTTCCTGTCTCTGGAGGACGACCTGATGCGCCGGTTCGGGGGCTCCAGGGTCGCAGGGTTGATGGACCGCGTAGGGCTGGAAGAGGATATACCCATCGCCCACGGCCTCGTGGATCGCGCGATCGAGAGCACGCAGACCAGGGTCGAGGGCTACAACTTCGACATACGCAAGCACCTCCTGGAATACGATGACGTTCTGGACACTCAGAGGAAGGCCATCTACGCGGTGCGCCGGCGCATTCTGGATGGCGAATCCGTCTCGTCCGATGTGCGGGAGATGATCGAGACAGAGCTGGCAGACCAATTCTCTCAATTGGAGGTTGACGGCGCTTCTGTCTGGGATGTCATCGCTCGTCTGGATGGTTGGACCTTCTCAATTGCCGCGAGGAACGCGCCCTACCGTTCCTCACACGTCTTGCTCGGCCAGGCGAGTTGCTTTCCTCCACTATCCCTGGCAATGCTTGGGGACTGCCTGACTGGAATGGCGCGTGCTGATCTTCGAAGCGATCTCCTGAGGCGGACAGAAGGCGCTCTGGAGCTCTATCTCACTCACTTGCTGGACAACGTGATTGGCGGGGGTTTCGAGCAGGCGATGAGTCCCGCGGCCCAAGATCGGCGTGCGGAGCGACTGAGGGAGCTGTCCGCCAGCCTCGACAACCAGATGGCGTCATACCTGGAGCAGACTGGCCGACGGAGTGGGCAGGTCAACTACCGCGCCATGTTGCAGCAACTTCAGCGCAGCTTCTCTGTTCCTCTACACGTGAGCCCCAGCGAATTGGCGGGGCTGGACTTCCAGGACGCACAGGATGCTTTGTCGGCGGCCGTGGAACGCTCTTTTGAGAACATCGTCTACGAGAACCTGGTTAGCTGGGTGGAGAGAAGGATGCCCCCGTCGCTCCAGCTCGGCAGAGTCCAGTACTCGGACTTGACCCCAGGGGTGTGGGAGGAATTCGTGGCCGCGGCCCGTTCGCGGGCGTATTCGGAAGGCGCTGAGGCTCGGATCGACAAGCTGGATCAGGCGGTTCGGGAGCCGAGCCAGGCGAACCAGGGGGCGGGGCTGCTGCAACAGGTCGTCAAGATCGGGCAGTGGGCGGACGTCGATGTTCGGGAGCTCGAGGTGTTCCTGAGCCAGGCGGTGGAAGCGCGATACCGTGCCTGGTCGGATCAGATCAAGCTCTTCGTGGCAGCCGCCCTGGACCGATCGCTGGCCAAGAGTTCGGTTGGGGAGTGTGTGAAGGACGTCATTCAGGTTCTGCTGGACACGTACTATGTGATCCAGAAAGCCCGGACACGCTCCGGGCAGACGGTACAGAGCCCCGTTCCTCTCTTCCCCCTGCATTTCCTGCTGGCCGACGAGGTCGCGAATGCCGAGCCGGCGGAATTGCAGCACAGGGTAGGGGAGTGTCTGGCGCGAGCATTGGATACTCGGGAGCTAGCCTGGGCGGGGCAGGAGTTGGGTCTGCTGGGAACCCAGCGACTGGACCATCTGGAGACCGGACCTCGAGATGATCTGGTTCAATACCTGGGCAGTGAACGACTGAGAGAGTGGGAGGACACCCGTATCGCTGCTCTGGATGAGGCGTCGAAGGCTGACGTGCTCTTCGCGCTTCGGCTTCAGGCGCTGGCGGAGACGAGACTTCCGGAGCTGGGAGATGCTGAGTATCAGCGCCTGCTTGCGTTCCTCCGCGAGCAACTGTCAACCGCGGTGGCTGCTCAGCCTGTGAGCCAGCTCGATGCACAGACCAGGGAGGCGGTCGAGACGTGCCTCCGCGCCCGGGGCTACTTCAGTGATCCCGTTGTCAAGACGCGATACCTGGAGAGTACCATCGGTGAGCTGAACGACGATGTCCGGTCAGGGGTGGCGCGATACTTGGGGCGGCGGTTCATGGACGCGCACCGCGACTCTCGCTATGGTGAGCTTGGGGCAGATGTGTTGGAGAATCTGCGTCAGTTCTACGAGGCACGACGATACTTCGTGGACGAGGAGCGAGTACAGAGATTCTTCGTGTCGGAATCGTTGGACGACCTGGGCGAGGAGTTGGCGGTCAGCACGGCGGAAGACCTGGCCAGAGTTACTCTGGAAGCGTCTCGCCGGAGGCGACTCTCCGACCTGGACAAGAGCACGCGGGAGCGCATTCGAGCTCACCTGCTGGAGAGTGGTCGTTTCAGGGATGAGGAAAAGGCCAGTTTGTTCTCGAATCAGGCTCTGCTTGATCTCGATTCCGGCTCTGGCAAGGCAATGCTGACACGACTTGGCAGGACCCGGCTGCAGATCGACAAGCCGATGTCTGAACAGACAGACGAGGTCAGGGAGAAGGCGCTCCAGTGCCTGAGAAGCAGTGGCTTCTTCCGTGATGAGGAGCTGGAGCAGACGGCACTGAGCCAACGGACGGCAGACTTCGCCGCAGGTATCTCGGAACTCGTTACGGAGCAGGCCCTCGTCAGTTTGCGCGAGCAGTTGGGGTCTCGAACTATGGGCGAGCTTCCCGCCGAGATCAGAGATGCGATCCACGATTTCCTGGGAGAGACGGACTACTTCATTGACGAGGATCGTTCCGCGCGTGTGCGGGGCCAACCCGTGATCAGCCTGGATGTGCAGACTCTGCACAATCTGGAGGAGTGGATCGGTCGTGAGACCATGCTCCCGTTGAGGGATGTTCCTGTGGGGAAGCTCGACCCCGCCGTTCGTGATGACATCGTGGGCTTCATGAGACAGAGTGGCCGGCTGCGCAAGAAGCGCCATCGGGAGGCGTTCCTCCAGTCGAGCCTGAACGATGTGGATAAGGAAGCATACGATTCGATAGCCCATCACTTGGGTCGGAGTCGACTCAATCCTGTGCGCCGCGTTCCCCTCAAGGATGTACCTTCCGACCTACAGGAGCTGATCTGGCGCTACGTGCGATCGACCAGGTACGTGGTGGACGAGGAGAGGACCAATGCCTTCGATAGCTGCGGGGTATCTGATTTTGGCCCGGCGTTGGCGTCCGAACTGGAGGACCACGCTGGGGCGGTCGTGCTGCAGCAGCTCGGCGGCAGTGTCATCGGCGATCTTCCCGAGTGGCTGAAACAACTGGTGATGCGTCAGGTCGCCGGAGCCGGCTTGCTGGAGGATGAGGCCCGGGTGTCCGGGTTCTCGCACCTGCTGCCGACAGAGTTGGATCCGGGTCTGCTGGAAGGTATCCTCGAGGAGCTGGGGAGGACGTTGCTGGGTGACACAGAGAGCGTCACCTTCGGAGAACTGAGCCCCCGTCTGCGCAAGCAGGTGTATGCGGCTCTGGACGGCATGGGCTACTTCACCGACCAGGAGGCCCTCAACGCCTTCATGCAGAGCCGTGTTGAGGAGCTAGACTCCGATACGCTCGAGGCTCTGGTAGTGGCGCTTGGCGGGGACCTGAGGCGGGAGATCGGCTCCAGGCCTGTGTCCTCCCTGAGCGAGAGCATGAGAAGGACTCTCAGGTCGCTCCTGGACGAGGCCGGGGCCTTCGTAGATCAGGATCGGGTCCATCGCTTCGCCGATTTGACCTTCTCGGGACTGGCGAAAGGTGATGCAGACGAGTTGGCGGCATCGCTCGGGGAGATGCGACTGGGCAAGCACGAGCGATCGCGTCTGGTGGACCTCGAAGAGCCTCTAATGGGATCGGTCATGGCCTGTCTCGTTGAGCAAGGGGTGTTCCTTGATCGGGCGAAGCTAGAACGGTTCAGGGCAGGGACGCTGGATGAGCTCGATGCCGAAACTCGCGAGGCTGCGGTGTCCGGGGCGTTGGCGAAGTGGCAGGAGGAACTCGACGAACGAGCGCTGGCAGCCCTTTCACCGGGATTGGCGTCCAGGGTGGGAGAGTACCTGAGGTCGAGTTCTGCGGGGGCCATGGTCGCGAGTGTGAGTGATGCCGAGGAGACGCGAGTATCTCAACTGGAGCCCGAGAAACTCTCTTACCTGGCTCATTATCTGGGTGAGCAGTACTTGCAGCGGATCGAGCACACTCCCGTGGGCGATATCGACGCTGCCGAGCGAGAGGACCTGCGGGGCTTCCTTGGACGCCGCATCATCGAGAACGTGGAGAAGGACGTGCTGCTCACCAGCACCAGCGCGTTGTGGATCAACTATCTCACCGCCATCGAAGACCTGCGACAGGGGATCGGCTTGCAGGCATACGCTAAGCGTGACCCCCTGGTTGAGTACAAGCACAGAGCGTACGAGATGTACCAGGAGCTACAGGCAGACATCCGTAGGACCGTGGCCGGCAGAGTGTTTCGTCATCCGCCTAGGCGCCCGCAACTCTTGCGCTCTGAGGGAGCCACAGACAGGTCCGTTGGTGCCCCATCAGGGTCCTCTGAGGGTAAGCCTCCTTCGGCAAGATCGAAGCGGAAACGAAGAAGTCGTCGCCGCAAGAAGTCCCGGTAGAGTGCCGGTGGAGCCGGTCTTTGTCAGCAGTACGGAGCTTTGGGAACGACTGAACGGAGGAGATAATGGCAGTAGCGGGATTCGCTCAATTGCTGGAGGAGGCGAGCAAGCTCGGGCCCAAGAGCGTCGTGATCGCGGCCGCTGAAGACGAGCAGATCCTTCAGGCTGCTTTGGAAGCGGAGCAACTCGGTCTGGCCGATTGCGTGTTGATAGGGGACCGCACTCTGATCCGAGAGCTGGCCAGCGAGAAGCAGATTGACATAAGTCGCATGATGATCGTCGATGAGCCGAATAGGCGCGTCGCTTCGCAGAAGGCAATGGAGCTGGTGCGAATGGGGCATGCCGAGATTGCCATGAAGGGGGGCGTCAAGACCGGGAAGTTCCTGCAGGCGGCTCTCCACAGGGAGACGGGGCTTCGAACGGGCCGCTTGCTTAGTCACGTTGGCGTCTTCGAGATTCCGGGCTTTGACCGACTTCTGTTCGTAACCGATGCGGGAGTAGTGGTGGCTCCCACAATGGAGCAGAAGATCGAGATTGTGCAGAACGCGATCTACGTGGCGCATAAGCTGGGCGTCGCGGAACCAAGGGTCGCGGTGCTGGCGGCCACAGAGATGGTGAACCCCAGGATCCCGACTACGTTGGATGCGGCCAATCTATCGAAGATGGCAGATCGGGGTCAGATCCGCGGGGGGCTGGTGGATGGACCTCTGGCGCTGGATAACGCCATCTCTCCTGAGTCGGCTGCGATCAAGGGGATCGAGAGTCGGGTGGCGGGGGTCGCGGACATCCTTGTGACTCCCGACGTAGAGGCAGGAAACATGCTGGCCAAGGCCATCACCTACTTCGCAAAGGCTAAGATGGCAGGGATAGTGGTAGGCGGAAAGGCTCCCCTGGTAGTCGCTTCGCGGTCGGACCCGCACGAGACCAAGCTGGTCTCCATGGCTCTGGGGGTGTTGCTCAGTAATGGCAGGCGGTGATGTGTAGGGCTGTAGCGTCGGGCCCGGGGCGAAGCGGAGTCGCTCGCGTCCCAGGCCCGGTACGGTTCCCGATTGGGTCTCAGCGTTGAGTCTCGGTCGTCTCGATGAAGAGATAAGGAGGCAAAAGAATATGATTGAGATTCGGATCCACGGTCGCGGCGGTCAAGGAGCAGTCATTGCATCCAAGGTACTCGCCGCGGCCGTCTTTCATGAGGGGAAGTACGTCCAGTCGTTCCCTGCGTTCGGCGTCGAGCGCAGAGGGGCTCCCGTGATGGCCTTCACTCGTATGGACGAGCGGCCAATAAGGGTACGATGTCAGATCTACGAGCCGGATCACATCGTCGTACTTGACCCCACCCTCCTCGATGCAGTGGATGTCACCGCGGGCCTGAAGGACGATGGCTGGGTTCTGATCAATAGTGAACGTAGCCCATCGGACTTCTGCTTGCCGGATAGGTATCGTGCGGTCACCGTCGACGCAAACTCCATTGCAGCGAAGTACCACTTGGGGCCCAAGAGCGCGCCCATCGTCAACACGGCTATCCTGGGGGCGTTTTCGAGGGTCTCGGGCCTGGTTTCGCTGGAGACTTTGTGCGACGCCGTCCGCGAGGCGGTGCCCATAGACCCGGAAGGCAACGTGGCCGCAACTCGTGAAGCGTACGAGCGGGTCAAGGTGGAAGGGGGGCCAGTCTGATCATGAGCCGGGAGATTGTCTTCAGAACCGAAGCCGATATGCCGCCCATGCCCATGTCAATCGGTACTACGCTGACGAACAAGACCGGCACATGGCGGTATGTACGGCCGGTGTACCTGGACAGGACTGCGCCATGCAATCAGAACTGCCCTGCCGGTGAGGACATAGTGGCGCAGATGGACCTCATTCGCCGTAAGAGGTATCGGCAGGCGTGGGAGCTGCTCGTGCGCGAGAATCCTTTCCCGGGCGTGTGTGGACGTGTGTGTCCTCACCCGTGCGAGAGAGAGTGCAACCGAATCGAGGTGGGTGGCGCCGTAGCGATTCATCTGCAGGAACGGTTCCTTGCGGATCGAGCCTTGCAGGAGAGATGGCCGTTGCCGACGCAGTCTCTGACTCAGGATGGGAGAATCGCGGTTGTCGGAGCCGGCCCGGCCGGACTCGCCTGCGCGTATCACCTGACGTTGCTTGGGTATCGTCCGTTGGTCTTCGAGTCCGCCGCGGAGCCCGGTGGCATGATGCGCTTGATTCCGGAGTATCGCCTCCCCAAACGCGTCCTGGATGCGGAGATCGGGGCACTCGTGGATCTCGGGATAGCGATCCGGACTTCCACGCGACTGGGTGAGAGCCTGGACTATGCCGACCTCGCCGACTACGATGCGGTCTTCGTTGCGGTGGGGCAGAGCGTGAGCCGAAGCATGGGGGTCCCGGGCGAGGATGCCGTCGGGGTGATCCACGGTATTGATCTTCTCGAACGGCTTCGCGCCGGACAGCCGGTGACGGTAGGGTCCAGTGTGGTTGTGATTGGCGGCGGAAACACCGCCGTCGACGCAGCCCGATCTGCTCGCAGGCTTGGTGCAGAGGTTACCATCCTGTATCGCAGAAGTCGCAACGAAATGCCCGCCATCGATGAGGAGATCGATGAGGCCGTTGAGGAAGGGGTCGACATCCGCTTTCTGACGGCGCCGGTGGAAGTGCTAACGACCAACGGCCGGGCTCGAGGATTACGGTGTGTCAGGACCGTTCTCGGGGAGCCAGATGAGAGTGGTCGAAGGCGTCCGCTTGCCGTAGGTGGATCCGAGCACGACATCATCGCGGAGACCATCATCCCGGCGCTGGGCCAGATGGCGGACGTGGGATTCATGGAGGGCAAGCTTGATCTGACCAGAGGGCGCGTTGCGTGTGACGCCGCGGCACGGGCGAGTCTGGAAGGCTTCTTCGCCGGAGGTGATGTCGCAACCGGAGCGGGCAACGTCGCTGCCGCGGTGGGCTCGGGCAAGCGTGCCGCCCTGGCCATCGATCGCTATCTGCGAGGCGAGTCGTCGGATGACCTGCCGCCGGTGAATGAGGCAGTGCACGCCGTGCACAGAGACCAGGATACTACGGTCGTCCGTCTCGCGGACCTGAACCTCGACTACTTCGAGGTCGAGGAGCGCTCCGGCGAGAAGCACCTGGCGCCAGGCCTGCGGCTTGCTTCCTTCCGTGAGGCGAATCTCGGGTTCGACGAGGTATCGGCGCTGCGAGAAGCAGAGCGCTGCATGAGTTGCGGAACCTGTAACCGTTGCGACACGTGCCTGATCCTGTGCCCGGACGTGGCGATTCGGCGGCTGCCTGACGAGCGAGGGTACGAGATCGATTACGACTACTGCAAGGGATGTGGCATCTGTGCCGAGGAGTGCCCTCGCCATGCTGTCTCCATCCAGGAGGAAGTGCAATGGACAAAGTGATGATGGGGAACCACGCTGTGTCCTATGGGGTGCAGCTTGCCAGAGCCCAAGTCATCGCTGCCTATCCCATCACGCCTCAGACGCAGATCGTGGAGATGCTGTCCGAGATGTGCGCCAATGGCGACCTGGATGCCAAGTTCATCAAGGTCGAATCGGAACACTCGGCGATGGCGGCCACCATTGGGGGCTCCATGACGGGCGCGCGAGCTTTCACCGCGACTTCGTCCCATGGATTGGCCCTCATGCACGAGATGCTTCACTGGGCTTCCGGGGCAAGGCTTCCCGTGGTGCTCGCCAACGTGAATCGTGCGATGGGCCCGGGGTGGTCGATCTGGTCTGAGCAGACCGACAGTCTGGCGCAGAGAGACACCGGCTGGATGCAGATCTATTGCGAAAGCAATCAGGAGGTGCTGGATTCGGTCATTCAGGCCTTCAAGATAGCGGAGAGGGTGCTTCTTCCCGTCATGCTGGTGCTGGATGCCTTCGTGCTCTCGCACACATCCGAGCCGGTGAGCATTCCCGATCAGACTGACGTCGATAGGTTCCTGCCCCCTCGTCAGGCAAAGTACAAGCTGGATGTCGACGATCCGCATTCTTTCGGCGGGCTGGTCGCTCCCCCCCACTACATGGAGCTTCGCTACAAGATCCAGAAGTCCATGGAAGACGCCCTCGACATCACACAGGAGGTGGACCGGGAGTTCGGGGACGCCTTCGGCCGCAGCTACGGTTTGGTGGAGAAGTATCGAATGGACGCTGCCGAGCTGGTGCTGGTCACCTCGAGTACCATCACCAGCACGTCGCGAGACGTGGTCGATGAACTAAGAGCGAAGGGGAAGAAGGTTGGCCTGCTCAAGATCCGGTTGTTCCGTCCGTTTCCGGTCGAGGCGGTTCGGGAAGCTCTCGCCGACGCCAAGAAAGTGGCAGTGATCGACCGGAACATCTCCTTCGGCTGCGGAGGAATCTTCGCCTCCGAGGTCAAGTCGGCTCTGTACGGCAGTCGGATTCATCCGCCAGTCTTCGGCTTCGTCATCGGACTGGGAGGGCGTGATGTGACCCCGGCCTCGATCCGCAAGATCGTTGAGCACGTCGAGACACACGACGAGCCTGCCGAAGAGATCATCTGGATGGAGGTGAAACGATGAGCTACGATATCCCAGACCGGGAACTCATGCTGTCCGGCCACCTTGCGTGTCCCGGGTGCGGCGGATCATTAGCCATGCGACTAGCACTGAAGGCCCTGGGGGAGAAGACGGTCGTGGTGATACCGGCGTGCTGCTGGTCCATCATCTCGGGGGCATTCCCGTATGCCTCGCTGAAGACGCCCTTGATGAACACGGCCTTTGAGACGGGAGGGGCCATGGCTTCGGGGATCAAGGCTGGTCTCGAAATGATGGGCGACACGGAAACGACGGTGTTGACCTGGGCAGGAGACGGCGGCACGTTCGATATCGGTCTACAGTCGCTGTCTGGGGCGGTGGAGCGCAACGAGGACTTCATCTATGCTTGCTACGACAACGAGGCATACATGAACACGGGCATCCAGCGCAGCTCTGCCACACCGTGGAGGGCCTGGACCACAACGACGCCCGTGAAGCATCCCAAGGACAGACCGAAGAAGGACATCGTGGCCATCATGGCAGCACACAGCATCCCGTACGCTGCCACAGCGACTGTCGCCTATCCCGAGGATTTGGTCCACAAGTTCCAGAAAGCCCAGTCCATTCGCGGGGCCAAGTTCATCCACATTCTGTCGCCCTGCCCGCCTGGCTGGAAGAGCGAGTCGTCCCAGTCCATCAAGCTGTCTCGTCTCGCGGTGCAGAGCAAGGTCTTTCCGCTCTACGAAGTAGAGGGGGGCAAGCGATACCGCATCAGTGTCTGGCCGAAGAAGTCGGTGCCGGTACGCGAGTATCTTCGGCGACAGGGCCGCTTCAGACACCTCACGGAAGAGGACATCGAGGTGATCCAGGGCAACGTGGATGAGAGCTGGAAGGGATTGCTGGCCAAGGCCGGTGAGGAGGCACGGGCAACTCAGGTAGCGTGACGCACGCTACGGATCGGATGGCGGGGGCGCGTGGCGGGGAGTCGCCGGCGTGAATCTAGTGCTGAAGGTCAGGTCTGTGCCCGGCCGGCGCGGATCGCGAGTCTGTGCTGTCGGGTCGTCGTAGTGCCGAGTGGTTGTAATCCTTGCCCGCTCGGTCGTGGGGCAGTATGGTGGGACGATGCGAATCGGTGATGCGGTAGTTCATGTCTTGAGCGACGGAGAGTTCCGGTCTGATGGTGGGGGGGTGTTCGGCCTGGTTCCTCGCGTGCTGTGGGAGAAGCACGTCGATGTGGACGCGTTCAACCGAGTGCCCTTGGCGCTCAACTGCCTTCTGATTATCTCCCAAGGACGTCGCATACTGGTCGATACCGGCTACGGGAACAAGCTGTCTGCCAAGCAGATCGAGCAGTGTGGGCTGAAGCGCGATCGTGGCCTAGTCAGCGAATTGGCCCTACAGGGGGTGCAACCGGAAGAGATAGACATCGTGGTTAACACCCATCTGCACTCGGATCACTGCGGGGGGAACACCGTCTGGCGCGAAGGGATGCTGCAACCAACCTTCCCCAACGCGGAGTACTGGGTGCAGCGGGCTGAGTGGGCGGAGGCCTCGTATCCCAACGAAAGGACTCGGGCCACCTATCTGCCGGAGAATCTCGTCCCGATCAAGGATCAACTCCGCTTGCTGAACGGTGACACGTGGATCACGTCGGAGGTGCGCTGTCTAGTTTCGCGTGGGCACACGCGCTCGCATCAGAGTGTGACCATTCAATCCCGCGGGCAGTACGCCATCTACATGGGGGAAGTCGCTCCACTGACCCTGGGTCTGGAGCGTCTGGTGTGGATAGCGGCCTTCGACGGGGAACCTTTCGAGTCGCTGGAGACGCGAAGAAAGCTGCGGGACTGGGCCCTGGACCACGATGCGGTCGTGTTCTTCAATCATGACGCTCGCTGCGCGATCGGGAAGCTGCGTCTTGAGGGTGGTCGGTACAGAGTCGATCCGCTTCCCATGGAGTGAGCATAGAACAGAGGGCGACCGGGAGGGCCGCCCTCTGAGTGTGTGTTGAGAGACTGCCTGCACCGCAATGCTTGCTCAGCCCCCCTGTGACGACCCTGGGTAAGGCTGTGGAGTTGCCGACTCAAGAGTGGGGAGAGAGGGATAACTGTCGGACGTCGTGGTAGGCGGCGGCATCGGCGTGGATGATGCGCCCGGAATCACAGCGCTGGTAGGGGTTTGCGTCGGTGTGCTTGCCATCGTTGCGGAGGGAGACTTCCCCGTGCCTGATGTGCCCTCCCCGATTGCGGTGGGAGGCGGAGGCGTGTAGGTTGCCTCCCCATCACATGCTGACAGACCGAGCACCAGTGCGGATACCAGGGTCAGCACCAGCATGGCCGAACGAGCTCTCCCCCTGTGTGCGGTTCTGGCAGACTGAAGAGAATGGGCTTTCATTTAGACGGACCCTCCACCTTATGCGTGTGACCGGTGGCTGCAAACCGCCCCTGGCGATTGCTTTGGAGCGCGGACTCCCCTAGGCGGGAGGTGGCGCACCAGCCACCGACCCAATCCAGTATACCACCTTTCCTGTCAGGGGCAAATGCCCGGTCGTGCGGGCACTCGCGACGCCGTGGCCGCTATGGGCTGCCTTCATGGCCTGGTCGAGACGTGCTCAGCCGGCCGGCGGGATTGAACAGGTAGCCCAACCTCCAGCGAGTAAGGATGTACCTGGGATTGCTGGGTTCGTCCTCCAGCTTCTGGCGCAAGTACCGAATGTATACGCTGAGGTATCCTGTCTCGTGGCTATACCGTGCGCCCCAGACGTGGGTGAGCAGCTCCTGGTGGGGCACGATCTGCCCTGGAGTCTCGACGAGACGGCTGAGGAGAGCGTACTCCTTGGGCGAGAGGTGGACAGGTCTGCCCTTCCGATGCACCTGCTGCTTCTGAAGGTCGATCTTCAGAACACCGTCGTCGTACACGCTGGTGTTCGATAGTGAGAACTCCATTTCCACACGCCGGAAGAGTGCCTCCATGCGCGCGACCAGCTCCCCGTGGGCGAAAGGCTTGGTGATGTAGTCATCGGCACCAAGCCTGAGCCCTCTCTTCTTCTCATCGACGGTACTCAGGGCCGTGAGCATGATGATGGGCACACTGGACATACGTCGAATGTGGCGACACACATCCCACCCGCTGAGACCGGGCATCATCACATCGAGGACGAGCAGATCGGGATTCTCCTTGTAGGCAATGCGGAGCCCCTCTTCTCCGTTGCTCGCTACGAGCACGGAATAGCCGTCCGCCTCGAGAGAGGCGCGGAGTACCTGCAGGAGTCCGGTATCGTCATCGATTACGAGGATTCGTCTTCCCCTGTACATGGACCCTCCCTGGACCGGAGTGCCCCGAGTAGCCGGTTAGGCTCGTCCCAGGCGAAGGAAGTCGCAGGAGCCTGATTCGGCATCGATCAGCAACAAGCGGTTCCTCAGTGGAGATCCCTGGCCGGTTATCAGTTTGACTGTTTCCTGTATCTGCCAAGCCGCAACCATCATCGGGGTGGCAGATGGATTGCCCACTTGGGTCTCAATACCGCGCTCTGGTACCGGCCCTCGGCCGTACAGCGCATACAAGCCACTGTCCCCCGGCAATACCGTCATCACCTGACCGGTGTATCCGGCTATGGCTCCATGCACAAGAGGGATGCCCAGATTCTGCGATGCATCCTGGAGGATCAAGCGGGTCGGCAGCACGTCCAGAGCGTCGACTACGACCGTCACGCCTGCGAGGAGGTTGGGCAGATTCTCAGCGTTGACCCAGGTCTGGTGGACCCGCACCTGGACCGCGCCGTTCACGACGCCGATTCGGCGTACTGCCTCCTCGACTTTGGTCTGGCCCAGTGAATCCTCGGTACACAGGGCCTGACGGTTGAGGTTGCTCTCCTCGAAGGCGTCTCCGTCGACGAGTACCAGATGCCCTACTCCCATGCGTGCCAGGCCCTCGATGATCCAGCCCCCCAGACCGCCGGATCCAACGATGGCGACGGTGGACTCCAGAAGCTGCTCTTGTCCTTCCCACCCTACAGTGCCAAGATTGCGGAGGTAGCGCTTGGGCAGAATGTGCATGGCCACGGCGGTCGTCTGAACCTCGAGTCGAGGCAAGCCAAGCGTGGTGCTGATGCGACGCTCGGCTTGCAGACTGAGGAGTCGGGGTTGGGTAACTCCCTCGCCTGATCGTTCCGCTGCCTTGTCCAGCAAGTTCGCGAGAGTGTCATTCATATCGCGTCCACTCCTTCCCCCGGGGAGCATTCATTGGCAGACACCGAAAGGCCCGAGTGGTTGTCTCTCGGTCGCGGTCGAGGGCCCGCCGTGTGGCACTCTGCGCTCCTCGTCCTTGTCGCCGACGCTGGCGGTTCGTTGAGCTTGATCCTTCTGCGGTGAAGATGTGATCAGTACTCCTTGGGCCGCTCGTCTCCCCCGAGGACCCTCAGGGCACCCTGGGCCATCGCGAGCATCTCCTCCTGGCCTGGATAGATGATCACCGGCGCAATCCACCCGACGCGATCGCGGATCCATCCGGTCAGCATGGTCGATGCCGCCAGGCCGCCGGTTAGTACGATGGCCTCCAGATCACCGCGGAGCACGGTGGCCATGCCTCCGATCTCCTTCGCGATCTGGTACGCCATGGCTTCGTACACCAGCCTAGCGTGCCCGTCTCCCTCGGCGATCATCAGCTCGACCTTCCGGGCGTCATTCGTGCCTAGATGGGCCACCAAGCCGCCGCGTCCGGCGATCCTCCTGAAGACCTGTTTGTAGGTGTACTCACCAGAGTAACACATTCGAGCGACGTCACCCACAGGAAGTCCCCCCGATCGCTCAGGTGAGAATGGGCCCGTTCCGTCGAGCGCCTGGTTCACGTCGATCATGCGCCCACGGCGATGGGGGCTTACAGAGATGCCGCCACCCATGTGGACAACGATGAGGTTGATCTCCTCATAGCGACGGCCCAGTTCCGCAGCGGCACGGCGGGCCATCGCCTTGAGGTTCAGGGCGTGGGATAGGCTTCTGCGCTCGATCTCGGGAAGGCCTGAGATCCTGGCGATATCATCGAACTCGTCTACGCTAACCGGGTCAACGATGAAGGCAGAAGCCCCGGCTTCTTCGGCGATCTCGGCGGCTATGAGTGCGCCGAGGTTGGAGGCGTGTTCTCGCTCTTTGGGCGTCTGCAGCTCTGCCACCATGCGCTGGTTGACGACGTATGTGCCACTCGGGACTCTGCGCAGGATTCCGCCGCGGCCCACGATGGCGTCCAGGGCACCGGTTTCGATGCCGTGGCGTTGAAGGCAATCCAGAACCCGGTCGTGACTCATGCCGTGCTGGTCCGCGATGTGCTGGAACGCCGAAAGGTCATCGTGCGAGTGGTACAGGATCTCCTCGAACTGCAGTCGTTCGTCACGGAACGCCGCAATCTTGGTGGAAGTGGAGCCTGGGTTGATGACCAGAATGAGATAATCGTTACTCACTGGCTCACCTCGTGGACAGTAGTGCTGGTCCCTCTAGCGCCGCCAAGAGAGGGCACTGCGCGATGCCGTCATCATGCGAATCGTAGCGTGTCGGCTCATCTCCGGAGAGATTCGCCGCACTCTGTCTGACCGGTGCTGATTCGGTTTGGTCTAGGTGGACGTGTGCGTCGGGCGAGGTTCACGCCGTAGCGCTCACGCGCACCAGGTCTTCCGGCGATGGCTGACACACCGGGCAGAAGTATGTGCCCCTCTGCTCCAGTTTCATGCGCTCGATTGGGGAGCCACACCTGGGACAGGGTTGGCCCTCGCGGCGAGCAACTTGCAGGTGGTTCTGATTCGAGCCGCGATTACCTCTCGCGTCCCGGTAGTCGCTCAGGGTGGTCCCTCGGTTGGCGATGGCACCCGTGAGAACGGAAACGATGGACTTGTGCAAGCGGCTGGCCTCAACTGGGCTCAGATCGTTGGCCCGACGCGTGGGGTGGATGCCTGCCCCGAACAGTGACTCATCAACGTAGATGTTCCCAAGACCCGCCAGGAAATGCTGGTCCAGCAGCAATGGCTTGATCCTGCGCCTGCGGGTAGCCAGCTTCCGCCAGAGTACGTCTGGTGACAACTCGTCCGACAGTGGCTCAGGTCCTAGAGAGCCGAGTATGGGTTCGGTGTTCTCTACCAGGTAGAAACGGCCGAACTTGCGCAGATCCACGTAGTGCAGCGATTCTCCGTCCGCGAACTCTAGAATGAGGTGAGTGTGCTTGTGGTCGGTAGGGGAGGGTTGGGTTGCCAGAAGCTGGCCCGTCATCCGCAGATGAACCAGCAGATGGACGCCGTCAGAGAGATCGGTGACCAGGAACTTGCCTCTGCGCCCCACGCTGAGGATTCTCCTTCCGGTGAGGAGCCGACGGAACTCTTCCGGGGCGGGGCAATGGATGGCTCCTTCCCAGTTGATGATGACGGAGCTGATCTCCTTGCCGCGGATCAGGCCGTTCAGATCCCGAGCTATGGTGTGGACTTCCGGCAACTCAGGCATGCATCCTCCGCTGTCGTGGCCCATCGACGCCGTCTTCTCGTCCTGGTACGTCGCGGACAGGGTCGCAAGAGATCTGTCTGGGCCGATGATGGCCGATCACGGACGGGGCCCGTGGGGCAGCGCTCCCGCGAGTCCCATCAACGACAATAGCGGGATGAGAGAGCAGGCAGCCGGACTCTTCTCTGGAGAAGGGCGGGGATCCGAGCTGGGTTGTGCCTCACCGCGCGGCCCCAACCCCAGGCTCGCGCGCCAATCTGAGTCGAGCTGATCCAGGCCGAAGCCGAACACGCGTGTAAGAGCATCCTCCTGCCGTATCCCCTCGCGGCACGTGGCCAACAGTTCCGTCATCTTCTCCTTCCCGTGAGTCCGGATCAGATACTCAACCAGGCTGTGGACTTCTCCGTAGTACAGGTCCACCTCCTCCGGGATCCCGGTGTATCCAGACAGAGAGCGAACAGAGATCAGAGTGTCGTCACGGATGGATCTCGCCAGAGCCCTCTGGTTGGCCTCCTGGAGCTCCCCCTGAGCATACATGGCCAACCCCTCGTCGAGCCAGCGAGGCAGGTCGGAGTAGGGGTTGTCGGTGGCGAAGCCAACGACAACATGACTCAGCTCGTGGGCGATGGTGAGGTGCGCATCCCGATGGCTCGCCAGAAGCAGCAGAGTGTCGTCCGAGACCACCACACCCATCGTCAGCACGCGCGCGTCGTAGCCCTCGCTGTGGGCAAACAAGGCCGCCCGCATGTCTGCGCTCTTCTGATACGCGTAGATCCGTACCGGCTGCTCCATGTGAACGCCGATCTCGTCCTCCAGCCTGCGCAGAGCGGCCATTGCGTCGTCAAACAAGCTGCGGGCTTGTTCCTCATCCTCATACCATAAGAGGGTGATCTCTGGAGAGCTGATCATTCTCCAGTCGAAGCGATCATCTTCGTAGACGAATGCGACCGGCTCAGTGTGGTGCTTGGTACCCTCTTGGTCGACCAGCGTCCAATGGTAGGTCATTGTGGTGCCGGGTGGTATTTCTCCTCTGTCGAGGGGCCTAACGTACTCTGCAACAACGTGCTGTCCCGGGGTAATGGGCACCGGCACGCGGGTGATCAGAGGGCCCTCCCCACGCCGATAGCGTAAGGTGGCTTCCACGATTGGGGTTGCGCTTTCGATAGCGAGGGTGAAACGCAGACGGTCGGCGAAGACAGCCCGATACTCGTTGGTGACGACCACAATGTCCGAGTCGGCCATCGCCGTCAGACTGATCGCTGCCGGCAGGATCACCATCAGCAGCGTCCAGGCTATCGTACGCCGTATCAGACCCTGGGCTCTCAACACGCCTACTTCGCCAACTCCTCCACCGTTACGTCCACGTACTTGTCCCCTTCGTGGACCAGGAGAACGGGGATACCATCCTCAATGGGGTATTTGCGCCGACAATCCTCATTCTGGCACACCAGCCAGTGATCTCCTACCAGGCTGAGTGCCGCGTGGCAAGCGGGACAAGCCAGTATCTGGAGCAGATCCTCGCTTATCATGGTGGCTCAGACCTCCTTGGGCATGCGATCGCGTCAAGACCGAGTATAGCACAAAGTGGGGAGGGGCTCAACTCATTTGGCGGCAGTGTTACTCTGTAGTATACTCTGGCTCTGGGCGACGAGTCCGGAAGAATAAGCACGTTCCCCAACTGCTCGAGGCGTGCCGTTTGTGTGCGTCTCACCCGTTCTGCATCAGACGAGTGCCGGCCGGATTGGCCGAGGTGGCGCAGACAACGGTCCTCGCGCGGGACGACGGGAACGGAAGATAAACGAGGAGGAGAATGTGGCTATCGTATCAATGAAGAAGCTTCTGGAGGCCGGGGTCCACTTCGGCCATCGCAGTCGACGGTGGAACCCCAAGATGCGTAGGTTCATCTTCACGGAGCGCAATGGGATCCATATCATCGACCTTCAGCAGACCATTATCCGATTGGAGAAGGCCTACAACTTCGTGCGCGACGTGGCCGCCGAGGGCGGCACTGTCGTGTTCGTGGGCACCAAGAAGCAGGCGCAGGAGAACCTGACCTTCGAGGCGGAGCGCTGCGGCATGCCGTACGTGAGCCGCCGATGGTTGGGGGGCACTCTGACCAACTTCCGCACCATCCGTCAGCGGATCGACTACCTGTTGGACCTCGAGGCTCAGAAGGAGCGCGGTGAGTTCGAGCGGCTGACGAAGAAGGAGGCCCTGAGCAAAGAACGGGAGTTGGCAAAGCTCAATCTCCGGCTAGGCGGCATAAAGAACCTGCTGCGCTTGCCGGAAGCGGTCTTCATCGTGGACCTTCGACGCGAAGCTATTGCGGTGCGAGAATGCAGCACGCTGAAGATCCCCATCGTGGCGATGGTGGATTCGAATTGCGATCCTGACCCCATTGACTACATAATCCCCGCAAACGATGACGCCATTCGAGCCATCAAACTCATCACCAGCAAGATCGCCGATGCGGTGGTCGAGGGACAGCAGATGCGTGGCGTCGTGATGGCAGAGGAAGGCGCCGAGGAACAAGGCGAAGTGCACGTGGTCGAGCTTGTCTCGGACGCCGGGGCGGACGAGGCTGAGAGCGTTCAGGGGATCGAAGTTCCCGAAGTTGAGCCCGTGGAACCTCCGGCAGCAATCGAGAGCATCGCAGTCGAGATCGAAGAACCGGTCGCCGAAGGGCTTCCCGTAGACGTCCCCGAACCTCTTGTGCCCGAGGACGAGACGACGGTCCCTCTTGCTGAGGCTGATGCAGACGGGGACGCGCAAGCCGAGAGTGAAGAAGCAGGGCAGTAGTGGCATAGGCGCGGGCAGCTCGGAAGTGGGAGAAGACCGGTCCGACAAGCAGTCGAGCGTTGCGATTGGTCCTGCGTGGCGCCGACAGACGAATGGGGAAACGACGATGAAGATCACCATCGACATGATAAAGCAGCTTCGGGAGCAGACCGGGGCTGGTGTGCTCAACAGCAAGAAGGCCCTGGAGGCGGCGGGCGGTGACATGGAGAAGGCCGCCGAGAGCCTGAGGAAGAAGGGGCTGGTCAAGGCCGCTGAGAAGGCGGATCGGGAGGCCAAAGAGGGAATCATCGGATCCTACGTTCATTCTGGAAGTCACGTGGCCGCTTTGGTGGAACTGAGCTGCGAGACCGACTTCGTTGCCCGGACTGATGACTTCGCGACCCTGGCGCATGATCTGGCCATGCAGGTCGTGGCCACGAGCCCTGTGTACGTGAGCATTGAAGCCATTCCGGCTGAGGTCTTGCAGGAGAAGAAGGCGGCTTTCCGGCATGGGCTGGTGAACGAGGGCAAGCCCGACAATATCATCGACAGGATCATCGACGGGAAGCTGCGCAAGTTCTATCGCCAGTCGTGTCTGCTCGAGCAGCCATTCATCAAGGATGAGGAGAAGCTTGTTGCTGAGCTTCTCAAGGAGGCTGTCGCACGACTTGGCGAGAATATCGTGTTGCGACGGTTCGTACGATTCGAAGTGGGGGGCTAGCAGGAGCGGCCGAACCTGCAAGGGTTTCTGTCTCCGGGGAGGAGAGCGTTGCGTGCCATGAGGTACAAGCGCATCATGCTCAAGCTGGGCGGGCAAGCACTGGCAGGCCCATCGGGCTTTGGCATCGATCCGGCGGTAGCGGAAGGTGTCGCCGAGCAGATCAAGCGAGTCAGGGATCGGGAGGTCCAGATCGCCATAGTCATCGGTGCCGGCAATATCTGGAGGGGCATCGACGGCATCTCTCGGGGGATGGAGCGGGCCACCGCCGACTACATGGGTATGCTGGCTACCGTGATGAACTCCATGGCTTTGCAGGATGCACTGGAGAGAGCCGGTGTGGCGACGCGCGTACAGACCGCGATTGAGATGCGCGCCGTGGCGGAACCTTACATTCGCCGCAGGGCCATCCGTCACCTGGAGAAGGGAAGAGTGGTCATCTTCGGGGCGGGTACCGGCAATCCCTACTTCACGACTGACACGGCGTCAGCACTGCGGGCCATGGAGATCGACGCGGAGGTGTTGCTCAAGGCCACCGATGTCGATGGTGTGTACGATGATGATCCCAGAGTCAACCCCAGCGCGAAGCGCTTCGAGCGTATGGACTACATAGAGGCGCTGAATCTGGGGGTGAAGGTCATGGACAGCACAGCCGTCTCGCTGTGCATGGACAACGAGCTGCCGATAATCGTGTTCAAGCTCGAGCAACCGCAGAGCATCGAACGAGTTCTGATGGGCGAGAACATAGGTACGGTGGTCAGTCACTGAGCCCGTCGCAGATGGAGGTCATTCCCATGCTTGATGATGTTCTCAGCGAAACGAAGGTCCGGATGGGCAAGGCCGTGGCTGCTCTCCGAGGTCACTTGATCACCATACGCACCGGCCGGGCGTCTCCTGCGCTTCTGGATCGCATACGCGTGGAGTACTACGGAGCACAGGTGCCTCTGAAGCAGGTTGCGGCGGTCGCCACGCCCGAGCCTCGGTTGCTTACCATCCGGCCGTGGGAGCCCAGTTCGCTCGCTGCTATAGAGCGAGCTCTTCTGAAGTCAGACCTGGGGTTGACACCCAACAATGACGGGAAGATCATTCGCCTGACTATCCCCAGGCTCACTGAGGAGAGGCGTCGCGATCTGGTCAAGGTGGTGAGGCGACGGGTGGAGGACGGGCGTGTCGCCGTTCGTGCCTGTCGACGCGATGCGCTCAAGGATCTTCAGGAGTTCGTGAATGAGAAGATGATCTCTGAAGATCAATTCTACGTGGGCAAAGAGAAGGTGCAGGAGCTGACCGACGAGCACATCAAGCAGATGGATGAGGTAGGCAAGCTCAAAGAAGAAGAGGTAATGGAGATCTAGGGTCGCAGAGGATCATGACCGGAGGCGAGAGAGGGGGAGATACTGCGTCGGCGCTGACCAGCGTGCCTCGGCACGTGGGCATTATCATGGATGGCAACGGTCGTTGGGCGCAGGAGCGCGGGCTTTCCAGGACGTCAGGGCACCGCGCGGGAGCAGAGAATCTCCGTGAGATCGTCAAAGCGTGTGTCCGATTCGGCATCCAGATACTCACCGTCTACGCCTTCTCCACAGAGAACTGGCGCCGTCCTCAGCCCGAAGTCCAGGGCCTGATGTGGCTTGTGGGTCGTGTGATCGACAGCGAGGCGGAGGAGCTCAATCGCAATGGTGTGTGCGTTCGCCACATTGGGAGCCTGTCTCGCCTTAGCGAAGGTCTGCGCAAGAAGATCCAGTGGGCCACCGAGTTGACCAGGGAGAACAAGCGTCTGATCGTGAACGTGGCCTTCAACTACGGTGGCCGGGCCGAGATTGTGTCGGCCGTCCGCAAGATAGTCCATGATGGAGTTCCCCTGCAGGAGATCGACGAGACTCTGATTGCCAGCTATCTGGACACGGCAGGGCTTCCCGACCCCGATCTCGTCATCCGCACAAGTGGAGAGATGAGACTGAGCAATTTCCTGGTGTGGCAGGCCGCCTATGCCGAGTACTACTCGACGCCCACGTACTGGCCGGATTTCGATGAGGAGGAACTGCGTCGGGCTATCATCGAATTCGGCAATCGGCAGAGGCGATTTGGCCTCGTGTCATCGCAGGTCTGAGGTTGCCATGCCGGATTCCTCACCACTCGTCGCTCCATGCCGCGGCATGTCGGCCGGCTCCGCGTGTCAGGCGGCGCTCGGGCGTCAAGTCTGGTCCTACCGAGCCGTGCATGGGGTGGAGTGTCCCGCAGAGGGGGTAGCGTGCTGACTCATCGTGTCCTGAGTGCTGCGGTACTGATCCCCATAGTTGTTCTGGCCGTCCACTTCGGTGGGTGGTGGTTCTTCGCGCTCGTAACCCTGGCGGCGCTGTTGGCCGCTCACGAGTTCTTCACCATCGTCAGACTGAGAGAGTATCGCCCTTCCCGTGTCCTGGGGCTATTGCTGACCGTGTCGTTGGTGGCCAGTGGACTGCGCCCGGACTTGCCCATCGACACCTTCGCCCTTGCCGCGGTATCTATGATCACACTCGTGTACGAGTTGCTGCAGGGGAACCGGGCCGGATCGCTGGAGAACTGGGCCCTCACGGTTGCAGGGCCTCTGTACATAGGTGGGCTGAGCCGGCACTTCGTCATGCTGCGAGAACTCCCTCAGGGGATCTACTGGATAGGATTGGCGTTTCTGACTACCTGGCTATGCGACGGCGCGGCGTTCTTCGTCGGTAACTGGCTAGGCAAACACCACTTCTTCGAGCGGATCAGCCCTCACAAGACAATGGAGGGTGCAAAAGCCGGCTTGGTCGCAGGTACGATCACGGGTGCATTGGTGGGTCTACTGCTGCGCATTCCGGTCTACGTAGGCGTTCCTTTGGGACTGCTGATCTCACTGGCGGCTACTTTCGGGGATCTGTCTGAATCGCTGATCAAGCGCCAGGTGGGGGTGAAGGATTCCAGCAATCTGATACCTGGGCATGGTGGGGCTTTGGATCGAATAGACAGTCTGCTGTTTGCTGTTGCGGTCGTGTACTACTTCGCCCTGTGGGCTCCCGCAGCGCTGGGGGGAATCGGCGCGTAGGGGATGATCCGAGGAGATGGCTGAGACCACTATCACGAGCATACTAACTACCTCCAACCGGATACTGTCGTCCGCCGGTTTGATCATAGGTTTCTCCCTGCTGGTCTACATTCTGATCCACAATCTCCGCAGCTCGGTCGCCAGAGCGTTTTGCGCCCTGCTGACCTTTGTCATCATTGTCTATTCGGGCGATGTGATCATTGGGAACGTCGAGTCGTTGGACCAGGCAGTACCGTGGCTCCGCCTGCAGTGGCTTGGGATTGCGTTCGTACCGGCTGCCTACCTGCACTTCTCGGATGCCCTTCTTCGTACTACCAACGCTTTCTCCAGGATCAGGCGAGTGGCGGTGTTCGCGGCCTACGTGGTCAGCTCGGTGTGCTTCGTTCTGGCGATATCGACAGGCCTGATCATCCACGACGGGATCATGCTGGCGCCGCCGGTCTACCATTTTTCTGCCGGACCCCTCTTCTGGCTCTTCGCGCTGTACTTCTTCTCGGCTGCGGTCTTCGGGGTGGCCAATACCTGGCGGGCGAGGCAGCGATGCCTTACCTCTGCATCCAGGAGGCGCATGAGCTACCTGGTACTCTCCGTGGCCGCACCTGCGATCGGCGTCTTTCCGTATATGCTGATCAGCACCATGTCCGCCTACCTGTCGACCAACGTGGTCCTGGGCTTGACGTTGCTGGGCAACGTTGGCATTGTGGCCATGACCACGGTCATTGGCTACAGTGTGGCCTACCAGGGTGTTCTCCTGCCCGACCGTGTGGTCAAGCAGAGCCTCATTAACTATCTGCTTCGGGGGCCCCTGGTTGCCATCGGAGTCATAGCTCTGACGCTTACTGTGCCCCACGTGGAACTCATCCTGGGCCTTCCGAGGGACACGGTACTGGTCTTCGCGGTTGCCATGGGGATCGTGCTCTTCCAGGTGGGCGTGGATCTCGCGTCGCCCTATATCGCCCGTCTTGCCTATCGCAAGGACCGGGAGGAAGTAGCCTGGATCGAGGAGCTGGATCGCCGGCTGCTCACCACTACGGATCTGGAACAGTTGCTGGAGAACGTGCTCATCGCGCTTTGTGATCTTCTCCGAGTTCGGTCCGGCTTCATCGTTACCATGGGGCATCAGGAGCTGGAGATCAGGGTCTTCTGTGGTCCCAGACGGTCGGCCAGAGAGTTCGTGTCTGGTAGCGATCTGATGGAATTGACCGAGGCTCTGTCGCAGTGCAAAGGGGTCACCGGAACCGGCATCGACTTCGCGGTGCGAGATGGCTACTGGATGCTGCCGCTTCGGAACCGAGACGAGGCGATCATCGGGATTCTGGGTATCGAAGCGTGGGGAGTGAAGGCGGAGTTCTCGGATGAAGAGCGCCAGGCTATCACGAGCCTGGTCGGGCGGGCTGAGAGAGGGTTGCAGGATATGCGCCTGCAGCAGGAAGTCTTCACGACCCTGCAGCGTCTCGCCCCGGAGCTAGAGGAGTTCCAGCTCTGGCGCAGCACGCCTCGCTATGCTCCTACCCATCCGGTGGAGAGGATTGGGGGCAGTGTAGTCGACATAAAGGAGGCTTCCCGGCTGGTCAAGGAGGCGTTGGCCCATTACTGGGGCGGCCCCAAGCTCAGTGAGAGCCCCCTGTTGAGACTTCGAGCAGTGAGGAAAGCGCTGACGGAGTGCGATGGAGTTCCAACGAAGGCTCTTCGGTCTCTTCTGAGTCGGGCCATCGAGCGGCTGAAACCTCCCGGCGAGAGAAGTCTGACCTCATCGGAGTGGGTGGTCTACAACATACTGGAGCTTCGTTTCATCCAGGGACAGCGGATTCGCGACGTGGCCAAGCGCATGGCTATCAGCGAGTCGGACTTCTACCGGAAGCAGCGTATCGCGGTGGAGGAGGTGGCCAAGACCATCGTGAACATGGAGCGGGAGGCTAGAAACCCGTGAGCGTGGTGTGTTGTCGCCCTGACGTGTTCTCGCCACCGTCTGCGGCAGACGTGCCTGAGCAGGGAACCGCAAGGTTGGGCTCAGATCTGCACTTCTAGTCGCCGGGCGTTCAGTTGCAGAGTGTAGAGAAACCCTGAAGGGGGTGCTGAGGGTGGCGTTTCGAATCCTGGAAGATGCGTGCATTAGCTGTGCGGCGTGCGAGGCAGTGTGTCCCAACGAAGCGATCAGCGAGGGGGAGCGGGCCTTCGTGGTCGACCCTGGTTTGTGCACAGAGTGCGTGGGGTTCTACGATGAGCAGCAGTGCGCTGAGGTCTGCCCCGTAGATGCGTGCGTGCCTGATCCCGAGGTTGTCGAGTCTCCTGATCAGTTACGTGCCAAGTATGATAGGCTGCACCCCGAAGGGGTATCCTAGCACGGCCGCACACGCCCTTGGCGGGTGCGGCAGAGTTACCTTGCAGTGTGCCAACCCATCTGTCCTGTGAGGTCTACCAGGGTGATTGGGGCCTTCTCTTTGAGGGGGGGGGCGGTCAAGTAGATCAACGACGGTGGCAGATCTGGAATGAGCTCATCCAAGAACGTTCGTTGGCCAAAGGCTGCTAGGTTCCTGGCCTCATGTACGGAGCTGCTTCTGGATGTGGTGGCTGCCGTCTCCGGTTTCTATTACTCCCGCAAGTACGCGGCCATCGCCAGGCGTCTGGGGCGCTCAGGGGAGGCAGTTGAGGCACCGCGTCGGGGATTCGTCATCATCCAACTGGACGGGCTGAGCTACGTGCATCTGAGGGAGGCAATCTCCACCGGTGATGCGCCGTACCTCGGGAAGATGATACAGACCGGACGCTCAAGGCTGCTGCGGTGGCGGTGTGGCCTTCCCAGCACCACGCCGGCCAGTCAGGCCGGCATCATGTACGGTAACAACTACGATATCCCTGCTTTCCGGTGGTACGAGAAGGAGGGCAGGCGGGGGATCGTGTGCAAGGTGCCTGCGGCGGCCCGGAGTATGCAGGATCGTATCTCGAAGGGTAGGGTGGGGATCCTGCGGGGCGGATCGAGCCACGTGAACGTGTTCGACGGTGGGGCCCACTCGTCACTCTTCACTCTGAGCGGAATCGACAGTGCCAGGTTGTTCGAGGGAGTGCGTGGGATTGGCTTCCTCGTCCTGTTTGCCCTCAATCCCATTCGCTTCCTCAGAGTCGTCTTCCGGTGCATCCGAGAGTATGTTGTGGGCACGTTTCAGAGGATGAAGGACCTGTTGGCACCGGACAAACCCTCTCCCATGCAGCGCTTCTTCGTGTGGCTCCGCGTGCTCGACAATGCGGTCTTTCAGGAGATCCAGACCTTTGCCGCCATGCTGGACATCTACAAGGGTGTTCCTAGCATCTACATGACCTACTATGGCTATGATGAGGTGGCCCACCACTACGGGCCTCTGTCCAAGCCGGCGATGCGGTCACTACGAGGACTCGATAGGCGGGTCCGGCAAATCGACCGGATGTGCAGGATGGGATCGGGTCGTCAGTACGACGTGTACGTGCTGTCCGATCACGGGATGACCTCGGCCACCCCGTTCAGCAAAGCGTTCGGCGAGAGCCTGGGTAAGTTCGTCGCCGGACTGCCGGACCAGCTTGTGCGAGTGAGCGAACAGTGGGGTCACGAGCAGAGGTCGTCGCAGGAGACTCAGTATCTCTTGCAGGAGCTGGAGGCCCTGGAGCAGAGGCTGGCACATCCCTTGGCCAAGGTCACTCGGAAGACTCGTCAGCTGGTCACCCGAAGCATTCTCTCTGACTTCGATCAGGAGTTGCCGGACTGGGATCTTCTGCGCCGAAGTGACGTGGTAGTACGAAGCTCTGGCTCGCTGGCCCACCTCTATTTCAATGTGACGACCAGACAGATGGATGTGAGCGAGATCGCCAGTCTCTACCCGGGTCTGGTGGTGAAGCTGGCAGCCCATCCTGGCGTCTGGCTGGTTGTGGGCCGGGAAGACGATGAGGTCATAGTGGCCTCATCGCGCGGCATCCTCTCGCTGAACCATGACCAGCAAGTGACGGAGGGTGACAACCCTCTAGCCGTCCTGTCCGAGCCGGCGCTAGCAGCGGAGCAGATCAGACGGTTGGCGTTGTTCCCCCATAGCGGAGACCTGATCCTGTTGGGAACCTACGATCCCGAGAGCCAGGAGGTCATCTGTTTCGAGCAACAATGGGCCTGCCATGGCGGCCTCGGAGGTCCACAGGATTACCCGTTCCTGATCTGCCCGGGTGAAATCGACATGGATCTGGAGGGCGTCACCAATTCCGAGCAACTGCACCAGCACTTCGTGTGCACCTACCTGGAGAAAGAGACCGCAGGGCGGCAGCCGGAGACGAAGGGTGAAGGCGTTGCCGCAGTAGTGCCATCGAGCGAATGACCGGTTCTAGGTTCCCGGAATAGGGGGTCGGCCGTCTTGAGTCGATACGTGAGCATGCATCGGCATGCGGTGAGGGCAGGCCTTGCATGAGGAGTAGTGATGCGATTCAGTGATATCGTCGTGCGTCCCATAGGCGTTGTCAGGAGCGGTTTCGGGCAAGATGTTCCGAAGGGGTGGGAAGACAGCATCTCCGAGGTGCATCTGGATGCGCGTTGGGCTGCTGCTTTGGAAGGAATCGAGGAGTTCTCGCACGTAGTGGTTCTCTTCTGGCTGAATCGGGTACGGGGAGAGCCTGTCCTCCGAATACACCCCAGAGGCAGGCAGGACAACCCTCTGGTCGGGCTTTTCTCGACCAGGTCGCCCAGGCGCCCCAACCCCATCGGAGTCACGGTCGTGAGGTTGCTGGAACGACGGGGGAACGTCCTTCAGGTCCAGGGTCTGGATGCCCTGGATGGCTCGCCGGTGCTGGATCTGAAGCCCTACCTGGAGCGGAACGACCGGGTGAGGGGAGCAGTCATGCCTGACTGGGTTACCGGCGCGCGCGAGTGAGGCAGCGACGAGCGGTTCAGTAGCCCAGACCGGTTGACTGACCGGCGCCTCGCGTGGCGCGTGAATCCATGTCCGGGCTCTGCTGGAGCGCTGGAGCAGCCGATCCTCCGGATCGCTCAGTAGTCTGTGATCTCCCCTCCTTGTGTGCGCCGCCTCTCCCCGATGTGCTTGCCGAAGTCCCAACCGGGAACGATTTCCGCCTCGGCCGTGTAGATCGGATTCGCATCGGTCCACATGCTTGGTTGCTCTTTGGCCAGAGACTCGACTCTTCTGAGGGCCCTTGCGCTCTTGTAGGCGTACTTCTGGGGGACGAGAAGGCGAAGAGGGGCGCCGTGGTCCTCTGATAGCGGTTGGCCGTTCATTCCCAGAACAAAGGCGGTTCGTGGATGGCACATGTCATCCAGGGGCCCGTACTCGTACTAGTCATCCAGGCAGCAGACGCCTATCCAGTCAGCGCTCCGTTCGGGCACGACGATGTCGCACAGGGCGTCGATGGTGAATCCCTGCCACTCGGCTCGGAGCGACCAGCCTTCCACGCAGGCCATTCGTGCGCTGAAGCGAATCAGTGGCAGGTCGCGGAGCTCGGACAGGGTGAATCCCCTGGGTTTCTCCGCCAAGCCTCCAACTTCGAGTCTCCATGCGTTCAGATCAGGCACGCGAAAGGGCCTGTAATAGCGCGTGTTCTGCACTGGGCGGTTCTCGCTGCGAAGTACGCTCCGGTTCCTGGTCCCGTCTTCCGCGTGAGGGAATGATGAGTTGACCATCTGGCTTCTCCTGTATCCGGTCAGGAGTCTGATGGAGAATTCGTGCTGCGCGCACAGCACGCTCCGCGCTTCTGCGATTTGCGCCAGGCAGACCTTGGCCTCCTTCCCGGATGGCCACTCTAGCAGAGGGGGAGTGGTTTGTCAGACAGTGGTTGTGCGGGGGCCAAGTGCAACGCGCCTCCAAGGTGCGTTGCACTTCTCGATCTCTGGCCACGCGATCGTGCTGGCGCTCCGTCACCTGTCTTGCCTCCGACCGTCATATGTGCTAGAGTAGAATGCAATAGATGAAGGGAGCTCTGCCGATGCGGCCGGTTCGATCGCATTCTTGGGAGGTGTCACCATCGGAAGCCGTCGCGATCCAGCGCAAGCTCTTGAGCGACCTCCGAACCGATGACTGTCTCGCTGACGTGCAGACGGTCGCGGGGGTGGATGTGGGACTGCGGCAAGGGCAGGCGCGAGCGGCGATCGTTGTACTTAGAATGCCTGACCTGGTCCCTGTCGCTGAGGCCACAGCTCAGCGCGAAGTGGGGTTTCCCTACATCCCTGGACTGCTCACCTTTCGCGAGGGACCCGTGATCCTTGAGGCCCTCGCCAGGCTATCGGTGGAGCCCGATGTGCTGATCTTCGATGGTCAGGGCATGGCGCATCCCCGGCGGATGGGACTGGCCACTCACTTGGGCATACTGCTGGATCGTCCCACCATTGGCTGTGCCAAGTCTCGGCTCTGCGGTGAGTTCGAGATGCCGGGGCCCGACAAGGGGGAGCATAGCTGGCTCATGGATGACGGTGAGGTGATCGGAGCCGTAGTGCGCACCCGCGCAAGAGTCAGCCCGGTGTTCATCTCGATTGGGCACAGGGTGGACCTGGAGCGCGCCATTGCGTGTGTGCTGAAGTGCTGTCGTGTATACCGATTGCCGGAGACCACTCGGTGGGCTCACCGAGTCGCCGGAGGTGCGCACACGCTGAGCCAGGCACGCCCGAGCGCGGGAACGTGAAGGTGCCGAAAGGAGACGTGTCGGAGTTTGAAGGAGAACATCTCGAAGGCGGCTGATCTGATATCCCGATCAAGACATCTGGTGGCGCTGACCGGAGCGGGCATAAGCACTGCTTCCGGCATACCTGATTTCCGTAGCCCGGGATCTGGCCTCTGGACCAGGATCAACCCCTTTCTCGTCGCTTCCATTCACGGGTTTCGCCTGCGGCCCAAGAGTTTCTACCGGTGGTTACGACCGTTGGCGGCCAAGATGCGAGTGGCCGATCCTAATGTCGCTCACGTGGCACTGGCGCGCCTGGAAGAGATGGGCCTGCTCAAGGTGCTGATCACTCAGAACGTCGACGGACTGCATCAGGCGGCCGGATCTCGCCGAGTGTTGGAGTTGCACGGAGATGCCCGGAGGATGACGTGCACGAAGTGTGGCAAGTCGTTCCCGTCAGAGTCGTTCATAAAGGACTATCTGGATGCCGGGACGATCCCTCGTTGCCCTGATTGCAGAGCAGTGATGAAGCCCAGCGTCGTGCTGTTCGGGGAGCTGTACCCGGTTCGCCCACTGCTGGAAGCCGTGGCGCAGAGCGACTCGTCCGATGTCATGCTGGTGGTGGGGTCATCCTTGCAGATTGCGCCGGCCTGCGAGCTTCCGGAGAGGGCTCGGGAATCCGGGGCGGAGATCATTGTGGTCAACCTGGAGCCCACGCCCGCGGACTCGTTCGCTTCGGTGGTCATACGCGAGGACGTGACGAATGCGCTACCGCGCATCGTCGAGGCAGTTGTGGAGCGTCAGTCCAAGAGCAGGGCGCAATGACAAGGCTGGTTCGCACGTCCAGGCACAGTGCGCAGGTGCTGTGCCTCCTCTTCCTGTTCTGCGCTGCGGTCTTAGCTACTGCGGCCTTTCAGGTCAAGCCGTCACAGTTCACCGGACGGGTCACAAGCATGGTGGATGACGGGCCGATTGCAGGGGCGCGCATCGACGTGGGCCGTGACACGGTCCTGACGGATGAGGATGGACGTTTTGCGATTCGAGTACGCGCCGGGCAGCACGTGGTGCGGATACACGCGACGGGATACATCGGCATGTCGTTCGTGCGACAGAGGGTCAAGGCCGGACAGGTGCTTGAGCTCGAAGTCGAAATGATACCCTCTGATCCCTCTCCTGAGGAGCAACGTATCATCGACGCGAAGTTGCTGGAGAGCCAGCAGTCGGCGCTGTCTGCAGACAGACTGGAGCAGTTCAGAGAACTGGGGTTCGATGTCAGCGTGGTACAGGATGCCCGGCGCACCGTCCGTGTCTTGATGGAAGACGGTACGGTGGTGCCTATGGACATGGATGAGTATCTGAAAGGTGTGGTGCCCCACGAGATGAGCGTGTCCTGGCCCCAGGAGGCGCTGGAGGCACAGGCCGTAGCCGCTCGCTGCTATGCCTCGACCGCGAACAGATACCCGGAAGAAGGAGCGCATGTGTGTACCACAGAGTGCTCGCAGGTGTGGCTTCCGCGGAGCTCGAACACGCACTATGACACAACCGACCGCGCTATCGAAGAGACTCATGGCATCGTGGCCAAGTACGATGGCAACGTGATCGGTGCCTTCTACTTCTCTCACTGTGATGGCCAGACGCGCAACAGCGAGGACGTTTGGGGGTACTATCATCCCTATCTTCGGGCCGTCTCCTGCCCGTGTGGCTTCGACTGGAAGCTGGGCCACGGGGTGGGGATGTGCCAGTACGGTGCAAAGGCCATGGCGGAAGCCGGTGCCAGCTACGAGGAGATCCTGCGGCACTACTACACCGGCATCGAGGTTCTGGGTTCTTCATTCCCCGCTTTATCGGGCCCTTCGCTGGACCCGCCAGACGGCGATACCACCACACTGTACACTTACGAGGTCAGCTACACAGACCGGGACGACTGGCCGGTCGAAGCATCGCTGCTCATCGATGGGTACTCGTTTCCCATGACCCTGGTTGATGGGCAGCCCTGGACCGGGGCTCGCTACGGCTACAGCACCAGGCTGGAGGCCGGCGAGCATAGTTTCGGTTTTCAGTTCGACGACGGGAATGGACACTGTGCTCGTCTACCTGCGAGCGGAGACTTCTCGGGGCCATCAGTCGAGCAGCGAGGCGGTGGGCTGCCGACGGTGACGCCTACGGCCACGCCAGGGCCGGGCGAGTCCAGAGCCTCTCGGTGGAGCGCGAGCACCGCTCTCGATTGGGGTCGGGGTGTCTGTGATCCCGCCGAAGGTCTCATCATCTCGGAGGAGAATGGCGGAGCGATCAGTCTCGCCCCGGGCTATGGACAGGCGACCTTCATCTCCGCCGAGCAGAAGATGGATGGCCGCTTCAACGCGATTGGCTCCACCTGGCAAGCCGAGATCCCGGACGGTACCGGGATGAGTCTGGACATAAGAGCGAGGGAGGAATCCGGGGACTGGTCGTCATGGCACCGTGTGGCGGTTGGTGACGAAGGTTGTGGGGAGGCAGAGCCCCCGTTTGGTGGTCTAGTCTTCGCGCAGGGCGAATGGCTTCAGTGTCGTGTGACGCTGGACGCGCCTGGCCTGTCGGGCGTTCCGTCGGTATCCTCGATCACGCTCACGGGGATCGATTCGGCCCAGGGGCCGGTCTCTCCAGAGGCCAGGGTTCGGGCGGGAGACGCGAGGGCGGCCGAGTGCCCAATGGTCAATCGTGCAGCGTGGGGGGCCGATGAGTCCTTGATGGTGTGGCCGCCGGAGTACCGAACACCCCGGGTGTTCATCGTGCATCATACGGCGGCGGACACCGGGGGCCAGGATCCGGCCACCGTGGTCCGGGCAATCTACTACTACCACGCGGTCGTGCTGGGGTGGGGTGACATCGGCTACAACTACCTCATCGACCAGGCGGGAAACGTGTACGAGGGACGGTCCGGTGGCGATGGAGTGGTGGGGGGACACGCTCTGCGGTATAACTGGGGAAGTGTGGGCCTGGCCCTGCTAGGGGACTATCGGGAGACGGATGTCCCACAGGATGCCCAAGATGCGTTGGTGCAGTTGATCGCCTGGAAGGGGACCGAGCATCTCATTCACCCTCAGCGGGACACCTTCTTCATCGACACGACGTTGCCCAGTCTGATGGGACACCGTGACTGTCTACCCACCGACTGCCCTGGCGACCATGCCTACGCCTTGTTGCCGCTGTGGCGGGATCGCTCTGTGGAGGCTATGGGGAGCATTCGACCCAATGCGCGGATTGACGGGCCCGTCCATCAAGATGAAGTGCGGGCCGTGGTTCCGGTCAGTGTCACGGTCAGTGCCGCGGTGACCAGGGCCGATTTCTACCTTGACGGCCGGCTTGAGGCCACCGATGTGAGCGATCCGTTCGTCTGGCGATGGAACACCGTGGGCGCAACGGGATCTCACGACGTCGAGGTCGTGGTTCAGGCGGCGCCGGGCTTGACGGAGACAGACTCGGTCAGGGTTACAGTTGACAACTCATCTCCGCAGGGCAGTGTTGGAGCGCCTGAGTTCGTCAACAGTCGCAGTGTTCCCCTCTGGTTGGAATCGAGTGGCGCGACGCGGATGCAATTCGGCGATGGCTGGCTCTGGGAAGGAGAGGACCTGTATCATGAGTCTTGGGCGGGCACCCTGATCTCGGACACTCAAGCGCTCAACGGGATGGCATGGCTGGGACGCTCGGGATTGGATGGACCAGGGTACTGGTACGGTCCCTATTTCTGTGATCTGCCTCTCTGCCGAGAGTACCAGGTCTACTTCCGCATGAAAGTGCCCGACAACTCCGTGGCGGATGACGTGGCGCTTCTGGACGTGGTGGACGATGAAGGAACGAAGAGCTACTCGACACGTGCGATTCAGGGGCTCGACTTCGTGGCTTCCGATTCCTACGAGGAGTACCGTCTCGATCTGTCGTACAAGGGATGGCACGGAACGTGCTTGGGCTCGGATCCCAGGGATGGACTCGAGTGGCGCACCAGGTTCCTTTCCCGATCAGACCTCTATCTTGATCGAGTTCAGGTGTTCACGGATCCCCAGCCCTGTGAGGACTCTGTCCATTATTGGGTCTCCAGCCGTGAAGGGATCCATGATCTTCATGTGCGCTTTCTGGACGAGGCCGGCAACTACTCCGCTGTGCAGTCGGCGTCGGTACTGCTGGATATGACCGCTCCGGAGTGGCTGGGATACCAGAAGGGAGTTGCGCTTGCTCGTGATCCTCTGTCCGGAATCGCGATCGGGACCGCTGGGTTCCAGATCTCGTTCGACGGGGTGTCGTGGCCCTTCCCGTGGATCACGGCTGTGGTCTCCGCCCCCAACGGGATCACCGAGACCGTCGCGATAAGCGGCGGCCTGCAGGGAGCAACCCATGTTCGGTTCAGGGTGCAGGACCGAGCAGCGAACTGGAGTAACAGCCCGGCCTATGCACTGCCTGCAACGCCAACTGCGACGCCCAGCATCACGCCTAGTGCTACAACCACGATAACGCCCAGCCCTTCACCGACGGTGGCCACGGCCACGCCCAGTGCGACCGTGCCCACGGCCACTGCCTCTCCGTCCCCCACCGTCACGCGAACGCCCTCGGCCTTCGTGAATCTGCCGCTGGTGGTGAGGTGAAGCTATACGGGAGGCGAGCGCGAGGAGATCTACGGCGCACGATGACGGCACGCAGGCGTGCACGATCTCTAACCCGGATCCCGGGCTCTCAGGCCACGTCTTCGGCGTCGAGGTGCAGATCCTGCCGGATCTGCGCGATTTTCGCCTCGGTCGCGTCCCTCCCGAGCTGAATGAGCGCCGGTGTCTTGGAGAAATCCGTCCACACGAATGGACCCACTTCTGGAGTGATTACACAATCGGCGGATGTGGCTTCCATGTGGGTGGCTCGCATGGCCGTGTAGACCGTCGCGTACCACATCGAGAGGATGCTTGTCGGTCTCTCCGGAAGCATTGAGGGGGGTAGCAAATCCACCGCGATCACATAGTCCGCTCCCATGTCCCTGACTACTGAAACGGGCAGGTTGTTCAAGAGCCCGCCGTCGACGAGGAGGCGATCCTCCCATTCCACCGGCGTGAAGATGCCGGGCAGAGCACAGCTTGCGCGCACCCCGGTCACAACTCGTCCCTTGTTCATGATCACGAGTTCCCCGCTCAGGATGTCGACCGCAACGGTAGAGAGAGGGATTTCGAGCTGATCGAAGCTCAGGTCTCCGATGAGCTGGATCAGATAGTCCTCCATGCGCCGGCTGTCGAAGAACCCCAGGCGGGGCCTGGTAAGATGGCCCACGTTGCGCCACTGCATCTTCTGAGCCAAGGTCTCGATCTGGTCGAGTGGCATACCGGCACAGTAGACTGCGCCAACGACCGATCCCGCACTGGTGCCCGAGACCAGATCCGGGCGAATCCCATTGCGCTCCAGTACTTCCAGAACGCCCAGGTGAGCGGCGCCCCGCACGGACCCTCCACTGAGCGCCAGGCCGATCTTCTTGCGGCTGGACGGTTGCTTCATCGTTGGTTATCTCCCTTCGCGATGTGACGTTGGCCTCTGATCCCCGCAAGGGGTACTCGTCAGCTCGGCTTCGGGCGGAAGCCGGCCTTCGCCTACAACCAGTATTCTCTGTCAGCGATGCATGCTTCACACGGTACGGACCAGACGAATCTCATCCCGTATCGGGATACCTGCGAAGCCCGATAGCTCGCCTGCGTGGTGCTGCAAGATCTCGCCGGGTCTAACCTCGCTGATCGTGAAGCCGTTGCGCTGGTACAGGTATAGAGCCGGGAGGTCGTCGTTGGATGTGGCGACTGCGACTCGTGGCAGCCCTCGTGCGACCGCCTCGCCTGTCGCCGCGTCAATGAGGTTGGTGGCAATGCCTCGTCCCTGGAATCCGGGAAGCACAGCCAGAAGGACGATGACAAGCTGCCTAGGCTCGATGGAATAGGATAGTGCGCCCACCAGGACTGACTCGATGCTGACCACGAACGCCGGCAGTTCGCTCAGGTCATAGATCCTGTCGAAACAGTATACCTCGACCTCGTCCCAGAAGTGGTGGGCAAGGGCTACGATGCCGGCCGAGTCTTCCTTCACGGCCGAAGCGACGGCTACGGTTCCTGACTCGGCGGGCGCCGCGGCGATCACTTCGATGGCCGCATGATCGAGACAGAGCAACTCATCTGTTGCTCTGCATCGGAAGTGGGCCTTCTGCCCACAGAACGCGCATCTCTGGTCGCGCATTGTGCTCCCCGCTAGGGTGTTCCGGGCATGGCCTCGGCCGTCGTCCGAGGTACAGTCACGTACAGGAAGTTGTTTCCGGCCGGTCTCGGTTGGCGGAGTCTGGCCGCGCGCCCGCCAACGCGCTCGCGGGTCCGGCATTCAATCGCGCAGTCACCCGTGGATTCCCTCCGAGGGTCGTCTGGAGTGATGAAGCCCGTTCTGGATGCCGGAAAGTAGTCGGGATCCCGCTCTGGTCTGCTCCGTCTGCCGGGCGCAAAAAGGGCCTCACAGTCGAATGAGAGCGAACTGTGTGGCCCCATGCCGCGGATGAAGCGGAGTCTGTGCGATGATGAGATGGCCTGCAACTCCACGATTCCTGCCATGGCACACTCGGCAGCACGATCGGCCTACTCCGATGCCTGCAGCGCGCGAGGCCGCCAATCCCGGCGGGCTACCGCGGGTCTGTGCTCCGCCGATGCACGAACCTCGAAGCAGGTGGTCCAGATCGACTCAGTGCGGACTTGACGATCGGCTGTTTCTAGAAGGGGATCTCTCCCTCGTCGATGGGCGGAC